>CXWL01010630.1_pt1 | contig 67581 bp, 65 predicted proteins | sample 590931 | NCBI WGS metagenome assembly CXWL01 (sample SAMEA3498368, study PRJEB10139) | groundwater metagenome | biome: water well; material: biofilm material | place: Germany | collected 2015-04-27 | reverse complement strand
CAGCTTATCCGCGACGCGGACTCGTTGCTCGAGCGCAAGCCAGTCGGTGACATCCTGAGCCTGCAGGATGATGCCGGCCGGTTCTGTATCGTCCCCTGTGAGCTTGGCTGTACTCACCCGAATAGTGTGCACGGTCCGGTCCTGGCTCTCATAGGGCAAGTCTTTCTGACTGACATGCTGGTGATGTCTGAGTGCCCCTTCAAGCACTGCCCGGATGGTCTCTCCCTCGGCAAATACGGTTTCGTAAGAATTCCCGAGCAAATCCGCCGCCGATCGTTTAAGGACTGCCTCCGCCGTTGGATTGATCACCGTGATTACTCCGTTGGGATTCACCGTGAGCACGCCGGTCGGAATGCTCTCAAGGATGTTTCGCGCCAGCCCCTTCACTTCTTCGAGTGTCCGTTTGGTACTGTCGTAGTGGAGGAAGGTGATAACCGCCGCGACTCCGATCGCACTCACCAGAAACACCAGCAGAGTCACGACAATTAGATCGTGACGCGACTGCCACAGCGCGGGGAAGAATTCGGTTGGAACGGCCTTGCCAGGCGTGAGTCCCTGGAGCAGTAGTTTCTCCTGCTCCATACTAAAGAGCAAGATGACCGAGACGACCAACGCTAGTATCAAGAGGACGGCAGTGATCAGGCGATAGGGTATTCTCCGGAAAACGGTGGCTTCTGGAATAGGTCTAAACATCGCGGCGTCACATAGAAGGATGCGAACGAAAGGGTGCGAACACGAACATGCTAACACGCAGAGTTGAGGCTGTACACCGGGCGCTTGAAGTACGAGACAAGGACTCGTACTTCAAGGCAATCAGGAGCCCGAGCCTGGTGAGATTGCCCCAGAAGTCGAAGTTGTTTTCAGCCAACCGTTACTTGATCGTTGTGGAGGCATCTGGTTCATTCAGGGGAATAATGGCTGGTTGTTGAATAACCATTGGGTATCCTCAATCGGTACAAGGACAAGCTATCATCGAATGACCGGCACCTATCTCTCTCACGAGATGTGTCAGATCTTTGTCTTCCCTGGATGGGCGGCCATTTCGCGCCGGCGTTTTAGCCGATCGCAGCAATCCCGACAGAGTTCCTGCAACGTAAGATCATCAGAGAAGAGTGTCACGGAACGGCGGGCACACCGGCCGCAATATTTCATCGCTTTTGCCCAGGCTTCGGTCGACGGACTGGGAGAATCTTTCATTTGTGGCGCCTCCTGTAGTTGCCTCAGAAATTGGCGGCTTCGTTACTGGTTCATCCTTCCTTAGGCGCAATGCACCTCTTCGACGGCGGACCATTGTTCAATCGCTTCATCAAACCTGCCGCAGTGGATCTGCAGCATCGCCAATCGATGTCGAAACATGCGTTCATATTGTCTGAGTCGTTCTACATGACTCCACATGCGTCTGTGCGCGACCGGTCCGTTGATCCGCTCCGGCGTTTCGGCCTTTCTTTGGGCACTGAATAGACGAAGACCGCAGGCGCACATGGCCAGCCCTTGTTCGATTGTCGTGATGGCCAACTCGGCTTTCTGCGCGTATCCATAGATGGTGGCGAGGAACAGATAGCCTCGCAGCCAGAACGGATTGGCCTGCACTCCCTCTTCAAGGAGCATGATGGCTTCGGCCAGCTCACGTCGACCAACCGCCTCCAAAGCCGCCTCACCGGCCTCTTCCAAGGCCGCACTGGTGGATTCAGGAACAAGAATGTCGAGAACCCTTCTCATCGTCCCCAATCGATTCACCAGGTCGATATGCGTCCCTTCGTTGAGCATGAACCTTCCTCCCTCCCTCCCGACGGTTGACAAAGCAACGGTGATGCCTTGAACGAGCACTCATCGTGGGATACTGCTATGCAATCGAATTCACGAAGAAACTACTCACAGAGGACACATCACCGTCATCGAGCGAACCTCTGGCTGGCCTACCACCGGCACGCAAGCTGCAAAAATTGCAGTGGACTTCCTAGCCGATGCGAGGAGAAAGGCGATACCAGCGCCGGTTTCTCGTGATCTGGCGCGCTGAGACCTGTCGGCGGGCGGAGCGGTGCCATCTCAGGCGGATCGTCTCTCTCCACATATGAGCAATCTGATCGTCCGGGTATCTTTTGAGAATTTGCAGGCATTCCTCAATCGCTTGCTCATCGTTCCCATTGGCCGCGAGCAGGAAAAGAAGGTAATAGGAGAGTTCACGGCTGCGGGGTTGGCGAGCAATGAGCCAGCGGAGGGTTGCCTCTTCTTCCGCAATCCTGGATTCATAAGACGGATTGAACCGGGGAACATGTGCGTGATATCTAACCACGTCTCACGCCGTTTCGTCCTCGCGCAGTACAGACCACGCCTGTGATCGTTGCACACATTCCAGGCACGGTTCACAGAGCAAGAGCAGGCTCAGTTGGTCAAAAACGAGTCTGGGCTTGGGGTGGCCACATCGTTCACAGAGATGATCGGGAGGCTCTATGTCTATTCGTTCACGATCGCTCATCATAGGATCCCTTTGTTCGTGCACCCTTTGTGTCGATTCGTTGTGTCGTCCCTCGTGCGACCCATCTCCTGCTCCATGACCCCATTTGTTCGCCTCGTGGAAGCGGCTTGGCGCACTGTGAGCAATACACTCGCAACTCGCATGCCCTGTCATTTCGACCTTGCGATATTGTGGATTTGCCAGAAGTTCGAGAAATGAGCGTCTCTTCTTTACGTTGGGCGATTACTCGTCTCTTAGTGATGAGTGCAAACTTTGCAGGCCTCGAAATCTCTGCGAGGCTACGCTGAGGAGACGCGTTGGGATAAATAACAGAATTGCAAAGAGATTGGGCGCAAGATTCTAGTGCAACACCGATACCCTGGTCAATCCAGGAACCAAAGAGTTGCACATGGCCCGATATCGATCAGTAAGCCTCATGAAACGCGAGGAATTCAGTTGCATGTTAGCCACTCGGTCTAGTCTCCGAGCTATCGGACATGCTTGAACCGAGCTCCAAGTACGTTGTCGCGGGAACTCGCTCGCCAGCAGGCCTCGCCCCTCACCTAGCGTGCGATGCCGGCCCACCAACGGGCACACCACGGATCCCACCATCCACGCAAATAGCGGAAGCTGACGGCATCGGTTTCGACCCGTTTGGTACGGTGGGACTCAGACCTCAAGGTCACAGTTAATCGGGCTGTCCTGAATAATCTGGCACGTCGGCCTTGGAGAAGCAGCTCAGGCTGGGGGAGCTTGTTCATTCAACAGCCTAATTCATCTCTTTGCGGACCAGTTCCTCTGCTTTAAGCCAGTCTTCCACGTCGCGCTCCGCCTGTCGCCCCCGTTTTTCATAGAGTTCATAGGCTTTCTTTGCGATCCGTTCCCTCACTTCATCCGAATACTTCTGCATGGACTCAGGTTCACGCGACAGGATTTGCTTCTTCATGGGCGAGACGTTCGGACTTCGGGATTTCATATGTGTCCCTTCTTTCGCTAATGTCCCTTTATCACAATGGCATGCGAACGACTCCGAACTACTTGGACTGGCTTGCTTTCCAATTCTTCTTCTGCTAGCGGCACGATCGAGGGACGAGCGGTCCTGATATGGACAAGATCTTTCGAAAAGAGCACATCGAGCGTCCAGTCCAAGGCCACGAGGACTTTCTTTTCAAATCGAGGCAGTTTCAGCAAGTAAATCGTCCGCCACAGCCACCAAGCGATGAAGCCTGAAAAGTTTACGCCGAGAATGTTGGCCACGCCGGTCCGTTTCCCGATGGGGGCCAGTTGCCCGATCGTCTTGTACAGGAACGGCTCCTTCCGGTAGCCGAAAACGGTTGACAGAATATTCCGAGCCACCACCTTCCCTTCACGCAACGCGTGTTGCGCGGTCAGCGGATGGGATTTCCCGGTTTTGCGATCCGGCACTTGTGCACAGTCGCCCAAGGCCCAGACACCAGCCCACTCGCGAACTTCCAGGTACTCGTTGACGAGGATCCGGCCCTGCGCTTTCGTGCAGGGCAGGGTGTCCAAGAGGGAATTCGGGCAGGTCCCGGCGGTCCAGACCAGTGTATTGGTTGTGACCGTTGTGCCGTCGCTGAGCGTGACTTCACGGTCCGTCACGGCGGTGACTTTACAGTTCGAATGAATTTCCACCTTTTGTTCCATGAGTTTTCGCTGTGCGTAGGCGCCAAGCTTCTCCCCGAGTTCCGGCAAAATCATCTTCCCCGCATGGACCAGGATGATCCGAAGCATGTCTTCCCGCAGATGCGGGAAAGACTGCACCGCTTCCCGCAGAAAGTCATTCATGGCGGCAATGGTTTCGACCCCGGCGAATCCTCCACCGGCCACGACGAAATTCAGTAAGGGAGCGCGGAGGGACGCCGCACATTCGAAGTTTGCCTCTTCCAGATTCGCGATCAGGCGGTTGCGCAGGAAAATCGCGTCATCCAGCGATTTCATTGTGAGGGCGCGCTCTGCCAAGCCGGGGAGGCTGAAGAAGTTCGTGCTCGACCCGAGAGCCAGCACCAGATGGTCGTACGGCAGCGAATGGCAATGTTCCTCATGCCCATGCGACAAGCCGACTCGTTTATGCACGAGATCGATGGATTCGACGTTTCCATGAAAGAACTGTACACGACGCAACAGCTTGCGAATCGGGCTGACGATATTGGTGATATCGAGATCGCTTGCCGCCACTTCGTGCAGCATCGGGGTGAAAAGAAAATAGTTATCGCGGTTGACGAGAGTCACGTCCAATTCCTCTCCCTGCGCCAGCGCTTCTTCGAATTCCAGCGCGGCATACATGCCGCCGAACCCACCACCCAGAATCAGCACGCGTGGCTTCCCCTTCGACATTGCAAGGCTTTCTACACCGTTATGTAATAGATGGCCGCCACGATCGGTGATAACACGAGAGCTCAGCATGAAATGTGCCGCAAAACGAATGAGTGACTTGTGGAGATGAAAATCAAAGACTTACGACATAGACGAATAGAGCAAGACAGATTGTGTGGGCAGCACTGGATTTTTCTCTGCATTATTTGCAGATCGATGCTCTTCAGATGTAGATAGCACATCATTTGTCCTGTTTTTGTAGTACGTGAATTGTTCCGTTTAGGGTGCGCCATCAAGGAGGGCTACCCTGAAGCGAGCGAACGTACTACAAGAGGTGAGACAGATGCGGATTGAAGAACTTTATGCACGGCGGCAACGGCGGACAGTCACAGTGGCCGAGACAGCCGAGATATTGGGGGTGGCGGAGTGGAGGTTTCGGCGGTGGGGGATGCGCTACGACGCCGAGATCCGCCTCGCTATTGGCTTGCCACGAAATTTTACAATCAGTGGTAATATTAGGGCCCACTTGCGCGAAACCCGACGACTCATTGAGGAGGTGAATGAGGATGAAAAATAAGTACGGCAGACTGCCACCAAAAATTTCATCATAGTGGCCAAGTGGTTACGTGCTCTACACGATGTGGGGCGCATAAATAACAAAGAGTGATCGAAATGCTGGCGGTATACAGTTTTATGCAAGTAGTCATCGCAGCGGGGTTCGTGACGGGATATACGCTTTCCGGATGGCCTGATCTGATCGTTGGGCTTGGCATTGCGGCGGTGAACGTCGATGCCATGCGGCAAGTCTGGAGCGTAGCGCGTGAGGAACACCGGGTGGCTACCTCATGAACAGATTTGAAACTGACTACCGCTACTATGCATGGCTTGGCGCTGTACGAGGTTTTGACGAAAAATCTGCACAACGGATCGAATGTTACAGACTCGATAGAATGCATGGAATCATCTCAAGTTCTTGTTCGCCAAGATAAAACTGGGAAACCGTTACCGCCACACAAATACTCATTTTCGCCAAGCACAACATGCTCATGATCCCAATCGCCATTGCCCGAAAGAAGAAGTATGGTGGCTAGAAAGATTGGATTCTCAGGAAGTCAAAGCCAATCCTGGTGCCCAGGGTGGATTTGCCCTCGCGAGAATCGTTGGTGAAACCAATGAGTTAGGGCCTTTGGCTGAACATCGCCGCCAATTCCTGGTATACCTCGCCGAATGGAATCGACGGAATGGACCAGCCACGCGCGCTCCGAGCTTCACGTCCGTCCCGTCGAGCGACACGAAGAAGGGGCGCTATCAGGAACAGATGGCGCGCCACCACTATCTGGGCGCACTCCCGAAGATTGGTGAAACGGTATGGTACGGCACAACTGAGTCTCTCGGGCGCAGCCCTGAAATGCGGCGTGCGTGATCGCTGGATCGGCTGGGACTTTCGCACACAGTAGGGGCGACTCACCCTGAGTGCTAACAACAGCCGCTTTCTGATTCTGCCCGACCGGCACCGGCCCAATCTCGGCTCGCGCGTGCTCTCGCTGACCGAACGTCGAGCCGTGGCCGGTTGGCCGGCCCGCTTCGGCCACCCGTTGCTGCTGCTGGAGACCTTTGTCGATCCCCGGCGCTTCTATGGCGGCGTCTATCGCGCCGCCAACTGGATTGCCTTGAGTCTGACCCAGGGATATCGACGGACCCGATCAGGCTACAGCGCGGACGCCGACGCCCCCAAGCGGGTCTTTATTCGCCCCTTGTGCCGCCATCCTCAGCGGGGCAATTGACCCATCCCAGTCGGGATCACCTTCAACTCCTGGGAGCCTCCAGATCCTGCTCAACGCCGAACAGACGTGCTCGCTGCCGCGGTGCGTTGGAGACCCTTGCCGACCGCGTCAGTCGTAGGGAGGATCGCGGTATAACAGTGAGACTGTTACACGATCCAAGCAAGCTGGGTGGGATTTCTCTCCCTGGATTTATACCTTGCTGTTCTTAAACAAATTCGATATAACGCCCTAACAATGGACACCCACAGCAAACCCATAGCCCATCGCATCGAATGGTTGATGCAGCATGCACGTCAGTATTCACAGTCGTTTTCCAGTTCCTCTGCCACCATAGAGCGGCAGCGCTATCTGGCTGAGCATCCCACGGCGATCGCCGCACTCAAATGCATGGATGGGCGCATCAATCTTGCTGTCGACACCCACACGCCGTCCGGCATCATCCAGCCATTTCGCAATCTCGGTGGGATGTTCGACTTGGGCTGGCCGCATCTGGGCGAGGTCTTGGCTCATTACGTGCATACCGTGGTCAGCCGCGGGCAGCGGGTGTTGATGTTGATCACCTATCACTATTCCAAAGGCGACAAGCACCGCGGATGCGCAGGGTTCAACTACGATACCCAGGCGGCATGCGGCTCCATGTATGCCATCAAAAGGCAAGTCGAGCATGTCTTCGGCGTCGACCACGGAACGGTCTATCCCATTGTCTGCGGATTCGAAACGGACGAGGAAGCGATTATTCTGCACGGCTCAAACGGCGAGCTGCTCGATATCTCTCAGTTTGCAGTCGAAGAGAAAGATAGTTTGCGGCCGCGCCTGGTGGAGATGTTTCCGGACATGCACAGCCAAATCCGTTATGATCTCGAACCGCTGGTGTTCGGCAACATGGACCGAATCGCTGAGCTCCGGAAGACAGTGCGCGCACTGGATATCGAGCACCACGAGTGGGTGATTTGCGTGGGGCGAGGATTCGATTTCTTGCACATGCCCAACCTTGCGCTCATCGTCGGTCCCTACAGCCCCAACCTCGACGATCCAATCGACCGTGCCGCCGGCATCATCGACGCCAACATGCGCGCCGGCCGCATTCCCGACGATGGCTTTCTGCTGTTGGCCTCGGTTCCCTACCAAGAAGTTGGTGTGGACCGTGCCCGCGCCGAACTGAAATCACGTTTCCTTTCAAAGTTTGCCGCAGACGTCATCTATGCTAAACACCCGCAGCTGGCTCATAAGATGCACGTGCGGACTGCCGTACTGGATTGGCGTTCGCGTAAGCTGGAAATCATCGCTCCTGAGTAGCGGGACGCAATACGTTCACATCCATCCTGCCTACGAGCAACAGAACTCTGACCGTGAACAATTCTGCGCGCCTGAAGAGTCCCCAGTGCTTGCAGCCTCAGCCGCTCTCTCCTCATGATCGTATTGTACTGAGGAGGAGACGCACCGTTCCTTATCCAACAAGAGATTCGACGAGCCCGCCGTTGTCGCCGCTCGTAGAACTCCTCAAACCGTATCTGTCTCACTTCCTGTAGGATCCTCGCCCGTGTCATAGTGGCCCTCCTTGATGGCGCTCCCTAAACCGGACAGATCATGGGCTACAAAAAGCGGACAGATGATGTGCTCGCTACACTATCTTCACAAAGGAGTGATAGCCCTTGTTCATGCAAGCTAGCGCCCCCTATAATCGTGCACCGGGCCGGCTATAGGCTGGGAGATCACGCTCTCAATCAGAATAGGACGACACATGGAAAACGCCATCCGTAATGCCATCATCAAGTTCGAACAGGAATTCATGGGCCGAGGACCGGATGAAGTACGAGCATTTATCGTACGGGATCTCGTCGTGGTCCGGCTTAAAGGAGTATTGACCCCGGCCGAACGTCAGCTGGCCAAAACGGTGGAAGGTGTCGATATGGTGAAGCGATTGCGGCAGAACTTAATTGACCTGGGTCGCGACAAACTCTGCGAGCAAATGAGCGACATCACGGGCGCCAAAACCCTGGCCCTTTTTACCGACATTGACGTGCAAATCGGCGAACGGGTGTTCGTCTTCACGGTCGACCGCGATATCCATCTCGTTACTCGATAGAGGGGGCAGCATCCTTCCAGGCCCGGTATCTTGCATCTATGACCAAGCGCAATCTGGTAACTCTTTTCTTCGACAACTCCTATGCTCGGTTGCCAGAATCGTTCTATGCGAAGCTGAACCCAACTCCGTTTTCCGAGCCTCCCCATCTCATCAGCTTCAATCCCGCGGCAGCAGAACTGATCGACCTTGATCCGGAGCAAGCGAAGCGACCTGAATTTGCAGCCGTGTTCGGCGGGAGCATGCTCGCCCCGGGGATGGAACCGCTGGCGATGCTTTACTCGGGCCATCAGTTTGGGGTCTATGTCCCGCAGTTGGGAGACGGGCGCGCGATTCTCCTTGGCGAAGTACGGAACGATCGGGGCGAGAAGTGGGATCTGCACCTGAAAGGGGCGGGACTGACGCCGTTCTCGCGCGAGGGGGATGGCCGTGCGGTGTTGCGCTCGACGATCCGCGAGTATCTCTGCTGCGAAGCGATGCAGGGTCTCGGCATTCCGACGACGCGGGCCCTCTGCATCGTCGGCAGCGACCACCAAGTCTATCGCGAGCAGGTCGAAACCGGCGCAATGCTCGTGCGAATGGCGCCGTCGCATGTGCGGTTCGGCTCGTTTGAAATCCTGTACTATCGAAAACAGCATGAGCAGCTCAGAGTCCTGGCAGACTATGTCATCGAGACCCATTTTCCCCATCTGGCGGAAGGCACAGATAAGTACGCGAGATTCTTCTCCGAGGTCGTCGAACGCACGGCGAGGCTGATCGCGCAATGGCAGGCTGTCGGCTGGGCGCACGGCGTGATGAACACCGACAACATGTCGATCCTTGGCATCACGCTCGATTACGGTCCGTTTGGGTTCATCGATGACTACGACCCTGGTTTCATCTGTAACCACTCAGATCACAATGGCCGCTATGCCTTCAATCAACAGCCCTATATCGGCCTCTGGAATCTCAGCTGTCTTGCGCAGGCGCTGCTCCCTTTGGCTGAGAAGGAAGACTTGAAGGCCGCGCTCGACCGGTATACCCCTCTCTGCGAAGGCCAATACATGGAGTTGATGCGGGCCAAGTGTGGACTCATTGAAACGAAGGAGGAGGATTCGTCATTGATCCAAGACTTGCTAGCGCTCATGCACCTGCACCATGCCGATTACACGAACTTCTTTCGCGCATTGGGTCGGTTTGAGACCGGGTCCGTAACTCCAAACGAGCTGCTTCGCGACTTCTTTTTGGATCGTGAGTCGTTCGACCAGTGGGCTCGCCGCTATGAGAGCCGGCTTCGCGAAGAAGGAAGCCGAGACGAGGACCGTCTGGCACGTATGGATCGAGTCAATCCCAAATATGTCCTCCGTAACTATTTGGCGCAGACCGCTATCGAAAAAGCCCAGCAGAAAGATTTCTCCGAGATCGATCGGTTGCTCGTCCTGCTGCAAAATCCCTACAGTGACCAGCCTGGCATGGATGCCTACGCAGCCCCGCCTCCCAACTGGGGCAAGCATTTATCGGTTAGTTGCTCATCTTAAGCCTTCCCCGACAGTCCGGCATTCATTATGCTCTGTTGAAATGCAGTGTTAACCCGGGAGGCCGCTCGACTCACTGAACCGGTGGGTTCGTAGAGTGGTCCCCACTTCAATAGGCAAACAGTATGATTATCACAGCACAGACCATCATTGTTCGATCCCTCGCCTTTGCGGGGCTGGTGCTTTTTCTCAATGCCTGCACGCAGAGTGGGGGTGGGGAGAATCCGATCGCCGTGGCGAATACGGTCACGGTCAGCGGGACGGTGGGCGGGACGCGCATTGTCGCGATGAACGACAACGACCAAATCGTTGTCGAGGACGACACGGCCGGCCGGTTCCCGAGTGCACCAGGCCGTTTCCCGTTTACCCTGGCGAGTTTGCCGGTCGGATCAAATCTTCGTCTGTTTTTCATCAGCAACGGCAGCCTGTTTCCCTTCTACCTGGGCGGGACGAACGTGTTCACGTTCAACAGCGCGGGACAGGTCGCCTTTGGTTTCGTCACGATGGACGCAGGAACAGGCCGCTCGACGCCCGAGCTTCCTCCAGTAAACATAACCCCTAAACCAGAAAACCCCAGTACTCCGCCTGGTCTGATTCCAGGTATTGCGCCGACGATCACGATTACGAGTCCATCGGCTGGGGCGGCCGTTCCCGTTGGACCGGTCACTGTTGGCTTCGCAGTTCAGAACCATACGATTGGGAATCCTGGAACGTCTCATCTCCATTTCTATCTCGATACTGACCCCACCATCTATAACTTCTATGGGGGCAATGGGATCAACGATGATAATGGGGTTCTGTACAACGGTGTCCATACGCACTTTGTTCACTGGAAATCGGCGACATCGTTCGATATCTTCGGGCTGCCTTCCACCGCCCACACAGTCCGTATGGTTCTAGCCGATCAAAACCACAATGAACTCGCCAGCAGCGAGAAGACGCTGAGCTTCTCTGTCAGCCAGCCGCCGACAGTAGACTTGCAACTAGAGTCTGTTATCTCAGGCCTGAGCTTTCCAGTTGGGATGGCCTTGGCGCCTGACGGGCGTGTCTTCTTCAACGAGCGGCTGACCGGAAAAATCCGCATCATCAATCCACAGTGGCAGCTGGTGAGCACCGCTTTCTGCCAGCTGACAGTTGCAACCAGTGGCGAACAGGGGCTGCTTGGCCTCACCCTCGATCCGAACTTCGCCCAGAACCATTTCGTCTACGTGTATTACACAGCTCCCGGGGCGACGAAGAACCGGGTGGTCCGGTACACGGAATCAAGCGGTTCTTGCACGAATGAAACGCCGATCCTCGACGACCTGCCGGTAAGCGCCAATCACAACGGCGGGATTATTCAATTCGGGCCGGACGGAAAACTCTATGTCGTCATCGGGGACGTTCAGAACACGGCAAACTCGCAAAGCCTCACGTCTCTCGCCGGGAAAATCCTTCGCGTCAATCCCGATGGCAGCCCGCCGTCCGACAATCCTTTCATTTCGAATCCCAACGTGAACGCAAAGAAAGTCTTCAGTCTTGGCCATCGAAACAGCTATGGATTTACCTTCCATGGGCACACGGGTCATCTGTGGGAAACCGAGAATGGTCCCGGAGACAACGACGAGATCAACCGGATCGTCGCGGGTGGCAACTACGGCTGGCCCACAGTCGGCGGCATCGCGAACAATCCGAATTTTCTCAACCCCATTTTGGCCTATACTCCCACCATTGCTCCGACCGGCATCATCGCGATTCCCGCGAACTCCACCGTCTATTCACCGGCTTACCGCAACAACCTTCTCTTCGTCGATTTCAACGGCGGTAAGATTCGGCGCGTGGTCCTGAGCGGTACCGACCTCACTCAACTCGGCACCTCCAGCATCGCCTATAACGGCGGCCAGGGCGGCCTGCTCAGCCTCATGCTCGGCGCTGATGGATTCGTATACGTCTCCAACACCAACGCCATCTTCAAAGTTGTCCCGCAGTAATCCTCTCTCCAACGGCAGATCCTGCCCGTCTTCGCACTTATCACCTTGCAGTCCCCCTCACTGTCTGTTGTAGAGTGGCCGAGGTTGCCTGGTCGTCCTCCTGCTCGCGGAACGCGCACGTTGAAACGGTTCTCGTTCGACGCGCGCAATTGAGGATCAACCAGGCCACCCTCTAAGGAGTTAGACTAGCGAGCTCGGAAGGACCATTGGACGAGGGCAGTTGGAGACTCATCCAGGCCTTCTGCGGGGCGCGGGGCTTGTCGGACATCTTTCCAGCATCCTCTAGCTGCTGATCACAGAAGACGAACTGTTCTATGGCAAAAGGAAGCGGAGAATCGAAGCTCGCCCTAGTGGGGGTGGTCACCCTCGCGGTTGCGCTCGCCGGCGTGTTGTTGGTGAAAGAGCCGTTGCGTAGTTCGCGGCCGGTCGGGGCCGGGTTGGATGTGAAACAAACCACCGGTGAGCAATCGGTCCGTGCGCGGCTGTGGGAAGATCCGGTGGCAGCGGTGCAGCGGGGCATGAAAGAAGCTCCGCCTCCGGCAATCGGGTCGCCCAAGTCCGCGTCCAGCCAGTCAGCTGAATCCTCCCTCACGCAGCGTCTGAGACCGTTGAGGCTCGCGATTACTGACCGAGTCAAGAAGGGTGAGCAGATTACAGTCTTGCTGGTGACCATGAGCGGCGATCCCTATGCGGAGAGTACGGAATCCCGTATTCGAGATCGCTATGCGGTGGGCACCGCGCTGGGCGTGGCCTGCTATGTCCCGGAGGACGAAGGGCATCTTTCGTTCATCGAAGGGGATAATCAGGGCGCTGGTCATGCGTTGCCGTATGAGTGGTATCAGCTCCGCAAGACAAGGATCTGTGGCGAAGGGCAGGATCGAGCCCAGAATACCCTCGTGATCTGGATCCCCGACGATGCTCTCAGCCGAGGGATCTTAGCCACCTTGACCTCGTTGTCGCAGACCCTGGTGTGCGAAGAGTCGAAGCAGAAAAGCGAATGCCTCCTAACCGACGTCCGGCGAAAACTGGTCCGTCTGAATCCGTGGTTGCAACAGGCCGTTACGTTTAAGCTGGTGGGGCCACGCAGTTCCTCCGCTCTGCGTCATCTCCTGGATGAGGCCGGATCTTTATACGCTGAACCCCATGAAGGGGTCGGGGTCTGGCCCAATAAGGACGGGGCCATCGAACTCTATTCGCCCTGGGCCAGCGCGATGAAGGGGATCTTGGCCTATGGGCTGAAGCAAGAAGGGGGAAAGGGTTCCGCGTGCCAGACCTATGAAGCTTGCGAGCAAGAGTATTTTCATCGTCTGGCTGCTGCAAATGTACGGCTTGTCTATGAGATCGGATCAGACGACCGGCTATTCGACCGGTTGATCGAGGAATTAGAGCGCCGCCAAGTTCGGCTCGGCTGGGATGCGGTGATTCTTATTGGGGAGTGGGATTCCTTCTATGGCCGGGCATTGCCCATCGAATTCCGCGCGGCTGCTTGCGCGAAAGTGGCGACATTTACGGATGCTGAGCTGAAGCAGATTCAGGTGCCGACTACGATCAAGGCCTGGTGTCCCACCGTCCCCCGCGCAATCGACTTACAGATCCAACGATCGGCGGACTATGAGTCCCTGACCTTGAACATCTTCCGGTACAGCTATCTCAGCGGTCTCGATGGCGAAGTGCCGGGCTACGACAGGGTGCAAGCAGGGCGTGGCGAGAAACCCAAAACCAATGAAACAGCGAAGGACATTCTGGCCGGTGGTCTGAAGGAACGTCCCGAAGGCACGAGTCAACTTGATTATGTGCGAGCCTTGGCCTCGAGGATCCAAGACGAAGGAGAAGGGGCTAAAGCGATCGGCATTCTGGGCACGGATCCCTACGATGCGTTACTCATTCTCAAAGCGCTCCGGCCGGCTTTTCCGCATGCCGTCTTCTTCACGGTCGATCTCGACGCGCGCCATCTCCACTCCAGCGAGTACAAGTGGACCAGGAACATGGTCGTGGCCTCGCCGTTCGGGTTGCAGTTGGAGGGCGGATTGCAACGCGATGTTCCGCCGTTTCGGAGCAGTTATCAAACGGCCACCTACTTTGCCGTGCTTCAAGCGGTGCATCATGTGGCCTGTCGCACCACGGACGAGCGGCAGCAATCGGCGGCGTTCTGCTCTGCGGGCTATCATGTGGCGCTGACCCCGGACGACCGAGTCTACGACGCAGCTGAACATCCTCGGATTTTCGAAGTGGGCCGAGAGGGCGCGGTGGACTTAAGCGTCGTCGATGTCGAAGGGGTGAGAACCATACATCCGTTGCGCGCGGATCTCGAGCATACGGACAATCAGGGTCAGCTGAAGCAGGGCACCAGCCCCGGCAACGCAACCGTAATGGCGCTGGTCGGGATGGGGCTGTTTGTCGGATCGGTACTCGCCTGGACCAATCAGCGGCTCTGGCTGCAGGTTTCGCGCTCCTGGCGGCTGTTCGCCGTGACTGGTCTGATCATCCTGGCCGGGACATCGGTCTTTTGGACCATGGGTGGCGGGGCAGCCCTCATGGCCCATCACGATGAAGGCGAACCATTTTCCTGGACTTCAGGCGTGAGCATTTGGCCCGGTGAGTGGCTCCGGCTTCTCGTGGCGATTCTGTGCCTCGTCTTCCTGGTCAAGGGGTTCCGCGACCTGACGACGAACAGCGACCGCCTGACCGGAGACTTTCTATTCCATGTTGACGAGGGCCCTCATGCTCGATTTAGCCTGAGAGCCATTTGGGCTAATCTGCAACGGGTCTACCATCCGTCCGCCACAAGAGTGGCCACGACGGTCGATCAAGCCTGGTCCTGGTACCTCGACGCGGCGGGCTTGCTGCAGAGGACGGCACGAGTCCTGATCCTGTTCCTACTCTATGGCGCGACCATGATTGTCTTGGATCACTGGGTCGTCGACGAAGAGATGATCATTCCCTGCCGGGGATGGCTGAGCTGTCGAGTGGATGTGGTCATGACGCTGGCCAGCATGAGCCTCGTGGTGCTATTGAATCTGGCGGTGTTCGACGAGGTGATGTTGTGCCGCCGGTGGGTGGGCTGGGTGAGCGCCTCGACCGGGGGCTGGTCGGAGCAGGTGCAGGAGGAGTACTTGCGTGAGTATGGACTGAGCCAGAGCCACAAGGCCGAGTTTGAAAAGCTTAAGTACCTGGCCGGCATCGACCTGATCAGCCGACGAACGGAAGCGGTCAATCGCCTCATCCGGTACCCCTTCATCGCCTTACTGATCATGATCGCTGCGCGCAACGACTACTTCGATATTTGGAACTACCCGCTGTTGCTGCTGCTGGCCTGGGTGTTGAATGTCGTCTTGGCGCTGAGCGGAGCCCTATTGCTCTATCGATCTGCCGACCGGGCGAAGCAGGGAGTTTTGGCTGGGCTGAGCAAGCAAATGATCCAAGCTCTCGGTCTCGGCAAAGACCACGAAGTTCGCGCGAAGCAAGTCCAGTACATCATCGACCAGGTCGAGGCCAACCAGAAAGGCGCGTTCGTGCCGTTCTATCAACAACCGGTGGTTGAATCCTCGCTCTACGGCGTCGTCGCATTACTACAGTATCTGTACATGAGATAATAGACTACTCATGCGTGACGAACACATAGGTGGGCTGCGGACACGGATCCTAGGCGGGACCGATGGCAAGGGTGGAGGGCGCGACCCGCTCGTAGTGCTTCTGCACGGCTTTGGCGCGTCGGGGGACGATCTTGTCTCGCTGGCCGGTGCCTTGACCGTGCCGGCCAGAACCAGGTTTGTTTTTCCGGAAGGCCCCCTCTCGTTAAGTTTCGGGCCAAGCGCTGCGCGAGCCTGGTGGCTCATCGACATGGCGCGCGTTGCAGGGGATCGAGCGGCAGGTCGGGCGCGTGACCTCTCGAATGAGATCCCCAGAGGCCTCGTTCCAATACGCGAGACCATGCTGGCGTTCCTCAAAGAAGTCGAACAGAAACTCGGCGCGGATCCCCGCAAGACCCTGATCGGAGGATTTTCCCAAGGCGCCATGCTGTCGTGTGACGCCCTGCTCCACACGGATCGTCCTTACGCTGGGCTGATCCAATTGTCCGGTACGCTCCTCGCCTCACAGGAATGGGTTCCGCTGCTCAAGAAACGAAAAGGGCTGCCGGTTTTTCAAAGCCACGGGAAGCAGGATGAGCTTCTGCCCCACGAGGGAGCAGAACGGCTGCGCGACACCCTTATTCACGCAGGACTGCCGGTCGAATGGCACAGCTTCCGTGGTGGCCATGAGATTCCACGGTCGGTCCTGCAGCGGCTGGGACTGTTTATCACCAAGGTGGTCACTGAAACATGAGCAACCTTCACCAGTTCGAACTTGCAGCAGCCGACGGCAAACTGATCCGAGGGGATCGAACCAAAGGGAAGGAACGACAAATTCTCTTTATCACCGGCTTTCTCTCGAAGCGCTGGGGGAACAAGAGCAAGGCGCTCGCACAGTGGTGCGAAGAGAAAGGCTGGGGATTCTCCTGCTACGACGTACGAGGGTTCGGCGATTCAGAGGGGACGTTCACCGACTACACCCTGTCCGATTGGATTGCCGATGCGCGGCTCGTGGTAAAGATGCTGCAAAATGGACCACCGATCACCATCGTCGGCAATTCATTCGGAGGCTGGATCGCCTGGATGATGGCTCAGGAATTCTCCGCGGTGGAGAAGCTTCTGCTTATCGCCCCGGCATTCGATGCCATTGGTGTCAGAGCGAAGGAAATTCCGGCCGAGCGGAGAACCAGATGGCGTGAGACTGGCTGGATGCCCTGGGACGATGACCCACTCCACAAGGATTGGCCCCTCTCGTGGAAATGGGTAGAGGAAAGCGAAGCCTACTGGTCGAAACGGTTCGCTGAGCTGCGTCATGTGAATACGACTCTGTTGCACGGTCTCCAAGACCGGACCATTCATCCTCGTACGAGTTGGCAATTCGTCGACGAATTGCTGGCCCGTGACCAGGATTATCCCATCGAACTCATATTTACTGTGGGCGACCATCGATTGAGCGGTCCGGAGCATCTAGACACATTTCGGCGCCTGGTGCTCGACAGGCGAGATTAGCCCGCATAATTCATGAACACTTCTGCTACAATCGCCGATCCGCTGCTACGACGAGCCTTCGGCTGGCGGGCTCGCCCCTCGGACCTTCAACGTACTGCACGAGTACGTCTCCGGTCCTCAGGACTCCGCGCGCCAGTCTCGCGACGCGGCTCAGTGATTTCGCGACGAACTGTCATGAATAGTGCGGGCTAGCGTGAAAAGCGCGACCGGCTGAGTCGGGGTTTCACGTCTCGCTAGTCTCGCCTGTTCCGCACGCTCACGCCGTTAAATAGGAGGGCCACATGCTCGTCTTAATTCATAGAGAATGTGGCGGACTGGCCCTGGACGAATCGTCCGTCGGCGAAGTCTGCGCCATCCCCATCGACCGGTTCCCTTTCACCTGCTTCAGTTGCCTTGAAGAAATCGACGACGAATCGGAAGTCAGGCTCTCCGAGGAATTGGGTATGTGACGAGCCACGCGTTATAGCGACTCGCCGACCATATCGGTATCGAGCATGTCGGCCTATGTCCAACTGAACCATCTGGCATGACCCCGTCCTCAGTGGAAATGTTCGACAGATCCAGGGTAAGGTGTCAGCCGGTCCATTGCACAGATAAGAGATCGGACATGTCATCATCACGACAACATAACAGCGGGCCGGATTCAGATGGTCCTGACGTTCCCGAGCCGTCCCATGCCGAGCGGGCCAAGACACTTGCCTACTTACAGTCATCGGGCACTCTCTCGACGCTCTCGCGCAAGCAGCCTGGCTGGCCCTTCGGGTCGGTGATGCCCTACGGGTTGGACGACGAGGGGCAACCGGTCTTTCTGATCAGCACGATGGCAATGCATACGCAAAATCTCCTGGGCGATCCACGGGCGAGCCTGTTGGTGACACCGCCTGAGAGCCGCAGCGATCCCTTGGGTGCGGCCAGGGTGACATTGATGGGGTCGGTGACCAAGGTGCCGAGGGAGGAAACCGTTAAGGTTCGCGAACTCTACCTAGCACGCCATGCCAATGCCTCCTATTGGGTGGACTTCCAGGACTTTGGGTTTTTCCGCATGGCGCTGACGGAGATCTATTTTGTCGGGGGGTTTGGGTCGATGGGTTGGGTCATGCCGGACGATTATGCGGGGGCGGCTGTGGACCCACTCGCGGATGAGGCCTCGAACCTCATCCGTGAATTCAATACAGAGCAGGCGGACACGTTGCTGCTACTTGCCCGTGTGTTCGGCAATGTGGAGGCGCAGCAGGCGACAGTGACCGCATTGGATCGGTTGGGTTTTCACCTTCGGTTCACCACGCCAGGCCGAATGCAGGGTGGGCGGGTGGCCTTTACCAACCCCGTACGCAACGCGTCGGAGGCCAGGGCCGGTCTTGCAGGCTTGGCCGTTCAGGCGAACGCGGGCCATCAGACTTTGCATTCGCTGTAGTAGGTGCATGCACAAGGTTCTGTGCGCATCCGGCAAGATTGTTCTTTTTCACTCACCAGTTCATCACTAGGTAGGGGAATGCATGGCGACTACAAACGATAAGCAAGTCATTTTCTCACTCGTCAATGTCGGCAAGGTCTACCCGCCGAAACGACAAGTACTCCGCGAGATCTATCTTGGTTTCTACTTCGGCGCAAAGATCGGTGTGTTGGGTCTCAATGGATCGGGGAAGAGTTCGTTGCTCAGGATCATTGCCGGAGTCGATCAGAACTACACGGGAGAGATCACACGCTCGAAAGGCTATAGTGTCGGCCTGCTGGAACAGGAACCGCAGCTCGACCCGGACAAGACGGTGAAAGAAATCGTCGAAGAGGGGAAGAAAGAACTCGTGGCGATGCTGCACGAATACGATGCGGTCAGCAACAAAATGGGCGAGGCGACGCCCGATGAATTGGAGAAGTTGCTCGAAAAACAGGCGCAACTGCAAGAGAAGATCGAAGCCGCGAACGGGTGGGAGTTGGAAAATGTGCTCGAACTCGCCATGGACGCGCTGCGCTGTCCACCGCCGGACGCGAAGGTCGGGGTGCTCTCCGGCGGCGAGAAGCGCCGGGTGGCTCTTTGCCGCCTTATGATCCAGGAGCCGGACATTTTATTGCTCGATGAGCCGACGAACCATCTGGATGCCGAGTCCGTTCAATGGCTGGAGCAGCATCTTCAGCAATACAAAGGCACGGTCATCGCCGTCACGCACGACCGCTACTTCCTGGACAACGTGGCCGGTTGGATTCTCGAACTCGATCGCGGCCATGGCATTCCCTTCCAGGGGAACTACACCTCCTGGTTGGAGCAAAAGCAGGTGCGGCTGGAAAAAGAGGAAAAGGCCGAGTCGAAGCGCCGCAAGAGTTTGGAGCATGAGTTGGAATGGATCCGCATGTCGCCGAAAGCTCGCCAGTCGAAAGGCAAGGCGCGGCTCAATCGCTACGAAGAATTGGTCAATCAGAAGCAGGAGGAACAGGCTGCGGATTTGGAAATCTACATCCCACCTGGTCCACGGTTGGGCGATGTGGTCGTCGAATGTAAAGGCGTCAGCAAGGCCTACGGAGACAAGGTGCTCTACGAGAATGTGAATTTCAGCCTCCCTAAGGGTGGGATTGTCGGCGTGATTGGTCCGAACGGAGCCGGCAAGACGACGATGTTCCGCATGATCATCGGGAAAGAGAAGCCGGATGCGGGCACGATCAAGATCGGTGAGACGGTCACGCTGGGCTACGTGGACCAGGATCGCAGTCTGGACCCGACCAAATCCGTCTACGACATCATCTCCGAGGGCCACGAAACCATTATGCTCGGCAAGGCCGAAGTCAATGCCAGGGCCTACTGCGCCCGGTTCAATTTCGCCGGAACCGATCAGCAGAAGAAAGTGAAGGATATCTCAGGTGGCGAACGCAACCGGGTGCACCTGGCCCGTATGCTGAAAGAAGGGGCAAACCTCATCATCCTCGACGAACCAACCAACGACCTCGACATCAACACCTTGCGCGCGCTGGAAGAAGGATTGGAACGTTTCGCCGGCTGCGCCGTCATCAGCAGTCACGACCGCTGGTTTCTGGACCGGATCGCGACCCACATCATGGCGTTCGAAGGTGACAGTAAAGTGGTCTGGTTCGAAGGGAACTACAGCGAGTACGACGCGGACCGGAAGAAGAGGCTGGGAAAGGAAGCCGATCAGCCGCACCGCATCCGCTACCGCAAACTCACACGGTAACTCACATCCTTCTCTATGGCGCCGCTCATTCTCATCACCGGTGCGGCAGGGCTCATCGGCCACTATCTTGTCAAGACGGCGCCGCGCTGGGCGCCGCAACGGGATGTGCGGGGCATTACCAGGCAAGATGTCGATCTGACCGATGCCGCCAGCCTGACCAGCCTCGTTCGTTCGCTGAAGCCTCTCGCAGTCATCCATTGTGCGGCCTTGAGCAGGACAAAAGACTGCGAGCAAAACCCTGCCTTAGCCCGCCGCATGAACGTGGAGGCTACGGCTCACCTCGCGCAACTGTCCAAGGATATTCCATTCATCTTTCTGTCCAGCGGGGAAGTCTTCGACGGAAAGACTGGCTGGTATGGCGAGACAGATGAACCGAACCCGATCAACGTGTACGGCCAAACCAAGTTGGAAGCCGAGCGGGTGGTGTTGCAAAATCCTGGGCATTCAGTCGTTCGGATTGTCCTAACTGCTGGGACTTCGCGGAACGGCGATCGAAGTTTTGTCGAAGACATGTGCCGAGCCGCCAGGGCCGGCAAGGAAGTGACGCTCTATGCCGACGAATTTCGCTGCCCGCTTCCTGCCTCGGTCATCGCCCGAGTCATCTGGAAACTCGTCGATCGCAATCAGCCAGGTCTCTATCACCTGGGCGGAAGCGAACGCCTCTCGCGCTGGGAAATTGGAGAAGCCTTGCTGCCTTGGTATCCGGAATTGAAAGGGCGGCTGATACAAGGCTCCGCACGAAGCCACGTTGGAAGCCCTCGGCCTGCCGACCTCTCGCTCCGCTGCGACAAGATCCAGAGCCTCCTGTCGTTTCGCATTCCGGGGTTTCGTGAATGGCTCGCCGGGCGTTCACGCCGTGGTGTGGACTTGTGGGACTATCTCGATGGAAGTCCGTGAGGCGTGAAACGCGGGTTAGGGGGCCTGCTTGAGAGCGGCGAGGCGCGCCTGGGCGGTAGCGGCTTCCGTGCTGGCTGGATAAAGACGGATCACATCTTCGTACAACTGCTTTGCGTGGGGCAGGTTCATCTGGCGCTCTTCGAACTGAGCGGTCTCGAGCAGTTCCTTGGCCTTGTCGCCGGAACAGCTTAGTAGAAAAACGCAGCAGAGGGTACAGAGTATGAGTCGTGCGGTCATTAGAGTAGCCCCTTACGAGAGCATCCTACCGGCTTGACGCATTGCTGTCCAGTTGACCAGATCGTGAGTTGACTGGCTCTATGCCATAGCGCGGCGCCGCGATGGCTTCGCTTCGACATTGCGGGCAGCGGCTTGGGCTCGTGAGACGCCTGCGGTCGCAAAAAACAAAATCGCAATCCTGACAGCGCGCCGGGTCCAGAATGAACTTCCTTGTTTTGTCGCGCGCGATGGTCTTCACGACGTGAGTCAGATGTTCCTCAACCTGCCGCTCTGGAATGCCCAGCATTTGTGCCAGTTGGTGTGTCGCCAGACGTGTGCCGATCAACAATTCAATCAAGCGCTGGCGGGGCGTGCGTTCGGGGGTCAGCATGGCATCATGGGTGGGGAAAGGATCATGGGAAGATGGAGTGAGACCTTGCCGCATCTATTTTGGCTTGGCCGCCTGAGAATCGTCCCCCTCTCTCAGCGTAAACGTCGCGACCTCCTGGTCACACATTCCACCACAAGTACTTGTCAGCGTCTTCGTCGCCACCACGCCGTCTTTCCCTACATAGGACCAATCCTTCAATAGAAACATTTTCATCGGATCGGTACTCACTTCGCCGCGCCCGCTCACATACATGGTGGACCAAAAGGGGTCAAGCTCAGGCGGATTGGGAACACACCTATAATTGAGCATGTAGTGCATGCCCGTGCTGGTTTCCTGCGACATCCCCAGGATGCCGTAGAGCAGTTCAATCTTCGCTGAACCTCCCTGGGATGCGTTTGCACCGCCCTGCGGCGGGTCTACATGAATGAAGGCCTGAAACACACGAAGAGGGATCGTCCCTTGTCCACGAACCAATGGATCGCACGCGTTCCAGTTCGGCAAGGGACCGGTTTGGTAGGCGATCATCCCTTGGCCTGTGTACTTCGGCACAGCACCTGATGCGGACTCGTGTTGAGCGTCCAACCGAACGATCGCCGACGCTTGGGATTGGGCGGGGTTGTTGTTCGGATCCGTGGACACAATCGCCGAACGAAACTCCAAGCGATAAGACGGGTGCTTCGTAGTAGCATCTGCTGGTGGCCCTGTCTCTCCCCCTCCACCAGCCCCTCCCCAACCGCCAGAGCCTCCAGTACCCCCAGATCCCCCGCCACACAGGGTCGGTGGCTTTTCTGGGTCAGCTGGATCAATAGGCAGTTGTTCACAGGGCACATCGGCGGCTGCATGTGGAGGCTCTGGTTTCACAGGTTGTAAGGACGGCTGAGAAGATGGAGCCGCCGACGTTGACGGTGATGCGTAGACCTTCTTCGGATCGTATTCCGGCGGATTCGAGGAGGGCAGATGCTTGTCCCCGCCGCCGCAACTAGAGGTCAAGAGCGTGAGTACGGTGATAAGAAGGAGGCGGGTCGGCATGCCGTGTCTCCCTGAAAGGAACAACCCGAGCATCTGAAAATGAGCGCCATGCTAGCGAATGCCCGCTTGTTCTGCAACCAGTCACTTAAGTCACAGTTGCCGCCCCAAAGGGCGTTGGTATACAATCCGCCCCGTATTAGGGGACCATGCTCATGCGATATCTCATTCCGGCTTTCGCCCTCTGCCTACCTCTCGCCGCTCACGCGGGCAACATCAAAGACACCGATCTGATTACCAGCAACACGTTCTTCCTGCCGCCGTCGACAGCCAAGACCGTCTTCATCCAAGCGCGAAACTCCTCTGACAACGAGGGTATGTCGCTCACCGACATCGGTGCGCGTCTGACCGCCAAAGGCTATCAGATTATCCAAGATCCCAGCGTAGCGCACTACATCGTGCTCGCGAACATCGTCTACTGCAATATCACCAAGCCAGAGATGCCGGTGGAATCTATTGTCGCAAGCGGTTATGGATCGGGCATCGGCTCCTCCGTTATGGGCGGTCTGCATGGTTTGACCGGCATGGCCAGTATGGCAGGCCCCCAAGGTGCGATTGTCGGTACCGCCGCCGAAATTGGCCTGAGCGCCATTGAAGGAATCGGTAGTGCGGTCGGCAGTCTATTCAGCGGACCCTCCACCCCCAAGATGCACGATGATGTGAACTATGCCTGTGTTGCCGATCTGCAAATCACCGAACAAGGGACCACAGCGTCAGCCCCTGCACCGACCAGATCGGGAACCGGCCAGCAGCCAGGCGTCTACCAAGCTCGTCTTGCTGCCGACGTGCATCAAAAGAAGCTCGACGAAGCTGAAGCCACGCCGCTGTTGCAACAACGATTGAGTGCGTCGGTCGCAGGAAACTTCTGATGACAGATTCATCCGTTCGCTTCACGTATCACGCTTCACGTTTCACGAGGCCGCTCGTTCTTTTCTGCCTGTGCGGGCTGATCACCGGCTGTTCCAACATCATTCGCTCCGGCCTGATGAACAGCAATACCGTGTTTCTCGATCCAAGCATGAATCGTACGGCGTATCTCCAACTACGAAACATCTCGGAGAATCAGAACCTCACGCTCGCCCCCATCCAAGCCAAGCTCACGGCGAAAGGCTATCAACTCACCAATGACCCCGCGCAGGCCAACTATTGGATCCAAGCCAAGCTGGTCTATTGCCACAAAGGCGCCGATGGCGTTACACCGGAAAGCGTGGCACAGGCCGGCTTTGGCGCGGGAGTCAGCAGCGGTGGCACGGCCATGGCGTCGGCTGCGAGTATGGGGGCCGGAGCGAGTGGCGCCATGGGGATAGGCGGCACGATGGGCATGGGCGCGATGCCCATGGGTGGCGGGATGCCCGACATGAACGCCATGATGGCTCAGGCCATGGCCATGAGCGGCGGGCGAGGAGGCTTCCCCGGTATGCAGATGCAACAGGCTCCGAAAGAAGAGGGCATCACCTACCTTTGTGTGACTGACGTGCAGATCACTGATCGCAAGATGGGCAAACCATTAGGCCAGCCGATGGCGGGGCAAGCGACGGCTGGACCCAAAGTGCAGCAGATGCGAATGGTGGGTCACGTTCGGCAGAAAGACCTCGATATCCCTGAAGCCACGCTGATCATTCAAGAAAAGATCTCGATTGGTATTGCCGGATTGTTCTAGCAGGTTCTCACTCGCGTCATGTCCTTTCGGATCCTCTGCGATCTTCCCCGTGATCCTGTTATACTAACCCCGTTCGAAACTTGTTCACTCCTCACAAAGGCAGTCACGCGATGCGCGCTCCCAATTGGGATGAACTCGCCGAACTCGCGCTGATGCGCGTGGTGGCCTCCGGGGCCGAGTATGGCGATATTCGCCTCCTTGATAGTATGACTCAGACTATTTGTGGCGAAGATCGCCGGATCGCGTCCATTCGAGAGGCGCAGGACAAAGGGTTCGGGATCCGTGTCCTCTATCACGGCGCCTGGGGTTTTGCCGCCAGTTCGGTGCTGTCGTTGGAAGAGGTTCCGCGTGTGGCTGAATTGGCGATCGAGATCGCGAAAGGCTCTGCGTCTGTCGCGAGTGAAAAGGTAAAACTTGCTGATGAGCCGGTCCATCGAGACCGGGTCGTCACCGCGCAGCGGATCGATCCCTTTGCCGTCGCGCTCGAAAGAAAAACCGCGCTGCTACTCGAGACGATGGAATATGTCCATCGGCAGCCGGGCATCGTGCGGAGCAGCGCGCGCCTGTGGGCCCGTCAGGACCGCAAACTCTTTGTGTCGACCGAAGGGTCGCGTCTGGAATTCGACCTTCTGGCCCTGAGCGGTGATTTCGATGCCACGGCGGTCCATGACGGGCGCTTCGCTTCGCGGAGCTTTAATACGCCACATCTTCGGATGGGCTATGAATTGATCGAGGATGCGAATTTCCTGGCCGAGGCTCCCCGCATCGCGTCTCAGGCCGTCGAGAAAGTGAAGGCGCCTACGACCGAGCCTGGCCTGTACGATCTCGTTCTCGATCCTGAACATCTGTCGCTCACGATGCATGAATCTTGCGGCCATCCGAGCGAACTCGACCGCGCGCTCGGGTACGAGGCCAACTATGCCGGCACCAGCTTTCTCACGACCGACAAACGAGGAACCTTTCGATACGGCTCTCCGGCCGTAAATCTCGTGGCCGATAACTGCGAATCGGAGACCCTTGCCGCGACCGGTTACGACGACGACGGCGTAGCTTGTCAGCAATGGGATATCGTACGTAGTGGGATCTTTGTCGGCTATTGCACAAACCGCGAAGTGGCAACGAAGATCGGGGAGACCCGTTCGCGCGGATCCAATCGTGCGGACGGTTGGGGTAGCGTCCCGATCGTCCGCATCGCGAACATCGGGCTGGAGCCTGGTGTCGCCACCCTCGATGAGCTGCTCGCTGATGTGAAACGGGGCATTTACATCGAAGGCCACGGATCCTACAGCATCGATCAACGGCGGTATAACTTCCAGTTCGGCGGCGATGCATTTTGGCTGATCGAGAACGGAAAACGGACCCACATGGTCCGCGATGTCATCTATCATGGCATCACGCCGGAATTTTGGAATAGCTGCGACGCGGTCGCAGATCGGTCGCATCGGCGGCGGTATGGGTTCATCACGTGCGGCAAGGGCCAGCCTGGCCAGTCAGGCTGGATGACCCATGCGGCGTCCCACGCGCGGTTCCGTCACGTGAACGTCATCGGAGGTCAGGCAGGATCATGAGCGCGATCAGTCACAAGCACTGGCCGAAACTGACGAGCCGGGAGGAGTTCCGATTTCTCGCGGACCTGGTCCTGAAACATTCGACCGGCGACCACACACTGGTATCGTTGCACGATCAGCGGAGCGGGACGACGCGGTTCGCAAATAATCAGATTGTCCAAAATGTCGATACGAGGCGCGGGGCTTTGACGGTGACAGTGGCGTTCGGACGGTGTCACGGGACCGCCGACACGACGGATTTTACCGCAGGGGCGCTGCAAGAAACGGTAACCAGGGCCGCGCAGATCGCGCATCTTTCGCCGGGCGATCCTGAATTCCTCCCGCCGGTGAAGCCACAGGAATATGTGGTGTCTCCGACAACGCGACCAGAAACTGCCGCGGCTGGGCCGGCCCGTCGGCTGGAATATACGAACGAGGCGATCGGGCAATGCCGAATGGAAAATCTTGGCGCAGCCGGTATTGTGTCCTCGTCGGTTGCGACGGTTGGGGTGGCTGCGAGTACGGGACTCTTTGCCCATGAAGAACGGACTGATGCACGATTCAGCCTCACGGTTCAGGCCGGTGAGGCCACCGGCTGGGGTGCTGCGGCTCACCGGTCCATCGATCATCTGAGGGTCCAGGAGCGGACACTCAGCGCGATTAATAAGGCCAAGCGAGGCTTGGAGGTGCGTGAGCTTCCGCCTGGGCGCTATACCGTCATTCTTGAGCCTGCTGCCGTCGCGGGCCTGTGGTCTGCCCTCCTCTGGACGCTCGATGCAAAGGCCTATGAGAAAGGCACGAGCGCTTTTTCAGGAAAATTGGGCCAGGTGATCGTCGACAAACGATTGACGCTCCGCAACCTGCCGGCACACGAGGATCTCTTGGGCATTGGCTTCACCGCTGAAGGGCTGCCGACGATGGCATCGGACTGGGTTACGGAGGGGGTGCTGACACAGCTTGCGTACGACCGGTTCACCGCGAAGGAACGAGGGATCGACAAGATTCCCACGCTCGACGCCCCCTGTCTCTCAGGGACAGGACCGTCCCTGTCGACTGTCCAGGAGTTGATCAAGCACACAGAGCGGGCTATCCTCGTGACGAACTTCTGGTACATCCGGACGGTCAAGCCGACGGATCTCACCCTGACTGGTATGACGAGAGACGGCACGTTTCTCGTCGAGAAGGGAGAGATCGTCTCGGCAGTAAAGAACTTACGGTTTCACGAGAGCCCACTGCGAGTCTTCAACCGGATCGGGGCCTTCACCAATCCGGCTGAAGCCATCACGTCCGAGACCGGCAAGTTTCTCGTACCGGCGATGACGCTCCACGACTTCAACTTCTCCAGTGTCACCCGCTTTTGACGTTCGTTCGATTTGAGGAGACAGTCTCCCATGAATGCGTTGACTCGGCGGGAGAGCGAGGCACACAAGAGCGGGGACACATGATGCGTATGACGAGGTGGTGTCTTATAGCTGTGCTGGGTGTAACCTTGCTGGGTACCGGCTGCAACAGCGCGGGAACTTCGAGGCAAGAAGACCTTGGACGCGGGATTGTGCGAGGCACATTGGGGGCTCAGCTCGACGGTGATGGCCGGCGCACAATGCCAGGCAGTCTCTTTTCGTTCAAGGGCCAAGTGACGGCGATCGAGGGTGGGGCCTATGTACTTGAGGAAATGAGCGGTGCAGAACATCGCGTGGCGCATGATGAAAATACTCGAATCGATCGACCGGCCCATGTTGGGGATCGGATCGAATTCTTCGTGGATGACAAGGGCCGAGCGGTCCTCATCCGGAACATCGATCGAGACGAGCGATCGCAGTAGACCTAGCAGGATGCTGAAAAAGTCGCTCTCAAAAAACGTGAAAGGTGAAACGTGAGACGTAAAAAGTGAAACGTAGGACTATCGTGTGCTCTTGTTCCGAAACATTTCACGTTTGACGTTTCACGTCTCACGCGGGCTTTAGGGGAGGATCGATGTTCGCTATACTCTTGGTTGCAGGTATGGCCTGTTGGCTTGCGATGTTTGCACCGGCGGAAGCCGAGCCTGCCGGCCAAATCGAAGCGCCACCGCTGTTCGATAATCTTGGTTCGCACCACCATCCCACCACGACTACATCGGAACAGGCTCAACGTTATTTCGATCAGGGGCTCCGACTCGTCTACGCCTTTAACCATGAAGAAGCCATCAGATCGTTTGAAGCTGCGGCGCATCTCGATCCGCAGGCTGCCATGCCCTATTGGGGTATCGCGCTGGCACTCGGTCCCAACATCAACAGGGCGATGGAGAAGAAGGACGAACGGCGCGCCATCGAGATGGTTCAGAAGGCTCGGTGGCTAGCAGATCACGCCACTCCGGTAGAACAAGCCTATATCGAGGCATTGGTCGCACGATACGTGAGTCGGAAGGGGCTCAAACGCAAAGGCCTCGACGAGGCCTATGCGAAGGCTATGCGATCGGTGGCGCAGCGGTTCCCAGAAGACACCGATGCAGCCACGTTGTTTGCGGAAGCGCTAATGAATCTGCGGCCCTGGGATTTTTGGAAGGCGGATGGGCAACCGCAGCCCGGTACAGACGAGATCGTTTCCACGCTTGAGGCAGTGCTCGCCCGGCACCCCGATCATCCGGGGGCTTGCCACTACTACTTGCACGCGGTTGAGGCGTCATTGCAGCCGGAACGGGCCTTGCCCTGTTCGGAACGACTGCCCGGTCTGATGCCTGGCGCCGGCCATCTCGTCCATATGCCTGCCCATATTTATATGAGACTCGGCATGTACCATGAAGCGGTGGAACGGAATCAGCAGGCAGCCCATGTCGATGAGCAGTACTTGACTGACCAACACCCAACCGGCGAGTACGCCGACGGCTATTACGCCCATAATCTCCATTTTCTCTGGTCGTCCCTGGCGATGGAGGGACGCAATGTCGACGCGATGAAAGCGGCTCGCGACTTGACGGCGACCATTACACCGGAGGAAGCCAGCAACGACCGCTCAAAGGAACTCTACCTCCCGACGCCCATTTTTTCGATGATTCGGTTCGGCCGGTGGGAAGAGCTGCTTAGGGAGCCTCCACCGCGCAAGGGATTACGCCTAATGGAAGGGATGTGGCGATTGGGACGAGGGCTTGCCCATGTTCGAACTGGCCGTCTTCCCGGGGCTGAGGGTGAGCGTGTTGTCCTTTCTGGCCTGACGAAGCAGATCCGTCTGGATCGTTCGACGGAAGAAAAGACTGAGAAGGCGCTGCTCAAGATTGCGGAGAAAGTTCTGTCTGGAGAGATCGCAGCCCGCCGCCGGCAGTACGAAGACGCGATCAGATTGTTCGAGGAAGCGATCAGAATAGAAGAAGCGCTTCCCTATTCGGAGCCACCACTCTGGCCGTTGTCCGTGCGGCACCATCTTGGAGCCGTGCTCTTGCTGGCCGAGCGTCCGGCTGAGGCGGAAGCGGTCTATCAGGCGGATCTGCTGCGCCATCCGGACAATGGGTGGGCGTTGACCGGATTGATCCAGAGCCTCCGTGCTCAACAAAAGGATGATCAGGCAGCTGTGGCTGAAGATCGTTTCAAAAAAGCCTGGGCCCATGCCGACTTCATTCCGGCTGATTCTCGAATGTGAAGCGTGAGCGAGACAAGCAAGACGTGCGCGACAGGCGCGACACGAAGTTCGAAGTTCTGGGTTCGAAGTTCCGAAAACCTCGAACTTCGGACCTCGAACCATCGCCCGTCTCGCCCGTGAGGTGTAAGACCTCACGCAGCTATTCGACTGAGTCTGTGAGGAGGACCGTTTCATGAGAAGACAAATCACCCAGGTTCTTACCGTAGCCGTTCTTCTCGTTGGAGCGTGGAACGTGCAATCGACCGGCCTAGCTGCAGCGGATGCGGCGTCGGGCAAGGCCTATTTTGCGGGAGGCTGTTTTTGGTGCATGGAGGAGGTCTTCGAGAAGGTTGAAGGGGTGCTGTCTGCGACATCGGGATATATGGGGGGGACGGTTTCCAATCCAACCTATGAAGAGGTGTCTGCTGGACGAACTGGGCATGCGGAATCGGTCGAAGTGGTCTATGACCCAGCCAAAGTGAGCTATCAGAAGTTATTAGACGCGTTTTGGCGCAACGTCGATCCAATCACACCGAACGCGCAGTTCTGCGACCACGGCAATCAGTATCGCTCCGCTATTTTCTTTCAGACAGACGAAGAAAAACGCGCATCGGACAGCTCTAAACAGGCGATCGAGCAATCGAGGCGATTCAAAGAACCGATTGTCACGCAGATTGCGATGGCCCAGCATTTCTATCCCGCCGAGGACTATCACCAAGACTTCTACAAAAAGAACCCCGTCCGCTATAAATTCTACAAATATAATTGCGGCCGCGCTCAGCGGCTGGAAGAGTTGTGGGGTAAGCCATAATATAAGCCGGAAGTCCTGCTTCTATTGCCCTGACACTTCGCAAGAGTCAGGCGACAAATCCTCCACCCTCAGTGTATATTCCCAATCCCATTAACTTGCGCCAACTTCTTTGTCCAGTGAGGGGTGGTTCGTGAAGCGTCCGATCCGACAATCGACCAGAAAACCAGTGATCGGTGTCATGGGTCCGGCCAAGGCCGGTGCCAAAGAATTGGCCGACGCCAAAACCTTGGGAGAACTCATTGCACGTCAAGGGTGGGTGGTGTTGACAGGAGGGCGCGCGAGCGGCGTGATGGACGCGGCCAGTGAGGGGGCGAAGTCGGTGCCTGGCAGCTTGACGATCGGGATTCTGCCGGATGGCAAAGTCCAGGTATCCCGGTATGTGGATGTAGCAATTGTCACAGACCTAGGTCAGGCTCGCAACAACGTGAATGTCATGTCCAGCGATATCATTGTAGCCTGCGGACTCGGCGGTACGGGAACGGTTTCAGAAGTTGCATTGGCGCTGAAGGCAAAGAAAACGGTGATCCTGCTGGGGGCAGACAAGGCCGGAGTGGGCCTGTTCAAAAATCTCGCGCCCAACCTCGTCCATGCGGCCGCCACGCCGGAAGAGGCCGTCAAGTTAATGGGCGATCTGCTCTAGCCCGTGAAGGTGAGCGAGACACGCACAACACGAAGTTCTGAGGTCGAAGTTCCAAAGACCTCGAACGCTCCGCGTCTCTGATTTTTCTTGCTTCTCTAACTCAGAACCCAGAACTTCTTCGCCAGTCTCGCCCAATCCTGCGTAGCTGTTCCCCGTGCTCCTCTTGAAACATCCCTTGAAGTTTTGCTGGAAAGAACTGTGCCACAGGTTGGAGGGCAACAGTTCCCAAACGTCCACTCTGTGCAGATCGAACACGGTACGTCATGGGGCGTAGCCGTCGTTTTTCCTGTCCCATCCACAGGTTAGCGAATGGCCATCTGGGCACGAAACTTGAGGCTTTCCAAGCTTCTATGAAGGATTTCTTGTGCAGAGGAATGTAACCGCACACTATGGCTATCGAGAGGATAAGGGAAGGACGGTCTTGTTCGCGTGTCCTGCGCATTGCTTGTGCGCTCGTTATCTTGTGTCTGTTGATCGCTGCCACCCCCACACCAACTAGGCCTGACTACGACAGCGTCTATCCTCGCTATTCTCAACAGGAAATTCATCGAGCTATCAAGTGGTATGCCGGGAAATACCGCCTTGATCCTGCTCTCTTGCGCGCTGTCATCAAGACCGAATCCGGTTTTCGCCAACATGCGATATCGCGCAAAGGCGCGGTCGGATTGATGCAGTTGACACCGGCGACTGCGGCCACGCTGCGTGTAAACGACGTCTATGACCCCATTCAAAATATCCGTGGAGGCGCCAAGCAACTGCGTCATTTGTTGAACCTTTACAATGGCGAACTCCCATTAGCCCTGGCTGCCTATAATGCCGGGGTCCATCGGGTCAAAGGCCACAAAGTTCCGCGCATACGAGAGACTCGCGCCTATGTAAAGAGAGTACTGCGATATTACGAGATGTTTCGTTCTCACCCGCAACCTTCTCTCAAGAATAAGAACAAATAGAGACAGGTGGAATACCATGCCGCCTGCGCTCGAATAAGAGACGTTGCCTGACACTCTTCCGTGGAGAGATCGAGCACACTCGCCTCACTTTCGAAGCCATCCTTTCCAAAAAAGAATAGACGGCAAGCCTGAGTCGGCGGTCTTGACGTTCCGCTATCGCGACCTCATGCCAGAGATTGAAACTCGCCTATCGTATCTGAACCGGCTTCTTTCACGGTCTGAGTAGAAGAGGGCTTGACCTGTATGGAATTGGTCTGCGACAAGAGAGAAACTTTGATCGAGGAGGAGTGCGGCGATGAAACGGCAGATCAATCAGCGAATGGCTACATTGGCCCATTCGGAGATTCGAGCGATGACCCAGGCCTGTATTCAGGCGAAGGGTCTTAACATGGCACAAGGGGTTTGCGACACACCGGTTCCGCCGGTGGTGCTTCGAGCTGCGGCGCAAGCGATGGAGCAGGGGAAGAATGTCTATTCACGGTTCGATGGACTGCCTGAGCTGCGGCAGTCCATCGCTAAGAAGCTCGCGCAGTACAACGGCATCACGGCTGATCCAGAAACAGATGTGACGGTCAGCGCGGGAGCCACGGGATCCTTTCATTGCGCCTGCCTGGCACTGCTCAATCCCGGCGATGAGGTCGTCCTCTTCGAGCCCTATTACCAGTACCACGTCAGCGCATTGCTTGCAGTTGAGGCGGTTCCGGTGATGGTGAAGATGTGGGCGCCTGATTGGACCTATTCCGTTGCCGATATTGAGCGGGTGATCACACCTCGAACCAAGGCGATCATCGTCAATTCACCCGGTAACCCATCCGGGAAAGTGTTCAGCCGGCAGGAGCTGGAGGATGTCGCGTCGATCGCACAAGAACATGACCTGCTCGTGTTTACCGATGAAATCTATGAGTACTTCCTCTATGACGACCGCGCCCATATAAGTCTCGCAACCTTGCCGGGCATGGCCGATCGTACAATTACTATCGGTGGGTATTCCAAAACGTTTAGTATCACCGGCTGGCGCATCGGGTACAGTGTTGCGTCCGCGCAATGGGCACAGACAATCGGCGCTGTGAATGACTTGCTCTATGTCTGTGCCCCGACTCCGTTGCAGGCGGGGGTGGCGCTGGGCATCCAGGAACTTCCTGACTCGTTCTACCGCGATCTGGCGCGCGACTATCAGTGGAAACGCGATCGGTTCTGTCGAGCCTTGGCACAGGCTGGTTTGCCACCGTCGATTCCGCAGGGCGCGTACTATGTGTTAGCCGATGCCTCGCGCTTGCCTGGCACGACGGGAAAAGAGAAGGCGTTGTTTCTCCTCGAGAGGATCGGCCTTGCAGGTGTGCCAGGTGAGGCCTTCTTCTCCGGGGCTGACGGGGGGCGGTTCATCCGATTCAGCTATGCGAAAATCGACTCAGATATCGACGATGCCTGCAGAAGGCTTGCGCGGCTTGGTTAAGCGAGGCACATCGAACGGTGAAGTGCGAGCGAGGAAATGATTGCCATCTCGGTGGATCGCGGGTATCTTTCAAGGAGCGATCGGTTGCTCGGTACGGCCTCGGTATGGGCAGGGATAGGCTGCGTACCGAGACAATTCTCTCATGATAAAACCGATGACAGGCGGAGAGTCTGATGGAAGGGCGTAAGCATACTCGTTTCGCAGTGCAGCTTCCCGTGTCATTTAGTGGAGACCAGCTTTCCGACAACGGCACTATCTTAAATGTATCGTCGGAGGGGTGCGCCATCACGTCTGAGGCGGTCGCCGACACAGGAGTCTATGTGCAGTTGGCAATGCAGCTCCGGGAACAGGAGGAGCCGGTCAAGATCGATCTGGCCGCAGTCCGATGGGTTTCCGCGAGGCGGTTCGGCGTCGAGTTTATTAAAATTCGCCCTGAAGAGGGGGAGAGGCTGAAGCAGTTCGTCAAGATGTTGGGGTCGGCAATCTAACCGTGGACGATCGCGCACAAATTCGAGCGGCTATCTCATAGCGACGGCCCGGACCTGTTCATAGGTAGTCAGGCCGGCGAGTATCTTCAGAATTCCATCCTGCACGAGCGTCACCATCCCTTCCTTCACGGCCAAGCGCTGCATTTCTGTTGTTTTGGCGCGGCTCTGAATCAGGTTTCGCAGCTCATCCGATCCGCATAGGAGTTCGTGTAATGCGACCCGACCCTTGAAGCCTGTCTGGTTACACAAGTCGCATCCCCGCCCTCGATAGAGCTGAAAGTCCTCGCGATAGCCCATCCCGAGCGAATTCCAGGCCTGTCTACCGTACACGTTCGCTAATTTATCGTATTCCTGCTCATGTGGGTAGTATGGCTCTTTACAATTGGCGCAGATCCTTTTGCAGAGGCGTTTGGCGATCACTCCTTGCATGGCATCGGCAAAATTGAAGGAATCGCATCCCAGGTCGAGCAGGCGGACCACAGTCTCGACCGCCCCATTCGTGTGCAATGTGCTCAAGACCATATGTCCGGTCAGCGAGGCCTCAATGGCGACATCGGCGGTTTCTTTGTCCCGCATTTCGCCGATCATGATGACATCTGGGTCGGCTCGCAAGAACGACCGCATGGCGGCGGCAAAGGTGAAGCCTATTTTGGGGTGAACCTGCACCTGCCGCAGGCCTTCCTGGGTGATCTGGATGGGGTCTTCCGCCGTCCAAATCTTCCGTTCGTCTGTGTTGAGATGGCGAAGCAAGGAGTGCAAAGTCGTCGTCTTACCTGATCCAGTGGGGCCCACACACAATATGATGCCGTGCGGTTTTTCCACGATTTCCAGCAGGGTGGAAAGAATAGCCGGTTCAAACTCCATGGCTTCGAGAGGAAGGGGCTCCTTCGCCGTGAGCATCCGCATGACGATATCTTCATTGTTGCCGGCGGTCGGCAAAGTCGCGACCCGCAGCTCGATCTCTTTATCCTGGTTCAATTTGAACCGGATCTTTCCCTCCTGTGGCTTCCGGCGTTCGGCAATATCGAGGTTGGACATGATTTTGATGCGAGAGACTAAGGCGCGGCGATAGATCGCGGGAATCCGCATATAGGTGGAGCAGCTGCCATCCACGCGAAACCGGATCGCGGTTTCCTTGCGATCCGAGTAGGGCTCGATATGGATGTCGGACGCCTCGTGCCGGTAGGCCTCCACAATGATTTGACTGGCGAGGCGCACGATGGCGGAATCGTTCTCATCGATGTCCTCGGCGTCGATGTCGCAAGCCTGCTCATGGTGAGCGTCGTTCACGAGCTCGCCCAGCGTGTCCTCGATGGAGCCGCCGGCGGTGTCTCCGATCGTGTCATTGAGGAACCGCTCGATGTCGCACCGCAGAGCCAGCGCATACCGTATCGTCAAGCCGGGAAAGGCGCGTTGGATATCATGCCCTCTATCGAGATCATGGGGGTTGTCGATCAGGACATCCAGGATTTCGCCTTGCTGCTTCAGCGGTAACCAATGATGCCTGCGCAGGTAATCGTGACTGAGGTTATTGAGGAGTTGGGGGTCGGCGAGAGTCCTATCCCCGTATGCAATATAGGGGCAGTCGAAGAAATGACTCAGTGTCTTGCCGAGCACCGCTTTCGGAATTCGATATTTCTCGATCAGCAGGCCTTCCAAGTCGGTCGGTCCCTGTAGCGATTCCTGAACGGCCTTGACGAAATCCGCTTGCCGGATGAATCCCTCATGGATCAAGGGGTCGTAGGCGCGCGGCTCGATGGTCCTGTGGGCCGACTTCTGCATCGTTCCTATTTCGTGGGTTTCAAAAGGATTACGGTAGCCGTTCCAGCCGATGGTCGGTTGATCGTCACACCAGCAAGTATAAATGTATTTCTTTCATTCACAATCAATTTTACAAAGCACACGCAATCCTTCGCATCCTCTCGGGCGATGGAGCCGGTAAATGATTTACGAGGGCCGCGGCAATGGAATTGTGGGCGACAGGTACGTTACCTGTGAAGGCCGTAGATCCAACCGGTTACGCTCTTCACGGATGTCACGCGAGTCTCATTCGGATACCGTCATGAACATGCAGCCTGATAGGGCGACGGTTATGGAGCGGTTTGCTTCTGCTCTGGTTGCGAGGAGGCGCGATCGGCGTGGGTTTGGAGGTCGGAACGCAGTGGTTTGTCGGTCATGGCCGCCACAGCAATGACGCCACGGAGCCTTGGTATCGGTCGATTGAAGACAAATGAATTTCCGTCCGCGTCGCTGACGGCCCCGCCACTTTCTTCAACGAGCAACACTCCGGCCGCGAGATCCCATTCATTTTCCGGCTCAATGGTAAAGGTAGCCTGGACACGACCGGCGGCGACAAGGGCCAGTGCGTTGGCAATGGAGTACATGGGGCGGCACCGAGCGGTTTCAGCGAGCATCGACCATCGGCCGATCCGGAGTTCCCAGGCGCTGACCATGATGACGGGACTGAAGTCATGACCGGGCGGGCAGGTGACGCGCGCGCCGTTCAAGAAGAGTCCGCCGCCGCGCACAGCAGTGAAGAGTTCATCGGTCGAGGGATTAAGGATCGCGGCGACAACCGGCGCGCCTCGATCGATCAAGGCGGCAGAGATGCAAAATTCCGGCATCCGATTCACCAAGGCCTTTGTGCCGTCGATGGGGTCCACAATCCAGACACGCCGGTTGGAGAGTCGGGCCGGATCGTCGGGGGACTCTTCTGAGAGCCATCCATCCTGCGGAAACTCCCGGCGTTGCATCTCGTGCAGGATGCGATTGACCTCATGATCCACGGTGGTGACCGGCGAACGGTCCGGCTTCGTATGCACATCGAACCCAGCCTTGACCAGTTCACGCACCCTCGCGCCGGCCTTCTGAACCGCTTTGACCAGCATGGCCAATTCTCGTTCCATGTTGCACGCCTCGTAGAATGGAATAGGCAGAGTAGCAGGTCTCGCTGGATCGGCAAAGCGGAAAGACGACTTCCGACGTCCGGCGTCGATAGCCCACTTGACCATCGCGGAGAACCTGCGTACAAGCAGGGGATCTTGCGAGGTCTCTACCCATGAAGCTGGTCCAGAAACGATCCAGAAAGACGGGGCTCCCCCCCGGTACGCTTGTCCATATCGGCGAGAAAAAACCGGATAAGGTCACGATCACGGCTTTCAATTACGCAGCCGGCCGCTGTGACGAACGCAACGATCTACCGCTTGAAGCCCTTGCGCCGCCAACGGATGAGTCCATTGCCTGGGTGGATGTCGGGGGCGTTCACAAGATGGAGATTCTGGAATCGTTCGGGAAGCAGTTCCAGCTCCACCCCCTTCTCCTCGAAGACATTGCCAACACCGATCAGCGGCCGAAGCTCGACGACTATGAGACCTGTTTGTTCCTCGTCATGAAGATGCTCTCGGTCACAGACCGACAGGAGATCGTTGTTGAACAGGTGAGTCTGGTCCTCGGACCGAACTTCGTCTTGTCCTTTCAGGAAAATGGTGCGGACGTCTTCACCTCGGTGCGGGACCGTCTTCGTGGGGGTATGGGGCGCCTGCGGCAGTCCGGGGCCGACTACTTGCTCTATGCGCTGGTCGACGCCATTGTCGATCAATATTTCGAAGTGCTGGAGATGTTGGGCGAGAAGATCGAGGCGCTGCAAGATTTGGTGATCAGCGATCCGAAGCCGGAAACGCTGCACCGGATCCATGCCCTCAAACGACAGTTGATGTTTCTGCGGCGAGCCGTGTGGCCGCTCCGTGAAGCGGCGAATAATCTCTCCCGGTCGGAATCGCCATTCTTGCGCGAATCCACGAAGGTGTTCTTCCGCGATCTGTACGATCACGTGGTTCAGATTGTGGATACGATCGAGACGCTTCGCGAAATGGTCTCAGCCGGTCTCGATATCTACCTGTCGAGCATCAGCTATCGGTCGAATGCCGTGATGAAGATGTTGACGATCATTACGACGATCTTCATGCCTCTGACCTTCCTCGTCGGTATCTATGGCATGAATTTCGAGCACATGCCGGAACTGAAATGGGAATGGGGTTACCCGCTGGTGCTCGGGTTGATGGTGGTGATCGCGATCGCCATGCTGGGCTTCTTCAAAAGGAAGAAGTGGATGTAGTCGGGCTAAAAGAGGTGACGATGAAGACACGACGATTTCTCTTCTTCACGATCGTCGCGTTGGTGCTTGGCGAGATGCTCATGGCAGATCATGGCAGTGCAGATTCGCCAAAAGGCGCGCAAGGGGTATCAGGAGGTTCGCCTAGCACCATCCAGAATCAGGTCAAGGCTTTGCCCGCAGCCCAACGGTTCGTCATTCTGCCGAACTTTAACAACGAGGCGATCCTGGACAAAGAAACCGGCTTAGTTTGGGAGAGATCGCCACAGACGATGAGCGCCAGATGGATCGTGGCCCGCCGTACCTGCATTGAGAAGAATGTGGGAGGGCACAAAGGATGGCGGCTGCCATCGCTCGAGGAGCTGACCGGTCTGGTGGATCCCTCTATCCCTCCGCCTGGCCCGACTCTTCCTCCGGGCCATCCGTTTCTGACGGTCCAGTCGACCGTCTATTGGTCAGCGACGAGGGTTGATGAGGACGCCAAGGGGTCGTGGGCCGTGCATTTCGGTTTGGGCGGCGGCTCGACCTTCATCAATTGGGCCCACAGCGTCTCAAGCTGGTGTGTCCGTGACGGCGCAAATGCAGATTTTCGATGAGATGCTGGGGGCCGCAGTACCGATCTATGAAGGCTCTCCGTAATCGATCGTGTTAAGACAAGAGGCTTGGGCTTGGAGTAGGGCCAGAAAAGGCGTGAGTTCACTCGGCGACTTCGACGCGATCCACGAAGTAGGCAGTCTCTCCGAAGCATGTCGTAGGGATGTAGCGAAATTCTTTGTAGTGCAGAACCAGGCGTTTCCCCACGATCTGAGAGAGCTGAGACGCGACTTTCGGATCCGAGACAGAAAAACTCCACAACACCGGGGCCACGCCCGGCACCGTCGTCATGGCCAGCTCCCCTTCGTGCGTCTTGCAGATCCAGCCCTTGTTGGAGAATTTCTGAATATAGCCGGCTCGGTTCCCGTCTGAGTAGCTGTAATTGAAGGCGATGAGCAGATAGGCCGCGCCGATAAAGAATAGGAACAGGACAAACAACTTGATCATCAAACTTTTCCTTGGCTCTGGCGAAGATCCGTGAATAGCCAGGGGGCCTCGGTCTTTCGTCGAGTCTCATAAGCGGTAATGGTCGTCTCGTATTGCAAGGTCAACCCGATGGCGTCGAGACCCCGGTATAAGCAATCTCTTCTGAAGGGGTCGATTTCGAAGCGAGCGCTAGTTCCATCCGGGGTGGTCACCGTTTGGCTCCCGAGGTCCACGGTCAGCTGGTATCCAGGCGTCGCAAGGGCCGCTTGCATCATCGCCAGAACCTCGTCGGCCTTCAATACGACAGGCAGGATGCCGTTTTGGAAGCAATTGCTATAGAAAATGTCGGCAAAGCTCGGCGCAATGACACAACGGAAACCCTGGTCGAGGAGCGCCCAGGGGGCATGCTCACGCGACGATCCGCAGCCGAAATTATCCCGTGTCAGAAGGATTGTCGCGTCCTGAAACCGTGGCTGATTCAAAAAGAACGATGGATCCTGTGCCCCGTCCTTCTGTTTGCGCCAATCGTAAAACAAGCCCTCGCGAAGCCCGGTTCGCTTGATTGTTTTCAGAAATTGTTTCGGAATGATTTGATCTGTATCGACGTTGACCCGATCCAACGGGGCGACCAGGCCAGTTATTTTTGTGAAAGCTTGCATGAATGACCTACTAAATGTTCAATGTTGAATGTTCAATTGTCAATCATACCGGACATTAAGCATTGATAATTACGGCTATCCCCAATGCCGTATATCGACAAAATGGCCTTCGATTGCCGCAGCTACTGCCATCGCCGGCGATACCAGATGAGTGCGGCCGCCAGCCCCTTGGCGCCCTTCGAAATTTCGATTGCTGGTCGAGGCGCAGCGCTCTCCTGGCTTGAGCACGTCGGCATTCATCGCGAGGCACATACTGCAGCCGGCTTCTCGCCACTCGAACCCCGCTTCTTTGAACAGTCGGTCGAGCCCCTCCTGTTCGGCCTGTTGTTTTACGAGGCCGGAACCGGGCACGACCATCGCATGAACGGTCTTTGCCACATGCTTGCCCTTCGCCAGGCTCGCGGCCAGGCGGAGATCTTCGATGCGCGCATTGGTGCAGGATCCGATGAAGACTTTGTCGATGGCGATATCGGTCATGGCCATGTTCGGGATGAGGCCCATGTACTCCAATGCCCGCTCAGTCGACTGGCGTTGGTTTATGTCGGTGATTGTGCGGGGATCTGGCACTCGCTGATCGATGCCAGTCACCATCCCAGGACTCGTGCCCCAACTGACTTGCGGGGCAATATCTTCGGCCTTCATCGTGACGGTCATGTCGTAGGTTGCGCCGGCATCGGTCTTGAGGTGTTGCCAGGCCTGGACGGCCTGCTCGAACAGTTCTCCCTTCGGGGCCAACGGACGTCCTTTGACATAGGCGATGGTGCTCTCGTCCGGCGCGACCATCCCGGCCCGCGCGCCGCCCTCGATCGACATGTTACAGAGCGTCATGCGCCCCTCCATGCTGAGGGAACGGATGGCAGAGCCTGTGTACTCGATGACATAACCGGTACCGCCGGCTGTGCCGATCTTGCCGATAATGGCGAGAATCACATCCTTGGCCGAGCAGAGAGCCGGCAGCACTCCTTCGACGCGAATCTCCATCGTCTTGGGTCGTTTCTGCACCAAGCATTGAGTGGCTAGCACATGCTCCACTTCGCTGGTGCCGATGCCGAAGGCCAGCGCGCCGAAGGCTCCATGTGTCGACGTGTGCGAATCGCCGCACACGATGGTCGTCCCCGGCAGGGTAAAGCCTTGTTCCGGTCCGATCACATGGACCACGCCTTGGCGGATGTCGTTCATGCCGAAGAGTGTGATGCCGAAATCCCGGCAATTCTCCTCCAGCGTCTGGATCTGTTTCGCACTGAGGGGATCGGCAATGCCCAGAGTCCGGTCAGTGGTCGGGACATTGTGATCCGGCACCGCCAACGTAGCGCCAGGACGTCGAGGCCGGCGGCCCGAGAGCTTGAGTCCTTCAAACGCCTGCGGCGACGTGACTTCGTGGACCAGTTGACGGTCGATATAGAGCAGAGTGGTCCCGTCCGGCTCTGCACGGACGACGTGGGATTCCCAGATTTTTTCGAAGAGGGTCTGAGCAGCCATACATACTCCTCAAGGAACGGTATCTCAGGAGGTTCGCTCCAAGAGAAGGCATAGTATACAGAATCCCCCTATGGTCTGCACAAGAGCGGGCGCCATATTCTTGCGTTGACCGATCGGACGTGGTACACCGCCTGGCCGGTGGGTAGGAGGCCCCTTTCCTGCGGCTGTACCGGAGGATTGTATTGTGACGTCTCAGATATGGACCAATCCCGCTATCATGGAGTGGTCGCAACTGCTCCTCAACAGTTTCCGGCATTGGACCGGGCGTGACCTCCTCGAACGAGTGGGAGATCAGGACTATCAGGCCCACGCGCTATTCCAATCTCCCTTTATTGTTGTATCCCACGGAATGGAAGAGGATCCGCTCCTCAATTACGGCAATCAGATCGCATTGGACTTGTGGGAGATGACCTGGGAACAGCTCGTCAAGACCCCGTCGCGGCTGACGACGGAGCCCACGAGTCGGGCTGACCGCGAGTGGATGTTGGAACAAGCCAGAGCACGCGGGTATCTCGACACCTATCGAGGTGTGAGAATTACTTCAGCGGGCCGCCGTTTTCTCGTCGAGGACGCCCTCATCTGGAATGTTATGGATGCAGGGGGACAGAGAGTCGGACAGGCTGCGACTTTCGCGCAGTGGACCTGGCTGACCTGAGCAGGATGCTGAAAAATTCTGACAGCCCTTCTTGTTCATTTGGTCTATTCGGTCTGTCTGGTTTGTTTGGTTGCATGAGACTAACCAGATGGACCGGGCTTGTCTCAGAGGTGCCGGCCATCATAGCTCTGCTGTGTCGAAAGGGTTTATCTGCGGGAGGCTAGAGGGGGAAGTAGATTTCAAGTCCTCCATAAACACCGCTAGTGTGTGTCTCTCGATGGACAGATCGTGTCGCGGGAGAACGCGCACAGGAACTCTCTCCGGACGCAAAAGAGCTAACGGACCAGGCTCGGGTCAGCGGATATGGAGCGACTCTCCGTCAGCGAGACATATCTGCCAACTAGCATGGTGCCATTCGCGCCAGTGTTCTTCACCGTGCTCAATATTTTCGACGCAGAATTGAACCATCGTCGCTGTCCCTCGGCGGATGATCGCGACGGGGTTGACCTTCAGCGTTACCTGGGTCAATTCCAGCAGGCTTCCTGCCAAGGAGCCTTTCGGGGTGTCTCGAAATTCGACGCAGAGGCCTGTGAAAGAGATGTCCCGGATTATCCCTTTGAGTGGCGCCGCGGCCGTCAGCAACTGGCAGGCAATCTGCACGGGAACCCGAATCGTCTGTCGCCGATTCCATACGAGCGCTCGCCACGGAGCTCTGAGCGCCAGACCGATCGATCGAAGGCTGCTCATGAGACCGGGCTTGAACAGGTAAGTTTCTTCCCACGGGATGCGGTCGCCGAAGATTTTCTCGACGAGTTCCCGCCTGGTGGCGTCATCCAAATCGGCAAATTGAAGGCCGGCCTCCACTCGCCCATGCGTGAGCGATGTTTGCCGGACGATGCGGCCGGTCAGGCGCAGGATAGATCCAGCGGAAGACACGATCGATAAGGCAACCGTTTTCTGAGCGGTAAAGATGGGACGGTCCAGCTCCACCGCTGCTCCCTGTTCGTTAATATTTGTGACCCGCGCAAGTACCGGCTGTCCGTCTACGACGAGCTTTGCGAGATAGTCACGTTTCAATCGGAATGCTCGCCGTCCCTGGGACCGCTCGCTGGCCACGAAGATGGCGAGGGTTAGCAACAAGAGATTAATGCTGCCCCAGAAGAGGTTGACGAGGAGGCCAGAATTGCCGCCGCCAAGCCAGAGATTGTAAGTACCCAACGTGAGGCCGAACACCAGGAGGCCAAACGTGACCAAGTGCGGCCACGCCAGAGAGAGCTCAGACGCCGTGCTCTTCGAAACCTGCCCACCCTTGGGAGTGACCTCGAACTTCCGTTCCTTACGAGGGGCGATGATCGCCTTCAGCGTGACCAGACTCAATGAAAAACACATGGCCGTCTCATACACGTCCGACCAGAAGACGTTGCGTGTCCCTTGCGTCACAGAACGGATGGAGAGCGCGGACGCGATGAAAAATGAGGATAGATATATCGTGAGCGTCCACACGTCGGTTCTCAGGGGCGACACGCCGAACAGGAGGCTCGACAACGGTGCGATGAGACAGATCACCCGAGGCAGGCCAAAAAAGAAATAGTAGATTGACCCGAAGTAGTCGATGCGTTGTGGCAGAGTCAGCCCGCGCTTGGTCAGCGGGTTGTCGTGGAGCAGTACTTGGATGGAGCCCATTGCCCAACGTTTTCGTTGCTTCAAGTACCCTTCAAACGTTTCGGGCATCAACCCAGCAGACAACACGTTATTTAGGTAATAGGACTTGTAACCACGGGCATGGAGATGGATGCTGGTATGGAGGTCTTCGGTGAGGGTCTGGGTCTGGAATCCTCCGATCTCCATCAACGGCTTGCGGCGGAAGAGCCCCCCGCTTCCAGCGAAGAACGCGCTGTTGTGGCTGTCGCGTCCAGCCTGCAAAGTACGGAAGAAGAGGGCCTGTTCGTGGTGGAGCTTGTCATCAAGGCGCAAATTCCGCTGAAAGATGTCCGGATTGTAGAAATGGTGCGGCGTTTGGACGAGGGCGACTGAGGGATCGTCAAAGAAGCCGACGGTGTCTTTCAAGAAGGTCCTGGTTGGAACCTGATCCACGTCGAAGACGGCCACGAGATCTCCCGTGGAGTGCCCCAGCGCATGGTTCAGATTGCCGGCCTTGGCGTGCCGCTGCCAGTCCTGGCGCGCGAGGTATTCGCAGCCTAGTGCGGTCGCGAGCTCCATGGATTCGAGGCGGTGACCGTCATCCAGGACATAGACCTTGAATCGGTCCTTGGGATAGTCCTGAGCCAGACAGCCGATGAGCGTCTGTCGGAGAATTGGGAGTGGTTCATTGACAACCGTGACCATGATGTCGACGGTTGGATAGGTCGTAATAGGAGCGGGCTTCCGTTCCGTCGGCAACCAAGCCTGATAGGTGAAGAAGCAGAATTGGACCAATCCGTATAGTTCGGCTAGGTATGTGATGATGCCGACGGTCAGGCTGATGGAGTCGTCGGTCGGGATGGTGTAGAGCAGCCGCCACATCAGATAGCGGGCGTACAGGAACAGGCTCAAAGCCAATACCCAGCGGCGGCCGCGGTGCTGCTTGAGCAAGAGGGCGATTGTAAACAACACGAGGCCCGAAATCCCGAAGGCCACAGGCATGCTGAAAAGCGTATCGATCAGAGTCAGGACGAGTCTTCCTTCCCCTGCTGGGCGAAGGGCTGGACGATCATTTCGTCACCTGCTTCACTCCATTCGCTCAGCGTAGATAGGAAAGATATCGTAAGTCAGCGTGGACAGGAAGGATATCGCGAGTTTCAACACGAGCCTCTCTTATGAAAGCAGGCGACCTTTCGAGGGGAGGCGATATTCGGAGGATCTGACAGGAGCGGGGGGATCAGGTCCATAATTCGAGCGGCTCGTAATTGGTCTGGCCGCGGAGCAAATCTTGTTTGGAAATGACACCGATCAGGTACGGGGCTTCTCAAAAAGGGAAATAGATTTCAAATCCTCCATACGCGCCGCTGTGGAAGGTCGTGTTATTTTGGTACCCACCCCTGGCAAGCACAAACAGGTTACCGAACTGAATTTCGCCGACGGGCCCTGTCATGACCGCTCGGAAATCGGCATTGCCCATTCCGGTCACGTCCCAGCCGACATACGTTGCGCAACAGCTCTTCTCGGGCTTATAGGCCAGAACCTTCCCGCGTAGCCGGCTCCAGAAGAAATTATCGAGGTCAGCGTACGACCCTATGGCGTGGAGGTTCCATTTTTCCTGCCAATAGAGCGCTCCAAGCTGGGCGTACATGCCAGCCTGATAGTTGACTGTGTTACCCGCGTTCAGCCGCTGTTCTTCGATCCTGCGCAGCTGAGGGCCGGCAAGGGTGGAGAGTGTCCAGCTACCGAGCGTTTTGGAGATACCGAGTGACGGGACAATAGATTGGATATTGGCATCCAGGAGTTGTCCATTGGTCTTAAAGTTGTAGCCGAGCCCGGAAGATATGGCCTGAACGAACAAACCGGATACTACTGAGTCCTGCAATATCGGGGTTCTGACGCCGAGGTAGCCAAAGTACTGGCTCTTATTGTCGATCTGAAACCCCGTGAAGACATCTCCCGCCTCGCTCGCGAAAGGCAGGCAGGTCAGGATGCAGGCCGCTAGCACTAGTCGCGTAAGTTTCGCTATCGTTCTCAGATGCATCAACCATCGGGCGGGCCGTACATCAGCTGAAAGAACATGGTTGTCCTCGTCCATAGGGGCTCCCTCGTGAAGATGCGACGATCCCATCGTACACCCTGACTCCAGGTTAAGCCGAGCATTAGTGCGCATAGTGCAAGTGCCGCCACTGTTCCTCACCGGACTCGATACTCACCACCTGGAAGTGCACGAGCGTGTTCCTCCGTTTGCGGACTATCCCCACAGGACTGACTTTCAGCGTGACTCCGGGAAGTTCCAGCAGGGCGCCGACCAGCGAGTCTTGTGGGGCTCCGGAAAAGAGAGCGCTGACACCGGTGAAGGACATGCCTTCCACGCGGCCTTGCCACACCGAAGACGGTGCGGTGATTCGACACAGGATTCCTCCCGTGACGCGAATCATGCTCCGGCGATTCCAGGTGAGGGGACGCCATGGGATGGTCAGAGCCTGGAGGAGTGAACGGAGGCTGCTGCCGATCCCCGGTTGGATACGGTAGCCGTCTTCCCAGGGAATGGGATCCCCATACATTTTATCGACCAGAATTTGGCGTGTGTGTTCATCCAGCTCATCGAATTGGAGGCCCACGTTAATCCCGCCTGACGGATTCGGCTCCTGTCGGACGATGCGGGCGGTGACTGTGACCAGCAGGCCTCGTGACGAAGTCAGTGCGAACTTGACGGTCTCCTGCAGCGTAAAGATGGGTCGGTCTACGGTCACCGCAGCTCCTTGTTCATTCATGTCGATGACGCGCGCCGAGACTCCTATTCCGTCCACGAACAGCCCGCCGGCGAAGTCGCGTTTGAGTCGGAACCCCTGGCGCCCCTGGACTTGTTCGCTGGCGACGAACAGGGCGATAGCGAGGAGGAGGAGATTCGCGCTTCCCCAAATGAGGCTGACCGGTAATCCCGGATCACCGACACCTTGCCGCCAATGTTGGATGCCCAAGGCCAAGCCGATGAGGAGAAGACCGAACGTCGCCAGATGCGGCCAGGCCAAGGACAATTCGGTCATAGAGCTTTTCTTTACTCGCTGCCCTTTCGGCGTGACTTCGAACGGCCGATCCTTACGCGGCGCAGCCAGCGCCTTAAGCGCTACGGCACTGAGAGCGAAACACATGGCGACCTCATACACGTCCGACCAGAAGGGATTTCGCGATCCTCGGCTGACCGGACGCATCACAAGCGCGGAGGCCAGAAAAAACGAGAAAAAGTAGTTGGTCAGCTCCAGCGTCTCGGCCTTCAACGGTGACGTTGAAAAGAGCAGGCTTGCAAGCGGCGCCACGAGACAGATCAACCGAGGGAGGCCGAAGAAGAAGTAGAAGATCGATCCGAAATAGTCGATTCGCTGAGCCAGGCTCAGTCCGTGCTTGGTTAACGGATTATCCCTACAGTAAGACCTGAATACACCCCATTGCCCAGCGTTTTCGCTGTTTCAGGTACCCATCAAAGGTCTCCGGCATCAGGCCTGCCGACAGCACCTTATTAAGGTAGCAGGAGCGGTAGCCTCTGGCATGCAGATTCATGCTGGTATGAATGTCTTCTGTGATGGTTTGGGTCTGGAATCCTCCGATTTCCATCAAGGGCTTCCGGCGGAGGACGCCGCTGCTGCCGGCAAAGAAAGCGCTGTTGTGAGTATCACGACCGGCTTGGAGCGCACGGAAGAAGAGCGCCTGTTCGTTCTTCACTTCCTCGCCGACACGCAGATTCCGTTGAAAAATATCCTGATTGTAGAAGTGATGAGGCGTTTGCACGATTGCGACCTTCGGGGCGTCAAAAAACCCGACGGTCTCATTGAGAAATGTTCGCGCTGGGATGTGATCCACGTCGAAGATCGCGACTAACTCCCCGTGGCTTAGTTGGAGGGCGTGGTTCAAGTTTCCGGCTGTTGCATGGCGAGGCCGATCTTGGCGCCGAATGTATTCGCAGCCGAGCGAGGCGGCCAATTGCCTGGCTTCATCGCGATGGCCGTCGTCCAGGACATAGACCGTACATCGGTCGCGGGGATATTCCTGCGCGAGACAGCCGATCAAGGTCTGCCGAAGGATTGTGAGTGGCTCGTCCACGACCGTTACCATGATATCCACAGTGGGATAGGTGGTAATGGGGGACGGTGTCCGTTCCGTCGGTGACCAGGACTGATAGCTGAAGAAACAGAACTGACAGAGCCCGTAGAGCTCCGCCAGATAGACAACCGATCCGAGTGCCATGGAGGCCAGGTCATCAGTGGGAATCGTATAGAGCAGACGCCATACCATATACCGGGCATAGAGAAAGAGGCTGAGCGTCAACATCAGCTTCCGGCCCCGGTTCTGTTTGATCAGGAGGCCGATGACGAAAAGTGCCAGGCCTGAAAGCCCGAAGGCGATCGGCGTATTGAAGAAAGTGTTGAGGACCGTCATTCATTGAGTCCCTTCGTCTCTGTATCGTTCCGCGCGGGAAGATCCGCCCACCTTTCACGCCCGGTATTACGTTGGTGAGCCTAAGCTGTGAACGGAAGGTTGCCCAGACCTACGGTGGGGGGAGTACGTTCGAGGGGGAAGTCCTTGCCCAAGAGGAAGGTGTGCCGGAACAGGCGGTGAGCTCCTCGAAATCTAATGGCCCAAAAAGTACTGGAAGACAATCAGAGTATGAGGTGTTGGTTACGTCCGGAGATCGAGAGGACTTTGGTGGACGATGGCCCGAAGAATATCGCTGGTTGTCAGAATGCCGATCGGATGACGGGAACTGTCGAGGATCGGAATTCCACTTACCTGCTCCTCTAGCATGATGTGGGCAATCTCGCGGATTTCCGTCGTCGGGGTGGCGGACAAGACCCGGCTGCTCATCACGTGGGCGAGCTTGTACCCGACGGACGGTTCCGGAGAATTGACGGATTCCAGTTCATGCGCATAGGGCAGCAGGTCATGGCTCGATACCATTCCGACCAACGTGCCATGAACCGACATGACAGGAAGATGTTGAATCCCTTTGTGTTTCATGAGGCTCCATGCCTCCAACAACGTACTGTCGGATGGCAACCATGATACGGGGGAAGTCATTAAATCCTGTGCAAGGAGGGCCGGCGAGAGTGCGGGGGCTTGCTGTACCTGTTGTTGATAGGCCTGTTGAGCCAGACGCGTTGCATGGTCAGCTGTCTGGCGCTCCTGCTCTTTCGAACGATCCCGTCTGTCCGCGTCGGCCTGTGTCGCTGGAGGGCGTGGAGACACCGGCAGCGTAGGATGCATTTCGACGATGCCATCGACCGCGCGTATAATTGGCATAGCTGACCTCGTGTCGTCTGTATCGGAGGCTAGCGGTAAGTACTTAAGCCAGAATGCCTTAGCCTACCCTCAACCTTCAGATCGCACTAGTGGGCAGCAAGGAACTGAAACCGCGGACAAGGACGACCATCGACGGTCACAGTTTCCAGGAACATCGCCGTCGGTCTGATCCATAGACCACGGTCGCCGTAGAGCGCCCGATAGACTACATACTCCTCTTCCGTTTCCGAGTGACAAGCCACTCCCAGCACCTCATATTCGTGGCCTTTATAGTGCCGATAGAGGCCTGGTTGGATCATGTGCACAGTATAGGGAAATCCGAGGCGCGCGACAACGAGAGAGTCGGCGAGGGGCAATCAGGGGGTGTTGCGCTTTCCAGTATTGGAGCAATTCCAGCAACGCTTGAGGTTGGTTGATCGGGGCCGCTTGCCCTGCTTGATACTTGTCGTTGATGCCGTGACAGGAAATGCAAACGCGGACTTCACCCGGTTGAAAAGTGACCCAGTACCGTTCGCGCACGACCGGTATGCCTTGCGGATCCGTCAGCTGCCAGGAGAGAGCACGCCGCGCGGGGACGAAGGCCGCGGCCGATCCATCCGCTGCGATCTTGACGCTGCCTGCCGGACCGGCCGGATTGGGTATGTTGCTTGCGACGGCATTGCCGTCGTGCAGCGTCTTCGCTAAGACTCGCCGACCTGGTTTCGGATTGTTGATCCCGCCGATGCCACGCACCTGATCGGCCTGGAAAATCTGCAAATGTTGCACGTCATAGATTTTGCCGCCGCCCCCGATGTGCGGGACGCCGCCCGGGACAAGCAAATTAAAGGGCTGCTGTTTGTCGAAGTCGTCGCGTGTCGTGACGTTCCGCGTGACGGCTAGGGCGAGATTATTCTGGACCAAGTACGCGCGTAGCGCAGTCAGATCGATCCCGAGCTGCTGGAAAACTTGCTGCTCAGGCGCCGGAAGCGCGCTCGTGAGCTTGGCCGGCCTGGTGCGCAGCTTCACTTCCACCGGTTGCAGCGCGGTTCAGGGAACATCTCGGAGCCGATCAAGACCGGGTTCTTCTGCGCATTGTCCGCCTCGTTCGCCCAGGTAAAGGTCCCGTTCGTGCCCGCCCGCATATTTGTCGGCGTCAGCCTGCTGATCCCGCTTGAGGTGGTCCCACTGCGTGAAGACGACACGCCCAAAGCTATCGACGATCGGCGTGAAGTTGCCGGAGGGGGCGTGGTTCATCAAGAACAGATCGCTGTTCGTCGGATTCAGACTCCAGAGCCCCGACACCACCGCCGTGGATTCGTATTCGTCGTGTTGCGGATGGAGGTGGCGTTCACCGCTACGTGGACGGTCGGAGGTGAAGATGATCCGGTCGTCCGTGCCGTAGAGCGGCGAGACGTTATTATAGTCCGATGGCTGGTTTGGCACCTTGGTGATGACGGGTTGCTGGTTCTGGCCGAGGCCGGTGATTTCGTAGAGCTGCCAGACAAAGTCCTTCCCTTGGAACTGTTGTGTCGGCGCGCCGATCGTCATCGAGAAGATCGCCTTTTGACTGTCCCAATGTACACTGGGGTCGCGCACGGCGATGGCTTGATCGAGCTGCAGGCCCTCCATGCCGAAGCGGGCTGTCTTGGTCAGATTCTTCAACGTGCCGTCGGGATAGCGTATCCAGAGATCACCGCCGCGCGGCGCTTGCTGCATGCTGGGATTGTGATTGCCGAAGGTCGCCGTGATGGCCGTGAAGTCTCTGCTTACCGGAACTTGCGTGACGAACAACATAGGAAATGCGCCGGCTGTAACGGGTGGCGACGGGGGTGGAGTGATTGGAGGTGGTGAGGCCGGTGGCGGGGCTGTCGGTGTGCCGCCTCCGCTTGTGACAGGGGCGGTCGTGTCCCCCGCCGTGCAGGCGACCAAGGTGACGCAGGCCATGCCCAGTCCGATAGAAAATTGATGCCTCCGCATGGGCTCCGATAATGCAATGGCTATACCTTCTCGTAGGCCTTAAGCCCCACGGTTTTGGTGTTTTTATCTCCTGTACGAGCAATTCCGTCACTTCCTGTAGGCCAACACGAACAGTCCATATCATCGGCTGGCATGGCAGCATCCTATGGGGTAGTGGTATTCTCCCGATCTCAACAATGCAGGTACAACGAACAACTCATGATGTGGTGATTATCGGTGGTGGGTCGGCGGGCTATGCCGCTGCACGGACTGCGCGCGATGCCGGCGCCGACGTGGCGATTGTGGATCATGGCCCGCTCGGGGGGCTCTGTATCCTGCGCGGTTGCATGCCGACAAAGGCTATCCTGCGTTCAGCCGAAGTCGCGGCTCTCCTCAGGCGGGCCAAGGAGTTTGGGCTTTCCCCGGTCTCGACCCAGGCCGATCTGTCGGCGATCGTGGATCGGAAGGATCGGTTGGTCCGCGAGTTTGCCGACTACCGTGTTCAGCAGCTTCAAGACCCGAGGCTCACGCTCTATCAATCGCGAGCGGCCTTTCGGTCATCTCACGAGATCACTGTCGGAGACACCATCTTGTCGGCCGGTTCGTTCATTCTGGCCACGGGGTCGAACCCCAGCGAAGTTCTGATTCCTGGCTTGGCCCAAGCAGGATATTTCACAAGCGACACCATCCTGGATCTCCGCACTCAACCGGGCTCGTTGATCGTTTTGGGCGGCGGGGCTGTCGCCCTCGAACTCGGCCAGTTCTTTGCTCGCCTTGGAACGAAAGTCACGATTCTCCAACGGGGACGTACGCTCCTTTCCTCAATGGACAATGATGTTGGACGCGCGCTTGAATTGGCCTTGATCGACGAAGGTATCCAAGTCATCACGGGCGCGCAGGTGTCGCGTGTGACCCTGGGCGCGACAGGGAAAGCTGTGTGGGCAATGAAAGATGGGCATGAACAGTCCTATGTCGGCGAGGAGATTCTTCAGGCTTTAGGCAGACGGCCCAACATCGATGGGCTTCGCCTCGATTTGGCGGACGTGACGGTCGACGGCGGACGAATCATCGTCGATGACGCCATGCGCACGTCGCAAGCCCATATTTATGCAGTGGGTGATGTGAACGATGTCTCGCCCATCGTGCATCTTGCCATCCTGCAGGGGGAAATTGCGGGGTATAACGCGACTCACGCAGATCAACCGGTGAAGACAGTCGAGCACCGCCTGGATACGGAAGTGGTCTTTACAGACCCGCAGGTTGCGGTTTTGGGACTCAGTGAGATGCAGGCGAAGGCCGAAGGTATTTGCTATCTCACATCCTCCTATCCGTTTGCCGACCATGGGAAGGCGCTCTGTCTTGGGGCGCCCAATGGGTTTGTGAAGTTGCTCGCGATGCCTCAGACTGGTGAGATTCTTGGCGCGCAGATCGTCGGCTCTGAAGCGGGGGAACTGATCCATGAACTGATCGCGGTGATGTATTACCATGGGACTGTGGCCGATCTCCTGCGCATACCCCATTACCATCCCACGTTGGCGGAAATTGTGACCTATCCAGCGGAATCCCTTGTCGAACGGTTGAGCGCAGGAGGAAGAGGCTCGCGTGTCGAATAAGTTCACGCAAAACGGAGTTGAACCGGCAACGCCATCCAGTGTAGCGTACCCCCGGCGGTGTTGATGCACAACGATCCGGCTTCCAGCCACTTGCGTATAAGAGGGATGATTGCGAGATTCGTGGGGATTGTGGCGATCGCGATCGGGTTCGTCATTGGCATCTATGGACTGGAAGATACAGGAGCGCAATGGATGAAAACATCGTTGGGCTTACTGGTGACCGGCATGTTGGCGCAGGGGTATGCGCTCTATTGTTCCGTGAAGCGTATGCAGGAATTGAAGAATCGGCCCAAGCCATGAGACGAACGTGCCAATACATGTCCATGGTCTGCGTGGTTCTCCTCGCAGGGGCGATGTTCGCTTGCGGGGGACCGTGGCGCGACGGTTATTTCAAAAAAGGTGTAGATCGGCTCACCCAAGACGAGGTGGTGGAGAAGTTTGGGCCTCCCCACACGGCGAAGGCTCCTGTTCTCGGAGGGGATTCGATCTGGACCTATCGTGTTCCCATCAGTGACAAGGAATTGGCCGCGGTGAATCTTTCCCACCTGACCGAAAAGGCGCAACTTGCGGCCACATCGATCGCGGATGGGCCGAAGGCCATGTTGTATTGCTACCGCTATACCCTGACCTTCAACGAACAGAAGATTTTGAAACACTGGCAACGTGAAGAATGTGTGCCGGGAACTCATGATACCCTCAACGCCAATTGATGGTCTGATGCAGTAATCCATGCTTGCTTGGTTGCCGCATATTGATAGCTCGGCCCTGCTTGACGGGCTCTCCTCGCTGCTGCTCCTGCTTTCTCTCCTTGCCGTACGGGCCTTGATTGTCCGGGCGATCTCGAAGAATCCGACCCTTTCGATGGAATCGAAACGCCGTTGGGTGGTCTCTGTCCGCAACACGATCGTGTTTGTGCTGCTGATGGGACTGCTCGTTATCTGGGCGCACGAACTTCAGGCCTTTGCCGTGTCCCTTGTGGCGGTCGCAGCGGCGCTTGTGCTGGCGACCAAAGAACTCATTCTTTGCTGGAGCGGGGCAGCGCTTCGGGTTGGAGGAAAAGTCTACTCGGTGGGCGATCGCATCCAGATCGCCGGTCATCGCGGCGTCGTCTTGGATCATGACATCTTTGCAACCAAGCTCCTTGAGATCGGACCGGGCCAGGCATCGCATCTCTATACAGGCCGTGTGACAGTTTTTCCAAACAGTCTGCTGTTCACGAATCCCTTGGTCAAAGAGAATCCTGGCCAGGAATATGGGCTGTATATTCTGACGATTCCCCTTAGGGATCAAGATGACTGGTGGGATGCCGAGCGGCGTCTGCTCGAGGCGGCGAAGGCAGAATGTTCTTCATTTATGGGAGAAGCCAGCCGGCAGATGAAGTTGCTGGAACAGGCCAATCTGCTTGAAGCTCCATCCCCGGAACCGCGCATTACCATTCAAGTTGTCGAAGCGGGGAGTATCCAGTTGGTGCTGCGTTTCCCGGCGCCTGATCGAGGGCGCTCTCGCATCGAACAGGCCATCCTGCGCCGGTATCTCAACGCGCCGGCGCCGGCGACTAATAAGTAGGACACGGAACAAGTCCGCAGCGCAGTTCTAGCACCCTGGATCATATATATTTGTGCGCCGACGGCGACCCTTTGTGGTTGGATGTGAATCTCGTTCGTGGCGCAAGAAACAACACTTCTTCTTGGCCGCATACGAGGGGCGGCATAGGTGTCAGACGGAACATGGTTTTGCGGTACTGTGGCCAATAGTCGTGGATAATAAGACGCTAGTTGTTGACAGGTTTGAAAAGGGAGCGCAGGCTGACTTTTTCTTGCGGAAAGATCGTCGCGCGCACTACTATTATTAATCCAGGAGGTGCCTCATGCAGAGGTTGATCATTGCGGCCTTTACCGCGTTGTGCATTATCGGATCTAGTTCGCTGGTCATGGCTGATGAGGCTATGAAAGGCGAGATGGATACGACGATGAAATCCGATATGAAGGGCAAGAAGAAAGCCCACAAAGATAAATTGAAGGCCAAGCACAATGCAGCCAAAGGAAAGGCAAAAGCCAAAGCTGTCGCACCACCGACTGCTGTTCCATCGTCTCCCGCTCCAGAGGCAGCTCCGGCCCCAGCAATGGGCCAGTAACTTCAGTCGTGTTTACTCAAGCAGTTTGTCCGGCCCTTGGGAGGTTCTCCTCCTGAGGGCCGGACTATCTTGAGAACCTCCGTCACTTCATTGATTATGTTCCTGCCTTGTTCCCCCCCCCGACCTTTTGCTAGGATGCAGCGGCCTGAACATAAATCCCGAGGGGTTCCTAGGTGAAAGTCGCGACCTTCAACGTTAATTCTCTCCGCAAACGATTGCCCATCGTGATCGACTGGTTGGCCACCCAGAAGCCCGATGTACTCTGCCTCCAAGAAACTAAAGTCCAAGACAGCGAGTTTCCGCTTCTGGCACTGGCCGAATCCGGGTATGAAATCACTTACCGGGGAATGAAGTCGTACAATGGTGTCGCGATATTGAGCCGTAAGAAGCCGGAGGCGGTGGCCTACGGTTTCGACGATGGAGGCGAAACGGAGGATGCGCGGCTTTTGCGCGTGGTGATCGAGGGAATTCCTATCGTGAATACCTACGTGCCGCAGGGTTTCGAAATCGACTCACCCAAGTATCAATACAAGCTTGGATGGTACGATCGGCTCCGCAAGTATTTTGAGAAGCATCTGTTGCCGAACAAACCGGCTATCTGGTGCGGCGACATGAATGTCGCCCCACGGCCGATGGATGTGCATAGCCCCGAAAAACATCTCAAGCATGTCTGTTATCACGAGGATGCGCGGCGGGCATATGAGAAGACGTTGACCTGGGGATTCGAGGATCTGTTCGTGAAACTTTATCCGAACCGGCAGCAGTATACGTTTTGGGACTATCGAGCGCCTGGCTCGCTGGAAGCGAATAAAGGTTGGCGCATCGATCATATGTTGGCGACGGCCTCGTTGGCAAAGCTTTGTGTCAGGGTAGAGGTGGACGTCGAGCCGCGGCGAGCGAAAGACCCCTCAGATCACACATTCTTATGGGCGGAGTTTTCGGTCTAACCACAAACGCAACGTCCACACCTGCCCAATTCGGTCGGTGCGGTGACTCCTCCGCGCCGACCGAACTGGCCCATGGTCTCGATAAACCATTAAGCTGCACTCAAAACCCTCTGCTTCGACGGCAGCGGGGCCACGCGATTTTGCGCAATCAATGGATCGAGCACCAACCCGCAATTGATACAGCGGAGTACCGCAGCTTCCTGCGAAAACTCCGGTCGCCACTCTTTCACCATCAGCCCTTTGCATTTTTGACAGGTCATCGTGCTTTCCTCCTGCTTTTATGCGTTCCAGCGCCGACAAGTTGGCCTTTCACGAGGGAGACTTTAACATCGCAAGATTAATACGGTGTTAACTGACAGTTAAAATTCTCTAATGTCTCTACAGCATGATCAATATGATATTGCGGTGATCGGCGCGGGCGCCGCCGGGCTGGCCGCCTCGATATTCGCTGCAGAGGCGGCCATAAAGGGCGATCATTCGCAGAGAATCGTCGTGCTGGATGGCGCGAAAACGATCGGAACCAAGATCCTTGTCTCAGGCGGAGGCCGATGCAATGTCACGCACGAGGTCGTGACTCCCACCGACTTCTTCGGCAATCGCCATATCATCAAGAATGTGCTGGCGGCGTTTTCCGTTGAGCAGACAGTGAAGTGGTTTGCGTCGTTAGGGGTCGAGCTGAAATGCGAAGAGACCGGTAAGCTTTTTCCAGTGACTGACAAGGCGCGAACGATCTTGACCGCACTCATTAATCGGTGTTGCGCGCTGGGCGTTATGATTCATTCCGATCATCGCGTGACAAGCATCGACTGTCTTCCTGGTCTTCAAGCAGGGTTTTTAGTTCATCATACTCACGGCACGCTACAGTCCGGGAGGGTTATTTTGGCGACTGGAGGGCGATCAATCCCCAAGTCCGGGAGCGACGGATTTGGTTATAGTCTTGCTCAGCGACTTGGTCATCATGTGACGGCCACCGTCCCGGCACTCGTCCCGCTCATTTTCGAGGGCAGGATATTCCACAGGGAGCTATCCGGCCTCTCTCAAGATGTAGAGCTCACGACGGTGGTGAATGGTTGCAAGGTTGATAGCCGGACAGGGAGCTTGCTCTGGACACACTTTGGAGTCAGTGGGCCGGTTGTGATGGATGCAAGCCGTTTTTGGACGCTTGCGCATGAGCAGGAAGAAATCGTCGAGGTCTTTGGAAACTTCTTGCCAGGCCAGACGCAAGAACAGGCGAAGTCGTGGTTTTTGGAACAAGCGGTCGATAATCCACGGCGGTCATTGCTGAAGACGTGGGCGCAACAGATACCGGAACGTTTTGCCGAGGCGCTCTGTTTCCATGTGGAATGTGATCCCAAGACGGCGGTTGCCCAACTGCCGAGAAAAGACAGAGATCGGCTGCTCGAGACGCTGACGAGATTTCCGTTTCCCATCGATCGAGATCGTGGCTGGAACTATGCGGAGGTGACGGCAGGAGGAATTCCTCTCGAAGAGGTCAGTTTCAGGACAATGGAATCTAAGTTGGTGCCGGGTCTTTATCTGATCGGGGAGATTCTGGACTGCGATGGCCGGATCGGCGGCTTCAACTTTCAATGGGCTTGGGCAACAGGATTTTTATCCGGTCGCGCGATCGCGCTTTCTAACCAGGAAAATCATCGGTGAGCCGGTTGACGCGTCGATTTGGATTAGACAATGTCCGTACGAGTTTCCCTTCTCTTAAGCTGCGTTAGCCTGTGATTTGGGGTCGTCCTTCAATGACCCGAACTTGGACTCATATTCGGCAAGTACACGATTGAGTACCCCTGTCAACCGCTTTGCCGCATAGGGGTTCAATACGATCCGGCTCGTCAGCTGAATTGCTTGATTCGCCTGCGCCCGCTCCCACCCATTATTAACCCCGAAGGCCAGCACCACTTCTTCACGGGTCGACGACACATTGCACACGTTAGCGTAGTAATTCTGGAGTTTAGAGACATCGAATTGGATCGTCGGCGAAGGATTAACAGCGTGAGTTATTGGTATCGGTGACGGTTTTGCGGAGGTGGGGCCCATTGTGTTTGCTGTTGATCCAGCCTCTTTTTTCATGGCGATCTCCTTGGGTTGAGCTGTTGTAAATCGACCGGGGTTCATCCCCCACATCCTGGGTGAAAACTATCAAGAAATGTGACGCGTAAAAAGGAAAAACACTATTTGTGCGGTTTTTACTGACGCATGAAGAATCATCCGCTGTGAGCAGCAGGGGATTTCTCTCAAGTATGGCAATGAACGATCCGGTGTAGAGATGTACCGATTGCGAAAAGAGATGACAAACCACGGTAATTGAGTACCTTAGAGAGAATCTTAGATAGGTCTTGTTAGCCCTACTAACGGGACGGCATCAATAGATCCTATTGGTACTAGTGTCTATATGGCAGGGTGGGAGTGCTCTGTTGTCTGGCAAGAGTTAGAACAAATAGAGCTCCTCAACGTATGTCAGAACAGGACGTGACGTAGTGAACGGAACAAATATTCCTATCGTAGGATTGCGCGGCGTGATCAACCAGCTACTAGTAGCACTGATGGTTCTGGCCGCCGTCGGTCTGAGCAGTTGTGCCGTGACACCGATTCCATTGACGAGGGAAGAAGTACGGTCACGCATGGAAGAAGACCGGGTCGTTCTCACAAAGGATCAAGAGCCGGTCTTCGGCGCGATTGATCTCTACGAAGCGATGGCGCGCGCGCTAAAATATAATCTCGACGCGCGCGTCGAGCTGATGCACAAGATGTTGGCGCAGACCCAACTCGACCTCTCGCACTATGCCATGTTGCCTCGCCTCGCGGCGAACGCCGGGTTCGACGGGCGCGACAATTTTACCGGCGGGGTCGCCCGATCCTTGATTACAGGGCAGCAACAGATCCAACCCTTTACCTCCTCCGAGAAAAACATATTCTCAGCCGATCTGTCGCTCAGTTGGAATGTATTGGATTTCGGCATGTCGTACATCCGGGCGAAGCAGGCCGCCGACGACGTTTTGATCGCGGAAGAAGAACGACGGCGGGTGGCCAATCGCGTGATGCAGGATGTGCGGACCGCCTATTGGCGGGCCGTCAGCGCGGAGCGCATTCTTCCGTCCCTCAAGATGCTGGATGAATGGGTAAGAACCGCGCTGGAGAAATCCCAGGCCGTGCAGGATGAGAGGCTCAGCGCGCCGCTGGTTCCCTTGCAGTACAAGTTGGACCTCCTCAATACGCAGCGCTACGTTCAACAGTTGTTCCGCGAGCTGTCCACCGCAAAGCTTCAATTAGCTGCCCTCATCAATCTTCCTCCAGACCAAGAACACGAGCTGAAGCTCATAGTTCCTGAGCGAGAGTCTGGAACGCTGGATCTTCCACCCGACATGACGGTGCTGGAAAATCGGGCGCTGGAATCACGTCCAGAACTGAGAATGGTCGATTACCGTCGGCGTATCAACGCGCGGGAGACGAAGGCTGCGATCCTCGAAATGCTGCCAAACCTCAATCTCCAAGCCGGAGGGAACTACAACAGCAACAGCTTTCTCTTTAATAATCATTGGGCGTCATATGCCGCACGGACCAGTTGGAACTTGCTGAACCTCTTTCGATACCCGGCCCGGGCGAAGACGATCGAGGCGCAACAGAAAGTGTTGTATACGCAGAATCTCGCGTTGACCATGGCCATCATGTCGCAAGTGCATATCAGCGTGGCGCAGGTGGCGCAGGCGAATACTGAAACGTCGACGGCGAAGCTCTATCATGACACGCAGTCTCAAATTACGGAGCAAACGCGCCAGGCATGGCGGACGTCCCGGGTGAGTGAGCAAGCCATGCTGCGCGAGCGCGTCAATCAGGTGGCGGCGCAACTGCGCTACGATACCGTGGAGGCGGGACTGCAAACCGCTTGGGGGTCGCTCCTAGCCGCCGTCGGAGAAGATGTACTGCCCAACGACCTGACGCGGGAACAGAGCGTGTCAGATCTTGCCATTGAACTTCGCGCGCGATGGGCGAAGAGCAAGGAGTTGCTGAAATGACCCGTCTTGGTTGGCCCTTTATCGGTGGTTCGATCATGGGCCTGTGGTTTCTGATGCCGATCGTGCTCGCGACGGCCGGTGCCAAATCAGATCCCAGGCCTGCAAGCAGCGCGGCAGAACTCAGCACAATCCGCGGGGTGGTGAAAGCGACCGCACAGGCTACTTTGGCCAGCCAGGTCCAGGGCCGGATCAGCCAGCTGCCTTTCAAGGAGGGACAGCGGTTTAAAAAAGGAGCCCTCCTGGTTGCCCTTGACTGTTCGAAGTATGAGGCGGAACTGGCGAGCGCTGAGGCGGAACATCGCGGCAAGAAATTGATCTACGAGAACAACCTTCGGCTCGCCGAGCACGATTCCGTGGGGACCCTCGAACTCGAGGTCTCTCAGGCCGACGCCGAAAAAGCACTCGCCGCCATCAACGTGGCGCAAATCAATGTGAAAGGCTGCACGGTGCTCGCACCGTTTCCCGGGCGTGTCGTCAAAATGATCGTGAACGAACACGAGAATGTCTTTCCCAACGATCAGCTCGTCAGTCTGTTGGATGACAGTTTGCTCGAGATCGAGCTGATTCTGCCGTCGAGATCGCTCGCGTGGCTGAAGGTCGGCATGCGCTTCGAGTACGCCATCGATGAAACAGGACTCCGGTATCCCGCGGTGGTTCAGGACATCGGCGCGAATGTCGATCCTGCCAGCCAAACGGTGAAAGTGAAAGGCCTGTTTCGCACCCAGCCCAACAACGTGCTCGCAGGAATGAGCGGGGCCGCTTCATTCACCGGGATTTCACGCTGACATGGTCGCAACAGAAGTCACTCCCACCAGCCCGCCGCAGAGGAACACGTCGTTCACCATGCTGCTTCAGCTGGAGGGGATGGTTCGTGCCGCCCGGACCCAGCAAGAACTGCAATTCTTTTTCGTCAACGAAACGCGCCGGTTGGTTCCCTATCGACAGGCAATTTTGCTTATCCCGCCGACCCCGTCTACACAGAGTTATGAAGTACGCGCCGCATCGAGCGTTCCGGTGATGGATCGCACCGTGCCCTTGATGCAATGGACTGAGCGATTGATTGGTGAATTGCGCAAGATCTCGACAGGTTCGGAGATCAGTCACGTCACGGAAGAGGATTGTCCTGAGGAGCTCAGATCGGACTGGAAGGAATTTACCCTGGAGCATGGACTCTGGTGCCCTCTCAAGCACCCGGGGGGCCAGATCATCGGCGGCCTGTGGCTGACCAGGGACGAGCCATGGGTCGACCATGAAGTAACGGTCCTGCAACGTCTCGGCGACGCCTATGCCTACGCCTGGTGTGCCGTCGGCCCATCGAATGCTCGGCGCTGGCGATGGGGGCTGAATCGGACCGTGACGTGGGTACTCGCGGTTGTAATGTTGAGCGCATTGGCCATTCCCGTCCCCATGTCGACGCTGGCGCCTGCGAAGATTATTGCGAAGGATCCTTCAATCGTTAGTGCGCCGATTGACGGTGTCATCGCCGAAATATTTGTCCTCCCCAATACCGTGGTGTCCAAAGGCCAGGTGTTGTTCAAATACGAAGACACGACATTCAGAAGCGAGTACGAAGTCGCGGAACGGAATCGCGACGTGGCAATGGCGCAGTATCGACGCGCAGTACAAGGCTCCTTTGTGGACGCTGAACAAAAATCCGAGGTTCCGCTGTTGAAAGCCGAAGTCGAGTTGCGAGAAACCGAGCGGAATTATACGCATGAACGGTTGGCAAAGGTCGAGGTGAAGGCTGAGCAAGCTGGGCTCTTGCTCTACACGGACAAGTCCGATTGGATCGGAAAGCCGGTTGTGGTCGGCCAACGTATTATGGAACTGGCGAATCCTCAACAGCTGGAGGTACGGATCGATTTGCCGGTGGAGGATGCGATAGTTCTTCGCGAAGGCGCGTCGGTAGCGCTGTTCCTGAATGCCAATCCCTTTTCCAGCGTTCCTGCCACGGTGAGTCATGCGAGCTACCACGCCGAGGTCTTGCCGAACAATATACTGGCCTATCGCGTGACAGCTCGGCTTGGGCAGGGGGCCTCGGAGTTCCGAATCGGTTGGCAAGGGAGCGCCAAAATCTACGGAGAGACAGTCACGCTATTCACCTATCTGTTCCGCCGCCCGATCTCCGCCATCCGGCCATGGATTGGCCTATGAAACAGTCCCCATCCCGAAAGCCGGATGCTTTGCTGCCTCTGTTGCGGGAGGATCTCCAGCTCATTGCTGGCGCCTCGTCCGCCGGCGGTTCGCCGACGTGGGTTGTCGTCGATCCAGTTCGCGGGAAATATTTTCAAATCGGCTGGGCTGCCTATCAGATTCTTTCGCGTTGGAGCGGCCGATCGGCGGAGGCTGTCCTGTCGCAGATCCATGCGGACACGACCTGCCGAGCCACGAAGCAGGATGTCGAGGACCTTCTCCGTTTTTTGTACGCCAACCATCTGATGCGCGATCCGCCGGAAGGCGGGTACCGGGCTTATGCGGCTCAAGCAGAGGCCGCAAAGCCGCAGTGGTTGATGTGGCTCGTCCACCACTATTTATTTTTCCAGATTCCGTTGGTCCGACCGGATCGATTTCTTCGTGCAACCCTCCCCTTCGTCGAGTGGCTCTTCTCGAAAACGACTGCTTGGATCATTGCGTGTATCGGGCTGGCAGGCCTCTACCTCGTTTCGCGGCAGTGGGACACCTTCACAGCCACCATCCTGCATTTTTTCACTCCGCAAGGCCTCGCGTTGTACGTTCTCTGTCTGGTCGTCGTCAAGGTGTTTCATGAACTGGGGCATGCCTATACGGCGGCACGTTATGGCTGTCGCGTTCCCACCATGGGTGTCGCCATGATGGTGATGGTGCCGATGCTGTATTCGGACACCTCCGATGCGTGGAAACTGACTTCCCGTCGCCAACGTGCCGCCATCGGCGCCGCCGGGATGGTCGTCGAATGCGCGTTGGCCGCACTGGCGATATTCGCCTGGAGCTTTCTCGATGATGGCGTGGTGCGGAGCCTCGTGTTTATCGTAGCGACGACAAGTCTGGCGGTCGGCGCTGCCATCAATCTTAGCCCGTTCATGCGATTCGATGGATACTATGTGCTTTCCGATTTATTGGATATTCCCAACTTGCACGAGCGAGCCTTTGCCTTCGGGCGGTGGCAGCTGCGGCGGCTTCTTCTCGGTCTTGATGTCCCAATGCCCGAGCCAGTATCCGCTGCCCGACGCCGACTGTTTATCTGGTTTGCCTGGGGAGTATGGGCATATCGTTTGATGCTGTTTCTCGGCATCGCCTTCGTGGTCTACGAGTTCTTTTTCAAGTTGTTGGGACTCTTCCTCTTTGCGGTCGAAATCGGCTGGTTTATTCTGCTCCCGGTCGTGGGCGAGCTCAAGGCTTGGTGGAGTCTACGTGGAGCGAGGCGTGAACGGGGCCGAGTATGGGTATCGGTCGGCGGTCTGGCCTTTCTGATGGCGGCGCTATTCATTCCCTGGTCCGATCGCATCAGCCTCCCCGCGGTGTTGGAATCGACGCCGCACGCCACAATCTATGCGCCGGCATCAGGGAAAATCGTCGACCTGGCGCTGACAGAAGGGCGGCGAGTGGGGGTGGGGGACAGGTTGGTTGCGTTGGAATCGCCAGTGCTTGAAAAGGATATGGCGTTAATACGCAAGCAGATCGAGGTCGAACGAATGAGAGGCCGGCGCCAGTTCATCGACTGGCAAGAGCTTGCGCAGCACCAGGTGACGCTGGAAACTCTGAAGGCTCGTCTCTCCCAGCTCGAAGGCCTACTGGAACAGCAGCAGAATCTCGTACTCACGGCGCCGATTGCAGGAGTGGTAACCGATCGGGCGGAGGCGCTGCATGTGGGACAGTGGATCAACAAGGAGTTGCCGCTCGCATACGTGATCGATCCGGCGGGAGAAGAGTTGCACGCGCTGGCTCCCGAGACAGAAGTCGGTTATCTCCACGAGGGTCAATCGGCTCGATTCATTCCCCAGGGTGCGGATCGGCCGAGTTTAGAGGCACAGGTGGTCGAGATTCGTGACAGCGACGAAAGCAGCTTTACGGTGCCCTACCTCGCATCTCTCTATGGCGGAGACGTAGCGGTTCAAGAAGATGCCTATCATCGATTGAAACCGGAAACTTCTGTCTATCGTATTACCCTGCATCTCGTCGATTCACCTCCCCGGTGGAACCAAGCCGTACGAGGGATCGTGCTCGTGAAGGGCCCTCGGATCAGCTTTGCCCAACGGGTGTGGCGGCAGAGTGCGCGCATCTTTATTCGAGAAAGTGGCGCTTAAGGATAGACGCAGAGTCAGTCATTGCTGGTGGATTCTCTCTTCCGGAATTTTGCCAAAAAATTGCTCCGGTGTACATTCTTCGTCCATCCAAGAATTTCCCTGTTGGATAGCGCCTAACTACCCCTTTAATAAAGAATTATTTTGCCATGTAAGTTGGCATCAACTTTGCTGTTTGTTTTGGAGGTGCATAAGCCTAAGGCCTTTTCCTATGCTATGAAGACACCACGCAAGCAGAAAAAAGCAGCGGTCAAGCGGGCGCCGGGGCGACGTCCTGCCTCTTCGGATTCGTCCGCCTCCCTATCGCCTTTCGGCGGCTCCTTGCTGTCGCTCGAATCGCGCATCATGTTCGACGGGGCAGCTGTAGCCACGGCTAGCATCGTGAACAGCGAACAAATCGCCCAAAACCAGGCTGAGGATTCCTTCTCGGCCGGTGACGTTGCGACTACCGACCTATCAACTGACACACCGACCGACGATCAAAGTCTTTTCGATGCCCTTGAGGCGCTTGACGTATCGGCTGCTCGCCAAGAGACCCTGTTTGTGTCCGCCAGCACCCTCGACTACCAACAGCTACTCGACGGTGTCAGTCCCAACATTGGACTGTATGGTCCTGATCCTGCCCGAGATGGGGTCGGGCAGATGGCGGACATTCTCTCTAACCAAGCGGGCATCGATGCCGCTCCTCTGAGCGGTGCTAGCACCGAAACCGAGATGCATCTCGGCGCCAGCCTTCTGACTCAGGAATCAATCAGCGCCAATTACGCCGAGCAGTTTCAACAGATCGATCAGAGCCTGTCGGCGGACGCCGATCTCTTGATCCACGGTAGTAGTTTTGGACAGGGCGAAGCAGGGCAACTGGTTATCGGCGCGTTCGCCGATTTTACAGACGCTGATGTCGCCGCTAGCAAGGACCGCACTGGAGATACAGCTGAGAATGCAGACTGGCTACTGGAAGTCACCACCGGATCGATTGAGACTTCAAGCGTAATTAGCGAAACCACGAGTGGAGCGGTTGTCGGACAAGGAAACTTGATATCAGGCACTACCGTAGGCGTTCAGACAGACAACAGAGATAACAGAACGATCCAAGGCAGTCTCATCGGGACAGACACCGTCAGCACCGGAATCGCCTCAAACACATTCGAGGTGCAGATTCTCGGAAACGCCGTCTACTCGAACACAGGGCTTGGCATTGACGTGGATGGCGTTTCAAGCGTGACCGCAACAGGCGCGCCGGCTGCCGCCGATTCCACGATTGACATGATCGTCGGCGAACCCACGCACCCTCGCATCGAAATCGTGTTTGTCGATACTTCAGTCGATAACTACCAGACACTCATCGACGGCATCGACAATCCCGATGCACGGGTGGTGTTGCTTGACGCTTCCCGCGACGGCATGGAGCAGATCGTGGCGGCGCTCGAGCAAGTGGGACGCGTGGACGCCATTCACATGATCTCGCATGGTGACGAAGGGGAACTCAAGCTCGGTTCAACGATCCTGAACGGCGACAATATGCAGGGCGAGTACGCCGATGAGCTTGCCGCCATCAAGGAGTACTTGACCGATGAAGCGGACATCCTGGTCTACGGCTGCAGCTTCGGCAAGGGCGAGGCTGGAATGGCCGCTACGGAAACGCTCGGGCGTCTAACTGGCGCGGACGTTGCCGCCAGCATCGACGCCACTGGCTATGCTGAGCTTGGCGGCGACTGGGATCTTGAACTGCAGCAGGGGTCCATTGAGACCGACTTGGCCGTCGATCACGATGCTCAGGATAGCTGGTCGGGATTGCTTGGTGTCGTCGATTGGGATACGCAGACCTGGACTGCCGGCATCGCCACTCCCGCCGTTCAGAATTTGACGCTCGCTGACGGCAGCACTGTCAGCGTGACGTTAACCCAAAATTCCGCTGGCACACTGACCAGCGCGGCAACGAGCAACACCTACACCGGCGGTCTCGCGCCGGCGCAGTCAGCCCTTCAACTGGGCATGGCCATTAATCCACCCACCGACACCATCACGGTACGTGTAGATTTCAGCAGCCAACCAGGCGGCAGCGTCAACAACGCCAGCATGACTCTGTTCGATATCGACTGGGATGAATATGCTGTATTCAGCAGCAACCTTGGGAATCCCACTTCTGCAACCGTCGGTACGACCAACACCTTCAATGGAACCAACAGGGTTTCAGGTAACGGTACCGGCGCAAATCAGGCTACCGGCGATGGCAATACCACGGTGAAGTTTAACCAGACGGGAATTACCTGGGTAGAGTTCACGTACGGCAGTACCTCCAATGCCACCCCAATCGTGATACTGCATGACGTCCTGTTCAACAGCATTGCCGATGCCAACGCTCCGAAACTGGATCTGAACGACAATGATGCTTCTGTCTCCGCGAGCGATAATTTCAATGCCATCGCTTACAACAATGCGTCGGGTGGGACCATCCCTTGGGCCTCCAATTGGATTGAGGTGGATGCTGCTGGTGCGGGTGCCGGCGCGGGGGAAGTTCGAGTCTTTGATGTCGACGGAGGGCCAGGCGTCGATGGAGAAATCCGTATCGGTAGGGACACGAATGCGGTTTCAAGTATCCAGCGTTCGGTCGATTTAACCAATTACGTCAATCCCACCCTGTCCTTCAACTACAACACCAGCGGCACGCTGGAGAACGCAGATAGGTTAGTGGTGGAGGTTTCCAAGGATGCTGGTGTGTCGTTTACCACGTTGCAGACATTCACCAACGATGGTACAGGCACGGCGAACCTGAATCTGTCCGGTTATGAATCTGGGAATACTATCATCCGGTTCCGTGTAACCAGTGGTTATACCGCAGCCGATGAGTTTTTCTACGTTGATAACGTAGCAATCTCTGCGGAACCGACCGGATTTTCAAGTTCATACACCGAAGGCGGCACAGGCGCAGCGATCGGCGATACCGATGTGGTCATCACCGATGCCAACAGCGCCAATATGTCGGGGGGCAAGGTATCGATCATCACCAATTTCACGGCTGGCGATACTCTGAGCTTCACCAATGTGGGGGGCGTTTCCGGCAGCTATAACTCCGGGACTGGTGTTTTGACCATTTCGGGAACAGGAACGATTGCGGAGTATCAAACCTTTCTCGCCGGCGTACGCTATAGCAGCAGCAGTGACGATCCGACCGCAGGCGGCACCAAGAGCACGCGTGTCATCAGCACTATCGTGCAGGACCAGACCACGCTGAATCCCAGCAACACCGCGCTCAGCACGGTCACCATCACCCCGGTGAACGACGCGCCGGTGGTGGATCTGAACGCGGGCGGGGCGGGCCAAGATATAACCACTGCGTTCACGGAGCAGACCCCGGTGTTGATCGCGCCGGTGGGGACGCTCACCGACGTGGATTCAGCCACCCTGACTTCGTTGACGGTGACGTTGACCGCACGGCCCGATGGCAATGCGGTGGAGTCGTTGTCGCTCAATGCGGCGGCGTCGGGGGCGGCGTCGGGGGCGGCGTTGACGGTGAGCTATACCGCTGGGACGGGGGTGCTGTCGATCACGGGTTCAGCCACAAAGGCGGTGTACCAGTCGATTCTGCAAGGCATCCAGTACAACGACACGAGTGACGCGCCGACCACGACCGACCGGTCGATTACTGTGGTGGCGAACGACGGCACGACGGCGAGCGCGACGCAGACGGTGACGCTCACTGTGACGCCAATGAACGATGCGCCGGTGCTGGGGGGCGATGCGACGGTGAGCGTGGCGGAGAACACGACGGCGGTGGGGACC
>CXWL01003925.1_pt1 | contig 67888 bp, 64 predicted proteins | sample 590931 | NCBI WGS metagenome assembly CXWL01 (sample SAMEA3498368, study PRJEB10139) | groundwater metagenome | biome: water well; material: biofilm material | place: Germany | collected 2015-04-27 | reverse complement strand
ATAGGGGGTCTTACGGAAATGCCCGCGAATTCCCGCGTGGCAGGAAAATAGGATCTACCAATGGCCGACCAGACCGTTCGCTTGACCAAGGGCAAACGCATTCTCTTCCTCACCAAGGATCCCGAAACCGTTCGGAAGCAGCTCCGCGGCGAGCTGAATCTGCAAATGAAGGACATCTCGGTGGACGACCTGATGGACGACATCAACACCGACGCCATGGCCCCCGCGTGGGCCTGCTTCGACTACCGACCCGATGCCCAGGCGCGCAGCGCTTACGCCGGCATCACGGTGAATGGTGAGCGATTGTTCGGGGACGGTGATCTCATCGATGGCAACTTCGAGGTCATCGTTTCCGGCAAACGCAAAGGCGTCGGCTCGTCTCGCGAACAGGCGGTGCAGGCCGAAAAGTACGCGGGGATCCGCATCGCCATCGCCGACGGATTCGCGCCCATTCATGCGCGCAACAACATCAACTCTGGCGTGTTGATGGCGGGCCACGATGTGCTGCTGAAACTGCAAGCCGGGGACGAGGTGCCGATCGACGCGTTCATGACCGGCCGCGATCCGGTGACGCGCCTTATCATCCAGGCTGGAGGGCTGTTCGCCTTCACACGCGCGGTGGCGAAGGGCGAGGCGCAGCTTCCGCTGCCCACCACACCTGCCCGGCCCATGACCATCGCCGAGAAGATCCTGCACTCGCGGATCGCCACCCCCACCAAACCCGCGGCCATCAAGCCCGGCGACGCGGTGGCGGTGAACGTGGACGGAGGCTTCTCCCACGACTTCACCTCGGCCCAGGTCCACTACTTCCTGACCGAGGAATACGGTGAGGGCTACACGCTCAAGAATCCGTCGAAGTTCGCGGTGTTCGAAGACCACATGCTCTACGCGCAGGACATGCCCACCTATGCGAAGTTCCGTCCCAAACTGATCGAGCAGAGCGAGCGGCAGCGCGCCTTCCAGGAGGCCACCGGGGTGCGCGCCTTCCTTGCGAACAATGGAGTGTCGCCGGGCATCTGCCACACCGTGGCGCGCGAGAAGATGATCGAGCCGGGCGACTTCATCCAGGCCACGGACTCCCACACCTGCATGGGCGGCTCACTCAACTCACTGGCCTATGGCGTCGGCGCCACTGAGTACGCGGCCCTCGTCTACTCCGGGATCACCTTCATTGAGACCCCCGGCTCCATCCGCTTCGAGCTTTTGGGCGCTCTTCGTCCCGGCGTCACCGCCAAGGACGTGATGCTCTTCATTCTCAAGGAATACGCCAAGCCGGGGAAGACACTCGACCTCGTGATGGAGTTCGGCGGCCCGGGCCTTGCCGCCTTATCGCCCGACGAGCGCGCCACCATGGCGAACATGGCCACCGAGTGCTCGGCCAAGGCCGGGGTCTTCGAGGGTGATGAGTCGATGGTCGACTGGATCGCCGCGCATCGCCCTGGTATCGACGCGGCGAAGCTGCGCTCACAGATCGTCGCCCCGGACCGTGGGGCCGAATACACCGGCGGTGTTTTCACCATCGACCTGACCTTGATCGAACCCATGGTCGCTACCCCCGGCGACGCCGCGAAGGGAATCTCTTCGGATCCCACGAACGGCGCGTTGATTCGGGACATCGGCGACGTGCGCATCGACATCGCCTACGGTGGCTCGTGCACGGCAGGGAAGGAAGAAGACCTCGATATGTACGCCCGGGTGATGTCGCAGGCGCTGGCCGCGGGCAAGGGCGTGGCCCCAGGCGTCAACTTCTTCATCCAATTCGGATCGGAGTCGGTGGAGGCGTACGCCACGGCTAAGGGTTACCTCGACGTGTTCGCGAAGACGGGAGTGAAGGTGATCAAGCCCGGCTGCGGCGCCTGCATCGGCTGCGGGCCCGGCATCTCCGACAACAAGCAGCAGGTGACGGTATCGGCCATCAACCGCAACTATCAGAACCGCTCCGGCCCGGGTGCCCTGTACCTCGCGTCACCTCTCACCGTCGCCGCCTCGGCGGTGATGGGGAAGATCGTGGCCTACGAACAGGGGATGTTCGTCTAGCCCGCGATGCCGGCGATCCACCGCGGCGCGCCGGCGCGGTAGCCGCGGCCGAACGACTGGATGACACGCTTCGCTCGCGTCGACGGGTCGATCACCACGACATCGGTTCCCCCCGTGGCTGGATTCGACTCGGAGAACACGATTCCGTCACGGCCCCAATCCGGCGCCGATCGGAACTGCGCGCCCGTGGTGAGCACGGTTGGGGCGCCCCCGCCCGCGGGGACGGTCAGGATGTCCCAGGTGCCCCCCGCCACCGCGGTCGAGGTCAGACGGCGGAACACCACGGTGTTGCCGTCAGGGGAGAAGCTGGGACCGGCGTCTGAGCCCACGAGGTAGAGAGTGCCCGGCAGCAGCTCTCCGGTTATCCCGCTGTTGGTCAACTGCCCCTGACCCCCGCCGAAGATCCAGATCTCACTCCGGCCCGGGCCGACCGCGTCGATTCTTTCGTATACCGCCCGGGTGATGGCCGCGTCCAGGCGCGCCCCGCGCTCGCGTACATTGGGAGTTGTGATGAGGCGCTCGTTGTTGAGCGCGTTTGAATCGATCTGGTACAGATCGTCGGGGCCGCCGTCTGACGACGAAGTGTGAATGAGGAATGAACCGTCGGAGGCCCAGTCGACGCTGCTGTTGCTCCAGCCGTCGGGCAAGAACGGGCCTTCGATCTGGCGGGAGAGGTCGAGCAGGAGCAGGCTCACCCGGTCCAGATCGTCCAGCCGGCTATCACGGTTGGTGTCGTTGTCCACCCGGCGCAGGGCTACTCGGTTGCGGTCGAGCGAGGGCGCAGCGGAAAGGGCCTGGCAGCCCGTGCAGAAGGTGAGCTGGGTCGGCCGGGCGCTGCCGCCGACTGAAAAGAGTTCAAAGCTCGCGCCCGCCGTGGTGGCCCAGGCGTCCGAGGCCACGAACACCGTGTCGCCCGACGCTGGGACTGAGGTGCTGACGAAGACCGGAGCGACGGTAGGCTCGATCCCCGCCGTGCAGCCGGCGCCCAACACCGCGACCATGGGAATCAAAGGGAGAGCGCGACGAATGAAATTGGAGGTCATCTTGGGCTTGCACGCTACGCCCGCGCTCTCGGAGGCGTCAAGCGGGCGGGGGGTAGAATAAGCCTCCAAAAACCCCAAGGAGCGAGTCATCAAAGCCACCAAAGACATCTTCATCATGGGCGGGGCCCGAACCGCCATGGCCGAGTACGTCGGCAACTTCAAGGACATCAACGCCAACGCTCTCGGTGGTCACGCCATCAAGGCGGCGCTCGAGCGGTCCGGAGTTCCCGCGGCCGAGATCGAGCAGGTGGTGATGGGCAACGCCATGCAGACGTCCGCCGACGCCATGTACGGCGCGCGGCACTCGGCCCTCAAAGCCGGCCTCTCCATCGAGACCCCTGCCCTCACCGTCAACCGTCTGTGCGGCTCCGGCATCCAGTCCGTGATCTCCGCGGCCCAACTCATGCTGCTCGGTGAAGCCGAGGTGACGGTAGCGGGAGGCATGGAGAACATGACCCAGGCGCCCCACGTCATCCGCGGCGCGCGCGACGGCTTCAAGCTCGGCCAGGGCGCCCTTGAAGACAGCCTCATGGCGGGCCTTCTCGATTCGCATTGCGGCCTCTACATGGCCCAGACCGCGGACAAACTCGCGGGTCAGTACGGGATCGACCGCAAGGCCATGGACGAGTTCTCCCTGCGCTCTCAGCAGACGGCCGCCGCGGCCAAGGCTCGCGGTGTCTTCGACGAGGAGATCGTGGCCGTCGAGGTGAAGAAGGGCAAGAACATGGTCGCCATCAAGGACGACGACCACATGCGGCCAGACACCACGATGGAGATCCTCTCCGCGCTGCGTCCGGCCTTTGGCAAGGACGGCCTGGTGACCGCGGGCAACGCCAGCGGCATTGTCGACGGCGCGGCCGCCCTGGTCCTCTCGACTTCGAAGTTGCGCGGCCACGGCAAGCCCCTGGCCCGCGTGGTCGCCTGGGGAGTGGCCGGAGTGTCGCCCGACATCATGGGTATCGGTCCCGCACCCGCATCGCGCAAGGCTCTCGCCGACGCTGGGCTGGATCTGGCGGACATCGATCTCATCGAGGTCAACGAGGCCTTCGCCGGCCAGTACCTCGCGGTCGAGAAGGAACTGGGCCTCGACCGGAACAAGGTCAATGTGAATGGCGGCGCCATCGCGCTCGGCCATCCTCTTGGAGCCTCGGGCACGCGCATTCTGCTCTCCGTGGCTTTGGAACTGCGCCGCCGCAAGGCCCGGTATGGCCTGGCGACCGCGTGCATCGGCGGCGGTCAGGGTATCGCCATGATCATTGAGAGCATTCACTAATGGCTGACAAGAAGACGGTGGGCGTGGTTGGGTGTGGCCTCATGGGCTCGGGCATAGCGCAGGTCTGCGCGGAAGCCGGGCATGACGTCATCGTCCGTGAAGTGAACGACGCCGTGCTCGCCAAGGGTCTCGGTTCGATCGAGAAGTTCCTGGGCAAGAGCGTCGAGAAGGGCAAGATGACGGCCGAGAAGAAGGCCGAGATCATGGGCCGGCTCAAGGGCACCACGAAGCTCGAGGACCTTGCGCCGTGCGACGTCGTGATCGAGGCCGTGGTCGAGAACATCGCGCTCAAACATGAGACGTTCGGCGCGCTCAACAAGGTCTGCGGCAAGGACACGATCTTCGCCTCCAACACGTCATCGCTCTCCATCACCGAGATGGCCGCCGGTTCCGGCCGGGCCGACCGTTTCGTCGGGCTGCACTTCTTCAATCCCGTCCCGCTCATGAAGCTCGTGGAAGTGGTTCGGGGCACGCTGACCAGCCCCGAGGTCTTCGAAACCATGTGCGCCTTCGGAACCGGGATCGGCAAGACCGTGGTGCGCGCCACCGACAAGCCCGGCTTCATCGTCAATCGCCTGCTCGTCCCCTACATGGTCGACGCCATCCGCGCCCTCGAACAGGGCGTGGGTTCGGTCCAGGACATCGACGAAGCCATGAAGCTCGGCTGCGGTTATCCCATGGGTCCGTTCACGTTGCTCGACTTCGTGGGCATCGAGACCACCTACTACATCGCGAACATCATGTTCGACGAGTTCAAGGAAGCCCGCTACGCTCCGCCCACTCTGCTCAAGCGCATGGTGCAGGCGGGCATGTACGGCAAGAAGAGCGGCAAGGGCTTCTACGACTACACGACCAATCCACCCACGCCCACCAAGGGTCTGGTCTAGATCATCATGGCTTACACCACACTGCTCATTGAGAAGAAGGACGACGGCATTGCCGTCATCACCGTCAATCGGCCCGACAAACTGAACGCACTGAACGCGGCCGTCGTGGGCGAACTGGATGCGGCCCTGGCCGAACTCGAGGCCGACGCCTCGGTCCGCGGACTGATCGTCACCGGCACGGGGGAGAAGGCGTTTGTCGCCGGAGCCGACATCTCGGAACTGGCCAAGGCAACGCCGATAGAGGCACGGGCCCTGGCCCTGCGCGGTCAGCGCGTGTTCGACCGACTCGAGCGCTTTCGCGGTCCGGTCATCGCGGCGGTGAATGGCTTCGCCCTGGGCGGCGGCTGCGAACTGGCCCTCGCCTGCCACATCCGAATCGCCTCCGACAACGCCCGCATGGGTACTCCCGAAGTGAAGCTCGGCCTCATCTGCGGCTACGCCGGCACCCAGCGCCTCCCGCGCCTCGTGGGTCGCGGCCGGGCCCTCGAAATCCTCCTCTCCGGCGAGATGGTGGGGGCGGACGAGGCCTTTCGCATCGGCCTCGTCAACCGAGTTGTCGCGAAGGAAGCGCTGATGACCGAAGCGGTGGCGCTGATGAAGAAGATGATCGGCAACGCGCCCTTGTCCCTTCAGTACACGATCGACGCGGTCAACGCGGGGCTCGACATGTCGTTCGAAGACGCGCAGGACCACGAAGCCACGCTGTTTGGCGTCTTGTGCTCCGCCGCGGACAAGACCGAGGGCACCAGCGCGTTTCTGGAGAAGCGCCCGGCGAAGTTCCTGGGCAGGTGAAAACGCCTCCCGCGAACAAGACCGCGGCGGATGGCGGACGCGGCCTTCGGGTTCTCGTCCTGCAATCGCGGTTCAATGACGCCGTAGTCTCGGGCCTCGCGGCGGGAGCTGCCGCCTACCTCACCGAGGTAGGCGCCGCTTTCGAACTCGAGTGGGCGCCCGGGGCTTTCGAGCTTCCACTCATCGCCCAGACCGCGGCCTTCACTGGTCGCTACGACGCCATCGTCGCCCTGGGCGCGGTGATCCGGGGCGAGACCGATCACTACGAGCACATCTCCCGGGAGGCGGCGCGCGGCGTGATGGACGCCTCGCTCACCACCGGAGTGCCGGTGGCCTTCGGCGTGCTCACCACCCAGAAGGAATCCCACGCCATCGCACGATCCCGCCCCGGTCGTCATAACAAGGGCCGCGAGGCCGCGGCCGCCGCGGTGGAAACCGCCCTTCTCCTCAAGCGGCTGGTCGCGCCGGTGAAGAAGAGGAAACCGTAATGGGTCAACGTTCCAAGGCCCGGGTTTGCGCCATGCAGATGCTTTACCAGCGCGAATGGTCGGGGGAGGCCCCGACCCGCGTAGTCGAGGACTTCTGGACCATGCGCAACGGCACGCCCGCCATCCGCGCCATGGCCGAGCGGCTCTTTCTGGGCGCCGAGCGCGAACGCACCGGCATCGACGCCGACATCACCAGCGTCATGACCAACTGGGAACTCGGACGCCTCGCCGCCATCGAACGCAACGTGCTGCGCCTCGGGGCCTACGAACTCAAGTGCGAGGACGCCACGCCGGCCGCGGTGATCATCGATGAAGCCATCGAGATCTCGAAGCGCTACGGCGAGGCCGAATCGTCGGCGTTCGTGAACGGTATTCTTGATGCGCTCAAGAAGCGGTACCGCGACAAAGCCGCCACCGCCTGAACATCACGAAGCGAGGGTTTAAGAGTTGACTGACGAGACACCGGTCCCAAGCGGACCCGAGCCCGAGCCCCCGGTCCCCGGCTGGCCGAAGGAGTCGGGCGAGCGATTCGACAAGGCGAAGGCCCTTCAGGCCCTTGGACAGGCGGTCTATCCCACGAAGTTTGTCCGCTCTCACGACCTCTCCGTCATCGCCGCGGAGTGGGGTGGTCTCACTGCCGAGGAACTCGCCACCCGGGCGATCGAGGTCACCATCGCGGGCCGGGTCCTCACTCGCCGCTCCCACGGAAAAACCGGTTTCGCCACCCTTACGGACGGGGACGCGAATCTCCAGGTGTACGTGCGCAAGGACGGCGTGGGCGATCAGGCGTTCGAGGTGTGGAACCTCGTCGACATGGCCGACTTCATTGGAGTGAGCGGCCAGCTCATGCGCACCCGCACTGGAGAACTCACCGTCCAGGCGACTTCGCTGACCTTCCTCTCGAAGGCCCTGCTGCCCCTGCCCGAGAAATGGCACGGCCTTACCGACGTGGAGACCCGCTATCGACAACGTTATGTCGATCTCGTGGCCAACCCCGAGGTCCGCAAGACCTTCGTGGCCCGGTCGAAGATGGTGGCTGCGATAAGGCGTTTCATGGACGAGCGCGGCTACATCGAGGTCGAGACCCCGATGATGCATCCCATCGCGGGAGGCGCCCTGGCCCGTCCGTTCGTGACCCATCACAATGCCCTGGGCGTCGAGCTGTACCTCCGCATCGCCCCCGAGCTGTACTTGAAGCGTCTGGGCGTGGGCGGTCTCGAGCGGGTCTACGAGATCAACCGCAACTTCCGGAACGAGGGACTCTCTGCGCACCACAACCCCGAGTTCACCATGCTGGAGTTCTACACGGCCTATTTCGATTGCCGCGACGTCATGGCCATCACCGAGCAGTTGATCGAGAACGCGGCGATTGTGGCCACGGGAGGCACCGACATCACATGGGGCGAAACCGACCTGTCGTTCAAGACGCCCTTCGCCCGCGTCCGGATGTCGGAAGCAATCGCGAGCGCCCTGTCCCTTGAACTGCCGGAGCCCATCAGCGTGGCCGATGTCGAGGACGCGGCCAGGCTGAAGTCGATCGTCACCACCGAAGCCTTCGTGGCCGCCTGCCGCAAGAAGGGCGTCCCCGCCGCTGAGTACCGGAAGTTGTCGCAGGGCAAAACCATCGAGTCGCTCTTTGGCCACTTCGCGGAAGAGGGACTGATCCAGCCCACCTACGTCGTCGACTATCCGGTGGAGATCTCGCCGCTGGCCAAGCGTCGGGCCGACAACCCCGAGTTCGCCGACCGTTTCGAACTGTTCATGTGCGGCATGGAGATCGCCAACGGTTTTTCGGAGCTGAACGATCCGCTGGAGCAGCGCGCCCGCTTCCTCGATCAGATCGAGAGCCGGAAGGGCGGGGACGACGAGGCCCACAGCATGGATGAAGACTATGTCCGCGCTCTCGGCCACGGCCTGCCACCCACCGGCGGGTGTGGCCTCGGCATCGATCGGCTGGCCATGCTTCTCACCAATTCGAAGTCCATCCGCGACGTGATCCTCTTCCCGCAGATGCGCCCCGAAGCCGGGCGATAGAATCCCCACATTCTCGTCATAAGGAGGCGACCCCATGGTCCAGGCGATTCCCGAAGGTGTTGGCAATATCGTTCCCTACCTCAGCATCCGCGGGGCGACGAAGGCCATCAAGTTCTACCAGGCTGCGTTTGGCGCGGAGTTGATGGCGCTGATGCCCATGGGAGACGATTTCGTGGCCCATGCCGACCTGAAGATCGGGTCGTCTCGCGTCTATCTCGCGGACGAGATGCCCGGGTTTGGATCGGTGAAGTCGCCGAAGGCGCTCAAGGGCACCACGGTGAACATCCATCTCTGGGTCGAGGATTGTGACGCCGCATTCGCTCAGGCGGTGGCTGCGGGAGCCAAGGTCATCATGCCCCTGACCGACCAGTTCTGGGGAGATCGCTTCGGAATGGTCTCGGATCCCTTTGGGCACATATGGGCGATCAGCAGCCAGAAGGAAGACCTGACTCCCGAAGAAGTGATGCGCCGAAGCGAGGAAGCCATGGCGAAGATGGCTTCCCCCCCGCCTGCGAAGAAGGCCAAGCCCCAGAAGAAGTCGAAGCCCCAGAAGGAGTCGAAGAAGGACAAGAAGCGCAAGAAGAAGGGGAAGCGCGGCTAGGTCGCTTCCGCCGACTTGCGCATCCCCCTCGATCTCTCCATCGCCCTTCGCTACCTGCTCAAGCGGCAGGGCGGGGGCTTCCTCACCGTCATCGCCACGATCTCCGTCCTCGGAATCGCGGTGGGAGTGATGGCTCTGTTTATCGCCCTCGGCCTGATGACCGGCCTGCAGGGCGAGATCCGGGCGCGGATTCTCGGGGCCACCGCGCACATCTCGGTGTTCAAGTCGCGGGGCGAGGCGTTTCTAGACCCCACCGGAGTCGCGGCCCGCGTGGCCGCTCTCCCCGGGGTGGCGGGCGCGGCGCCGTCGTTTTACGGCAAGGCCCTGGTCTCCTCTCCCTCCTCTCAGTCAGTAGCCACAATCAAGGGCATCAGCGCCGCGGAGGGCGAGGTCACCGATCTGCCGAAGCAAGTGATCGAAGGCTCGCTCGGAGACCTGCCTCCCAAGGGTGATGGTTTCCCGGGCATCATCCTCGGACAGGAGATGGCGAACCAGTTGGCCGTGGTTCGGGGCGACATCGTGACCCTCACCATCCCGCGCGGCAGGCTTACCCCCTTCGGTCTCATGCCCCAGGTCGCGAAGTTCCGCGTGGCCGGCCTCGCCCGAACCGGTCTCTATGAATTCGATGCCGGCTGGGGATGGATCTCCTTGCTCGAAGCCGAGCGCTTGCTTGCCCCTTCGGGCTCGGGCTCGGTGATGGTGGAAGCGCGGCTCACAGACATGTACGCAGTCGATCCCGCCCAGACCCGGGCGATCGAGGCGCTGGGCCAGGGTTATGTGACCAACGACTGGATCGAGACGAACCGGAGCCTCTTCGAGGCCCTGCAACTCGAGAAGATCGCCATCGCCCTCACCATCGGTCTCATCATGCTCGTGGCCGCGCTCAACATCGTGGCCACACTGATCATCATGGTCAGCGAGAAGAGGCGGAGCATCGCCGTTCTCACCTCGCTCGGGGCCACGCGCCCGCTGATCCGAAGAGTCTTTGTGTGGCAGGGCGCCATCCTCGGCCTCGCGGGGACGACGATCGGGGGCCTGGTGGGGGGCCTCGCCTGCTTCATCCTCGATCGCTATCAGCTGATCCAGATTCCCGCGGACGTGTACCAGGTGACCTATCTGCCCTTCAAGCTCCTGCCCACGGACGCCGCTCTGGTCGTGTTGGGCTCGCTGCTCGTGAGCCTGGTGGCCACCCTGTACCCGGCGTCGAAAGCCGCCTCGCTTCTGCCTACCGAAGGGCTTCGCTCCGAATGAACGGCACGGTTCTCGAAGCCCGCGACCTGTGGAAGTCGTACCGAGGGCCCACCGGCCCGGTGGACGTCCTGCGCGGGGTGAATCTCGAGGTGGGTCGGGGTGAGGTGGTGGCGCTGCTGGGAGCTTCCGGGGTGGGGAAATCCACCCTTCTGAACGTCCTTGGTTCTCTCGACACGCCGGACCGGGGATCGGCGCATCTGGGGGGTGTGTCGCTCTTCGATGTGAAGGCAAGGGGCCAGGCCCGGCTGCGCAACGAGGCCATTGGCTTCGTGTTCCAGTTCCACCATCTGCTCCCCGAGTTCACCGCGATCGAGAACGTGGCCATGAAGATGCGCCTGCGTGGGGTGGACGACACCCAGGCCCACGAGGCCGCGCGTGTCCTGCTCGAACGTTTTGGTCTCGCCGCCCGGCTGCATCACGCGCCCGACGCACTTTCGGGCGGAGAGCAGCAGCGGGTGGCGGTGGCGCGGGCGTTGGTCGGTGACCCCTCCGTTCTGTTGGCCGACGAGCCCACCGGCAACCTCGATTCGAAGACCGCGGCCGCGTTGTTCGAGGAACTTCATACTGTGGCACGCGAGCGAGGAATCGCCATCTTGTGGGCCACCCACAACGAGGCGCTGGCTACTCGAAGCGATCGGATCCTGCGGCTGCAGGACGGCGTGCTCGTGGCCGCTTCCTGAGGCCTCTCTGAGTTGGGGGGCCGCATGTGCTCAGCCCCCCAAGCCCCCGCGCTACGGCCGAAGTGAATTCGGCCTGCGCTAGGGTTTGGCCGGTTCGACGGGGGCGATCACCTCGACGGGAGGCGCGTTGCGCAGCGCTTCGGAGACGTTGTACTTGAGTTCGGGCGCGAGCTTGGTGACTTTGAAACCCGGCACAGCCTTCACCCGACAGGCGAGCCCGGTCATGGTTCGGCCGTCGAGTTCATACTTGATTTCGCAGTAGCGGCACTCTGCGTTCCAGCAGTAGCCGCCCGTGCCCACGTCTGGGGCAACGAACTGGAGCTGGCGCAGGAGGATGTTGTTCTCCGGAACCTCGAAGCGTTTGCCGAGGACCTCGATGGGTATGAGCCTCTCGTAGGGTTCGTACAAGTCGGACATCGAGGAATGATAGGCCGCTAAAGTACCCGCCACATGAAGATCGCATTTGTGGGGTCGCACGGGGTGGGGAAGACGACGCTTTGTTTTGACCTGGCCGCGCAATTGAAACGCCGCGGGCTGAACGCCGACATGGTGAAGGAGGTGGCGCGGGCCTCGCCCCTGCCCGTGAATCGCAAGACTTCACGGGAGGCTCAGCTGTGGATCCTCACCACCCAGGTGGCCGAGGAGATCCGCGCCGCTTCGCATTCCGACGTGGTGGTCTGCGACCGCGCCGCCCTCGACAACTACGCCTACTTCTTCCTGGCCTGCGGCCGCGACCTCGCGGTCGAGAAGTTCGTCGAGATGTGGATGAAGACCTACGACCTGCTCATCCGGGTGCCGGTGTTGTCCGAGGCCCAGGATGACGGCTTTCGCGACACCGATACCGTGTTCGTGCGCGAGGTGGACAAGAAGGTCTCGGCGCTTCTGGCCGCGAGCAAGACGCCATTCCTCGACCTCGAGGATGTGCCGCGCAGTCACTGGGCGGAAGAGGCCCTGAAGGGGGTGCTCGAGCACCCGGCCCTTCGTCAGAAACGGCTCTGAGGCCAGAGGATTGAGCGCCCCTACCGGCGGCCGCGCCGCCTTCAGCGAGACCGCGGTGTTGCTCATCCTGACCGGGGTGGTGGCCGCGGTCGCCTCGGTGATGATCCGGCTTGGCCATGCGTCGCCGCTCGAAGGGGTCTCCTTCGTCACCGGCGCGGCCTGCGTGTGGCTCACCGTGAGGGCCAATATCTGGAACTTTCCCATCGGCCTGGTCAACACCGCCACCTTCAGTGTGGTGTTCTTCGAGGCGCGTCTCTTTGGAGACGCCGCCCTTCAGGTCGTCTACTTCGTTCTCGGTCTCGTCGGCTGGTACCTGTGGCTCTTCGGAGGTGAGCGCCGAACCGCTCTGCGGGTGGTTCACGCGAGCGCCCTGGAGAAGGCCGTGGTGGCCGCGGCCATGGTTGCGGGCACACTGGTCTTGTGGCGGACACTGCATTCGGTCGGAGGATCAGCCACTTTCTGGGACGCCTGGACCACCTGTTTGAGCCTGGGCGCGCAGTGGCTGCTCACCCGCAAGCGCCTCGAGACCTGGCACTTGTGGATTCTGGTCGATATCGTCTACGTTCCGCTCTACGTTTCGCGCGGCCTGAACCTGACGGCCTTGCTCTACGCCGTGTTCCTCGTGATGGCGGTGATGGGCCTGCGTCACTGGAGACGCCTCGTGGTCGTCCCCTCGCCCGCACGGGTTGACCCGACTCGCGCTTCGGGAGCCTGATGACCCTGGGTTTCCTCGTCGGCAAGTTCTATCCGCCTCATCGCGGCCACAAACATCTCATCGAGCAGGCCCGGGCGCAGGTGGACCGCCTGATCGTCATGGTGGCGCACCATCCGTCGCAAGAAATCCCCGGCCAACTGCGCGAGGCGTGGCTGCGCGAGATCCATCCCGACTGCGAGATCCATCTCGTGCGGGATGAGCTGGCCGACGACAGTCGGGAGTGGGCCGACTTCATCCCGCGCTACCTCGGCCGAACTCCGGACGTGGTTTTCAGCAGCGAGGACTATGGCCCGGTTTATGCGGGCATGATGGGTTCGCGCCACGTTATGGTGGATCGTGACCGCACCACCGTCCCCGTGTCCAGCACGAGGATACGGGCCGCCCCTCTCGACTATCTCGACTTCCTCGAGCCCTGCGTCCGCGCGCACTACGTCAAGCGTGTGGTGGTGATCGGGGCCGAATCGACGGGCAAGACCACGCTGGCGCGCCAGCTGGCCGAGCGCTTTCACACCCTGTGGGTGCCGGAATTCGGCCGCGAACACTGGGAGAGGAAACTCGCAGGCCGGAACCTCAGCGATCCGCCGCCCTTCTGGTCGCCGGATGAGTTCGTGCAGATCGCCACCGAGCAGCAGACAAGGGAGAACGCGGCCGCGCGCCGCGCGAACCGCATCCTGTTCGCGGACACCAACGCCTTCGCCACCGGCACCTGGCACGAGCGGTACCACCGCGTCCGCCACCCTGGCGTCGATGCCATCGGCGCCCGCGACAACCCGGATCTCTACCTCTTCACCGCGCCCGACGTGGACTTCGTGCAGGACGGGTTCCGCGACGGTGAGCACATCCGGGAGTGGATGGACCGGCGCTTCGCGGAGCAGCTGCGGGAAGGCCCGACTCCGGTGGCGCGGATAGCGGGACCGTACGAGGCGCGGCTCGAGGCGGCGGTGAGTGCGGTGGAGCGCCTCCTCGCCGACAGCAAGTTGGTAACGTCCACACCGTGAGAAACCCGGAAAAAGACGCGACCGTCCTGGCCATCGAGAAACCCCACCAGGATCTGTGGACCTACTACCTGATCTCCTCGCTGGCGTTCTTCATCTTCTTCCCCATCGCCGCCCTCGTCTTGCGATTCAAGTTCCAGACCTTGCGCTACCGCTTCACCGACGAGGGAATCTCGATGAGCTGGGGCATCCTGTTCCGGCGCGAGACCATCATCAACTACGCGCGGATCCAGGACATTCACTTGCGATCGAATCTGATCGAGCGGTGGCTCGGTCTCGCGCGCATCCTGGTGCAGACCGCGAGCGGCAACGCCGGCGCGGAGATGACCATCGAGGGCGTCAAGGAGTTCGAGGCGGTTCGCGATTTCCTGTACGCGCGCATGAGGGGCGTGGGCGAGCCCTCCCGACCCGCGCCGGCCGGAGCCGTTCACGGCGCCGAGGCCCCCGACCTCGCCGCGGCCCTGCTCGAAGTCGCGCGCGAACTTCGAGAAACCCGCGAACTCCTGGAATCGCGAGCGGCCTCACGCGATGGGGGACCGGATCGTGTTTGAGTGGGTGAAGACCCGCGTTCTCGGGCTGATGCGTGTACCGCATGAACCCGAGCCCCCGCTGGGGGCTCCCGGCTCGGTGCGGGTCTTCCGGGCCGGGTTGAATCACTACTACCTGCGTGTGGCTCGTTGGCTCGTCGGCCAGGCGGGGGCGGTCATCGGCATCGGGTTCTCGCTGGTCTTTCTGGCTGCCCTAGAGGACGGTATGCAGCGCGCGCGCCTCGCGGCCGCCAATCCAACCCCCACACCCTCGCCCACCGCCACCGTGGATCCGAGTTCTCAGACCCCTGGAGAGGCTCGCGCGTCGCGCCGGGGGAGGTCGCGTGAGGAACGCCGGCGCGATCAGGAGCGCACCATCGCCGCCATTGTGGCTCGGACTCCAACGTTCGTGATGCCCCTGTTCGTGGTCCTCGAGATCGGCGGCATCCTGTTCTTCATCGCCCAGATGCTCGTGACCTACGCCATTGTCCGCCTGGAGTTCGAACAACACTGGTACATCGTCACCGACCGCAGCCTGCGCATCCGCACCGGCATCCTCCGCCTTCAGGAATCGACCATGAGCTTCGCCAACGTTCAGCAGGTCGAGATTCGCCAGGGTCCGCTCCAGCGCTTTTTGGGCCTGGCTGATGTCCAGGTCCGCTCCGCGGGAGGCGGGGGCGATCCCGCGGCGCGGGCCCACGGCAGCGCCCAAGAAGCCTCGCTCCACGTCGGCACTTTCGAAGGCGTCGAGAGCGCGGTGGAGATCCGCGACCTCATTCTCGAGCGGCTACGCAAATTCCGGGAAGCCGGGCTCGGCGACCCCGAGGACGCGCGCGCCCATCCGTCGGCAGAGACCCAATCGCTCGCGGGGACCCACGACACCGCGCAAGCCATAGCGACCTTGCTCAACGAGACGCGCGCCCTGCGCCAGGTCCTGACGCGACCGGTTTCATCATGAAAGCTCCGATCCCAGAGAACGAGGCCGAACGGATCGCTGTCCTCAAGGAGTACGGCCTCCTCGACACGCCGCCGGAGTCGACGTTCGACGACCTCGTAGCCCTGGCGGCGCGGATCTGCCAGGCCCCCGTGGGCCTCCTGACGCTGGTCGACACCGACCGCCAATGGTTCAAGGCCCGGTTCGGCCTCGACATCCAGGAGACGGAGCGGGACCTCTCCTTCTGCGCGGACACGATCATGCAGGACTCGGTGTTCGTCGTGCCGGACGCCCGAGCCGATTCGCGCTTCTCCGAGAACCCGATGGTTACCGGGCCGCTGGGAGTTCGTTTTTACGCGGGAGCGCCCCTCCGGAGTCCGGAAGGTCACGCACTTGGCGCGCTTTGCATCATCGATCGGGTGCCGCGGCAGCTCAGTCCCGAACACGGCGAGGCCCTCACCATCCTGGTTCGGCATATCGAAGCGGCGATCGGCGAGCGCAGGCGCGCGCGCAGCGCGGCGGGGGCCCTGGCTGAAACCGAGGCGAGACTCGGAATGCTCGCCGAAGCCGCTCCCGACGCAGTCGTTGTGATCGGGGAGGACAGCACCATCGAGTTCGCGAACGACGCGGTGTCGCGGGTGTTCGGTTATCCCGCGGCCAGCTTGATTGGGCTGTCGCTCACCCTGCTCCAGCCCGAACGCGAGCGCGAGGGACATCGGCAGGGGCTCCGGCGGTATCTCGAGACGGGCGAGCGCCGACTCGACTGGCGCGCCACCCAGACCGTGGGGCTTCACCACGACGGACGCGAGTTTCCCATCGAGGTGGCCTTCACCCACTTCAAACACAACGGCCGCCATCGCTTCGCGGCTTTCATCCGCGATATCTCCGCGCGGCGGGCCGCCGAAGCGGCGTTGCGTGAGAGTGAGGGTCGTTACCGGACGCTCGTCGAATCGAGCGCGGTGGGGATCTGGCACCTGGACCGCAAGCGGCGCACCGCCTATATCAATCCGGCAATGCTGGCCATGATCGAAGTCGATACCGTGGCTGGCCTGCGTGACCGCACATTTCGCGACTTTCTCACCCGGGAAACCCGGCTCGTGGCCGATCGCGAGTATGCGCGAAGGGCTCACGGCGAGGCCTCGAGCTACGAGGTGGAGATGGTGGGCGACCGGGGTGGACGTCGTCACGTGCTGGTGTCGGGCGCGCCCCTGCACGACTCGCGCGGGGCCTGGGTGGGGACCATCGGCACCCTGGTCGACGTCACCGAATTGCGGAAGGCCGAGCGACAGCTTGGTTATCTCACCCAGTTCGATGCCCTGACCGGACTGCCCAACCGCAATCTCTTTGCCGATCGCCTGGGCCAGGCCCTGGCCCGAGCCGATCGCACCGGCCGCATGGTGGCCCTTCTGCTGATCAACGTCGACCGCTTCAAGGAGATCAACGACAGCCTCGGCCATCACGTGGGGGATGGGGTGTTGCGCGCGGTAGCCGCTCGCCTGCGCGAGGCTCTCTTTGATGCGGACACCGTGGCCCGCCTTGGCGCGGACGAGTTCGCGCTTGTGGTCGAAGGCCTGCGCGACCGGGGCGAGGTCGGGGCGGTGGCCCAGCGGCTGAGGGACGGTTTCGTTTCCCCGGTTCACGTTGCCGGGCACGAGATCTTTCTGCAGGCGAGCATGGGCATCGCCCTATCGCCCGACGACTCCCGCGATCCGACCGCCATGCTGCGCCTCGCCGATCTCGCGCTCGACAGCGCGCGGAAAGCCGGAGGCGGCTGGCGCTTCGGGGAAGCGGGCGCCGAACGACGGCCGTCGAGACGTCGGGAGATCGATGCTCAGCTTCGACGCGCGCTGGAGCGCGGAGAGATGGCCATCGAATATGAGCCGATGGTCGAGTCGGCCACCCGAAGGGTCCTCGGGCTCGAGGCCCTCCTGCGCTGGAACTCGGCTGGGCTCGGGCCCCTTCAGCCCAACGAGTTCATTCCCTTCGCCGAGGAGACGGGCCTGATCGTCCCCATCGGCCGCTGGGTGTTCGAGACCGCGTGCGCCGACCTCAAGCGCTGGCAGGCCGAGGGTCACTCCGGCCTGTTCGTCTCCGTGAACCTCTCGGCCCGCCAGATGCGCGAACCGGATTTCACCGACATGGTGAAGGCCGGGGTGGCCGGGTTGCCGCCGGGTGCCGTCGAACTCGAACTCACCGAGAGCATGCTCATCGATTCCGCGGGCGCCAGTCGAGTCGCCCTCGATGAGATCCGCGCTGCGGGGGTGAGGATCTCGGTGGACGATTTCGGCACGGGTTACTCGAGCCTCGCCTATCTGCGGTCGTTCCCCATCGACAAGCTCAAGGTCGACCGGAGCTTTGTCCGCGACATCGGTCTCGATCCCCGCGTCGAAGCGATCGTTCACACGGTGATTGCCCTCGCGCGCGGCCTCGGCCCCACCTCCACCGCGGAAGGAGTGGAGCAGCCCCACCAGTTCGAGTTCTTGGCCCGCGCCGGCTGCGACCAGTGCCAGGGTTTCCTCTTCAGCCGATCCGTGCCGGCTTCCGCGGTTCCAGCCCTGCTCCGAAGCGGAGTATCGGGTCCGGACCTGCCCGTCTGAGGGATGCCGTCACATCCAACCGGCGACCGCACCCCCCGCCTCTTGATAACCTCGGCCTCATGACCATCATGGAGCGAGTGACCGCCGATACGGTTTCGGCGATGAAAGCGAAGGACCAGCCGCGGGTGGAGACGCTCCGCCTTCTGAAGTCGGAACTCAAGAAGAAGGAGATCGACAAGCGGGCGCCCCTCGATGAAGCCGAGTCGCAGAAGGTGGTCGAGGCCCTGGCCAAACAACGCCAGGATTCGATCGACCAGTTCGCCAAGGCCGGTCGCACCGAACTTGTGGAGAAGGAGCAGGCCGATCTCACGATCCTGAAGGCCTTCCTGCCCGCCTCCGCCACCGATGAAGAGATCAAGGCCGAGGTCGACAAGGCCGCGACTGCCCTCGGATCGCCCACCGCGAAGGATATGGGCGCGGTCATGAAGGCCGCCCTCGCTGCGCTCAAGGAAACGGGCAAAGTGGTGGACGGCAAGAAGGTCAGCGAAGCAGTGAAGGCACGTCTGGCCTGAGCGCCGGCGCCCCACGAGTTCAAAGACATGGGTAAAGATCGAATCGCGCGTTCGGCCACGCGGGTCATGGCCGGCTTCGACGGCTTCATAGCCTCCGACCACGCGAAGCGCCTGATCCGCGATTTTCGGGTCCAGTCGTTCATCCTCTTCAAGCGCAACGTCGACACGCCGGGACAGGTGGCGGAACTGGTGCGCGAACTCCAGACCATCGCCCTGGATGCGGGCTACGCGCGTCCGCTGCTCATCGCGGTTGACCAGGAGGGTGGCCGGGTGCAGCGGATGCGGGCGCCCTGGACGGTGTGGCCGCCCATCCGCCGGCTCGGCGAACTCGATTCCGAGGAGCTGACCCGCGGCATGGCCCGGGCCATGGCCCATGAACTTGCGGCCTGCGGCATCGGCCTCGATTTCGCCCCGGTGATGGATGTGGATACCAACCCCGCGAATCCCATCATCGGCGATCGGTCGTTCGGCCGCGATCCCTTGCAGGTGGGGCGCCTCGGCGCTGCATTCATCGAGGCCATGCAGGCCGAGGGCGTTGCGGCGTGCGCCAAGCATTTCCCAGGGCATGGCGACACCGACAAGGATTCCCACCTCGATCTGCCCGTGGTTGAGCACTCGCGTTCGCGCATCGATGAAGTGGAACTGGTTCCCTTCCGCATGGCCATCGCCGCCAACGTGGCCACCATCATGACCGCTCACATCGTGGTCCGCGAGTTGGACGAGAAGGTCCCCGCAACCCTGTCGCCGCAGGTGGTCACCACGCTTCTCCGCGACGAACTCGGCTTTAAGGGAATCATCGTGGCTGACGATCTCGAGATGAAGGCGGTCTCGGCGCACTGGCCCTATGAGGTGTCCGCGGTCCTTGCCGCCCGGGCCGGTTGCGATCTTCTGCCAGTATGCGAGCATGAGGACGCGCAGGTGGCGGTGATCGAGTCGCTCGTCCGCGCGGAAGAGAACGGGGAACTGCGTAAGAGGGACATCGACGATGCTCTGCTCAGGATTGAAGCCATGATTGACAAGTACACACTCCCTTATGAGCCTCCCGTGCCCCGCGCGGCGGTGGCCGCGGCCGGAAAAACCGAGTCGCGCCTTCTGGCCGCCGAGATCGGCGGGGTGGCCCTGTGATCCGCCCGAAGGCGCTGGGCTCCGGTTCGCGCGTGGCGGTGATCGCGCCGGCAGGCCGGGTGGAGAAGGCTCGGGTCGAGGCCGGTCTCGACACCCTCCGCTCGATGGGATTCGAGCCGGTGCCGGGCGAGAACCTCTACAAGCGGAACCTCCATCAGGCTGGTCTCGATGACGAACGCCTTTCGGACCTGATCTGGTCGCTCACCGATCCCGACATTCAAGGCGTCATCTGCGCCCGGGGCGGGGAAGGCTGCACATCCTTGCTGCCCTGGCTTGAAGCCGCCCGCGTCGACCCCCGGGTGTTCTGCGGCTATTCCGACGTCACCGCCCTCCATGCCTGGCTGCAGCGCAATGGATGGGTCACCTTCCACGGGCCGATGGCCGCGGTGGAGATGGCGAACAATGGTTTCGACGTCAACAGCTTCATCGGGGAAGTCACCGGCGTCCGCGCCGACCACTCGATTCCCGTCCGCTTGCTCAGGTCGGGACAGGCCGACGGCGTTTTGACCGGGGGGTGTCTCTCGCTCCTCGCCGCTCTTGCCGGAACCGAATGGGCGTTACCCTGGACCGGCGCCTCTGTCCTCCTGCTCGAGGACGTGGACGAACCGCCCTACAAGATCCATCGCATGTTGACCCAGCTGCGGGATTCCCAGTCGTTGCGCGACGTCAAAGGCATCATCTTCGGAGCGATGGCGAAGTGCGCGGCCGATCCTGAGGACGGTTTCACCCTTGAAGAGGTTGTGCTCGACGCGCTCAAGGGATTCGAGGGTCCCATCGCCATGGGCCTCGCCGCGGGCCACAGTTCTGAGCCCATGCTGACCCTGCCTCTCGGCACGCGCGTGGTTCTGGCAGCCGAGGAACCACAGCAGGGCGATACCGGTAAACCCGACAAGCTCGCGGGCCGTCTGCACCTGACGGAACTCGGTGTGACCGAGGAAGCGGTCGAACTGGGCGACTAGTTTGAAGGTTCACATCTGCGGGGTGTGTGGAACGGCCACCGCCTCCCTCGCCGGTCTGCTCAAGGCAAAAGGGCACGAGGTCACGGGCTCGGACCAGGACGTCTATCCGCCGATGTCCGACGAGTTGGCCCGCATGGGCGTGCCGGTCCGCACTCCTTACGCCGAGGACAACATTCCGGCAGATACCGACCTGGTGGTCATCGGCAACGCGCTCTCGCGCGGGAATCCCGAAGTGGAAGCCGTGCTCGACGCGAAGCGGCGCTACACCTCCCAGGCTGCGCTCCTCGCCGAGGAGTTTCTGCGCGAGCGCACCTCCATCGTGGTTGCGGGAACGCACGGCAAGACCACCACTACTTCCATGCTGACTCATGTCCTGAGGCACGCCGGGCTCGACCCCTCGTTCCTCATCGGCGGGGTAAGCCTCGATCTCGGGACGAGCTACGGCCTCGGATCGGGTCCGCACTTCGTGGTCGAGGGCGACGAGTACGACACCGCATTCTTCGACAAACGGCCCAAGTTCGTGCACTACCTCCCCGACATCGCGATCATCGGCAATCTCGAGTTCGACCACGCCGACATCTACGCGGACCTCGCCGCCGTCCAGCTCGCCTTCACGAGGCTCATGAGCGTGATTCCGCGCCGCGGTCTGTTGATCGCGGGCATTGAGAGCCCGGCCCTCGTGGAGATTCTCTCTCGCGCCCGGTCGCGGGTCAGAACCTTCGGTCTGGGTGAAGCCTCGGGAGCTTCCTTTCAGGCCCGCGCGGTGGCATTGTCCAGCCACGGTGCGGCCTTCGACGTGGTCAAAGACGGCGAGACGCTCGGCCGCATCGAAATGAGCGCCTCGGGAAATCACAACGTTCGCAACGCTCTCGCCGCCACCATCGCTGCTCTCGAGGCCGGCGCGTCCTTCGCCCGGATCGCGGCCGCGTTCGCGGCTTTCCGTGGAGTGAGGCGCCGTCTCGAACTGCGGGGAGAAGTGCTTGGGGTGCGGGTGTACGACGACTTCGCCCACCATCCAACCGCGGTGCGCGAGACCATCGCCGCCCTGCGCTCGCGCATCGGCGCCCACGAGCGGGTGATCACGATCTTCGAGCCGCGCTCCTACACCTCGCGCACCCGCGTCTTCGAAAAGGACTTCGCCCACGCCTTCGCCACCAGCGACGAAGTGGTGATCGCAGGCGCGCATCTGCCCGGGAAGGTTCCACCCGCCGATCGCATCAGTGAGGAAACACTCGTTGCGTCCATCAACCTGGCCGGCGGCACTGCCCGGTTCATCAGGACGGTGGAGGAGATTGTGTCGGCGGTCTGCGGGGAACTGCGGGCCGGAGACCATGTCCTGATCCTGTCGAACGGCGGGTTCGGGGGCATTCACGATCGCCTGCTGGCCGCGATCCGCTCCTGATCCGCGGGAATTGCGCGCCCCGGGAGGGCGCGAATTGTGATATGACAGTCGCAACCACTCATTCCGGGGATTGTCCCGGGCAGGAACCTAAACAGATCTCAAGAGGAGTTATGAGAAAAATTCTCGCCGCGGCAGCGGTCGTACTTATGGCCGTTTCGGTTCTCGCGCAAGGCGCGGCGATCACCGGAACGGTGACCGACGAATCAGGCGGAACTCTTCCCGGCGCCACCATAGTGGTGACAGGGCCGGGCGGTTCGCGTACCGGCTTCTCCGGATCGGATGGCAAGTTCAGCATCGCACCCACCGGCAACGGGCCCTACAAAGTCAGCGTCTCCATGCCGAGCTTCGCCTCGCAGCATAAGGATGATGTGGCGGCCGGCGCCGACGCGTCGTTCACGATGAAGATCGCGGGCCTCGGCGAAACCGTCGTGGTCTCCGCGTCCAAGATCGAGTCAACCCTGGCGAACGCTCCGGTCACGATGACGGTGGTGACTTCGGCCACCCTGGCCACGGCGCCCAGCCAGAACTTCGGAGACATCCTCCGCAACGTTCCCGGCGTTAACGTGATCCAGACCTCGGCGCGCGACGTGAACCTCAGCATGCGCCAGGGCACCTCCACCCTCGCCACCTCCACCCTGGTTACGCTCGACGGGCGGTCGATCTACCTCGACTTCTTCGGCCTTGTCCTCTGGGACCTTGTTCCGAGCAACCCCTCCGACATCAAGCAGATCGAAGTGGTGCGCGGTCCGGCCTCGGCCGTGTGGGGCGCCAACGCTCTCACCGGCGTGGTGAACATCCTGACCAAGACTCCGCGCGAGAATCCGAACACCACCGTCTACTTCTCCGCCGGCACCTTCGGCACCAAGGGCGGTTCGCGCCAGGGTTCGTCCGATCACTATTCTTTCGGCGGCGGCATCTCCTTCGCCAAGGCCATCAACGACAAGTGGTCCACCCGTCTCACTGCGGGCTACATCAGGTCTGATCCTTTCTCCCGTCCCACCGGCCGCGTTCCCGTGATCCAGGATCCCCGCGTGACCGGCACGTGCAGCGGTGTTGCGGGCACGGCCAATTGCATCGGCGGCTCGGCCTATCCCGTCGATGGCTCAGGCACCGGCAATTTCGAGAATGACGGCACCAAGCAGCCCAAGTTCGATCTCCGCCTCGATCAAGACATGTCGAACGGCGGCCGCCTCACCTACTCCGCGGGCTACTCCGGCACCACCGGCATCATCCATACCGGCATCGGCCCGTTCAACATCCAGAGCGGCTCCTACCTTGGCTACGGCCGCGTTGGCTACAGCAAGGGCGCGCTCAAGGTCGCGGCCTTCGCAAACCTCCTCGACGTCGAGGCCCCGAACCTTCTTCTGATCGACCCGAACACCTTCAAGCCGGTTAACTTGAACTTCAAGACCCAGACCTACGACTTTGAAATCGGCCACTCCAAGATCGTGGCCGAGAAACACGTGCTCTCTTACGGCGGCAACGTCCGAAGGAACCAGTTCGACATCACCCTGGCCACCGCGGCCGAGGATCGCAACGAGTTCGGCGGCTACTTCCAGGACGAGTTCTTCGTCGACAAGTTCCGCCTGACCGTGGGCGGCCGTGTCGACAAGTTCGGCAACATCGACAAGGCCGTGTTCTCACCCCGCGTGACCGCCATGTTCAAGCCCTCGGCCGACCAGTCGTTCCGGGTGTCTTTCAACAAGGCGTTCCGGTCGCCCTCCGCGATCAACAACTACCTCAACCAGGACATCTTCACCCCGACCACGGTCAATCTGACGCCGCTCGCGGCCGTGGCTCCGCTCGCTCCCGCCTCGGTTCGTCCGGCCTTCTCGGCGCCTTTCAACTTCATCGTGAAGAACGTGGGCAACCCGAACCTCAAGCAGGAGTCGGTGACGGCCTATGAAGTCGCGTACACCGGCACCTTCAACGACAACACCACCGTCGGCATCGCGCTCTACCGCAACGAGACCGACGACAACATCAACTTCGCGTCGATCCAGCCCTCGGCCTCGTTCCCGGCCGGCATCCCGCCCTTCGACGTCTACACCCCGGCGAACGCCCCTGCTTTGCTCGGCATCACCACCACGGGAGTGCCCGTCCCCGGCACGCTCATCGGATTCCTGAACCAGATCGCTCCCATCATCCGCCAGAACATCCTTCTGCCCCGGACGGTGTCCACGTACCTGAACCTGGGTCCGCTGCAGCAGGACGGTCTTGAGCTGTCGATCGATCACCGCTTCGACAATCACTGGTCGATCTCGGCGAACTATTCGTACCAGAAGAAGCCCAAGGTCCTCACTGCGAAGTCCGGCCAGATCCAGTACCTCAGCGAAGAGCTGGCCCTGCCCGCGAAGAACCGGTTTAACGCCAGCATCAACTGGAATACCGAGCGTCTCGTGGGCACGATCCAGGCGAACTACCAGGACAAGGCCCTGTGGACCGACGTCCTCACCTCCACCTACCACGGCTACACCGAGTCGTTCACCATGGTGAACGGCAACATCGGCTTGAAGTGGAACAAGGGCAAGGTCGTCACCACCCTCAAGGGCGTGAACCTGCTGGACAAGAAGATCCAACAGCACGTGTTCGGCGACATCATCCGCCGCTCCGTCACCTTCGAGACCCGCCTGACGTTCTAGCTTTTAGGGGGCCGGGGCCCAAGGAAAAGCCCGGTCCCCATACGTTCGGCCGTACCCGCCTCCAGGCTAGCGCCCGGGGGCGTTTTTATTGAGGCCGCCCTTCGGATCTAGAACAGCGTATAGATGAACGGGGCGACCGCGGTGCCCTGGGTGAGGACGATCAGCAGGCCCAGGAGGACGAGCATGATCACGATCGGGCCCAGCCACCACTTCTTCCGGACCTTCATGAACGCCCAGAGTTCCGAAAGGAGGCCCATTTTTTCGCGGGAGTCTTCAAAAGCCATCGTTTTCACAGTCTAGTGGAGAAGGACCGGCCAAAGGTTTCTGTAAGATCGCCAGGGACAGGCGCCAGGCCTTTTTGCGGGCTGCGCCCTAATGGCAGAAACATGGAAGAGAACGAACGGACCGACCGACAAGCCCGGATGGGATCGGACTATCTGCGCACCCAGGTCAAGGCCTGGATGGAGGGTGCTTCTGAGTCGGGTCGCAAGAAGGAGCTGTTCGAGCTGGAGATGTGGCTTCGGGCTCTTGATCGCTTCTTCAAGCCCGCCCATCACGCGCTTTCCGACGAGCAGATCAACGAACTGCCTTACCGCGACTGGTCGGCGGAACTGGCGGTGGTCGATCTGTGTCTGCTCCGGGTGGGCCAGCTCTGCTCGCACCTGTTGCCGCGGGACAAGGCCGACGAGGCCCAGTTCAAGCGCTACGTCGACGGCTTCATACGCGAGGCCGAAACCGCCGATCCCTATTTCGAACGGCTGCTGAGAGATGCCCGCCCCGAAGCGGGACTGCTGGTCTTGAGGGGCACTCTCGAGGATGTTCGCCTCCTGGTCGCCGAATCGCTTCGAGCTCAGAAAACGCCGCTCCAGATCTTCGAATCGGTGGGCCGGATCTTCTCCCGCGAGTTGCGGCGGAATCCGCCGCTTGCCGCCCTGCTCGACAAGAAGTTCAAGCCCATGTTCGACAAGGTTACGAGTTCGGAGATCGCGGGCCTGATCCGCGCCATCGGCGATCCCGGCGAGCGCAACCCCGTGGCCCGCGTCTTTCTCGAACTGTTCCGCATGCTCAAGTATCTCGAGCACGCGAATCCCGACAGCTTGCCCGACGATAAGGTGAAAACTGCGGCCTGCGTGTTCTCACTGGTCATCTCCGAGGCGCGTCAACTGGTCTCCTACATCGAAAAGCGCGCCCTGGTAGCCCTGCCTCACGGCAGCCCGGTGCGGGATGCCTGCGACTCGATCGCCTACTGCATGCCCATCGACATCAACAAGGTCGTGCGCGTGGAACTCGCCGATCTTTCCTCGGTGCAATCACCTGAGAACGTTCGCTCCCGCATCGAGAACGCCCACGGCATTTTGAAGGACTGTTTCCAGCAGTCGGTGGTGCAGCTGGCCTCGGCCCTTGACGCGAGCCTGACCGGTGTGGGGGTCTTCTCCGATTTCGTCAACAAGAAAGAGCGGTCGCTGGCCCTCAAGAAAGCCCTCGAGGAACTGCTGGGCACGGTTCGGGCCTTCTACGCCCGGGGCGACGAACCCTCGGCGGTGGCGCTGCGCGAAGGCACGGCCCGGTTCTACGACCGTCAGCTGCGTCACCTCATGTACCGGGATTGGTCGGCGTTCGAGCAGTTCTTCGTGGAGATCCTGAAGTGCAACTCGCTCACGGCACTCAAGCCCATCACCCATCGTTACGAGACTTTCCTCCAGACGCTCCTGCGCGAGGTTGAGAAGCGGGCGGTTCTCCAGTCTCACGCGGCATGAGAGGGCGCGCCGCCGAGTGGCGCCTCCGCCTGATCCTCGCGGCCTTCTCGTCGCTGCTGGCCTTGGCCTGTGCCGAGATCGCGGCCCGCGTTTTGCTCCGACCGCCGCCCTCGGGGGCGGTTGCGGGCACACCGATCTCCGAGTTGTCGCCCACCCTCGGCTGGCGCACTCGTGCCTTCGGCTCGCAGCGCATCCGCCGCGACGAGTTCGAGGTCACGGTCACCATCAATTCGCGCGGTCTGCGCGGTCCGGAGATTCCTTATGAGGCGGCCCCGGGCCGCCGCCGCCTGGCCATCGTGGGTGATTCCTTCGCTCATGGCTACTACGCGGAGGAGCCCGAGACCGCGCGCGGTCTGCTGGCGAGCGCGCTGGAGCCTTGTGGCGTGGATGTCCTGAACGCGGGGGGGCCTGGCTACTCGACCGATCAGAGCTGGCTGCACTTCAACGAGGAAGTTCGAAGGTACCAGCCGATGGAAGTGATCCTTCTCTTCTACTACAACGATCTCCTGTTCAACATCGAGGCGATGGGCACCGCGAATCGCGAGAAGCCGGTCTTCCGCGAGAAGGACGGGCGTCTCGAACTCGCGCCGCCGAAGTTGCCGGCCGGCTCGGCCGAACCCGCGAAGGTCCCCGACGGTTCACCCCCGCCCAGGGTGGCGCCCACTTTTCGCCATTCAGCCCTGTGGGCGTTTGCCGCCGCACGTCTGCAGCGCGCTCGCCCCGATTGGTCGCGCTCCTTGGCCGAGTGGGGAGTGGTGCCGGAGTTGTCGACCTTGCCTCCGGCCGAGTTCCTCCCCTTCGGGCCCATCAACGCGGGCGAGCGGGCGCGGGTCGAGAACATGTGGACGCGCACGGAAGCGATCCTCCGCGCGTTCCGCGACGATGTCCGCAGCGGGGGAGCCGGCTTCTCCGTCTTCTATGTGCCTGCGCGGTTTGAGGTCAACGACCAGGCCTGGGACTTCGTGCGCAGACGATACGAGCCGAAGCGTCCCTGGACGCGCGACGCGGTGATGTGGCAGCTCTCGAGGGTGCTGGCTTCGCTCGATATTCCCCTGCTCGAGACTACCGACGGTTTCAAAGACGCGGAGAAAAACGGACCTCCGGCATATCTCGCTGTGGATGGTCATTGGAACGCCCGGGGGAATCGGATCGCCTTCGAGGGAATGCTGCCCACCATGCGCCGGGCTTTTGACTGTGGCGCGTAGGGAAGTCGCCGGCTGGCTCGTCGGCGCACTCGCGCTGGCCATCACCGCGGCGGCGACGTTCGGGCTTAGCACGCGCCAGGTTGAATTGAATCTGGGGCCGGGCGATACCCCGTTCGTGCTTGGCTTCCAGGAGGAAATCGACGTCGACAACAAAGTCGGCTGGCACTGGACCACCTATGAGGCCCGGATCGCGATCCCTCTCGAAACCTCGGGCGCCTCGCTGGGAACCACGCTGCGCTACGCGCGGATGTTTGGCGAAGAGGCGGTGGTGAACGTGCGGGCGGGCCAGGTGGCGGCCGAGCCCTTCCGCGCCCGGGGCGGCGAGATCCGGAACACCACTCTCAGAACGCCGGGGGTGAGCGGACCGCTGACCGTGGCCATCAACGTGGACTCCCACGAACGCCGGAACATGGGCCTGCGCATGGACCGGATTGCGGTGGCGGTGGAGTCGGGCGAGCCCCTGAAGCTTCAGACCATGGCGGCCTTGCGGCCGGTGGTGGTGGCGGTGCTTCTCTTCGGCGGCCTGCTCGTCCTCGGCGTTTCGCCGCTTGTTGCAGGTACATCGACCCTGGTGATGGCTCTGGCGTTCGCCATCCGAGCGTCGGCGGATCTGTTCGGCGCGTGGCGTCAGACGACCCTTCTTCCGGAGATGTTGGTGTTCGGCACGGTGGTGCTGCTGATCGCCCGCAAGGCGGTGGAACGCTGGGCGCCGATGGGGGGGCAAGACGCGCGGTGGCTCGTCGCCGCCGCCCTTTTCACGATGACTTTAAGGCTCGCTCTGATCTCGCATCCTGACTTCTACTACCCGGACCTGATGACGCACGCCCGGGTAGTCGAGACCATCGTCAAGGAGGGCCCGGCCTTCTTCCTTCACCCCGCGGATGCCCTGAACGCCCAGGGCGCCTGGACGAAGCCGGTTCTGGGCGGCGTGTCGTCGCTGCCGTATGCCGTGGTGTTCCATACACCGTTCGCGGTCCTGGCTTCGGCCTTCAGCCTTTCGATCGATCAGATCGAGACCGCGCTGAAGGCGGGGACGAGCCTGATCTCGGTGCTGCCGATCCTTCTCGCCGGACTTCTGGCCGGACGTGTGGGCCTTCCGCCCACCGCCGCGCTCGCTCTGTGCGTGATTCCGACCTACACCTCGCGCCTGAGCTTCGCTCTGCTGCCCGCCTTGTCCGGCCACGTGTTCGATCTGGTGGTTCTGCTCGCCCTGCTCATCGTTACGACGGCTGAACCGCCGATGCCGACCCGCGGCTGGCTTTGCGCCGCCGCCACGCTGCTCGCCGGCCATCTTGCCTACACTTCGAGCGTGGTCAATGAGGGACTTCTGATGGCCATCCTGGTCGCCTTGTGGTTGGGCGCGGATCGATCTGGACTTCTGGTGAGCGGGCGGCTGGTGCTCGCCGAGGCGGTGGCGGCGCTCCTCGCCTTCGCCCTCTACTACCGTCACTTCGTGGGCGACGTTTTCGGCCTGGCCGCGCGGCTGACGGGGATCGGCGCCGCCCCAAACGCCTCCGTGTATCCGATCGAGAGTTTCTGGGCCCTGCTTCTGGAGCGGACCAACACGTTCTTCGGATGGTCCTGGATGACCCTCGCTGTGGCTGGCCTCGCCCTTGGGGGAACGGCGGCGAGGAACTCGAAGGTCGTGCAGGCCTGGGCGCTCACTTATCTCGGCCTGGTTCTGCTCCGCGCGAAGATCCCCGACGTCTTCCGCTACGGTCATGAGACCCTGTTCCTGACCCCGCTCGTGGCCACCCTCGCCGGTTCCGCCCTGATCCTGGCCTTTCGCTTGGGCGGCGGCCACCGGATCCTGGCCCTTTTGGGCGGGGGAGGCCTTCTCCTCGTTTCGCTCCGCGATCAGTGGCGGGCGGTGGCGGATCAGTTGTCCAACGCCCTTTGAATGAGCGGTTTCCCAGTCTGATAAGCTCCTGCCCCACGTTAAGAGATGGCTGAAAAGAACCCGTTCGCCCGTTTTCTGTCCCACTTTCCCGCGGGCAAAGTCCTCTTTCGTGAGGGCGATGCCGGCGAGGACATGTACATCATCCAGTCGGGTCGGGTGGCGATCAAGAAACGCACCGGCGCCAACAAGGACGTGACCCTGGCCGTCCTCGAGAAGGGCGACTTCTTCGGCGAGATGGCGGTGCTCGAACGCATGCCCCGAACCGCCACTGCGGAAATGGCCGAGGGCGGCGACCTCATTGTGATCTCCGGCGACACCTTCGGGGACATGATCAAGTCGAACCCCGAGATCGCCTTCCGTATGCTCCGGAAGTACTCCATCCGTTTGCGCGAGATGGTCAAGCAGATCGAGACCCTGGGCAAGCAGGTGGCCGATTCCCCGGGTGGGGCCACCATCCACTCCTCCAGTTCCTCGGCCGCCATTCCCATCCCCGCGCCGCCTCCTTCCGAAGCTCTCGCGTACTTCATCTCCAAGACCTCCGGTAACGTCTTCCCGGTCCACAAGAACGAAGTGCTGCTCGGCCGGTTCGATTCCGTCACCGGCACCGCGCCCGATGTCGATCTCACCAACGAAGACCAGGCCCGGAATATCTCCAGGCGTCATGCCCGCCTCGTCATCAAGAACGGCGGCTTCTTCATCGCCGAGGAAATCGGCACCATGAACGGAACCTTCGTGGCCGGCGAGAAGCTCGACAACAACGTCCTTCATCCCATCAAGGATGGCGACGAACTGATGTTGTGTCGGCTCGCGCTGACCTTCAAGGGGCCGACGAAGTAGCTCAGCCGGTCCGGCCCTCGGCAAGGGCTGCGTCCAAAGGTCGCGGCGTCCACCCGAGTTCTTCGCGGGCCCGTGTGATGTCGAGCGAAACGTCTCGTGGCCTTGGGGCTCCCTGGTGCGAGGACTGTGGCGCCGCACGAATCAACCCGGCATCGAGATTCAAGGCCGACGCCACGCGCTGGCCGAGTTCCAGTCGCGTCAGTCGGGTCAGTCCCCCCAGGTGGAAGAGGCCCTGGGCCTGAGGGCGCGCGAGAATGGCTTCGATGGCGGTGCACACGGACTCGGGATCGATGGGCGTGCGCCACTCGTCCTCGTAAAGGGTCGCGCTCTCGCCGCGACGGAGGCGAGCCGCGACGGCCTCGGAGCCGCTCAGACGCGCTCCGTAGCCCTGGCCGCAGATGAGGGCCACTCGGAGGATGACTGCGTCCCTGCACTCTTCGGTGATCGCGCCTTCACCTCGCAGCTTGGAGCGCCCGTACTCCATCAGTGGAGCGGCGGGGGAGGCTTCGGAAGATAAGGGGCGGTCACCCGCGAGAACGAGGTCGGTGGAGATTGCGACGAGCCGCGCTCCCGCCCTCCGGCAGGCCCGGGCCAGTTTGCGGGAGGCGATTTCGTTGTCGCGGCGCGCGCGTTCGGGCTCGCGCTCGCAGACCTCGGCATCGGCGAGTGCGGCGCAATGGATCACTGCATCGGGCCGGACTTCGTCGAGGATTCGTTCCACGGCGTCCGCCTCGGTGAGGTCCGTGGAGACCTGGGTGACGCCTTCGGGGCCGGGCCGTTCGCGCACCAGAGCGGTGATGGAATGGGCCTGCCCGAGCAGCAGGCAGAGGCGGCCTCCGAGCAGGCCAGAAGCTCCGGTAATCAGGATTCGCACATCGCCACGCTAAACGTAAACTTGGCGGTCAACGAAGGGTGTGGCGAAGAAAAATGGATCAGGGGTTGTTCATCACGTTCGAGGGGATCGAGGCCAGCGGCAAGAGCACACAGGCCGTGGCCCTGGCTCGCGCTCTTGGCGCGCGCGCGCTCCTGACCCGGGAGCCCGGAGGCACGCCGCTCGGCCACCGGGTGCGCGAGATCCTGCTCGATGCCGCGACCACGCCCATTCCCGACGTCGAGGCGCTTCTTTTTCTCGCCGACCGGGCGCAACACCTGCATGAGGTGATCCGTCCGGGAATCGCGGCCGGACGCGTCGTCATCTCCGACCGTTATCAGGACTCCTCGGTGGCCTATCAATCGGTGGGTCGCGGCGTGGGCGACCTGATTCCAGCGGTGTTCCGCCACATCGGTGGTCTCACCCCCGACCTCACCATCCTCATCGACCTCGATGTGGATGTGGCGATCGAGCGCCTGCGCTCCCGAGGTGAGGCCAATCGGCTCGACGCGGAGTCGCCCGCCTTCCACGGCCGCGTGCGCCAGGCCTTCCTCGATCTTGCCGCGGCTGATCCTTCGCGCTTTGAAGTGTTCGAAGGGGCCAGGGACATCGACAGCCTCTCCGCCGCCATCGTGGATCGCGTGAAGAGCCGGTTCGCAGGACGGGTATGACCGCGCCCTACGCTTCCGTTCTCGGACACGAATACGCGCGCGAGGGAATCTGGCGTTCACTCAGCGAGGGACGCCTGCATCACGCGACCCTGCTTCACGGCCTGCGCGGCGTGGGGAAGCGCACCCTGGCCGAAAGCGTGGCGCGCAGCCTGGTGTGCGACTCGCCGGCCCTCGGACCTTGCGAAACCTGCACGCACTGCCGCCGCACGGCTCAGGACATCCATCCGGATTTCGTGATCATCGGCCGCGACGACATCCTTGGCATCGACGAGGGCCTGCTCGCCAATCGTAACGACCGGCGCTCCAAGAAGAAGGAGCGCGTGGGGAAGCAGATCGACACCGAGTACATGCGCTGCCTCGGCGAGTGGCTCTCTCAGAAACCCTGGGAGGCCAGGCGCCGGGCCGCGGTAGTGGTGGATGCCGAGCGGATGCATCCCGCGGGCGCCAACGCTTTCCTCAAGAGCCTCGAGGAGCCGGCCGCCGGCGCCACCGTCCTCCTCACATCCTCATCGCCCTCGTTCCTGCTCTCGACCATCCGCTCGCGTTGTGCTTCCATCCGCCTCTCCGGTGTGCCGCAGGCGTTGATCGAGCGTCGGCTGGTGGAGCAGGGAATCGATGCCGCCGACGCGCATTTCCGGGCTCAGGCCTCCGCGGGCAGTTTGTCACGCGCGCTCGAACCCCGTCCGCCTCTCGACGACCTGCGCGACCAGATTCTGCTCCGCTTCGAAGGAGGCAAGGACGCCGAGATGGCCGCCTTCCAGGCCGCGACCAATGCCGGCAGCAAGGAGAGCGACCGCGACGAGTCGCTTCATCTCTTCGCCACCCTGCTGCGCGACATCGTGGTGGTCAGGATGGGCGGGGGATACGACGCGCTGCTCCATCCCCAGGCCGCCGAGGCGATCTCGCGTGCCGCTGCCGGAACAATGGATCCCTTCGCCCTGTTCTCGCGGGTCATCGAAGCGCGGGTGCGGGTGGCGGGAAACGCGAACCGGGTCCTCCTTTGGGACGACCTGCTTCACGACGCAGGTGCGGGCGACGCTCCCTAGATCGCCCTGGGGCCTTGAGCGCCGCGATATCCTCGTCGGTTCGACCGAGCACCGTTTGCGCTGCTCGAGCGTAAATTCCCTCCCCGATGCCGACGGCGCGACCGTGCTCTAATCACCCCATGGAGATCTTCGTAGTCTTCTTGGTCTTCGTCGGCATTGGCGCTTTCGTCGCCGGCATCATCGCTCTCGGGCGCCACCTCGAAAGGAAGCGCACCGAGGCGGTGCACGGGTGGGCGCTGCAGAACGGCTTCACCCTCGACTCCGACTGGAACGGGTTTCACGCCACGCTGCAACAGTTCAAGGTCTTCAACCAGGGCCACTCGCGCAATCTGCGGAACCTCGTCCGCGCGAAGCGGGGCGACGACCAGGTCGCGATATGCGACTACGACTACTCGACAGGCTCGGGGAAGAATAAGCACGTCTACCAGTACACCCTCTGCGTGGTGCACTCGCCCCGCGGCGCCCTGCCCCACTTCTTCGCCCGGCCGCAGATGGCGTTGTTCGACTTCCTCGGCAAGCTGTTCGGCGGTCAGGACATCAACTTCGACGAGGACCCCGAGTTCTCGAAGGCGTACGTGGTGCAGACCTCGAGCGCCGAGTACGCGCTGCGCGGCCTCTTCAACGAGCGGACCCGCTCGGCGTTCACGCGGCTCGCTGCGAAGGGCGTTCAGGTCGAAGGCGTGGGCGCCATAATGGTGTTCCACTACGGCTGTCAGCTGAACGTCGAGCGACTCCCCGAGTTGGTCGACGACACCCTGGCGCTGCGCCAGGTGCTGCGGTGATTTCACGATGCAGGTGCGGGCGATGCTCCCTAGATCGCCCCTTGGGTTCTGAGCGCCGCGATCTCCTCGTCGGTCCGGCCGAGCACCGTCTTCAGGACCTCGATCGTGTGTTCTCCAAGCTCCGGGCCGGGCCATTCCGTGCCCCCGGGCGTGCCCGAGAGCTTCGGTGACAGCGCCGGCAGCTTGAGGGAACGCCCGCCAACCTCCACCTCCTCGAACATCCCGCGTGCGTTGTAGTGCGGATCGTTCACCATGTCCCGCACGTTGAAGATGGAACCCACCGGAACCTGGGCGGCTTCGAGTTTCGCCACCACTTCGGCGGCGGTGAGGGTGGCGGTCCAGGCCGCGATCGCGCCGTCGACCTCGGGCTCATTGCGGACGCGGTCGGTGTTGGTGGCGTACTCCGGATCGTTCGCCATGTCGGGCCGACCGGCGGCGATCATCAGCCGCTTGAAGATCGAGTCGCCGCTGCCGCCGATGATCACGTACAGATCGTCGCGGCACTCATAGGTGTTCGTGGGCACGATGCCGGTGAGCTTGCTGCCTTCGCGTTCGCGCACCATCCCCAGGCGGTCGAACTCGGGAACCACCGCCTCCATCATGTTGAAGACCGACTCATAGATCGCGACGTCGATCTCCTGGCCAGTGCCTCCGCCTTCGCGTCCCTTCCGTCCCGCCTTGTTGAACAGCGCCATCGCGATGCCGAAAGCCGCGTGCAGTCCGGCGAGCGAATCACCGAGGGAGAGGTTGGGGCGGCAGGGCGGGCGATCGGGGAAGCCGTTCACGTAACGAAAGCCGCCGACACCCTCGCAAACCGCGGCGTAGCCCGGTTTGCTGGAATAGGGGCCGGTTTGTCCATAGCCCGACACACGGCAGTAGATGACGTCGGGGTTCTTGACCTTGATGTCTTCCGGGCCGAGGTGCCACTTCTCCATGGTGCCGGGTTTGAAGTTCTCGATGACGACGTCCGACTTGAACGCGAGTTCGCGGGCGATGGTTCGGCCCGCCTCGGTGCGCAGATCGGCGGTGATGCACTTCTTGTTCCGGCCCAGCGAGCGCCACCACAGCGAGGTGCCGTCCTCATCGACGCCACGCCAGGCCCTGACGGGATCGCCGCCCTGAGGCGCTTCGATCTTGATCACCTCGGCTCCGTAGTAGCCGAGGATCGTGCCCGCGAAGGGGCCGGCCATCAGCTGACCTATCTCGAGAACGCGGACACCTTCGAGCGGTTTGGCCAAGATGTTTCTCCTCTTCGGGCCGCTTGAGACTACTTCGCCGCGGCAGCCCACCCGGCGAGATCGAGTCGGTGAATCTTCGCGTTGTGCCGGCGATCCACGGGAAAGCGGGGATGGAAGCGCACATCATCGAGGCCGCTGATCCTCCGCGCCTCATCACGGAGCTGAGGATTCTCCGGGCCTTCGATGAGCAGCACGGGCCGGGCCTGTCCCCTGGCGCCCACGCCCACGAGAGCCACCCGGGGGAATCGCGCGTCGCCCGAGAAGCGGCACTCGATCTGATCCGTGAAGATGGGTCCCGATGAAGTGAACACCGCCTCCGCCTTGCGGCCGCAGGACCACAGACGGCCATCAGCGTCGAGGTAGCCGAGGTCGCCCATGCGGTGCCAGGTGTCGAGGCCGGAACCGATCTTCGCCGCCGCGGTGGCCTCGTCGCGGTTGTGATACGCACGCGTGACCACGCCGCCGCGCACACAGATCTCGCCGACAACTCCGGTGGTCACCGCGGGCTCGGCCTCGATGGACCCGATGGCGTCGTCGCTGATCGGGATGATGCGAAGGTCGATGGTCGAGGCCGGGAATCCAACGCAGGTGCCGGCTCCTGATTCGATCAGCGAGCCGAGCGCTTCAACCTCGCGCCCGGAGATGGTGGCCACGGGCAGCGACTCGGTGGCGCCGTACGGCGTGTGCACATCGCCATCCTCGGGCAGGATCTTCCGCATGGCCCGCACCAACTTGAGCGGCACGGGCGCGCCGGCCATGAGCACGCGCTTCAGACCATCGAGGCGGATGCCGTTTTCGATGCACCAGGGGGCCACACGCGACCAGATCGCCGGGGAGCCGAAGGCCGACGTAGCGCTATGAGTGGTGATGGCCTCGACGATCTTCTCGGGACGACACTCGGCGGGCTTCGCGGGATTGATGTCCGGGATCACGCTCGTCATCCCGAACGCGGCATCGAAGAGGGAGAAAAGCGGAAACGCGGCCAGATCGACCTCACCGCCCCTGAAGGCGTAAAGAGCCTGAAGAGCATCGCGCTGGGCGAAGAAGTTTCCGACGGAATACCGAGCGCCCTTGGCCGGGCCGGTGCTGCCGGAGGTGAAGAGGATCGCGGCGAGGTCGTCGGGCGAAAGCTCGGCGCGGATGGACGCCGAGTGGGCCGCCGCAGCCGCGGGCCGAAGCGGGCGCCCGAGCGCTCCGAAGAGCGAGGGGCCGATCACGAACTTTCGCTCGATGGTCGCGAAAGCGTGGGGGAAGAGGATGCGCGCGACGTGGGCCTTGGGGATGCCCACCAGCGTCTTGGCCCGCGTGGTTTCGACACACTTGAGGAACGCGCGGAATCCCATGCCGGGATCGATCATCACCGGTGTCGCGCCGAGGCGGAGGAGACCGTAGAAGAGAGTGATGAGAGGGATGCCCGGGGGCACCATCACCAGAGCCAGTTCACCGCGGGTGACGCCGCCTTGAGCAAGGGCGCGGGCGTGGGCTTCGACCTCGGCGTCCAGTTGCGCGTAGGTGATGCGCGTCCACCCCGAGCGACCATCGGGGGCCACGATGGCATCGCGGTCCGGCGCCTTTAGCGCGGAGTCCGCGAGAAGGTCGGCGACGTTCAAGAGGCGAAGTCGCGGATCAGCGCGACGACCGCCTGGCCCTCATCCTCGATGAGGTAGTGCGAGGCGTTGTCGAACTTGTGCACGAAGGCGCGCGGGAATCGCTTCTGCCACTCTTCCCGGAACTGCGGGGTGAAGCACCAGTCGCGTTCGCCCCACAGGATCTGCACGGGCTTGCCGAGAGAGGACAGGCCCTCATCGATCTTCGCGAGGGTGGCGCGAGACCGGTGATCCGGCTCCATGGGGATGTCGCGCACGAAGTTCCAGATGCCGATCCGTCGTCGCCACGACGCATAGGGCGCGAGGTAGCCCGCGCGCACGTCGGCATCGAGGGGTGTGGTCGTGGGCATCTTCGTGGCCGCCACGGCGAAGCCGTTCAGACCGCGGGTGATGAATTCGCCCAGCGCGCCGGCGCGGCAAATGGCGATTCTCTTCGGCAGGCGGGGGATGAAGAACGCCGCGGTGTTCATCACCGTGATCCGTTCGATCCGCTCCGGTCGCGCGAGGGCCAGGCCCATGCCGATCGCTCCGCCCCAGTCGTGCACGACAAGGCAGATCCGCTTCAGATCGAGCGCATCGACGAAGGCCACCGCGTTGTTGACGTGATCGGCCAGGGTATACGAGAAATCGACCGGGCGGTCGGAGAGGCCCATGCCCATGTGATCAAGGGCCACTACGCGCTGAAACGGCCGCGCTTCGGAGATCAGGCGGCGGTAGTGGAAGGCCCAGGTGGGATTGCCGTGCAGGCAAAGGATGGGTTTCGACTGCGGTGGTCCTTCATCGACATAGTGAAGGCGTCCTTGCGGAACCTCCAGGGTGCGGCTTTCGAAAGGGAAGAGCGCGCGCCAGCGAGGAGTCGCCACCTACCAGGTCACGCTCATCATCGTGACGTTCAGCCCCGAGCCGATACCCATGAGCGCAACGTGATCGCCTTCCTTCACCCGGCCGGATTCGGTGGCGAGGGCGAGGGTCAGTGGAACCGCTGCGGGGCCGACGTTGCCGTGGGTGGGGTAGGAAAGCACGCACTTGGCGAAGTTGATGCCGAGGGCCTCGACCAGCGCCTGCATGTGCGACGCGCCCACTTGATGGCAGATGTAGTGGCCGATGCCCTGCTCCGACCAGCGGTTCAACTGGCTGGACGCCACGCCCCAGGTCTTCTGGGCCAGCACGACGCCGGCTTTGAGCAACCGCGTGGAGTCGGTGACCATGCGCTCGGCCGTGCCCATGCATAGCCGCGAGTTCGCCGTGTCGGCGAGGGAGACGCAGCCGTTGACGCGATGAGTGGTCTGGGAAAGAGAGCCCTTGGTGAGAACCATGGCCACCGCGGCCGAGCCGAGGGTGAGCGTGGCGAAGGCTTCCCAGAAGTCACGCAGAGTGGTATCGGGATGCTGAAGGCGGGTGATGGTGGCTTCGACCACGTCGCCCGCGCTTTCGCCGTCGACGATCAGCGCGTAGTCGGCGACACCGGATTCGATCATCCGGCCCGCGACCTCGATGCCGTTCAAGAACCCGAGACAGGCGTTCGCGAGATCGAAGTTGCGGCACTCCTGGGTGAGGCCGAGGTCGCCGTGAACCAGGCTGGCCATCGACGGCTCAAGGTAGTCCTTCGACACCGAGGTGCTGATCAGGATGCCGACCTGACCCGGAGTGATGCCCGCGCGCTGAATGGCGCGTTTGGCCACGTCGGTGGCGGCCTGATGCATGGGCAGGCCGCTCGGCCAGAAGCGCCGCTCGATGATGCCGGTGAGCTGCAGCATGGCATCGACGGGGATCTTGAAGCGACGGAGCACGGGGTCGAGACGGCGCACCAATTGCTCGGTGGAAACCGCCACGGGCGGAAGCTCGTAGGCGATCGACTCGATCGCGAGGTCGTTGAACTTCACAGGTGCCTGTAATTTAACGGGCCGAAGCGCGTCGCGTCAAACCTGCTCATCGCGATCACCTTTGGGTGGTTCGCGGTTCAACCGACCGGCCTGTTCGAGCGCCCGGCGCAGCAGGAACTCGACCTGGCCGTTCATGCTGCGCAGATCGTCGTCGGACCAGCGCTTGAGAGCGAGGAAGGTCCGCTCGTCGAGGCGGAGGAGGAAGGCTTTTCGTTCGGCCATGGGAGGGCGGGAAGGCACGGGCCAGGAAGCGGCCCGTGCCGGTTTTCGCTCAGGAATAGATCGACCCGGTGTTGACCACGGGCTGAGCCTCGCGGTCGGCGCACAGGACCACGAGCAGGTTGCTCACCATGGCCGCCTTGCGTTCGTCGTCGAGTTTCACCTTGTCCGACTTCTGGAGCAGGTCGAGGGCCATTTCGACCATGCCCACCGCGCCTTCGACGATCCTCTGCCGCGCCGCGATGATGGCTCCGGCCTGCTGCCGTCGCAGCATGGCCGAGGCGATCTCCGGGGCGTACGCCAGGTGGGAGATGCGCGCCTCGATTACCTGGACTCCGGCCTTCTCGAGCCGCTCCTGGACTTCGGTCTTCAAGCGGGCCGCGACCTCGGAGGTGCTGCCGCGCAGCGAGAAGTCGCCTTCGATGTGGGCGTCATACGGATAGTGGCTGGCCAGATTGCGGATGGCGGCCTCGGTCTGCACGGTGACGTAGTGCTCGTAGTTGTCGACCTCGAAACAGGCTTCGGCAGTGTCGACCACCTTCCACACCACGACCGCGCCGATCTCGATGGGGTTACCGTCGTGGTCGTTCACCTTCAGCTTGTTGCTCTCGAAGTTGCGGATGCGCAGCATCACCGAGCGCTTGGTGTAGAAGGGGTTGGCCCAGCGCAGGCCATCTTCCCTCGCCGTGCCCACATAGTCGCCGAACAACTGCAGCACGCGCGCCTCGTTCGGGTTGATCACAAAGAGGCCGCTCAGGCAGAAGAGCGCGACGAAGCCGGCGAACACCCACATCAGACCGAGCGGAACGCGCTCAGCCTGGAAGGCGAAGATGGCGAAGCGCAGAAAGGCCGCCCCGGCAACGAGAAAAACCGGCAGCATGAGCAGGCCGGGCAGGGTGGACTTGACGGTCTCGGTGTTGACTGTTCTTTTCATTGTGATCTCCAAGTGATATCACGAGGATATCCACCGAAGATCCGCGCTGTCAAGCCCGTTTCTTGACCCCGGTCGCTTTTTTGATCCCGGCGAAAATGCCCTCGGACGTCCACAGACGGAACCAGCGGGCAAAGTCGTCGGCGGGGGCGCGTTTCGCGCCGCGACGGGAGAGCGAACGCGTCACGACTTCACCGAGGGGACGGCCGGCCACGATGTCCTGCAGGACGCAGAACCCGGCTTCCGACAGCGGAAGTCGGTAGAGCGCGTAGTTCCGCCGCAACGCGAGCACGAAGGATCGGCGCTTCCGGGGCTGTGGATGGCGGTGGAGATCGTCACGGAGGGTGTCGAGGTAGTCGTCGGCATTCCAGTTGAGCGCCACCAGACGCAGGGAGGGCACCGGGATGAGTCGCGTGTGCTCCATCTTCGCCTCAGGGATGGCGGCGATGGCGCCGGCGTCGATGGCCAGCGCTTCCTGTTCGTCGAAGGCCTCGGTGAGCGCCAGTTCAAGCCGAGCCAGATCGACCAGGAACCCGCGGGGCGTGAGCCTGCGCTGACGGCCGAGGAAGCCGGGCACGTGATCGCCGAGCCGATTGAGGGTGTAGCCGCGCGAGGGATGGACCTCGGCATAGGCGGCCACGAATTCCTGGAAGCGATCGCCGAGGAAATGCTCGAGCCCCGGATAGTCGGCGGCAAGGGCGTCGCGCATCCTCAGGGGGTACATCTCCTGATAGATGGCGATGCGCTCGGCCGGGGTGAGGCCAGGGGAGGGAAGGAGAACGGTCTGAAGTTTCGCCGCAGCGAGATGCCGGGCCGCTTCGGGCGAGCGAAGAGCGCGCGCAGTGGTGCCCGGGTGCACCACTACCGCCTGCATCCACTTCTGAAGGCGTCCGAGTCTCATTGCGCGAGGCCTTTGCGGAACTTCTCCGCCTTTCGGGCCTCTTTGAGCACGACATCGAACGCCGGCACATCCTCGTCCCACTCGTACAGCGTGGCCACTCGGCCCGTCCGCTTCACCGAGTGCGCGTACAGCTTCCACACCGCGTCGATCGCGTGATCGGAGTGGGTGTCGATGATGTGCGTGCCCTTGTTGGTGTGACCAGCGAGGTGGTACTGGACCACGCGATCGGCCGGTATCGCGTTGAGGTAGTCGAGGGGATCGAAGCGGTGATTGAAGGAGCTGACGTAGACGTTGTTCACGTCGAGAAGCAATCCGCAGTTCGCCTCGTGGGCGAGGCGGGCCAGGAACTCCCACTCCGGCATGGTCGAGTGGGCGAACTCGACGTAGGAGGAGGGATTCTCGAGAACCAGCGGGCGTTCGAGGATCTCCGAAACCTGTTTCGCCCGCTTGATGGTGTGGGTGAGGGCCTCCTCGGTGTACGGCATGGGCAGCAGGTCGTGGGTGTTGCGGCCCAACACCCCGGTCCAGCAGAGGTGGTCGGAGACCCAATGCGCCTTCGTGCGGTCAGCCAGGATCTTGAGCTTCTTCAAGTGTTCCCGGTTCAGCGGATCGGTGCTGCCGATCGACATCGACACGCCGTGCAGGGCCACGGGGTAACGCTCGGCCACCTGATCGAGAACGAACATCGGCCGGCCGCCCGTGTCCATGTAGTTCTCGGAGAGAACCTCGAACCAGTCGATCTTCGGCCAGGTTGAGAGGATGTGGCCGTAGTGCGCGGTGCGCAGGCCGATCCCGATACCGAGGTCTTTGAAACCGAAGCGATTGCCTTTCGGCTTTGGGGTCATTGGCGGAGTCCCAGTTTAGAAGAAGAAGGCCGCGGGGACGAACCCCGCGGCCATAGTTTTACGAACGTCTCGAAATCGACCTTGCGGCCGTTTCAGAAGGACTAGTGCTTGACCGGAACGGAGCAGCCGCCCTTGCCCTTGCAGGTGTTCTTGCCCGCGCAGCCCTTGTCGCCGGTCTTGCAGCCGCCCTGGCCTTTGCACTCGTTCTTGCCCTTGCACTCGTGCTTGGCCGTGGCGCAGCCGCCCTTGCCCTTGCAGGTGTTCTTTCCCGCGCAGCCGGCGTCGCCGGTCTTGCAGGCACCCTGGCCCTTGCACTCGTTCATGCCCTTGCAGGCATGCTTGGCCTTCTCGTCGCCGGCCGCCGCGGCCTTGCCCTTTTCCTTGCCGCCGCAACCGTCTTTGCCGCCGCAGCCGGACTTGGCCTTGTCGGCCGGCTTCTTCTTGTCATCGGCAAAGGCCTTGGTTCCGGCCATGACACCGGCGGCGATGCCCGCGATAGCTTTGGTGAAATCTCGACGCTTCATATTTTTCCTACACTCCTGGAAGCCCGCACGCGTTTTCAAGGCGACTCCCCGCGTCGCGGCGTGCGAACCGAAAAGGGACCATGGGTTTCCTTCGGGTCCGCCGCCGCCCTCGGCGACGAACCACGAGCAATGTGTGGCGAGTCTACGCCCCGAACTGCGGATTTAGATGTGCCGGGGGCGGGAAAGTTTCACCTCGGGGGGAACATGCCGCCGGGGAGGGCTTGGACGGCTCACACTAAGAAGAAGAACGAGGCAGGAAGGAGCCTTTCATGTTAGGTTCGCCCCGCCGTCACAATGCCTCCTCTCACCACGGACGCTCTGGTCCTTCGGACGTTTCCGCTGGGGGAAATGAGCGTTGTCGCGGTGCTTCTCACAAGGAGCAAGGGGAAGGTCAGGGCCGTGGCGAAGGGCGCGCGGGGCCCGGGCGACCGATATCAGTCGTCGCTCCAGCCCCTCTCCGAAGTTCGCACCACGTTGTACGGTCGTGAAGGGGCGGAACTGTTCCGGCTCGGCGCGGTCGAGCTGCTCCGTTCATCCGAACCTCCCAACAGCAACCTCGAAAGTCTCCTCGCCTTGGAATACTGCGCCGAACTGTTCGAAGCCTTTCTGGCCCCCGAAGCCAGGGACGACGATGGCTATCGCCTTGGCCGGTCCTGCGTGACCGCGCTCAAGCAGCGCGAGCCGAACGGCAGGGCGGTGATGCGCTACGCCGAGGCCTGGACACTCAAGCTGCACGGCCTTTATCCCTCACTCACCCGGTGCCTGGCGTGCCGCAAGCCGGTTACCGGGGGCCTGTCCTTCGATCGCTCGGCCGAACGCGTGGTCTGCACCACCTGCGGGTCGGCGCGGTCGCAGGTTCTCGATCCCGATTCCCGCGCCCTGCTGCGTTCGGCGCTTCGGCTTTCGCCCACCAACTTCGCCGACCGCACTCAGGGCATCGACCTCGCCCCCATCGCGAAGTTCCACCGGGAGTTGATCGAGCGTCATCTCGGCCGATCACTCAACTCGTCCCGCGTCATCGAGAGCGTGCTGCGAACATGAGCCTGAGTTTTTCCGGGATCATCGCTACGCTGAACGCCTTCTGGGAGAAGCAGGGCTGTCTCATCCAACTCGGGGTCGACACCGAGGTGGGGGCGGGCACCATGCATCCCGAGACCTTCCTGCGTGTGCTCGGGCCCGATCCCTGGCGCGTGGCCTACGTTCAGCCTTCGCGCCGGCCCACCGATGGCCGTTATGGCGACAACCCCAACCGGCTCTACAAGCATCACCAGTATCAGGTGATCCTCAAGCCTGCGCCCGCCGACGTCCAGGACCTTTACCTCGAGTCGTTGCGCGCGTTGGGCATCGAGCCCGCCGACCACGACGTGCGTTTCGAGGAAGACAACTGGGAGTCGCCCGCGCTCGGCGCGTGGGGGATCGGCTGGCAGGTTCTCCTCGACGGCCAGGAGATCACCCAGTTCACCTACTTCCAGCAGGCGGGCGGCATCAATCTTTCGCCCATCTCCGCCGAGATCACCTACGGCCTCGAACGCATCGCCATGTATCTCCAGGACAAGGCCGACGTATTCGACGTCGAGTGGGCCGCCGGCGTGCCGTATCGCCGGGTCCGTCACGAAGAGGAGTTCGAACTCTCGCGTTACAGCTTCGAACTCGCGGACGTCGATCTGCACATGAGGCTCTTCGAGGGCGCGCTTGGGGAAGCGAAACGGTTGCTCGATACCGGCGGTCCTCGGGTAGCCCTTGCCGCTTACGACTGGGTGCTCCGCGCTTCGCACGCCTTCAACGTGCTCGATGCCCGCGGCGGCATCTCGGTGACGCAGCGCGCGGCCATGCTTCTGCAGATCCGCAAGCTTGCCTGCGGTGTGGCCGCGGCTCACGTGGAGGATAGATGGCCTGCTCCGCTCAAGGTCGAGTCGGAGGGCAAACGTGGCTGAGTTCCTGTTCGAAATCGCCTTCGAGGAGATGCCGGCGCCGTGGCTCTCCGGCCTCGCCGATCAGCTGCGCTCGAAGTTCACGGCCCTCGCGTCCGACGAGCAGCTCAATCCCGCCGAGATTCGTGTCTTGTGGACCTCGCGCCGACTGGTCCTTGTGGCCGAGGTCAAGCCGCGGCAGGACGATCGCACGGCGGTGGAATGGGGCCCCGCGGCGAAGATCGCGCGCGACGCTTCGGGCAACTGGTCGAAAGCGGCTGAGGGTTTCGCGAAGAAGCAAGGCGTGGCTCTCGAGGCCCTGGCCCTCGCCGCCAAGACTCCCGGCGGCGCCGACCTCTACCTCAGCGCCACGCGTGCCATCACGGGGCGCCCGGCGGCCGAAGTGCTCGCCACCCTTCTGCCCCAACTTCTACGCGGCTTCAACTTCCCCAAGCGCATGAACTGGGACGCATGGCTCGACGATGGCCGCGGCGCCTTCGAGTTCGGCCGGCCGATTCAGTGGATTGTGGCCCTTCTCGACGGCGTGGTGGTCCCGCTCACCATCTTCGATGCCGTGGCCGGAGCCAAGGGCGCGGCCCGGGTGACCAGCGGACGGCGGTCGATGGGGCACCGCTTCTATCCTCGCGGCGCCACCGACCGCGGTTTCGACGTGCGTTCCTTCGCCGAACTGCAGGCCGGCCTCAAGGCCACGTTCGTGATCCTCGATCCTGCTGAGCGCGCCGCCGGGATCCAGGCCCAGGTGGCCGCGGCCGGCGGCGACATCACTGGCGATTCCCGCGACCTTCTCCTCGAATGGGCCGACCTCGTCGAGTACCCCACGGTGGTCATCGGAACTATTCCCCGCGAGTTCGCGGATCTGCCTGACGAAGTGCTCGAGACAGTCCTTGCCCACCATCAGAAGGCGGTGACACTGCCGCGCGCGAGCGATGGGTCTCCTCGCTTCGCCGCCATTTCGGGGGGCGACCAAGCGGCCTCCGCCAACGTGGCCCAGGGGCAGGAGCGTGTTGTGGTGGCCCGGCTCAAGGACGCGCGTTTCTTCTACGAGGAAGACCGCAAGCGCACCCTCGAGAGCCGGGTCGACGACCTCGCCGCCGTCACTTTCCACAAGGGTCTCGGCAGCTACAAGGAGAAGTCCGATCGCATCTCCCTGCTCGCCACCAACCTCGCCGGCCACGCCGGTCTCTCCGCCGAAACCACCACGGCGGCGGGCCGCGCCGCACTTTTCGCCAAGGCCGACCTCGTCACCCTCATGGTGCGCGAGTTCCCTGAGCTTCAGGGAGTCATGGGTGGTCTGTATGCCGCGGCCACGGAGGATCCTGATGTCGCGGCCGCCATTCGCTGGCACTATCACCCTGTGGCCATCGAGCCAGAGGCGGCTCCTTTCGGTCGGCTCGAGGGCGCTGCGGCGCGGACGTTCGCGGTGGTGGCCCTGGTCGACAAGGTCGATACCCTTGTGGGGTATCTGGGCCTCGGTGTCACGCCTTCGGGCAGCAGCGATCCTTACGGCCTGCGCCGCGCCGGACAAGGCGTGATCCGCATCCTGCTCGATTTCTGGCCGGGTAACGCGGTCGACTTCAACGCGGTGGTGGCCGACGCCCACCGCCTCTATGGCCCCGCCTTGACCCGCTCTACCGCGGAGATCCAGGGCACGCTGCGCGCTTTTCTCATCGAACGTCTGCGCGGTGTTCTGCTCGCGCGTGCCGCCGGATCTGCTGATGAGATCGAGGCCGTGCTTCACGCGCGCGTCGACCCCCTGATCCACGTGAGCCAGACCGCGAACCGGTTGCGCGACCTCGTGGCCGTCCGCTCGGAACACCGCGAAGTGTTCGCGGCCCTCGCCGAGTCCTTCAAGCGCGCGAAGAACATCGTGGGCGAGACCCAGCCCGGCGAGGTTGATCAAACCGCGTTCGTCGAGGGCGCCGAGACGCGGCTGCATGCGGCCATCGTGCAGGCCGAGACTACGCTCTCCACCGACCCCGCGGCCCGCTTGCGCGCGGTGGCCGGTTTGCGCGGCGAGGTCGATGAATTCTTCAAAGGCGTCATGGTCATGGCCGACGATCCAAGGCTCAAGGCCAATCGCCTCGCTCTGCTCTCACGGCTTCTGAATCTCGTTTACGAAGTCGCCGATCTTTCCAAGCTGGCCTCGCCCGCGGGCGAGCACGCCGCTTCTTCTCAGGAGAAATAAACAAGTGCCCAAGTTCGTCTACTTTTTCGGCGGCGGCAAGGCCGAAGGCCACAAAGACATGAAGGACGCGCTCGGCGGCAAGGGAGCGGGTCTGGCGGAGATGACCAACGCCGGCCTTCCGGTGCCTCCCGGCTTCACCATTTCCACCAAGGCCTGCGCGGTCTTCGAAGAGAACAAGGGTTCGCTCACTCCCGCCATCGAAGACGAGATTGCCGAGGCCCTGGCCAAGCTCGAGACACTGATGGGCAAGTCGCTCGGGCAGGCCAGCGATCCGCTACTCGTCTCCGTCCGCTCCGGCTCGAAGTTCTCGATGCCCGGCATGATGGACACCATCTTGAACCTCGGTCTCAACGACAAGTCGGTCGAAGGCCTCAAGAACAAGACCGGCAACGGCCGCTTCGCCAAGGACTCGTACCGCCGCTTCATCCAGATGTACTCGAACGTGGTCCTCAACATCAACAAGGATCTCTTCGAGCACGAACTGCATGAAGTGAAGAAAAAGGCCAAGGTGAAGGCCGACGTGGACCTGACCGAGGCGCACCTCGACGTGGTGCTCGAGCGCTACAAGGGCGTGGTCCTCAAGCAGATCGGCAAGCCCTTCCCCCAGGATCCCAAAGAGCAGCTTTCGGGCGCGCGGGACGCGGTGTTCCGGAGCTGGGGCAATCCCCGCGCCGTCACCTATCGTCGCCTCAACGACATTCCCCACGACCTCGGCACAGCGGTGAACGTGCAGTGCATGGTCTTCGGGAACAAGGGTGACTCCTCGGCCACCGGGGTGGGCTTCACCCGAAACCCCTCCACCGGAGCGCGCGAGTTCTACGGAGAGTTCCTGCAGAACGCGCAGGGCGAAGATGTGGTGGCGGGCATCCGCACACCGCATCCCATCGCCGACCTGCAGCAGCTCATGCCCGCGGCCTACAAGCAGCTGCGTGAGATCACCACGCGCCTCGAACGTCACTACAAGGACATCCAGGACTTCGAGTTCACCATCGAAGAGAACAAGCTCTTCATGCTCCAGACAAGGAACGGCAAACGCACCGGCCTCGCCTCGGTGGTGATCGCGGTCGACCTGGTGGAGGAGGGGATTCTCACCAAGGCCGAAGCGCTGATGAAGGTCGAGCCCCAGTCGCTCGACCAGTTGCTGCACCCGATCTTTGAGCCCAAGGAACGGGCGAAGGCCAAGGTCGCCGCCAAGGGCCTTCCTGCGTCGCCCGGCGCCGCCACTGGCGCGGTGGTGTTCACCGCCGACGACGCGGTTGCCTGGGCTCACAAGGGCAAGCGCGTCGTCCTGGTTCGCATGGAAACCGTGCCCGACGACATCCACGGCATGCACGTGGCCCAGGGCATCCTCACCGCCACGGGCGGCATGACCTCGCACGCCGCAGTGGTGGGACGCCAGATGGGCAAGCCGTCGGTTGTGGGTTGCTCGGTGCTTTCCATCAACGCCAAGAACAAGACCATGACGGTGGGCGACCGGGTCATCCGCGAAGGGGAGGTCATCTCCATCGACGGCTCCACCGGCGAAGTGATGTTCCAGGCCTTGTCGACCTCGCCGTCCGAGGTGTTGCAGGTGGTGAACGGCACACTCAAGGCCCAGAAATCGCCGATCTACCAGAAGTTCGAGAAGCTGCTTTCGTGGACCGACGATGTGAAGCGTCTCGGCATCCGCGCCAACGCCGACATTCCGAAGGACGCGAAGACCGCCTTCGCCTTCGGCGCTCAGGGGATCGGCCTGTGCCGCACCGAACACATGTTCTTCGCCACCGAACGGCTGCCCCACGTGGTGGCCATGATTCTGGCTGCGGCCAAGGGTGAGAAGGGCATGGCGGTTCTGCGCACCCTGGAGAAGAAGCTCGCCGACGCGAACGCGGCGCAGAAGACGGTGGTGAAGGCCGAGCTTCAAGCGGCGAAGAAGACCTACGGCCCCGCCATCACGCAGTACCAGACGGCGCTCAAGAAGCTCATGCCCATGCAGAAGAGCGACTTCGCCGGCCTGTTCCGCGAGATGAAGGGATATCCCGTCACCATCCGCACCCTCGACCCGCCCCTCCACGAGTTCCTGCCGAAGCGCGAGGATCTGATGGTTCAGGTGGCGGCCCGCAAGGGAAGCAAGGCTGAACTGGCGCGCGCGGAAAAGATGCTCCACGAGATCGAGGGGCTGCACGAGTTCAACCCCATGCTCGGACATCGCGGCTGCCGACTCGGCATCACGTATCCCGAGATCACCCGCATGCAGGCGCGCGCCATCTTCGAGGCAGCGCTGCAGGTGGCGAGGAAGGGAATCAAGGTCCGCCCCGAGATCATGATCCCTCTGGTCGGCCACGTCGAGGAACTCAGGCGTCAGAAAGCCATCGTGCTTGAAGAGGCGCATCGCGTCCTCGGCAAGGATGCGGCGGGCGTCGAGTACCTCATCGGAACAATGATCGAGGTGCCGCGCGGCGCGGTCACCGCCGACGAGATCGCCAAGGAAGCCGATTTCTTCTCCTTCGGCACCAACGACCTCACCCAGATGGGCTTCGGCCTGTCGCGTGACGATGCGGGCAAGTTCCTCGGCCCCTACGTCGAGATGGGGATTCTCGAGAAGGACCCGTTCGTGTCCCTCGACGTCTCCGGTGTCGGACAACTCGTCGAGATCGGGGTCAAGAAGGGTCGGGCCACCAAGCCCAACCTGAAGATCGGCATCTGCGGAGAACACGGCGGCGATCCCTCGTCGATCCGGTTCTTCCACGACGTCGGCCTCAACTACGTCTCGGCTTCGCCCTACCGGATTCCCATCGCCCGGCTGGCCGCCGCTCAGGCCCAGCTCGAAAAGCCGAACGCGGACTAGACGGGATGCTCCGACCGCCCCAAAGCGCCACCCTGGTTTCCCGCCGAGGCGGGAGGTCGCGGTGGCCCTTGGGGCAGGTTGGAGCGGAGTCACGAGAACGCTCCTGGGAGCTTGAGGCGTGCTGACGTATTTCCGTTGCGCCTCGGGAAAGATCGAGCGGCGTCCCGGCTTCAGCGCGGCCGATCTGTCGGACTTCCCGAACGCCCAGCACTGGATCGACCTCGAAGACCCCACGCCGGAGGAAGCGAAGATCCTCGAAGAGGTCTTCCACTTCCATCCTCTGGCCATCGAGGACACCGTCACCGACATCCAGCACCCCAAGATCGACGACTACGGCGACTACGCGTTCATGGTGGTCCACGGCGTGCGCTACGAGTCGCCCAAGGACAGCTTCGTCACCCGGGAACTCGACATCTTCCTGGGTCACAACTACATCATCACCCACCACGAGGGGATGATGCGGTCGATCCGCGCCGCGCAGGAACAGTGCGACAAGAACTGGATGACCTCGATGCACAAGGGCGTCGACTTCCTGGCCCACCAGATTCTCGACCAGCTCTTCGAGCACTATTTTCCGGTGGTCGACGCCATCGACGCCCGCATTGATGAGCTGCAGGAGGAGGTCTTCAAGAAGCCGGAGAAGGAGACCCTCGACAAGATCTTCGCGCTCAAACGCGACATCTCCATGTTGCGGCGTTTCTGCATGCCCCAGCGGGAAATCGTGCATCGCCTGGCCCGAGGCGAGGTGCAGGTGGTGTCTCCGAAGGCGTCCATCTACTTCCGCGACATCCACGACAACCTCTACCGGATCGTGGAAGCCTCGTACGCCCACCAGGACCAGGCTCAGAGCACGCTCGACGCGTACCTCACCGGAGTGAGCAACCAGCTCAATGAGACCATGAAGCGCCTCACCGTGATCAGCGCGCTTCTTGCGCCGATGACGGTCATCACCGGCTACTGGGGTATGAACTTCGATCACATGCCGGAGTTGCGCCTGGCGTGGGGGCCGGCCCTGCCCATTGGTCTGATGGCCGCCGCCTCGGGCGGCCTGCTCTACTACTTCAAGCGCCGCGGCTGGATCTAGTGTCTGCTGACCCGCATCCAGCGCCCGCCACGTCGTAGTGGCCGGCTGCTAGCCTAGCCTCAGCCCATGTCGCGCATCGCTCGCCTTCCCGACGAAGTCGTCAACCAGATCGCCGCGGGCGAGGTGGTGGAACGCCCCGCCTCGGTGGTGAAGGAACTGGTCGAGAACGCGCTCGACGCCGAAGCCACGCGCATCGTCATCGACATCGAGCAGGGCGGCAAGCGCCTCATTCGTGTGCGCGACGACGGGCAGGGGATTCCCGCGGCCGACCTCGCCATCGCCATCGAACGCCACGCCACGTCGAAGCTCCGGCAGGCCTCCGATCTCGAGCACATCGCCTCCAGCGGTTTCCGCGGCGAGGCCCTGCCCTCTATCGGCAGCGTGGCCGAACTCACGATCACCAGCCGCACTCGCGACGCGTCCGAGGGCGGTGTGGTTTCGGTTGCTTTCTCGCGGGTCACTCCGCCGAAGCCGGCGGCTCATCCCGTGGGCACCACGGTAGAGGTGAAGAATCTCTTCGCCGAGATCCCGGCGCGCCGGAAGTTCCTGCGCGCGGAGTCCACCGAACTCCGCCACGCCGTGGAGATCGTGTCGCTGCTGGCGATGGCGCGTTCGGCTGTGGGTTTCACGGTGCGCGCAGATGGCCGCGAGGTGCTCTCGGTACCACCTTCGGCTTCGATCGAGGAACGGATGACCGCGGTGCTGGGGCGCGACCTTGCTTCGGGGCTCGCTCCGGTAGATTACGAGGAGCAGGGGATTGCCATCTCGGGCTTCGTCTCGCGCGACCCGTCGCGCGGCGGCGCCCGGCCCGACATCCGCGCCTACGTCAACGGTCGCCCGGTCAAGGATCGCGGCCTGTCGAAGGCCTTGTCCGAGGCGTACCGTGCGCTGGGGCACTTCGATCCCAAGCCACTGGCCGTGATCTTCGTCGACGTGGGCCTCGACACGGTGGATGTGAACGTCCATCCCGCGAAGACCGAGGTGCGCTTCCGTGAACCGTCGCGCGTTTTCCAGACCGTGGTGCGGGCCGTGCGTCGCGCGCTGGCCGAAGGCGGCGAGCCCGGGTCGATACGAGCCTGGGGGCGGCCTGCCGCGTCCACCGGCGAGTCGGGTGGTTCGGGGTCGGGTGAGATGCCTTCGGCCCCGGCCGGGCTGCCGGATGGCGTTGAGGGGGACGCTCAGCCGCGCTGGTGGGAGTCGTCGTCGCCGGCCGGCGAGGGTCTCGGTCGATTCGGTTCGGCGGGAGGCTCGAGTTCCACGCCATCCGTGCTCGGCCAGTTCCGCGACACCTACATCGTCGCCGCCCTCGAAGGCGACCTCTGGCTTTTCGATCAACACACCTGCCACGAACGCGCGCGCTTCGAGGCCATCGAGAAGCGCAAGAAGGGGGAGAGGGCGCAAAGCCAGGCACTGCTCGAACCTCAGGTGGTGAAGGTTTCGCCGACCCTGGCCCTGCTGGCTGAGGAAACATCGCTCGACCTTTACGACCTCGGCTTCGAGATCGAGGCCTTCGGCGCAGGCTCGCTGCTGGTGCGATCGATCCCACATCTGCTGTCTGGACGTGATCCCTCGGAAGCGGTCACCAGGATCCTCCGGCAACTTGAAGACAACACCGACGCCCATTGGGCGGTGGAAGGCCGCGCCCATCGCCTGGCCGCAAGCCTCGCCTGCCACTCGGCGGTGCGAGCCGGCCAGAAGATCAACCACCCGACGATGTACGAGATCGTGACCAGCCTCCTCGGCACCCAGTTCCAGGATTACTGCCCCCACGGCCGCCCGACGAGGCACCGCATCCCGAAGGAAGACATCGCCCGCTGGTTCGAAAGGACGGGCTGGCGAAGGTCCTGATTCCGAGCTGTCCGGTGCCGTTACCAGGCTAGTCGTAGCACGGACCGCCCTCAGCGACCGCCACCAACGCGCCGATGGAGCATGCGCAGCTGCCGTCGAGAGTGGTTCACGGGGTCGCTTGGCCCAAGGCCAGGCTGCGCGCTCGACCGCTTGTAGCAAGGACCGCCCTCAGCGACCGCTGTGCAACCCCGGTGATTGGGCCTCGCCAAGCCCCGTTGCCGCAGGTGGCGCCGAGGGGAATCGAGAGGGCTAGGCCGCGCTGAAAGCGGGACGCGAGCGCAGGCGCCTGGTCGCTTCGACTGCTCGTCGCACGGACCGCCCTCAGCGACCGGTGTGCAACGCCGGTGATTGGGCCTAGCCAAGCCGCCGTTGCCGCAAGTGGCGCCGAGGGGAATCGATAGGGCTAGACGGCGCCCGAAGGGCGACGACGCCCTACTGATGAGCTCCCACGCACCATTCGGCGCTCCGCGCCGAATGGCGGCGTGGGAGGGAATCGAACCCCCGACACGTGGATTTTCAGTTCCCGGACTGTGCTTTTCGGTCGTGAGAGCTTGTGTGGGATTGTGTATCTAAACCGAGTCGGCTAATCGACTTGGGGTCTAGACCGCGTTTCTTCGTTGGTCACGTTGAAACACGTCCGATCAAACAGATAACGGACAGTTCTCGGACAGTCGGGCTACTTCTTGGTGGGCGGCGGCGGAGGTGGCGAAAAGTCGTAGCCATCCTTCCTTATCGGTTGAGGCTGGGGCTGCGGTTGCGGCTGGGGTGTCGGCCTTGGTGCTGGTGGTGTTGGTTTGTCTGGCATGGCTACTCTCCTGTTGTTTGAGAACTCGCGAAGAAGACCATCGACCAGACGCCGAAGACGAAGGCATACAGGACGAGGTTCTTGAGGTGATAGGTGACGTCCTTCCTGCGTTCGCGCGACAAGGGCGGAATCTGCTCCTGAAGCCGCGCGTCGTGGTCGTCAATCACGCGTTTGAGGCTCACAAGTCTGCCGACCCGAAGGGCTACCGCCTCAGCCACGAGGGCGATTGCAAACGATCCTTGCGCCAAGTTCAGCGCCATCCGGGCGTTTGCGCCCTTGAGCGTTACAGAAAGAGCCAGCGCGCCTGCGCAGAGCGTAAGCATCGCGTTGTCGAATGAATCGGAGGCACGAGCGTCTTGCTCGACGTAGAACTTTCGAGATTCGAGGAGGCTGGCTCGCTCCAGTTCGTCGCAAGGGTCAATCGCAGGTTTCGCCTGAGGAGTTACCGAAACCTCAACAGACACGACCGTAGTGCCCTCCGGCTTCGGAGGATCGGACGGACCCTCAGGCTCTTGTTGCGGTGCGGCCATGCTTTCCCGGAGCGCGCCTATGCGCTCCCCTCATCTCGCCACTTTCTCAAGGGAGGACTCAGAACGAGGTCCGTTCTCCAGCGGCGTCATTCGGCGTCATTATTTCGATATCGCGTTGAGGAGGAGAAAAGATGCCGGAAGCTCAACGGCCCTCCGGCATCGTCCGCGTGGGGTACACTCCGCGCGGTTGCATCGTCGCAATCAATAGACCTCACCAGTCCAAGGGTTCTTAGTAGGGAGCTTTGGGCTTTGTGGGGTCTTTTTCTTGATGGCGACTACTTCTTCGCCGTGCCTTTGCCGGGAAGAGGCATCCTTTCGACCGTGGTTGTCGCCGGACGCTGACGGGCGTCAGCAACAGTCATCAGCCTTCCGGTCACTGCGTTGCGACCGATCAGGAAAGACTCGCGTTCTTTGTTGGCCATGTTCTTCATCACCTCCTTTCTGATGTTCATTGATCCGGTCTGCTGGTCCTCCACTCGTGGAGACAAGCGCCGAAAATGAGAGAGCGGTCCCTAGCTCGCCTTCCGCCACTGCACTTTGGGCGTGATGCTCCAGCGGCCATCGGGAAACACGTGGATCCGCATGTGCTGATCGTTCCGAGTCGTGTAGACCTTTCGTCCGGCAACGTCACCTCTAGCGCGGTCGCCGTACCATCCGCAGGTGTCTTGCGTTTGATAGATCCGGTCGCGGTCGGACACCACAACGATCGTCGGGCTACAGATCTCGAAGATCTCATCGCAGCACCCGCTCTCGCGGCCATGATGCGAAGCCATGAAAACGTCGATGTTCCGAAGGTCGTTGCGGAAGTCCGCCCGTTTAAGCAGTCGTTGCCAGCCTGCCCGCTCCATATCGCCGCCAAGAATCATCTTGAAGCCAGCCCATTCAAGGACGGTGACGATGCTGAGGTTGTTCTCGTCGTCGAAATCCTTGCGGTACTCGTTCCAATAGAACCGACGGTCCATTTCGCCGAAATCGGGGAGACTGCTGACGCTAGCGCTTGAGGAGAGCTTCCACTGCGCAAGGTTGTCGATCCCTGCACCCATTCCGTCCGTGGTTTTCAATTTTCGAAGATCCCCTCCGCCAACCGTTGGATTCGTTTTGATACGTCGCACGGTCGCCGTCCGACGTAGGTTCTCGAAATCGCGCACGTGATCCTCGTCGTAGTTGCTGATCACGAGGCTCTCGATTGTGCTGCCCGCGAAGTGGTCGGACGGTCGCCAATCGTCGCTGCGTCCGCAGTCAATCATGAGGAGGTTTCCGTTTGGGGCCGTGACCACGACGCAGGCGCCGTGTCCTACGTCGTAAATATCAACGATCATGTTTTGTTCTCCTGAGCGAGCGGCAGCTCCGCGTACGTAACGAAAAGCTCGTGCGTGTACAGCCGCAGAAATTTGAGATAGCGGAGCAGCATCAGAAGGGAGAGCGCGAACGCGGCCCATGCGAAGCCGTACGGAATTTGGGGACCATCCCCGGAGGGTCCGACCAGAATCAAGACCCCGACGACCAACAAACTGAGAGAGATATTCCGCGCGAAACCGTAGAGGTTTCGGAAGGAGTCGCATCGCGCCATCGTTGCGGCGTCGCCTTTGAGGACTCCGAACACGTGGACGAAGAGCGCTTCTCCTGAACCGCTGAACCCTCGCGCATGAACTGCTGCGAGGAGGCGCTTCTTCGTTTCCTCGTGAAGTGGCTTGTGGTAGTTCCAGAAAACCGAGGGAAAGCCCGACCGAGTCTTGCCGAGGAGCACGTAAGAAGGCGCGAGAAGGCCGCGCCGCACGAGCCCGTTCTCAAAGATCGTCGCGGAAACGTGCGCGACGATATGGCCCATGATGTAGGCCGCGAGGACGAGGAACACGTCCAGCGCGAGAGGGTGGTCCTTCTTAAGGATCCAGCCCTGACCATGCAACACGTCTATCGCGGCCACGATGAGAGACCCCGAAGACAGGTATGCGAAAACGTCGTAAGCGCTGAACGGCAATATCTAAGCCCTCCTAGTTGGGTTAGCTGAGTACTCCTTGCTCAGAAAAGTCCATTTGTGACTTCTAGCACATTGGAACCGATTTCTACAAATGGGTCGATCTCAGAACCTTGATACCACCGGTAGGGCCCGGTTCGGGTCCGATGCACAAAAGACCGTAGGCTTCCCACAATGGACCCAGGGCAAGGAGACATTGGCAAGACCAGCGAGGCCGTCGCCAAGCTCGCGGAACTCGTCGCCGACTGGGTCAAGCGAAAACAGGAACCTAAGCGAATTCGTGCGGAAGCGCAGGCGAAGGCGGAAGCGATGCTGATCCTCACGGATGCAGGGATCGCGAGCCAACAGAAGCGGACGTCGGCCGAGATCGAAGATTTCGAGGTTCGCCTTCGAGCGCGTGATCGGTTTGTGAAGGAACAGGTTCTGTTTCAGACCAACATGGAGGACATCGTCGAACGTGCCGTCGATGCTCTGCCCGGAGAGGTGAGCGAGCGGCCCGTCCCGCCAGATTGGATAGCTGAATTCTTCGCGCACGCTCGCCACGTCTCCGACCCCGAGATGCAACAACTATGGGCGCACCTGCTCGCGGGAGAGGTGACGACTCCCGGGAGCTTCTCGCGGCGCGCGATGAACACACTTAGGCAGTTCGCGAAGGAAGATGCACAGTTCCTTGAAACGATCTGCCACTCATCGTTTCGGCACGAAGAACAACTTTATTTGAGCCTTGATCGGAACAATCTTTGGGCTCTCTCGCCCGGCGATCTCGCCTATGCCGAGCAGATCGGGATTCTTGGAAGCCCGGCGGGAACGCACGTTCGATTCACTGGAGAGATCCAATACTTCGACCTTAAGGCGAACGCGCCCGGTTCGGAGTCGCTCCCGGTCGTCCTCTTTACGGCGGCCGGGCAAGACCTGGCGAGACTGGCAATGAAGAACCTCGAACCAGATCTTGTGGCATGGCACAACATCCGACTGGCACTATCGGAGGTCGCTGCCGTGGGCGAAGAGCGACAGCGCCCAAACCCAAGGCGCTCAGGATCGCTCCGACCGCCGATGACGCTGGAACAGATCGAAAGCAGGCTCGAGGATCCAGATCCGGGCGTGGTCTGAGGCGCGCGGTTTTTCCCAAGCCGTTCCATCCGCCTCGCTCCCGTCGCCGGGCAGCAAAGGCGACGAAGGAGGAGCACCTTTCACGTCGCGGGGCAAGTCTTGGAGTCTGGAGTTCTATTCTTCGCGCGGGGGGAATGGCTCGCCACGAAGGACCGCGTAGGTCCGCCCGGAAGGCGTGGGCACTAGCCCGATCCGGCCCTTTGCTGCGGCCCAGTCGCTTGCGTGAATGAAGCCCGAATCGAAGACAGCATCCATACCGGAGAGGCCATTCACTCGGACATCGCCAAGAGCCATCATGCAAAGGGGCCAGAGCGATGCGACCAACGTGTGGGTTCCGAAACTGCCGCCGCTGACTATTCCGCAGAGCTTCCCCTCCCCAAACACCCGCCTCCGCTGAAGCCTTGATTCACGTTGACGTCGATTTCAAAGCAGGGGAAGTCGTACTTGACGCGTTGTCGCCAGGGGGAATAGACAGCGGTCACGGTCGCCTCAAGGGGCGTTGGATAAGCGGTGCAGACCAAGGAGTCACCTTCGTACGATCCACTAGAGAGGGGATAACCAAGGAGTCGCACCCTCTCGCCGACCGGCGGAGGCATCAGCGACCACGAGAGAAAGTCCTTGGGCATTGGAAGAGTCGAATCGCCACAACTCTGTTCGTTCGGCACCAACAAGAGCGAGATGTCGGTCGTCTCAGTCCTCCATTCGTGACACGGTGACCACAGGCCGAAAGGCGGGTTTCCATCGGCGCTCTGCTGGAAAAGCCTTATCCCGTGCTCACTCTTCTCGGCTTGTCCGACCTTCGTTGACCGTCGTTCGCCGAGAAACGTGAAACCCTCGTCGGTGAGGTGACGCGCTGTCAGAGCCAAGCGCGGTGCGATGAAGATCGCCGAGCCACCGGCGCTCGTTCTTCGTTCAGGGCCTTCAAACATCAGGCAGCACGTGAGCCGTTCGGCGTGAGTGAGCAGACTCGCGGGGTCCCCCTCGTTTATCCCATCCTCCTGTTCCGCCGCAACGGCGGTGGGCGATACGCCCGCACGCACCGTAGCCCTGCGCCATTTCGACAGTCCCGAACGGCTAAGGGCTAGCGAGAGCGCGCACCCAACTCCGAGGGTTGCGGCCAACATCGGCCAAAAGGACGGCAGGTCGTTCAGCAGGGAGCCGACGAACGCAATCAGGGCGAGAGCAACGCCGATCAGAAGCGCCTTGTCCACTGTCAAGACTCTATGAGGCGACGACCCCGTTCCGACGCTCACGCTCGGTTCGGGCGGGGAGGATGTAGGTGCGCTGGCAACGTCGAAGCCCGCACCACCGCGCCGCAAGCAGGAACACTCCCAAGGAACTGCATGAGGAACATTGCCGCCTCGGGATTGTCCGCCGTTCTCTGGCACTTGTACTCAAATATCGAGACTCCGCGAGCGCGTAACGGCGTCGCCCTGAGCAATTGGGCGGTAGGGCCTTGGTCGAGTCCGTGTTCCGGTGCGAAGTAGCTGGCCACCGCGACGACGAAGTCGTCAGGAACCCGTTGCCGGAATTCATGGAAATAGAGTCCGCGGATGATCTTGGTCAGGACTCGCCGAATGATGTCGTGGTCCAACCGGATTTCGTAAGCTTCCCCGAGATAGAGGCCTGCGGGACTGAACTGCGGCCTGCGCGTCATGTCGTTGACCACAGCATTGATCGCTCGAAGCCGGTTCGGTGTCAGGATCCGTCTGAGTCGCTGTTCGTTGAGGATCTCTGCTTCTTGACTGGAAGCGCCTGCGAGAACGCGCAAGAGAAGGTACTCCTCGTCCGCCGACGTGCCGCCGTTGCAGGTCGCACAGGCCGGAACCGTGATGAGATTCGTAGGCCGGGGCGTCCTAAAGAACTTCCGCGAGGGGATGTGGTCCGTAGTGGTGGCGGGTTGTCCGCAGAACGCACAAGTCGGTGGAGGTCGACGCGGACGGGTCCTCTTCGGCACGTATGCATCCTAGCGTCTCGCCCCCGGCCCCTTACGCCACTCCGGTGCGACAATGCCTGATGCCTCGATTTGCCCCTCCCGCACTCGGCGAGCGCTGGTAGACATCCGGCATGAGATAGCGATGTTTCACTGGTTGGTTTCAAACCCACCAGCGGCTAGCGACCGGTTTCGACAGCTTCTCGGGATGGAAGGCTTCGGCAAGGACATGCGCTCCGGGTTTGGTCGCCCCCGAAGAACAGCTTTGACGGCGAACTTGTCCGACTTGAGGTGGGAGACTGTGAGGGCGAGCGGACGCTCCTGGACGTTCCTAGGGCGATGCTGTCCTCCATCTCTCGTATCCCGCAGTGAGTCGCACTCGACGAAGGCGGCCTTCTACTGATTGAATTCCACAACAGGAGGGTCACATGGCCAGACGGAAGAAGAATCAGTCTGCACCGAAGCCAATTCCCGGTGTGCCAGCGAACGACCCCTATCTTGCCCATACCCTGCCGATCACCGACGCGGCGAAGGGGTTTTCGCTCGACTTCGGTCTGCCCGGTTTGAAGCAGACCGTGACGGTTGTTCGTCGGACTCCCAGCGGACCACTAGGTCCTCCGCAAGGATCTCCAGGAAAGTACCGGGCGATCGTGACCCTGCAACGTCCCGGCTTCAACCTACTCCCTGAGGGGACCGCCAGCTTCGAGGGCGGCCTAGTCGGCGATTCTCACCTTGCAATGACGCCCGATCACACCCCGCCAGACCTTTCCACAGCGACGGAACTGGAGATCGACTTCGTGGCGGAGGAAACCGGCCAGACCTTTTCCCTTGCCGCGCTTGCCAACGAGAAGGGATTTCTTCAGAAGGTGCGGCTCAACGACTTTGACGCACAGAGCTTCGCGGATGCGCACACGATCATGGCTCCAGCGATCGGAACGGTCCTGAGCCAATTCTCCATACAGCTCGATGTTCCATTGCGAGTGTGTCAGCTCGACTTGACCGAAGTTTCCACGGGTTCTGTCCTTCTAACTTGGACCAATCCGTCGCTCGATATTCCGCTTGTTGTCGCTCCGCGCTTGGGCTCGCAAGAGTTCCGTGCGTACTCAAGTCTTTATCGGGAGGGTCTAGGAACGGATAGCCCCCTCTATCAATTTCTGTGCTTCTACAAAATCGCGGAGGGCGTCAAAGGCCGACGCGTGAAAGCCGCCCGCGATGCGAAGAACAAGGGGCAAACGGCCCCACCGATGCCGCTAGAAGTAGTGCCAGAAAAGCCCGAGGACCTTGTTCCTTGGCTTCAGACAATCTTCCAAGTCTCTCTTCCTTGGACGCCTCAACGGTTGGACGCCATCTTCTTGCCAGAAATCCGGGGCCGCGCATTCTCCGATGTGCTTTCAAAGGACAAGGCCATAACCGCGCTGCGTAATCGGATCTCCCATTCACTGGCGGGGTCCAGTGCCGATGACGTCGTGGACCTAGACCAGGCTTCAATCCATGCAGAGGCTCAGCGATTCCTTCCGATCCTCAAATGCATTGCTCGGAAGATGCTACGAAACGAATTCTCGAACGAGTTCCTACCGCACCTGGCGAAGTAGCCTCAGGCGGGCTGGCGGGGCCTCTCTCGCTACCTCGCTCCAATACCCTGCGGCGGTGGCGGTTCACCCAATGTTTCGGCGGCCCGTTTGAAGACCCATCACTGCGGCCCCTATCGACGGCCCTAAGAATGGTGGCGTGGGAGGGAATCGAGAGGGCTGAGCAGCGCTGATTGGACCTCGGCGGTCCCCTGCGCCCTGCCGGCGCGCGGCTGCCGGCTGGTAAGCGGGGGGAGGGGGTTGCTTCCGGTGTCGGAAACGGGTTCACCCCTGCAATGAGCGGAGGCGGTGAGCGCGCGGGATCTTGAGGGTAGGCACCCTTCGACAGGCTCAGGGCACCGCAAGGCTTGCTCCTACAAGCTGATGACTGGACCTGGCTGCCCGAGTCGCGAGCCGATAGTGGGGCGAGGGGGTTGCTTCGGGTGTCGGAAACGGGTTCACCCTCGCAATGACGGAGGGGCCGCAAGTGGCGCCGAGGGGAATCGAGAGGGCTAAGCCGCGCTGAAAGCGCGGGTGCCCTCCTGATGAACTCCCACGCACCGATTCGGCGCTCCGCGCTTGCAAGTGGCGCCGAGGGGAATCGAGAGGGCTAAGCCGCGCTGAAAGCGCGGGTGCCCTCCTGATGAACTCCCACGCACCGATTCGGCGCTCCGCGCCGAATGGTGGCGTGGGAGGGAATCGAACCCCCGACACGTGGATTTTCAGTCCACTGCTCTACCAGCTGAGCTACCACGCCACATCCTTGCGCTTACGTTTCGTCGCACGCGACGACCCCTGCGGAACTCTGCGGGGATGCGGATTCAATCACGCCGCGTGAGTGCGAGTCAATCTTTGAGCTCCGGGCCAAGTGCTTTGGCGCTTCGCTTTGACTCGCGGTACGACACTTGACAAGGGCCGGCCTCGGCCGGCCCTTGTCGTCGCATCAGGCTTTCTTCTTGGCGGCTTCAGGCGCCTCGGGCTTGCCCTTTTCGGATTTGTCGGCCTTTTCGGCCTTGTCACCCTTTTCGACTCCCGCCTCGGCGGCAGGGAGCCCCAGGGTGGCGCGCAGTCTGGTGTCGATCTCGTTGCGGATGTCGCGATTGGCGAGCAGGAACTGCCGCACGTTTTCGCGACCCTGGCCGAGACGCTCGCCCTTGTAGGCGAACCAGGCGCCGGACTTCTCGATGACTTTCTGCTCGACGCCGAGGTCGATGAGATCGCCCTCCCTCGAGATGCCGACGCCGTAGAGGATGTCGAACTCGGCCTCGCGGAACGGGGGCGCGACTTTGTTCTTCACCACCTTGACCCGGGCGCGGGACCCGATGACGTCGTCGCCTTCCTTGAGCGAGGCGATGCGGCGGATGTCGAGGCGGATGGAGGCGTAGAACTTCAGCGCGCGACCACCGGTGGTGGTTTCGGGGCTGCCGAACATGACACCGATCTTTTCGCGCAACTGGTTGATGAAGATGAGGCAGGTGCCGCTCTTCGAGACCACAGAGGTGAGCTTGCGAAGAGCCTGGCTCATGAGACGAGCCTGCAGACCCATCTGAGCCTCGCCCATTTCGCCTTCGATTTCAGACCGGGGGACGAGGGCGGCGACCGAGTCGATGACCAGGACGTCGCAGGCGTTTGAGCGGATCAGCACCTCGGCGATTTCAAGAGCCTGCTCGCCGTTGTCGGGCTGGGAGACCAGCAGGTTGTCGATGTCGACACCCAGCTTGCCCGCGTATTTCGCGTCGAGGGCGTGCTCGGCGTCGATGAAGGCGGCCATGCCGCCGCGCTTCTGCGACTCGGCGATGACGTGCAGGGCGAGTGTGGTTTTGCCGGAGGATTCCGGACCATAGATCTCGATGACCCGGCCCTTGGGGAAGCCGCCCACGCCCAGCGCGGCGTCGAGCGAGATGGACCCGGTGGGGATGGACTGGACCTCGATTTTCTCGCGGCCCCCGAGCTTCATGATGGATCCCTTGCCGAACTGCTTTTCGATCTGCAGCAGGGCATTGGCTACGGCGGCGGTTCGGTCGGGGCTTTGTTCGGCCATTACGACTCCTTAGAGGTGGTAGTTGGTTAAGTTGTTGGAGAGCAGGCGGAGTCTGAGGCCCGGGTATGCCGGATCAGGTCCAATGGTCTGAGGTTATTTTTCCGTGGCGAACGCGAAGACGTGTTCCTGGCCGCGGACGATGAGCATGCGGTCGGTGATGGCGGGAGTGGCCATCAGAACTTCGCCCACTGCGTTTGTGGCCAGAAGTTCGAAGGTGGGGCCGGCCTTGACCACGAACACCTCGCCGTCCTCCGCAGTGACGTAGATGCGGCCGTCGGCGGCCACCAGAGAGGCGGAGTGCGCGCTGGGCTTGGTGCTGATCCGGCTTTGATAGAGCCGCTCGCCGGTTTTGGCGTTGTAGGAGGCGAACACGCCGTTGTTCTGAACGGCGTAGAGCTGATCGCCGTAGACCACGGTGGTGGGGATGTACGGCCCGCCGCGTTTGGCCTTCCAGGCGAAAGCGGAGGGATCGGGGCTGTCGGTCACCGTCACCTTGCCGCGCAGTCCCGTCTTGATCGCGAAGATCGGCTGGGTGGGCGGGTAGCCGGCCGAGACGTAGATGAGATCGTTGACCACGTAAGGAACCGCGATGGTGATCTCCGATGTGAACTTGTCACCCGAGATCGACCACAGTTCCTTGCCGGTGGCCGGATCGTAGCCGCGGAGGGCATTGGTGCCGTTGGTGATGAGTTCCGGCCCGGTTTTCGCCTCGTGGACGGTGGGCGTGCCCCACGAGGGGATCTCGTCACGTGAGGTGCGCCAACGCTCCTTGCCCGTGCTGAGATCGAACGCCGCGATGAACGAGTTCTTCTGGATGTCGGCCTGAACGATGACCGAGTCTTTGTAGATGATGGGGGAGCCGCCCACGCCCCATTCGTAGTCGGGGTCGTAGAACCAGCCCGCGTTCATGAGGCCCAGGTCTTTGCTCCACACCGGTTTGCCGGTGGCGAAGTCGAAGACGAACAGTCCCTCGGAGCCGAACCACACCGCCACGTGTTTTCCGTCGGTGACGGGGGTGCAGGTGGCCTGGCTGGACTTGGTGTGGCGTTTCGTCTTGGGTGCGCCTTCGGTGGCGACTTGCTCCCAGATCACCTTGCCGGTTTTACGGTCGAGGGCGTAGACCTTCCACGTGTGCTTGGCCACGTCGTTCGACGGCTCGACGTCGCCGTAAAGGCCATGCCGGAAGGGCTTGGGGTCGGACGAGATCGCGGTGGTGACGATCACGCGGTCGCCCCAGACGATGGGCGAGGACACCGCAAGGCCAGGGATGGCCGTTTTCCAGGCGAGGTTCTTGCCCTCCTTCCCGTCGAAGGTGATGGGAGGGTTCATGCCCTCGGCCACTCCGGTGGCGCGGGGGCCGCGGAAGCCGGGCCAGTCTTGAGCGGTGGCGAGCGATGGCCCCAAGAGGGCGATAAGAACAAGAGAGCGCTTCATGATCAGTTGGTCCTCTTCAATTTCATGTCACCGCCACGGGAGGCGAAGCGAACCCCGACCACCTGCCCCTGGGCGTCCCTTTCGAAAATGAACTCGAGCCGTGCCTGGACGAACTTAAACCGGTCCTTGGCCGAGGGGATGAGCGCCGTCGAGGCCTGGGGAGCGACGAAGTTGAGCTTGCCGTCTTTGACCCCGAAGGTCAGGTTGGTGTCGCCTTCGGCGAACTTGCCTTCGTAGCCTTTGAGGGTGGCCTCGTCGACGGGGAAGGTCGTGGCCCGGGCCCCTTTGGCCTCGACCAGCGCCGCGAGCCCTTCGTTCTTCTCATTCTTCATGACCGTGGCCACTAGCAGCGCGTCGTCGAGCGCTTCCTGAGAGAGTTTGCCCTTGGCCAGGATCAGTTCGACCAGCTTTCGGTCGCCTTCGCGGACGCCATCGGAGAGGGCTTCGGCCACCGCGGCGCCCTTTTCGATGAGCAGAGCCACGATGTCCTCATGTTTCTTGTTCATCGCCCAGCCGAGGGCGTTGGCGTTATAGAAGTTGTCCTTCACGTTGACGTCGGCGCCGCGTTCGATGAGCAGGCGGACGATTTCGGTGTGGCCGCGGTCGCAGGCGAAGAAGAGGGGCGTTGAGTTGTATCGGGTGCGGGTGTTGACGTCGGCCCCCTCATCGAGCAGACGCTTCACCGTGGCCAGGTCGCCCTTTCGGGTGGCGGCGAGGAGCTGCTCGCCGCGGTCGTCGGCTGAGCCAGGGACAGGGGCGGAGGCCGAAGCCACGTGAGCGAGAGAGAGAAGGGAGACGGCCACCAGACAGCGCAGTGATTTCCAGGAGTTCTTCATCATGGGTCCTCGGTTTTTGGAAGGTGGCGCAGGATACAGCGGTGGTCGATTGTAGACCGGGCTGAGGCGCAAAGCAAATATAAGGCGAAAACCGGAACTCCCTTAGCCTCAATAAAAAGGTGTTGAAAATGCGCCATTTTGAGTATCATCCGGGGGAATCAGCCAGAGCCAGACGTCCATGACGACCACGGCCGGAAGCTCGATCGGGGGCATGGCCTTTGATCGCACGAGGCAGGAGAAGCGTTGAAGAAGGTCAAGAACAAGCCCTCAAGTACCGGAAAAAAGAAGACTTCGGAAACGAAGGCCAAGTCCGACAAGAAGGCCGTGAAGGTCAAGGCGCCCGCCAAGAGTAAAGCGCCCAAGGTCAAGCCCGCCGCCAAGGCCGTGGCCCCGAAGAAGCGCTCCAAAGAGTTCGCCCGGCGTCCCGTCCTCCGTACTCCGGTGCCCTCGCCGCTGCCCCAGCAGCACGTCGCCGCCCCCCAACCCACCATCGTGGCCCCGGCCCGCTCCATGCCGCCCCGGGAAGAGGTCATCATCCCCTTCGCTCCTCTTCGGCCCGCTATGCCTCTGCCCACCGACTTTGAGGTTGGCGGGGTTGTTCTGGTGATCTCCTACTCGATCCGAGACGGCCGGCGCGCAGATTTCCTGAACCTCATCTCCGACTTGAAGCCCCTGCTCATCTCCATCGGTGGGGCCGACTTCACTCTTTATGAGGACCGGAGCCGGGTGAACTATTTCATGGAGATCTTCCGGTTCCGTGACGAGGCCGAGTTCACGGCCTTCGACGACAAGTTCCATAAGGATCGCAAGATCGCCGCGATCTACGGATTGCTCGACGAGATCGTCGAAGCCGAAAAGAGCGACTTCAAGATCTACGACCGGCGGCTTTAAGACGGGGTCACCCGTTCCGAGGCTCGCATGCCCACGCCGGTTGGTCATGCCCTCGCCGGGCTTGCGGTGGCCGGACTTTCCGCCGGCCCCGCGCGCCCTCAGCCGGTTCACGTCGCGGTCCTGATCTTCTGCGCGACCGCGCCCGACCTCGACCTGGTCCTGCGCTTCATCGACGGCGCCAGTCACCACCGCGGGCCCTCCCACAGCGTCGGCCTCGCCATCCTGGCGGGGCTGATCGGCTGGGTCCTTCGGCGCTTTGGCGTTGATCTTCCCAGTCCCTGGGCTCTAAGCGCCGCCTGGGGCTCGCACGTCCTCCTTGACTACCTCGGAATCGACACCAATCCTCCGTTCGGCGAGATGGCGCTGTGGCCCCTCACCCGGGACTTCTTCATTTCACCTCTGCCTCTCTTCTACGATGTTCCGCGTGCGTTCACCCCGGAGGCCATCCGCCACAACCTGATCGCGGTGAGCATTGAAGTGCTTGTCCTCGCCCCCCTGGCCTGGCTTGGCTGCAGCCGGTTCCTTCGAAAGGTGAAAAAACCATGACCTTCTTCGCTCTTGCTGCTGCCGCCTTGCTCTCGGCCTCCGCCGCGGGCCCGGACATCAGCGCCTTCTGGAAACACTGGGGCGATGGCAGGGCCGAGGTCTCCACCTACCGGCTCACCACACCGCGCTACGGCGAGCCGCGCCAGGGCCAGGCCGTTCTCGTCTACGTGACCGAGGACATGAGCGAGTCCCAGCGGGTGAAGGCGGAGCCAGGACGCAAACCCGCGAGCGACGTGTTTCCAGCGCTCAAGCTCAACCACATCCGCTCGTTCCAGACGGGGATCTACGACTACCGGCTGATGACCTCCACGTTCGTTCGGGTGGCGCCGGAGATGCCGGTGGCGAAGATCAGCTTCACTTCGCAAGAGTGGTGCGGGCAGGTCTATCACCAGCTTCTGCCCCGCGGTTCGAAGATCGAGAGCGTGTCGCACAGCTACTTCGACGGCGAAGCCGATGCCGAAGTCGATCTGCCCATGCGGCCGCAAGGGATCTTCGAGGACCAGCTCTTCATCATGGTGCGCCAGCTGCTTGGGGAGCCGTGGGTGACCTCGGCTCGCGGCCTGGCCCTGCTGCCCTCGCTGTGGTCGGCTCGCGGCCTGCACAAGCCGCTCGCCTGGACCAACGCCCAGATCAACACCCGGGCGAAGACGTCCTCGGTGAAGACGCCCGCGGGGACGTTCGAGGTGGTGTCGATCGAGGTGATGATCGGCGCGGATGGCGCGAAGACCACCTTCGATGTCGAGGCCACGGGCGCCCGACGGATCATCCGCTGGAAGTCCTCCGACGGGGAGGAGGCGGAGATGATCGCCTCGAAGCGTCTGCCCTATTGGCAGCTCAATTCGTCGGCGGGCGAGGCGGAACTGAAGGGCCTCGGTCTCAAGCCGGTGGCGCGGTAGGGACCCAGTCGCTCCTCGTCGCTCGGAGCGCATCGGACGCGCCTGCTACACTGCGTGTGTTCATTTGAACGAAGGGGGCGCCCCGGTTTCGACGGGAGCGTTTGACTTCGGCAAGGAGCAGGCCGAGCGTGTCTACCGGCTCGTTAATTCGGTGGAAAAATAGAAGTGCCAACGATAACTTGGCTTTGGCTGCCTAAAAGGTAACCACGCTCTGACCTCAGCTCGCCCGTGGCGGGGGTTAAGAGCGTCATCAATGCGGGCTGGCTTCGATCTCTCGGTCCGGGGGAGGAAGGCGAGATCCAATCGGACTAGCGCCGCGCGCTTTTGTTCCGCCTCTATGCGCAGCGCGAAACTTCAGGCGGAACTAAGCCTGTAGGGCCTTCCGGGGCACGCTTTCGGACGCGGGTTCGATTCCCGCCGCCTCCACCATTCGGGCTTCGCCCGAATGGGAGGAGTCGCCGGGACTCAGCAGGGCACCGGCTCCCTCCGGTCGCCGCTTAGCCCTGTCAATTCCCGCCGCCTCGCTCGTGATTCGCCTTCGCCGAATCACTCGACACGCAAAGTGCTCCAGCGCCTCGCTCGGCTGGCGCTGCGCGCGAGCATCGGCGCCTCGCGTCGACCGTCAATTCCCGAAGTCCAACATCATTCGGGCTTCGCCCGAATGTGGAGTCGCCGGGAGTCGGGAGGGCGTCGTCGCCCTTCGGGCGCCGTCTAGCCCTCTCAGTTCCCGCCGCCGGCTCAAGCGTGTTGCGTGCCGGCAAGTGCCTCAATCCGTTGGTAGGGGCCCGCCGCCGACCCGTCTGTGCTGCTCGCCGGCAAGTGCCCCGTCCGCAAGGGCCCGCCGTCACCCCAAGTGAGCTTGACCGCGGCCCGGGTCGAACTCGGGGAGGTCAAACGTCTCCTGCGTGACCGCAAGGACCCAGTCAGTGAGTGGCGGCTGAACCGGGCGGAGTCGGCGGCAGGATCAGACAGCAACCCCCTCCAGGTTCGAGGAACGCCTTTCGGGCTCGGTACCAGAGATATTCTTCTTGTTGCGGTGTCAATTCGCAACAGTTAGGAACCCTTCGTTCAATAGGCGTCGGGAGATCACCAGCACCGATTCGTCGTCTAGTCCCAAGGACGTCAACGATCGCGCCGAGAAAACTCGCTTATCCACTATGGCTGCAATGACTGCCGAGGCTTGTCGCGGGAGCTGGAGGGCTTTGCTCGCAAACGTTACCTCCGTCCCTCCGTTTGGAGAGGGGGTCACGGTGAATTGCAGCGCAGGTTGAATCTCTAGGACGGTATCGAGCGACAGATGGCCTGCAGCGATGCTGTCCAGCAAACGGGATTTGCGAGTGTCAGCTCGCTTCGAGAGCGTGATTCTGTTTATCCGCTCCAGCCCGGAGTGTAGATCTAGGTTTTCCAGCAAGGTACGTTTGATCTCGTCAGCTTGGCGCCCAAACGCAGGCATGTCAATGCCGGCCGAACCTAGGCGCGGCCCGGCGCGAAATGTCGAGTTCTGGTGGAGGTCCACGATGGCAGATTTGATTATGTCGAGCCATGTTGAGGAGAAAAGGCCAACCGTCATGTGAACCGATGCGTCGTCTGAGGTGGCCGCTTCGTGGAACTGGCCTCTAGGCACGTAGAGAAAGTCCCCGGCCTTCAGCGTGACTTCAAGCTCAGCGGGTTCGCCTGGGATTGCCCCGAAAAAGTGGACACGTGGGTTAACGACTCAGGCGGCCTTTGAACGGGCCGC
>CXWL01003599.1_pt1 | contig 67997 bp, 88 predicted proteins | sample 590931 | NCBI WGS metagenome assembly CXWL01 (sample SAMEA3498368, study PRJEB10139) | groundwater metagenome | biome: water well; material: biofilm material | place: Germany | collected 2015-04-27 | reverse complement strand
GGCTCAACAATCCTATCCCGATGAATACCATAGCGGTCTTCTTCATGATGCGGTCTCCTTTGTCTCTCAGAAATTCAATTATGGACAGTATCATTACAAAGCTTAGCCACTGGACAGGATACCGTCTGGTCACAATTGCTCAAAGGGGTTAAATCAATGAGGAAAGAGCGTAGCGCTCCCACCAGCCGGGCTGACAGGAAGTGGAGCCTGGCTCTAAAAGACCGCCAGCGGCATTCGGCGGGATCTCAACAGTATTGTATATCGACACCGAGTTTTCCCGCAGCCTGCTAGAACCGGTCACCCTTATACGACTTCATACGACTTCGCGGACCCTGTTTTCCACGACTGTTTTGATAATCTCCCACCCGTCTTTTTGTCCACGTGCCAGTGCCTTCGTGAATTGCCAAGCCTGTTCAGTGGTGATTTTCCCGGGAAGCGGCGGCTCATTGGGATCCACAACGGCTTGAACGACTGCCGGGCCTGGATGGTTGAAGGCTTCACGTAACACGCTTTCCACCAGCTTTGGATCGTCGACGGTATAGCCGGCCACCCCACAAGCCTTGGCAACTGCCTCGAAGTCGATCGGGTGCAACTGGACGCCGTACTGTGGATTTCCCTCGAACGCAATCTGCTCCCATTTGATCATGCCCAACACATTATTTTTCATGATGATGACCTTCACTGGCAGATTGTATTTTGCCAGCGTAGCGAGTTCACCCATCAGCATCGTGATCCCACCGTCTCCAGTTATGCAGACAACTTGGCGACCCGGATGAGCCACCGCTGCGCCGATACTATAGGGTAGGCCGTTCCCCATTGAGGCCAGTGTGCCGGAAGCGGAAAACTGCATCTCGCTTTTTATGTGGATATGCCGGGCAGCCCACGTCGTCACGGTCCCGGTATCGCAGCAAATAATCGCGTCGTCATGCAGGAACTGGTTTAACCGACGAACGACCACCTGAGGTTTTAACGGCAGATCCATGCGTGTTCCTCGCTCCTCCATCAACGCATTCCATTGCGTCATCCGTGCTTGCGCCTGTTCCAAGAAACTTCGATCTTTTTTCAACCGGATGAGCGGCAGCAAGGCTTGCAAGACATCCACGCACCGACCGACAAGCCCGATATCGACCGGATAGCGAAGGCCGATTCTTGAGGAGTCAATGTCGATCTGAATGGCCCTGGCCTGACCGGGCTTAGGATAGAACTCGAGGTAGGGAAAACTGCTGCCGGCGATTATCAGAGTGTCGCAGTCTTCCAATGCTTCTTGCGACGGTGCGGTTCCAAGCAAACCGATTCCTCCGGTGGTGTACGGGCTATCATCGGGCACCACCGCTTTCCCCAACAGTGGCTTCACAATCGGGGCACCTACAGCTTCAGCCAATTGTAATATTTCATTGCGCGCAGTGAGACAGCCTTGGCCCGCTAGAATTGCCACCTTTGATCCGGCATTAATAATCTCTGCCGCATGTTCGACGAGGGCTTTCGGCGGCAACGTCCGCGCATCGCTGGAAATATCGCCGCTATGATTCGGCATGTTCGTGGATGAACGCGGTCCTTCGGTGGTCCATTTTTGGATGTCCTTGGGAATGGTGATATGGGCCACAGAACGTCTCGCAATGGCTGTTTTCATGGCTTCGTCGACCACGTTGTACACATGAGCCGGTCCCATGATCCGCTCGTTATACGCCGCGACATCCATAAAGACCTTGTCGAGGGACACGTCTTGTTGATAATGCGTTCCAATCAGGTCGTGAAATGTGTGGCCGGTTATGGCGAGGACCGGCTGACCATCGAATTTGGCGTCATAGAGACCGGTCAATAGATGAAGCCCGCCTGGTCCCGACGTCGCGAGACAGACCCCAAGTTTGTGCGCATACTTGGCATAGCCACAGGCAGCGAAGGCGGCCGTTTCCTCATGTCGGACTTGGATGACTGTAATTGCGTCTCGATGTATGCGCAGGGCTTCATAAATACCGTTAATGCCGTCGCCAGGCAGGCTAAAAATAGTATCGACGCCCCAATCGATAAGTCGTTCGACCAGCATGTCCCCAACTGTCTTGCCCATGATTTACTCCATAAGGTGCTCGCACGAATGAGGGAGTTGGATAGTTGATCCGGATGAAACAGTGAACGCCGAACCTACGGTACGATGCGGATTGGGCCATGCTTAAAGACCGGCCCAATCCGCGGCCCGGTTACTTCTGGCAGCTGATTTTCATGGATTCGATGTCGTTCGCCATGTCAAGCTTGCCAAGATTCGGCACACGCTGACCCGGCGCGAACGTGATCTCTGTGCCTTTAAAATCCTTGTCTTCATAGGCATGGACTGAGGCGTTGGAACCGACGATGACGCTCTCGATGTCATTGGCCCAATCCTTGCCCTCAAGATTTTTCAACGTCGAAATCTCCTTCGGACCTTGGATTTTGACATGAGGATCATCCGCATCATAGTTATCGTCTTCGAAAATCTCGATCCAACAATTCTTATCGACCATCTTCATCTCCATGTCCGCGGCCTGGACAGACAGCGCTCCGACGGCGATCACTCCACATACGAGGAACAATTTGAACATCAACATGGCTACCTCCCTTTTGAAAAAAATGTCAGTGAGTTATGGCTTGAGCCGTATGACCGAAAGCGTATGGCCTTCGGATGAGATCTTGGCTTCGATCTTGTCCCCCGGGTTGACCCTGTTCAGGACCTTGGTGTCGTCGCTAAGTTCGAGAGGCACCTCTTTGCCGGCTCGGTCTGTAATGACATAAGATTTGTCCACGATATCGAGCGTGGCCAGACCTTGGTGATCCTTGGTCATATGAAATTCCCCTTCCACCTGAGACACTTCGCCTATCACAATCATGGAAGGTGGCGGGTTAGAAGGCGACTGGGCTCCCGCCCGAGTTCCCAGAACGGCGACAAAACCGACACTGACCGTCGCAGCCAGACTTCCAGGCCATCGAAGTTCTGATGTGCCGAAAGGGTGTTGCGGAGTCTCCAAGTATGGATGGAGCCAGTCTTGATGACTGGCCCCATCTCAGTACCTGAACTTTTCGTTCATAGTTCCGAATCTACATCTTCGGCGTGGCTTGCTTAATGGACGATGCATGGCCCTTATCCGTGGCTTGGGCCTCGATCTTGTCACCCGCCTTGAAGGCGCCGTCCAACTGAGAGGTCTTGTCCACATGCAGACGGACTTCCTTCCCGGCCATATCCTTCACCACATAATAGTCCCCGTCGATCTTCAGTAAATCCCCTTTAACCGTTTGGGTGCTTGGCGCGGCTATGTCCCCAGCCGCAAATGAAAGAGATGCCATCCCGACACCGAGGACCATTGCGAACATGAACGGAACGATGAGCTTCTTCATGACGAACCTCCTTGTAAGTNNAATGTGTGGCATGCAATTGCCCGGACTCAGCCGTTTCTAACCGAAACGAGCGATGCGCTTCCCAAGGCCTTAGGCCTTCTCCTTCACCGTGAGATCATTCTTGACGGACTTTACGCCGGGAACCTGCCTGGTGGCCCAGGATGCGTTGGCACTGGTCATGATGTCATAGACCTCGCCGGTCAGTGAGACGATCCCCGCGTTAGTCTGAACAGCAATATCGGCTTTGTTCAAATGTGAGTCCATCGCGATGTGTTCCTTGACGCGTTTCGTGATGGCATCATCTTTGTCCTCCACCGCTTCGCGTACAGATGGGGCAACTACTTCAAGGTCGTTCTTCACCGTCTTGACCCCGTCGAGCATTTTGGTGATGTCCTCCGCTGCCTGCTTGGCTGCGTTGGAATCGACCTTGCCGCGGAGCAGCACGACGTTCTTTGTGGTCTCGACATCGATTTGCCTCCCCTTGACTCGACCATCGGCAGCGAGGGCGATCTTGGTCTTCGCCGTGAGCCACGCGTCGTTGATCGGAGTCTTTTCATTGGCTTTGTCAAGCGCCTGCGCCGATCCGGCAAGGAACGCCCCACCGATAACCAGAGCCGTGCAAAGTGTCAGGAAAAAGCGAGTGCTCATAGTCGTCTCCTTAAATAAAATATAAAAGTGTATTGTCGGACGTCTCTCCTACATCACATCCCTTCAGCGCGGCTTTGTGCCCGAAGCTTCCGGCGCCGGCTTCTCATGCCACTGGTCCGCCCATTTCATGAGGTCTTCCTTTTTATCGCCATACCGTTCCTGAGCTTTGCCGACAAATTTGTCGTAATTGCCTTCGATCTGCTTCAAGTCGTCGTCAGTAAACTTCCCATACTTCTCTTTCAGCTCCCCTTTGAACTGCATCCATTTTCCCTTGAGTTGCTCTGCATTCATGATGGCTTCCTCCTGTAATAGATTCGACGTTCTTTTTCTATTTATCTGCCCTGTCGTCCCCACTCTTCCTCCTTGTCGGCCATTATGGCGAGAAGATCGGCTGTGGTCTGGTCAAGATTGCTCAGGTCTCCCGACATTCTTCACTCAGCTAGTTGAAAGTCGTACGCTTTAGTGCGGTTTTCTGGGGAGGTGATGTGTGAACCGCAGACGTTCTCACTACCCGCAGGGTCAGTCTTGGTCAAAATGCGGTCTATGGCAGGTGTGAGTGAATGCCCCTTCATCTCATCAGGACGATTCTGCAGCGCTGTATGAAACGACGGAAGGAGCCCAAGAATGTCCAGTATGGTGGGGTGACGTCAACCAGAGACGCCTCGCAAATCGTACCCAGCGCTTCGCCTCCTTCCTCTCCCCCTCTCACGAAAATGATCGGTACAAGAGAGTCTGAGGCATTGAGATGCCCATGATCAGAGTGAAAGTGTCGATGCTTGGCCACGTCGAGTCCCTCAAGAACTCGCCAGTCCTGCTTATTGAGATACGTCAATTTCTTAGACCTGTCGGCCAGCAGAATAATGTCCGGGGCGCTCAGCGGTGGGATGAGCGCATGCCGCGCTCATCCCGATGATTTTCCGACAAACGGCTAACTCGCTCAGGAAATCGCCAAGGTTCTGTATCTGCGAGCGCCGACTCCCGTGGCCTTACTCCATCCGTTGGCTATCAGCCCGGAAGTCTTCCCTCTTGCTGTTCAGCGTTGCCAACAGCTTTTCTGCTGTCCGCAAGTCAGACACGAACAGGATGGAATAGTTGCTTTGCGAGCTCGCCATAAACTCGTTCTGCTTCCCAGAAGGAATTTTCAACAAGACGGCCAATGACGTAAGATATTCTCCCTTTCCACGCGCGATGTCCTGCTCAAGATTCTCGAACGCGACGGCGGTAAACAGGCGCGCCTTTTGGTTTTCCTGTACGACGCCATCGGCAGTCATCCACTCCCCGGGACTCGTGCTCGATGTGAACTTGGCGAACGTGTCGAGCGTGGCTTTGGACGTATTGCAGGCAGACATAACCAACCCTGCGCTTGCCAGCACCAATGCACCGATGAGGCCCTTCAACATTTTGATGCGCATGAGACAACCCTCCATGGTGTTCGAACCTCACTGATTTCGTGGAACCCAACCATGCTATCTGCGGACGGGGCCAGCCCTGCTGACTGGCCCCATTTCTATGCAGGAACTTCTAATCGTATTCCAGAGCCTACATCTTTGGCTGAACGTGTGTGATGGATGCGGCGTGGTTCTTTTCGGTGGCCTGGGCCTCGACTTTATCACCGACCTTGACGGCGCCGTCCAGCGCAGTGGTCTTGTCTACATGGAGACGGATTTCCTTGCCGGCCATATCCTTCACCACGTAAAACTCCCCGTCGATCTTCAGCAGGTCCCCCGTGACTGTCTTGATGGTCGGTACGGCCATGTCGTCAGCCGCGTAGGAGTAGGATGCCATTCCGACACCAATGATCACCGCGATGAAGAATGGACCGATGAGCATCTTCATGATGGAATCTTCTTCATATGTGATTGTGGTGCGCGTGATGCACTGACAGGCTCGTTTCAGTTCGAAACGAGCCTGTCGCTGTTAAAACCTTAGGTTTTCTCCTTGACCATGAGATTATTCTTCACCGACTTTACACCGGGGACCTGCCAAACAGTCCAGGACGCATTGGCGCTGTCCATGATGTCCTTAACCTCGCCGGTCAGCGAGACCACGCCCGCATTCGTCTGGGCATGGATGCCGGCATCCTTCAAATAGGGGTCTTTCGCGATCTGCTCGTTGACCCTTGTCGTAATCGACTCATCCTTGCCATCGATATCCACGCGCATAGACAGGACGACCACCTCAAGGTCGTTCTTCACTGTCTTGACGCCTTCGAGCATTTTAGTAATCTCCTCCGCCGCCTGCTTGGCTGCGTCGGAATCTACCTTGCCTCGAAGCATCACTTGGCCCTTCGTCGTCTCGACTTCGATCTGTCGTCCTTTGACGCGACCATCGGCAGCGAGGGCGATCTTGGTCTTCGCCGTGAGCCACGTGTCGTTGATCGGGGTCTTCTCATTGGCTTTGTCCAGCGCCTGCGCCGATCCGGCAAGGAACGCCCCACTGATAACCAGAGCCGTGCAAAGTGTCAGGATATAACGAGTGCTCATTGTCGTCTCCTTAACTGCAGTGTGACTTAGTAGTCCAGCTTTCTCTTTTCGATGATTTCTCGTCAACGCGTCTTTACTTTCGTAGCTTCCGGCGCCGGCTTCTCATGCCACTGGACCGCCCATGTCATGCGGTCATCATTTTTATCACCATATCGTTCCTGGGCTTTGCCGACAAATCTGTCGTAATTGCCTTCGATCTGCTTCAAGTTGTCGTCAGTCAACTTCCCATACTTCTCTTTCGGCTCTCCTTTGATTTGCATCCATGTCCCTTTAAGTTGATCCGCGTTCATGGCGCCCCCTTCTTGTACTAGCCCGCATTATTCATGAGCGCTTCTGCTCAATCGGGATTCGCCACTTCGACAAGCCTGAACGCGGTGAGCCCGGCGACTAAGCACGCGGGCTCGCCGCCCGGACGGTCAACATTCTTCTGGTGACTGCCGCCTTTCATCCTGGTGGCTGTCCCCGTCTGAGCAGCAGAGGGACAGGCACCGCCGCAGACGACGGAGCCGATCCCACGCGGCTCCGCGCGCTTGTCTTCCATGGCGACAGCGCGATTTCGCGACGAGTCGTCATGAATAATGCGGGCTAGGCGTGTGCGCTATCGAGATTTTCAAGGGCAGCAAAGTTTTTTCTCAGCCAGTTAGAGCCGACCGGTCAGCAACAGAACAACGATGACCAAGAGGACCACGCTCAGTCCGCCGCTGGGTCCGTACCCCCAGTTCGTGCTGTAAGGCCAAGCAGGCAACGCGCCGACAAGGAATAGGATCACGATGATGAGGAGTATGGTGCTCATAATGTCGCCTCCATTGAAGAACGGTTTTAACCTAGTACAATAAACTCAACCACCGGCCATGCACTAAAACCTGACAGCGTCATCTCCTAGAGACTGTTCATCTGCTTCACCGAAAGGCGCCCTGACATTCAGATATCAAAGGACGACGCGTTGACATCGTTTATATTCTGCGCTGGCTACAAGACGCAGTCTGATCGAAATTGCTCAGTTCTGATGAATTGTCGAGGCTGATCCGGCGTTCTCGTTCACCGCTAGACCGACTTTGTCTGGCTGCGCACTCTCCCATTTAATTATTCATGAGATGAGCAATTGAGAACAGACTGCCGTCTGTCTTCTCGGTAAGCTGACGTCCATACCTCACCTTCTGTCAACGACACGAAGGAGGCAACATCGTGACCTGCAGAGTGGCTCGGTTGTCCCAAAACTTCTTCCGTGTAGATCTGGTCTTCTGTTGTGAATGTGGCTCAGGGGATCTGGAGGCGTGCTACACCTCGAAAGCCCTGGGGCCGCATCTGTGCCCAACGTGCGTCCAGTCCAAGGTCGAGTGCGGCATGGCGGAAACCATACCGCGTGCGCCGATGATGGAGCAGCCTGTCGGGTGAGCCGGCGCTGCTGCATCCAGGTGCATCTCACATATGTGCGACAACGAAGAGAGGAGGAGAACGTATGGTCTGTCAACGCTGCAGGGGACTGCTCGTGTATGAATCGTTCGGTGACCAGAGAGAGGAAGCAGACCGCATGTGCCAGGCAACTCGATGCGTCAATTGTGGATATATCGAAGACTCTGTGATGCGCGCCAATCGTCTCCACCCTCCTGCGCCAAACCGAGCGGCGCATCGCAGGATGGTTGGGAGGGGGGGAGTCGTTTTCCTAAGATCTCATTCTGAAAGGTATCACTCCGTATGAGCCGAAGGTCTCGCGACGGTTGTGCCACATGGCTTTCACCGAGTAAATCCTGCATCGTTATACAGACTCTACCTATGGATCATGCACGGGCAGCGCCTACATCGAGTGCTCATTCCAAGGGCACCCATGAGGGGGGAGTTATCACTGCCTGCGAGGAACCGGTCAACCCAATTTCGATCTATGGAGGAATTCGATGATGAACAGCGGAACCGCTATACGAGATGACTATGAATCACATGTGCGTTGCGAACAGGGATTATGCTCTTCTCAGTCGAATAAGGAGGGTGCATATGCGCGCTCGCGACCGGGCGTTCTGATCTTTTCGTGCGAGCGGAAGTTGCTGCATATGAATAGCCGGGCTTTGGCATTGATCGGTCAGCCCAATCAGGCGGAGATCAGACTAGACCACTATATCCGTTCGACACAGGTAAATGAACTCAGTGCTCGGATACAGGAGACGCTCGACTACCGCAGAAAAGCCGACATTTGGGAGATTTTTCAGTTGAACCGCGCCATCTTTGAAGTTGAGCGTAAAATCCTGGTTCGTGGATTCGGATTGGCGAATCGGAATTGTTACGGTGATTCACATATCGTGGTCGTGGTGGAGGAGGTCGGACCTCGGCGGGATCACGAGGCTGAGCAGGCGCTGCCCCCTAAACATCAGCAGGCCGATTTTTGAAAGGACGTAATAGACGATGTGTGTGAATGGAAGTGTCCGGACCTTCACGATCACCGGATTGCATGCAGGGCTATGAATCTCGGAAAGGAAACTCCAACAATGAGAAAATACCTTCTCCTGGTGGACGGTGACGCTGCGCTCTTGAACTTGCAGAAGATGCGACTAAAAAGCAACGGCCACACCGTGGACACTGCCGAGACCGGCTGGGACTGTCTGATTAAGCTCGAGCACGCCGACTACGACGCCGTGTTGCTCGACTATATGATGCCAAGGGTCACCGGCTTAACGGTCTTGCAACACATCCAAGCGCGTCATCCATCAACGCCAGTGGTCATGATGACAGGCGATACAAGCGGCCGAGTGGTGGTCCACGCCCTCGCGGAAGGGGCGCAGGCTTGCCTGGTCAAACCTGTGGCCCCAGTGGAGTTGGAGCAGTCCCTGGAATGCCGGGTTGGACGGTCGCGTAAACGCGATCATTGCGGGCCGTACGAAACGACATTGAGGATGACGCAGTGAAGAAGGCGGGCAGACAGTTCACCGGTGGTCAGTCGGAGCGGTGAGCGACTATGGAATGTTTCACCCAAGCCTCGAAATTGAGCAATAGTGAGCAGACGGCCATTGATCGTACAGGCATTATAGAGTTGCATTCGATGACCCGCTTCTCACCAGGAGGAATTCCATGAATACGCATATCCATATCAGCGGATTGTCCTATTTTTGCACCGATGCCCAGCTGCGCCAGGCCTTCACTCCGTTTGGAACGGTGGTGCTGGCTCAAGTTGTGAGGGATGAGTGTGGCCACTCTCTCGGCCTCGGGATCGTTCACATGTCATGTCCTGAAGATGTAGAGCGGGTCTTCGACGTGCATCAGTACTTTGAAGTATCGGGCTCGCGAGTGGATCTCTGGGAACCCACTGAGCCGAATGATCCCCAAGCTGAGCGGATAGTGGTCAATCATCCACCAGAAACGTTGGCACTACAGACAGGTCAAGACACGGGACATGAGGAGAGCCAGAAGACGCTCAAGCCTATTGCGGTGTTCCTGCGTCGTCTCGTCCAGCCGCTGTTAACCTCTGCCGGAAGCGGCAAACGGTAAACTGTCCGCAGCTGTCTCCGGCAAACCTCTTCCACGTCTCCAGTACGAGCACCACGGCTTTTTGCGTATATTCTCACAGCCGCGCACACGATCCTCTGACTGGTTCCCTCTTTCTTGTGGACCTTCGCGCAAAGTCAGCTTTACGCGGACGGCCTCATCAATTTTTCCATCTGAGCACTTTTGACCAGACCGTAACCGATCTTGAGGGCAGTGTGTAACGAACCCTCTGCGAGGCATCACCTCGCCCCAGTCTGAAACCGAAGGGTGCATTTCTTGAATCGCACAATATGGGCGGTATAGCCGTGAAACCTGCAGCAGTTGTGAGTCCTGAGCCGCAGAGTATGTCGTCCGGTTCAGTAGAGGCAAGCGAGTGTCCTTCACGAGACTCCTTACTCAGGGACCGCGCCCACCGTGGCCGCGACGGGAATGGTGGGCTTCATGCAATCTGAATCCTTCTGGATGGCGCTCTTGGTGTCGGGCAGTGCGCCGGCGATCGCCACCTTCGTCGGCATATTTGTCATCACCTGGATCACGGGTAAAATCTCGAAAATGAATCCGGTGGCGGTATTTATCTCGGTGCTCTTCTGGGGCTGGCTCTGGGGGGTAGGGGGTCTGCTGCTGGCGATTCCCACCATTGGCATTGTGATGGTTGTCTCCCAGCATATAAAAGAACTCCAGCCAATGGACGAGTCGCTGAGAGAATGAAGGCGTCACTCCACACCATGTCGTGTAGTCTGAAAATGTTTCTGGGTCGCCGTGGCGCCGGCACATACGTCGCGGTCCTCTTGGCGCTCGCCGTGCTCGCGTATTCATCTGCGAATGCCGCGCCAGTCGCGGTGCGATTTCCGGAGGGCATGGCGCACGGCTTCCTTCTCGTGCGGTCACTTACCGGGGAGATCGTCGGCCAGGGTGAGATGACCCAAGTCGTCAAAGAGGAAGATCTGGTCGAAAGCCGTTTGATCTTCAATTTCAAGGACGGCTCTCTACACGATGAGAGAGTGACCTTCTCGCAACAGCGAGTGTTTACCATGCTCCGCTATCGTCTAACCCAGCGCGGCCCGTCGTTTCCAGACAAAATCGAGGTCTCAATAGACCGTAGTACAGCGGAATACAATGTGCGCTCAAAAACGGGGCAAGAGGGGAAGGAAGAGGTGCTGACCGGAGCGTTTACCCTCCCCAAGGATGTGTACAACGGCATCTTTGTCACGATGTTGCTGAACCTGCCGAAAGGCGCCAGTGAAACGGTGAGCTTTCTCGCCTTTACGCCTAAGCCGGAGGTCATCAAACTGGAACTGCTTCCGATGGGTGAGCACAGTGTCCGTATAGGCAACCTGTCACAGAAGGCGGTGCTCTACGTTTTCAAGCCGGACATCGGAATGATTCGGGAGTTGCTCGGCAAAATCACCGGCAAGATTCCGGCCCAGTTTCACTATAACTGTTGGATCCTGTCCGATGAGGTGCCGAGTTTCGTGCAATTTGAAGGGCCCTTGCAACTCATGGGGCCGATCATGCGAATCGAACTTGTAAGCCCCCGCTTGCTCATAAAGACTGAAGACGAAAAGATTTCTTCAAAATGACGTTTGCTCGGTCCTTTCCGGTCCTTCCAAACGTCAGCCCTACACCGATGGCGGGGTGCATAGGAGGACGCTCATGGATCTGCAACGTTGTTATACAGCCGGAGAGGATACCTTTCCCTTACCTCGACACTTCAAGGAACGCTATGGTCCGTTTGGGTTTCCTGCACCCGCCGACGCCCGTCGCCCGTATATCTCCTCCAACTTTGTGATGGGCCTCGATGGCAGAGCCTCGTTTAGAGAGTTGGATGACCGTGCCGATGGCAATATCGTTTCAAGGAGCAGAGAAGATCGCTGGCTGATGGATTTTCTGCGGGCGCATCACGATGCCCAATTGATCGGCGCAAGCACGCTCCGCGATGAGCTGAACCCTGCGGGACGGGGCTGGGACTACGGCATCAATGACGAAGAACTGCGGATGTACCGACAAGATGCCCTCCGTCTCGGCCGTCAGAAAGTCCTCGTCCTCAGCGGTTCCGGAAACATTGATCTCACTTTTCGCATCTTCAGCTCTCCGCGAGTTGAAGCTTGGATCATCACCGCGCGAGAGGGAGAAAAGAATCTCCTGTCGCAGCTCAAAAAGTTAGGACGTGAGGGAACGATTAAAATCCTCTCCGTAGGTGAAGGGACAGAGGTGAATCTTGACGCCATCACACAACTGCTCCGGCAGGAATATAGCATCCGGACACTGCTCTGTGAAGGCGGCCCGAAGCTGTATGGGGAGTTGCTCAAGAACCATCTGATCGATGAGGACTTTCGGACGATGTCGCTTCAAGTCTTAGGTGAGTCCACCAAGCCTGGAATCGACCGACCGACGCCGTACGGTCACGTGAGCTATACGCCCGAAACCGCGCCGTGGTTTCGATTGATCAGCCTCCACTATGCTCTGCCTTATCACGCATTCTTTCGCCTTCGGTACGAAGGACCAAGAACGTTTCAGGTCTGAGTCGCAGAAGCGGTTTCTGGCTGGTTCGCTTGTCGGAGAATAAGACCCAGCGTGGTGAGGCCAATGAACGATATCAGGGCGATGCTCTTTGGTTTCACCGGCATGAACATCAATCTTCATCGAACGGACAGGGACTTCCAGCAGCTGAACGGTATGTCGATGAAACGCGACGTTCGGAATGTCCGATATCGAAGTCCTCGCCGACTCTTCATCAAGGAAGCTGAACTCATGTCGTTTATACCGGCGTGCGAAACGGCTTAAACTTCCGTTCGGCTTTGGCCGCCAAGACAAAGTCGCTTTCCGTCAGACCCTTGATCTTGTGCGACCAGATTTCGACCTTGCACTTCCCCCAAGCCAGAAACAGATCGGGGTGATGCCCCTCAGCCTCCGCGACAGCGCCGACCTTGTTCGCAAACGCCAGCGCCTGCGCGAAGTCCGTGAAGGTATAGCGCCGCTCCAAATGCCCTCGCCCGTTGAGTTTCCAGCCCTGGCCTAGTTCTTTCAACAACTCTCGCGCGCGGAGAGCCTTCAAAGGAGGCACATTGCCTCCATCACTACATTTCTTGTCCGCCAGTTTCATCGAAATCTCCCCGTCAATTGTTCTTGATTGCACGTTCACTTATTGAGGAGGCTTAGTTGGATTACTGGTTTGACCAGTGGTTGGACCACTTGCTCCCTCAGTGGTCGTCGTAGTACTGGTGGTGGTCGACGTTGAGCTTCTTGGAGTACTTGTTTTATCACTGGTTTGCTCACTGGTTTGACCAGCGGCCTGGCCGCCCTGTCCTCCAACCTTGATTACTCCCTGAACGTTGATATCGCCAGTCGTCTTGGCTGATTCCATCCTGACGATATACCGGAAATAGCCGGGATCTCGGAAACAGACGCTGGCGCTTTCGTTCGTGGCCAGTTGGGCTGTGTCGCTAGGTGTCATCCACCCACCCACATTATTCTTGCATGACAACTGCTTGTCCAACACAGCGTCGAGAAAGATGACTCGCACAGGTTGAGTCCTTTTGTTGATCCACCGAACTTCATCGCCTGTATTGACAGCTGTTTCGCTTGACGTCAGGTTATCCCCAATAATGATGTCTTTGACGTCCCCAGTCCTCGTCACCGTGGGCATGCCCTGACAGCCCAACACGAAAAGTAGCGCAACACCTAGATATCGGATCGGGTTCATAGAAGTACCTCCTTGTTGAAGTTTGGAATTCGCCAACTAAATTTCCATCGGTTCTTTCCTGACGGTCACACCATTCACGCTAGTACGGGGAAAATTGGCGAGGGCGTGATGATGTGCGATTACGTGAAGTACTATGCCTATGAAGGTATACAAATCTGGTCAATACAGCTCACTTTGAAAAATTGACGAGGCCGGCAATGCAACACAGCACCTGCGCGAAGCGCAGCAGGGATTAGAAATATTCATCGTGATGATCACGAGGGCTTGGCCTGCGCGCCTGATCTGCCTCTCAAGCTCCTAAACACTGCGCGCGCGCAACATAGACTTACTGCCAGGAAAATCTATTCAGCGCGCAGACCATACGAATATCCCGCACACATATCAACCGGGGCGATCGATAGCGCTCGACTCCAGTTCAAGAGAACCCTCTCGGTCAGGAGACCCGGACGGAGCGATTCATGAACAGATGGATCGCCAGCAACGCGATCCCGATCAAAAATAGAATCCAGGAAATCTGAACCGCCACCGCGGCCACTCCGGCCAGATTCAGGGCTCCGGCAATCACTCCCACCAGCAAAAACATCAGTGCGTAGTACAACATAACGTGCTCCTTTCAATATGACGATTGATGAGAATCACGGGATCGTCGATTGACCCACAGTTCACACATCTGATGAACTCCATACTCCGTAGCTGCTTCCCACGGAAACTGCTGACGGAACCATCCCAGTCTTCGAGCACCAGGAACCCACCGCATCGTGCGCACGCCATAAGTCCTCCTTTTCCGCTCTCGTCGAGAGCCCTGGACGTTTTCACGCGTCAGGCGACAATCAGACGCGTCCTCTCAGACGCGTCCTCTGACCCCTATAATCATCCTGGACCTTTGACTGAATGGAATCTGGCCCAAACTGCTCACTTTGAATAAATTAATGCGGCAGGCGATATGAGGCGTCCCTTCGAGAGGATCGGCAGGAGTAAGGGAAAGCGTCGTGCGGGACGATATTGGAGAGAACTGCGATCTCGTGACGATCGCGTAGGCATGACCTGCCTACACCGCAGTGCCATGAAACACCGAATCTATTTCTACCGAACGAAAGGCGCTATCCAATGGTGATCGAGGGGATACTGGTATCGGCTTGCCCCCGTCTGAGTTTTTTACGAGCCGTCATGGCCAGTCTTTCATAGTGTGTACGGAACGTTTCGATCTCTTCCAGCGACAGATCTTCCAGTGTCAGCATGACATTGTGAGCGCCACTCGTAGATCGGATTAACTCATCGAGTTTCAGTTGAAGAGCCGCACGAGTGCGGCTTTGGGTGTTTTGAATCAAGAACACCATGAGAAAAGTCACGACGGAGGTCACGGCAACAAGGGTAAACTTCCAGCCCTCACCAAAGTCGAAGAGCTGGCCGGTTACTGCCCATATGACGATAAAGCCCAGGGCGGCAGCGAACGCAAAGGGATGGCCCGTGAAGCATTCAGTCTGCTTCGCCACACGATCAAAACGATCGAGAAATGTGAGTGATCTAACAGCGGTTTGTCCATGTCGCGAAATAATCATCGTTCTCTCCTTCCGACAGATTTCAAGGTGATAATCCGGGAAGATCGTACGTTGCAAAATGATTCCCGGCGCCATCCAGCCTAACAAAATTCGCCACACCGGCGCTTCCATTTGCCGACGATGCATATCCGACGCGTAGGCGAGGTACCACATGAGATCAACCGGTCTCGGAAAGAAGCTCAACGTGGAGGGATTCAACCAAGGTAGAGGAAACCACGCAATGCCGCGCGAGCGAACGAGGCGTTCCAACACAGACTCCCGAGTTTTTTCCGTCGACACTTTTCCCGGTGGGCAGTGATGGCTCTGTTGGTTACGGAAAGATGATGGCTTGCTCGGAGTGGCCAATCGCTTTGAGAGTGGCTTCGAGCGCATCAGCCATTGGCGGGGGGCCGCAGAGAAAGATTACGTTGTCTGGACCCGGCGGCGGCAGATGCCCGCGCAGCATGGCTTCGGTGATGCGGCCCGTGCCCTGCGCCCAGCCCTTAGGCGGCTGCTCCAACACATGATAACAATGGAAGCTCGCGTGCTCGCGCGCATCCTCGTCCCATTCCTCCCGGAAGATGATGTCGGCCTCGGCCTTGTTGGCAAAGACCAAAAACAACTCGACGGCGAGGCTCTTGGCGAGAATCCAGCGAATGATGGAAATCATCGGAGTAATGCCCGTGCCACCGGCCACCAACCCCACCTGTTTCGCCATGCCGTCCACCCAATGTCCGCCAGGATTCGGACCGCTCATTAGCACGGTGTCTCCGGGCTCCCGCTCATGGAGATACTTCGAAATCGTGCCGGTTTCGTACCGCTTGACCGTCAAGTCGAAATACCCCGTCGTGCCTGGCACCGACGACGGTGTGTAGGGCCGTTTCGCCGGTTTTCCGTCGATCGTCGCGTGGACGTACAGATGATCGCCGGGCAGCATGTCCAACGTGGCGTCGTCAGGCAAGGCAAAGCAAAACGTCTTCGTGTCGTGGGTATCGAGATGAACTGCCGTGAGCTCGTAGGGCACGGGCGCCTTCGACTTGATGCGCGTAACAGGTTCCGACATCGTGGCGCTATCATACTAGCCTGAGGGAACGCTCGCAACTGAGAAGACGAGCGAGTAGTGGGTCAGTTTCAATCATAACGAAAGGTCGGGACGAGGGATAATCGTTCTCGACATCGCAATCTGGCGCCTCGCAAAAAAAAATGTCCATTTTCCCCATATCCTAGATTCCACTGCCTCGCAGCGGCAAGCTCAACCACTGAGCAATATTGACCAGACCCTGTCCGGTTCATCAGGCACACTATGACGCTCAACTGATGGAGGTGTAGCGCATCACCCGAGACCACAATTTTTTAAATTCTTACCAGGGAGGTACCCGTGCGAACATTTACGATTGTCGCCATCACGTTTCTGTTTGTGTTCGTTGGCATTCAACGTGTGGCTCAAGCCGATGAGGTGAAGGCCGCTGTTGAGGACATGAAGGGAAAAGCGAACGCGAACATTGAGAAGACCAAGGGGGAAGCGAAAGCCCTCACGGAAGAGGCCAAAGGAAATAAAGTGAGCGGCGCGATGGAACGGGCGAAGGGGAAAACCAAAGCAGCCGGAGAGCGAATCAAAGGCGAGGCGAAAGAACTGAAAGCCAAGACAGAGTAATGCCCCCCCTTCCAGACGAGGCTTTTGTAAACCAAGAGTGAATGTACCTCCGTCTCGCTACGGCCATTCATCCCCGCCTTACGGGGCGGGGCACTCTGGAAGAATTTGGTAAATCAGTTGAAAGTCTGTCTGTGAACACCCGGCGAAGAGTTGCCTCTCCACTGGGTGTTTCTATTGGAGAGGTTCACGCGAAGAGAACACATAATGGAGCCGTTATCCTGGCAATGGCTCAACATGACCCGGACCCAGCATCCTGGACCAACTGGCATGCGACGGAATAGTGTTGCTGACTGCTGGAGTAATGACTGCGCAGAGAACTTGGAGCAAATATGGAGAGGATGAAAACCAGATCGCGAGCAGAAACTCGTGTTGTCGTCGGACTCCTTCCTGACAAGAAAGTTAAAGATCCCGTGGCCGGAACTATAGCCGCACCGTTCAATCCTCGAACCTTTCTTGCCAAAGTTGGCCGCGGCAAGACGATGTTGTCTGCCTCCAAGAAACAAGTGATATTTTCGCAAGGAGATGCGTCCGATGCTGTGTATTACATCGAGAAGGGCATGGTGAAACTCACCGTGCTCTCGGCTCAGGGTAAAGAAGCCGTCGTCGCGGTTCTGGAGCCCGGAAGCTTCTTTGGTGAAGGCTGCCTCGTCGGGCAGCGGGCATGTATGTCGACCGCTACTGCGTTGGCCGCATCCAAGATCGTGCGCATTGATAAGACGGCCATGATGCGTGTGATCCACGAAGAATCCAGCTTCTCCGAGCTGTTTATGACCTGCTTGTTGTCTCGCAATGCGAGTATCCAAGCGGACCTAGTTGATCATCTCTTCAATTCGTCCGAGAAGCGGCTGGCGCGGATCCTGTTACTACTGGCCCACTATGGGAAAGAAGGCCAGCCGGTGCCGGTCATTCCGAAAATCAGCCAGGAGATGTTGGCCAACATGGTCGGCACCACGCGCTCCCGCGTGAGCTTCTTTATGAATAAGTTCCGGAAGTTGGGCCTCATTCAATACAACGGCAGAATAGTAGTGCATAGTTCACTCCTCAATATCGTCCTCCACGAATAGTCCCTTTTCATGAAGCTTCGTTGAATTCGAGCAGAGACACAGCGAATCGTCCTTCCATAATAATTCCGCCACATGATCTATTGTGACCAGATTCCCCTCCCTCCAGGGGTGTAGCATTGACCTTGTAAATTGGGTCATCACGTTCCCGCGAATTTGTCACGGCAGTCGAGTGAAGAGTATGGCCGTCTGGATGGAACCGACGTACATTCAGTTTGTCGCATTGCAAATGAGCCTCGCGACGAAGCGGCCTATTATGCGTGGTGACTGATGAAGGGGTTGGGATGAATTCGTACAGGCCGCCAAGCGCCTGACGGTGGCAGACAATTACGTATTAACCATTTAACATGCGAGGCGTGCCATGCGATCATATTTTGTTTCATGGATCGTTGTTCTCGGAATTCTCACTGTCGTGACTGGGTGCGCCTCGTTACAACCATCCGGCGGGACGATGATGGTCGATCAATCGAACCATCATCGGCTGATACGCCCACCGGTGATTATCGCCACCGCGGATGACATCACACGAGCAAGTCTGTCCGAATACTCCCCCACTGAATCGGTAAAAAATACGATCACCGATGTACTCTCGATCCTCGGGAATGAGACACTGAGAGAGCCGGGCCGATCTGAGGAACGCCGACGACAAATCGAGCAAGTCATCAGACACCGGGTTGACTTTCGGCAAATGGCCCAACTTTCTCTGGGGGATCCTTGGACAAGACTCAGTGACATGAATCGACAGGAGTTTGTAAGCCTTTTCGTTGAGTTGATACGAGACAGGGTCGCCAATAAGATCGACCAATATTACGACGAACAGGTCTTCTATCTCACTGAACAACGTGCGGACCGCTTTGCCCAGGTCAGAACCAACTTGATTGGTCCGAAAATTGATACCTCATTGGATTTCCGGTTAGAGAACCAATCCGGCAAATGGCTTGTGTACGACGTGGTCATTGACGGCGTCAGTATCGTGAGGAACTATCGGACACAATTTAGCCGAATCATCCGCGATAACACCTATGCGGGACTCGTGGAGAAGATGAAACAGCGGGCGCACACCGTGAAATGGTTTGAAAAGACCGCTCCTTCCATCGCGCTGTTGACGACGGCCACGACCGACGCTCGATAGGTGAGAATGCAACTTTGCATACGGGTAGCCGATCCTGGCTCGTCATTTAATGTTTGTCCCTGTCTTGCCACATCAGGCCTAACAGGATGCTGAAAATTCCGCCGACATCGTTCCGCTCACCGTGACATTCCATACCAAGAACAGTCCCCCGATGTTCCAGGGCGTTGCGGAACTCAAAGGGATTGGTTTCATGAGGCCTCTTCGGTGAAGGCTCACCACAAATCCTCAACTGTTCACTTGCTAGGGTGGCGTAGGTTTTATTGCAAGATCAAGGATCTGAAAACCTATGAAACCGCCCACCCACAGCTTTAGAACCAAGCTGAACGGATTCATAGAGAAAGAGGTCTTGACCCTTAAACCGAATGTTATGACATTACAAATATTTGCCACCTGAGCAATGTTGACCAGCTAGGGATCTGTCTTACGGGGTGCTTCGATGAGAAGACACTCAAGCAAGTCCTCGCTGGATGGGGGCCGGGGAAGTTCGATGCCGTGGTATTCATGGACGGCAAAGCGACCAGGCCGGATGGCGGTTCACGCGCGACATTGATCCCGCCTGCATTCGGTCTCGCGGGAGTGAATCTCCATACATTCACCGGTTGGGGCTCTGTCACCTACTGGAACGCTTTCGTGGCCAACCTGGAAATGCATGGGAAAGGCACCTTCTACGATCCCCGCCTCAAGAACGCGGCCCAATACCCGGTGGCGGCGAGGGCGTGGTTCGGCGAGGTACGTAATTCCGAGGATCTGATTACCTCGAAGCTCGCGGCGCTTCACTCATTACAACAAACACTTCTCTTTAGGGCTGACTGAGAAGCAAGCCGGCGATCTCGTCGAATATCTCAAGTCCCTATAGAGCAGTTTGAGTAGAAACTCGACAATACGGCCGGCAGAGACGACGACTAAGTTTGCCTTGAATGATGGATCGTTGTTTTCAAGCCGGGTGATCATAAAGCTGCCTGCGGATCGATTATGCAAATATGAGCAATTTTGAACAGATTGCAGTCTGTCTGTTGGGGTAGATGTAATCGGTATTTACACACGAATGAGCGTGTGTCCATCCACAGGAGGAAACCATGAGATATTCCGCTATGACGATGCTCGTGTTAGTCATGGGAGTTGCCGCTGGTTGTTCAATATCCAGCACAGCTTCTGATTTGCGCGGCATGAAAGGAATGGACGGCGACAAGCTGACGCACATCAACACGAGGAACTACGCGATCCACTTATTCATGACCAAACCGCTCTGGGGAGATGCCACACTGAACACGACCGTTCAGAATTTCGCCGACGAGGCCAAAAAACACGGTGCAACGAAGGTGCGGATCGTACAGTCCGACGAGGCCACAATGTGGTATCTCATCCCGATCTTGGGATTCATTTTCACCCCGGTTGCCACGAATGTCGCGGGAGATGCGCTTCTTCCCTAATGGCGCGGTGAACTCAGGTGGCTTCGTTACAGCCTCGACTATCAATGGAGATCCGCTGCGTGAGCCAAGCAAAGTCAAACCGGTGGGTCGTGGATCCGGGGGCCTGGCCCCTGGTGAGGCCCGCTCAACGTCACCCAATCTCCAATAGCCATGCGCTCCGCATAGCTTACGTGGAGCCGTCTCGATTAGAAACCCTGCTGAAGGCCTCGCCATCCTATGTCCTGGGTATCGTGCGCCATGACCGGAATCCCGATGTGCCGGATGGCGTAAGGGCCTATCCAGTTGTCTGCCTCGATCTGCCGCAATTCAACGGGCCTCCGTTGGCCGAGGTGTGGACGAGCACCCTGCCGGTCACCTATCGCCAGGGCGAGGGAATCCACTGCGCCATGAATGATGAGGTGCTCTTTGGTTCGTTGCAATTAGAAGAACGACCGGGCACGCTCCTGGATATGCTGACCCACAACGCCTATCAACGCTTGCTCGTCCAGGCTCGTGCCCTGGGCTATCCTCATCTGTTGCGGCTGTGGAATTACTTTCCCCAGATCAACCGCGAATCCGATGGGCTGGAACGGTACCAGCGATTTTGCGCCGGCCGGCACAAGGCCCTGGCCGCGAACCTTTCAGATTTCCCTCGATCCTTGCCCGCGGGGACTGCCGTTGGGACGATGTCTGGCCCGCTACAAATTCATTTCCTGGCGGCGAGGCATGCTGGAACGCACATTGAAAATCCGCGGCAGGTAAGCGCGTACGAGTATCCTCGCATCTATGGTCCTCGTAGCCCGTCGTTCGCGAGAGCCACCCTGCAGCCATCCATCTCCGGATCCCACCTGCTCATCGCCGGCACGGCGAGCGTAGTGGGTCATGTGAGTGAGCACATCGGCAGTCCGCATAAACAGACCCTGGAAATCATCCACAACCTGAATGCGCTGATCGCACAGACTGAACGGCTCCACGGAATCGCTCGCGGGCAGTGGTGTGGGCAAGCCCTCTTCAAGATTTATATTCGACACCCAGAGCACTTCGCGGAGATCCACGGCATTCTCAACGAGCAGCTGCCGTCCCATAGTCAGGTTCTGTACCTTCAAGGAGAGATGTGCCGAAGCGAGTTATTGCTGGAGATCGAGGGCATCCTGGGTCAAGAAAAGACCATTGATTTGAGGCAAACGTTGTCGCCGCCCCTTGTCCGATTCCGACAACCTACGGCACCCCAGCATCCGCAACAGGAGAGCTTCATGAGGGTGTCGTCACCGAACTCCGTTCCACATTCTCTCTAACTCCCAGGATCGACTTCAACATCGATATCACATGCGTCCACATACTCACATGCTATGGCACTTCACTATCGATGTAGATTGGGTTCCAGGGTCCGAAGTGGGGCTGGAAGGTTTGCTGGATTTCTGTGATAGGCGGAAGCTCAAGGCCACGATTTTTATTGCTGGGCGATTTGCGGAGGCCTATCCGGATCTGGTCAGGGATTGTCGGCAGCGAGGGCATGAACTCGGCACGCATGGGTGGGAACACGGTAGCCTCGAAAAAGACGAGGATTTCAGGTCGGTTGGCTATGACCAACAGCGAACGTGGATTCGGCTGGCGACAGAGGCCGTGGAGAAGGCCTCTGGCGTTCGCCCTGTCGTCTTCCGAGCACCGAGCTTGTGGATCTGCGAAACGACCTTGCGCGCGCTCGAAGACGAGGGATATCACTACGATTCATCTGTGCCGGCACGGCGGTTCGATTGTGGCTTCGGCCGCGTGCATTACCTGAAATACTTTCGTGCGCCGAGTGAGCCGTACCGCCTTTCGTCATCCCACCTGCGCTTGCCGGGACACAGTTCGATCATCGAGATGGCCCCCTCGGCGTTCCTGTTCCCCATCAACATGGCTACGCTCCGGGTACTCGGCCTGCCGGTGATGAGGTGGATGGTACGCCGGATCTCCCGGCGGGCTTCCCGGCTGGTGTTCTATTGCCACCCTCACGAATTCGTCCATGCCCATCGGCAATGTTTTCCGCGTAACATGTCAAAATGGAATATGCAGGGCATGACACCTGAGAATATCCCTCTCCTTGACGGATTTGTTCAGCACATCATGCGGCAAGGATATTCCCCTACTCTGTTCGCAAGTTCGTTTAGCACGTCGTTTGTCTTATAACGTGAGGCAAACGAGTACCTATACCTTCCATCCGATGCGATCGATGATGTCAATGTGCACGCGACTTCACCGCGAACAGCGTGATTGGCATTGATGGTTGGGATCGTGATTCTGATCAATCATGCGGCGAAAGGACGTACGCCGCATGATTAAACTGCCAGGAAGCGAAAAACTATTTTGGCACAGCAGGAAATTGAGGGCTTGCACGTCTGGGGCAAGAGCCCTTCTGCCGAGTAGCCGAACGCGGCAGGCGAGAAACTCGGAATCGAGGCTCGCACTGTTCATCTGCTCGCAGCGTCCCCGTAGCGATGCTCTCTCAAAGGACCTCGCGTTTCCCAACATTATCTCAACACTGCAGCGGGGCCACTGCCTCTGTAACGTGAGGGAGCTTGTGTACTTATGGTAATTCTTCGCACCTACGACTCCGTTCGCGCCCACCGGTTCTCTATCTGGATTACCGTGAAGATCGCGACGAGTGGAGTGGTCTTCGTGGTCTGCCTCGTCTTGGGGACCGTGTCGGCAACCATCGCGGCTGACGATTCCTACATAGCCGGTTATGCCGCTGCTGTTCTTGAGCACGAATTTAACGTGCCAGGGGCAATCGTCCAGGTGCACGAGGGAGTAGTAAAGCTGAGCGCAGACTCGCTCGGCAAGGTCGACCGACAAAAAGTCATTACAGCACTGGAAAAGATTCCCGGCGTTGTGCGTGCGGAAGTCCGGGAGGGCATGACGTCTTCTGCCGTTCCGGCAGTTCCTCCACAGACGGCTGTCCAGCAAGAGCTTCCCAAGTCCGAGTCAAAATTCCTTCCTCGCGGTCTCCTCGTAGCGCCTTTCCACGCCGACCCGCGATGGCCGCATTTCTCCATGGCGTCCCGTCAAGTAACAGCGGGCCAGCCGAGCAATACCGGCTCGGCCAATTTTGGAGAAACGTTTGCACTCTACCGTAACGCGGCTCCTTTGGATGGCCAATGGGAAATCGCGCTCCAAGCCGGAGTCTTCAGTATATTCAACATGAGCGCCCCGTCCGGCTCGAAAGACCTCGTCAACGCCGACTATACTGTCGGGTTGCTGACCAGCTACCGAACCGGCCCGTTCTCGGGCTTCCTTCGCCTCCACCACCAGAGTTCACACCTGGGCGATGAATTTATTCTCAATAGTCTGGGGCCGGTCAATAGGATCAATTTGAGCTTCGAAGAGGTGGATTTAAAATTATCCTATGAGCTAGCCTCCTGGTTCCGGATCTATGGAGGCGGGGGAATGCTGGTAGGGCGAGACCCACAAGATCTGAAACGCGGCACGAGCCAAGTGGGAATCGAACTCGCCAGCCCTGGGACCTTTTGGGGCGGAAAGGTTCGTCCGGTGGCGTATGCAGATTTTCAGGCCAACGCGAGAAGTAACTGGAGGATCGCCAGCTCCGTCATGGCTGGACTGCAATTCGAGAATGCGAGGATCGGAGATCGCAAGCTACAGATATTGGCGGAGTATTTCAGCGGCCCCTCGCCCAACGGACAATTTTATACACAAAACACCGAATGGCTCGGACTCGGCGTCCACCTCTATTACTGATCCACGCCCACTTCCGTTTCGTCGTCTTTCTCACGCCGACTTCGCGCACGAATACAGCATCGGGATCACACTGCGCTTTCAATATGTAGCGTTCCCTCTCCACAATGTTAAGCGGAGCATAAGACTAGGGATTTTTCCAGTGTTAGGGGATTGTCTCACCACAGTATTGTAGCGCATGCGAGTTCCATGAAAAGGATCAGCACATGTTTTGGCCAAAGGTAATGAAAAAGGGGGTGAGCGATGGGCAAGATCGATAAAAATTCATTACCAGGGGCCGTAACGCCGTCAAAATGTTCCACCACTGATCGTCCGCAGAGACGGAAACGGTCTGGTATCTACCTCGAATCCACCGAAGCGGAACAATTGGGCGTCCTTCCACAGGAATGTATCCGAGTCAAAGATGCCATGAGCCGTTCCGTGACGGTCGTCACCCCATTGACCGAGATCGGAGAAGCGGTGCGGCTGATGAAGTCGTTGGGCGTCGGCGCGGTCATAGTCTGCGATGGTAGTACGCTGGTCGGGACGCTCTCTGACCGAGATATTGCCATGGCGGGCGCATCCCCCTCAGAACCCATTCACAAGGTCGTAACCCCCGATTCGGTCTATTGCTATGAGAACGATCTGCTCCTCGATGTCCATGCGATGATGTGCGCGCACGGTTTGACCTCTCTTCCCGTCCGGGATTTCAGCGGACTTTTCACAGGAATAGTGATGAGGGCTGTATGATCTTCCTCTTGCTAGCACCGTTGATAGCGACCGTTTGGTTTTCCGTAGCCTGGTCAGCGGATATCACTCCTCGACCCCCCGTGCCCGGTGAGATACTTCCTGAACATTCTCAAGCGCCAGATACGCCACCTCCTTCACGCATAGATCCAGGTATTGAACGACGCCCCCAGACGATTCCTGATCCTCGTTCGGCGGTCATCCCTCCGAAAGTCGATCCCAAAATGGCGATCGATCCAGAAACTGCTCCTCCTATCACGGAGAAAATGAAGCCAGGCTCCACCGAACCTCCTCGCAAGCCTTCGACTCGCTGAGCGGTCATTTAACGAAAGGATGGGCGCCGTTTTTCGAACCGCTTAGGGGGTGAGAACTCGGGTGTCCTTTGCAATGAACTAGGGAGCAACCCAGTCTTTTGTATCCCATCGCCACGGTATACCAATATCAACACAGCGGGAGAAGGGAGAAATGGAAAAATACAGCAGGGAGACATCGATGAAAGTGCCGACAATCAAACGTCCTTCAGGCACGGAAGTGAGCCTCGCAGCATTTCTTCTCAAGATGACCTTCTCCCATACCGTGCAGGCTCAGAGACATTCTATTAACCGGGAGAGTTCCGGTGTTGGTGTCAAGGAACATCGGAGCCCCGCCACTTAACAATCAAAAGGAGGAGCGACATGAACGCCGATCGGAAGGACGAAATCAGCCGATGGGCAGATGAGTGGTACCGTTCCGCCTAAACTCAGAAGCCGGACGGACAGCCGGGGCAGAAATAGTTCGTTCGAATCAATCAAAGAAAGGAGACATCATGAAAACTATCACCAGGCCCCTTATGGTCGGTATTGGATTAAGCGTGGCAGTGGTTGCCGTGTCCCCGATGTCGTCGTCGGCGTGGCACCCGAGCTATTTCTCGGTCTCCGGCACAGGCGTTCCAATTGTAATGGTTCTCAATGAGGATCAATTCAAAGGCAAATGGAAACAATTCAAGGGGGAACTGAAAAAGAAATGGGGCAACTTCACGGATGACGACATTCTATATATCGAAGGAAGTCGCGACAAGCTTGATGGAAAAATTCAGGAGCGTTACGGAGATCGGAAGGATGAAGTGAAGAAATGGATTGATGACTGGTTCGAACAGAACAAGGCTTTCAATAACATTAAACCATAATCTAACCGGGTATTCTTAGGAGGTTCGAGATGAAGTGTATTTTAGCGGTTTGTGCGTTCGCCATAGCCATCTCCGGTATCCCTGCTATGTTCCCACGGCAAGCCCAAGCTGCAGATAACGAACTGTTCCAGCAGATGGATATCGGTTTTTTCTCAATCGGTGGCCGAGCCGCATACTACGATCCAAACGAAGGGCAGGCACGGTGGTTCGGCGGCGCGCAAGTCAGGGTCAATCCATTTAAATATTTGTCTTTTGAAGGGTCCGCCGACTATCGGCGGCAGGATACAGAAGGAACGCGTGTGCACACCTACCCCGTGCAAGTCTCTGCATTGATCTATCCTTTGGGCCACACTCGCTTGGCCCCCTTTCTGCTCGGCGGGGGCGGGTGGTACTACACCACGGTTAAAGGACCGGGCAATTTCGACGACACGCAAAATCGATTCGGTCTCCATGCCGGTGGAGGGCTCCAATTCTTTATCAGCGATCACATCTCGATTGACAGCACCTATCGTTACATTTGGCTGGAAGACATCGAATCGAGAGACCAAAACATCAAAGATAAAAGCTTCAACGACAACGGCCATATGGTCACGGCTGGACTCAACTTTCATTTCTAGCCGGTTAATCTGGACGGGCGACGGGTAAGGACCACGACAGCCGGTGGCGGACAGTGCCCACTTAGCGAAGATCTCTCGGCCTGTAGAAGTGCCGCCACTTTTCATTGGAAGGAGATTCCATTATGTTGAGTTGGTCCATTACATTTCTGGCTCAACGCAGATTGGAATGGGTGAATTCTGCTCATTTCCGAGGCAAGAAGGCGGTCAGAATCTTGAGTCGCAGGTACTCCTCGTCCCGATAGCCATAGGCGCGCCGTTGAATCACGCGGATCTTGTTATTCAACCCTTCGACGAAGCCCAGCTTGACCTTATTGCGAGGCATGCAATACGCCGCGATGCCCGCCCAGTGCCGTTCAATGAGGGCCGCAAACTTCTCGAAGGGCCGGAGCCGTTGCCATTTGAGTTGCTCCTGCCAGCGGGTGAAGAACTGGCGCGCCCAGCCCTCGCGGCGATAGGCCCAGAGTTGTCCGAACTCCTCCTTGAGTAGGTAGGCGGTAGCCAGTCGCTTGTTGGCCCGCAGCAGCTTCCGAAGCGAGCGGCGGCCGGCCAGCGTGAGATTGGCGCGGTGGGAGAGCAGCGTGTAGCGCTGGCCCTTGATGAAGGCCCGGTCCTTCGTGGCCACCCGTTTGTACTCGGCCCGGCGAACCTGATCCATCGCGGCGGCCAGATGGTGCAGGATGTGGAACTTGTCGAACAGAATCTGGGCCTGCGGCGCATGGGCCTGCACCGAGTTGCGAAACGCCTTCCACATGTCCATCACCGCCAAGCGAATGCGGGCGGTCTTCTGCGGCCCCAGCGCGAGAAAGAACCGATCCAGATCGGCTGCGGTCCGTCCCTGCCCCCCGACCCAGATCGGGCGTCCGCGCTCTAGGTCGCTGACCACAATGCGATACGTGTGGCCCTTCTTGATCGACAGTTCATCCACGCCGATGACCTGCGGCGCGGGTGGCGGCGTCTTGGCCAGCCACGCCTGCATGTACCGTATGTCCAGGTCCTTGACCGTATGCGCATGCAGGTGCAGCAGCTGAGCGACGGCCTTGTTCGACATGTCCCGACACAAGGTGCCGACGTGTTGGGCGAACCGTTGCGTATACCGCGGATTCTGGGCCAGCCAGTCCAGCCGCTCCACCTTCACCCCTCGACAGCGCGTGCAAGCCACCCGCCGTTGCTCATACGCCAGATAGAGGCGCCAGCCTGCGGCATCGGTATCCCGCACTCGACGCGTCGTGCGGTCGTAGAAGGTCCGGTACCGAGTCCCGCAGCCGGAGCACACGGCAGTTTTTTTCGCCGAACTACGACGACGAGTCGGGCGTGGGGATCGCCAAAGATTCCCCGCAGCCGACTGCGGGCCCGGAACCCCGGAAAGGAGAACAACGCGGAGAGGGTCTGGGTCTGTTTCATGGATCCTCCTGGACAACGGCTACCAGAAGTCTGCCACAGATCTCGGACAAGATTCGAGGGCTCGCCAACCTCGATCAAACCCAGTCTGGCTGCGGAGTTGGACGGCCACACGCTCTCTCATTGATCCATTTCAATGTGCGCAGAGCCACATTTCTTATCATTGGGCTGGTCGCGGGGCTCCTAGGGGTCTCTGGAGTCGCAGGAACGGCGACTCAGATCGCCTATGTGTTGTTTGTCGCCTTTCTCATCGGCGCGCTCGTCAGTTTCATTATGGGAAAGAGACCCCCTGCCTAAGAAGTGAAGCCCGGGAGCACGAACCCTTCCACGCCTTGAGGGAATTGGGAGATTTTTAGGCGGGGGACCGCGATGAGTGGAGTTGAGGGGATGGGGAACGACCAAGAGAGTGAAGAATTGCGGCATAGAGGTCAGTGTTGATCGCTTCCTTGGGTAAGAATACCGAGGCCCCTGCCTCGAGCATGGCTTCCCCAATGTGTGGATCAGTTTGAACGGAGAGCCCGATGATGGTGATCAAGGGGTATTGACTTAGGATTCTTTTGGTGGTTTCAGCCCCATTCCAACCAGGCATCTGCATATCTATAATCACGACCTCCGGCATGAGGGTACCGACCAGTTGAAGTGCCTGCTGCCCCGTCGATGCCTCCCCGACGACGGTCAAGTCATCGTATTCGTCTAAAAGACAGTGAAGACCTTCTCTCATCAGTTGGTGATCGTCCACGATCAGGATCCTGACCGCGGTGGATATTTTCCCGTCGGAAAGATTGTCGACGGACAAGCTAGGATGGCAGTGTCCACCACATACTGCGTCTTCTAAGGCAGCCGACTGCTCCCTCTCGGCCGCTGGCGCCTCGGTGCCCACGTCGAGCGACGTATACGGCAGATGGAGAGACGCAACCGTTCCCTTGCCCGGTACCGATCGCAGGTCGAAGCTCCCACCGAGTGCCGCCATTCGTTCCCGAATACTCAGCAGGCCGAACCGATTGGAATGATCATCACTCAATTTTGAGACATCGAAGCCGCAGCCATGATCCGACACAGTAATGGACAGCCTATCTTGGGCGCGCTGCATCGATACCGAGGCACGATTGACTTTTCCGTGCTTGAGAACGTTGAACAATAATTCGCGTATCGAGTGGAACAGCAATATCGCATCCGCCTCAGGCAGCCGCAGTTCGGGTGTGTCAAGCTTACACTCGACGTTCAGTACCGCTTGTCGGCGCATCTGATCCCCCAACCATCGAATAGCGGCGCCAAGTCCACTCTCGTAAAGAGCCTGCGGTGTCAGCTCAGACACCAGCGATCTGGTGTAGTCGAGCGATTGGTGGAGCAACTGATCGACACCTTGCAGGGTCTTTTTCTCTTCCGGATCGTGATCTTCCGCCAGCAGCTGCCCCACCTTCATACGAGCCACGACAAGTATCTGGGCCAAATAGTCGTGCAACTCCATGGCTAGCCGGCGCCGCTCCGTCTGTTCAGCGACCGTCAAATCTGTTGCGAGGGCACGGAGTCGTGCGTATGAGGTCGATAGCTGCTGCGTTCGTTCCTTGACCCGTTCTTCGAGCGTGCCGGTCAACTGGCGAAGCTGTTCTTCAATCTGCTTCCGTTCGGAGAGTTCACGAGCCAGCTGGCTATTCGCAATCTCGAGTTCGCCTGTTCTCTCGTCGATGCGTCTCTCCAGTTCCTGGTTGAGCAGCCGAAGATCTTGCTGCGCTTCGGCGTATTGCAAGCGTAGGCGTTGTTTTTCAAGCCCAAGGCGTACGGCCTCGCCCAAACGGGCCATCCGGTCCTTGAGGATATAGTCGGCCGCACCCTCGCGCATCAGCCCCACAGCCTCTTCGTCCCCGATGGCGTGCGACACAACGATAAAAGGAGTGGTCAGCCGGCTTTCGTGCAAACATTTCAACGCTTCCGTCGAGCTGAACTGCGGCATGACATGGTCTGAAATAATGATGTCCGGCGGATCCTGGGCCAGGCGCTTCGTGAATTCCGCCTGGGTATCGACCCGGTGCCACTCAGGATCGTAGCCGCTTTTCTGTAGTTCCCGGACGACCAATTCGGCGTCCAACGGATCGTCTTCAACGAGTAAAATGCGTAAGTCGGCCATTCGATTCGTCTCCGTCTTTAACATATTCATCGCGGTCTTCGGCGCTTTCTCATGTAGAGAAAAGCTCCGACGGAACCCGATTCAGCTCTATCCAATACAGAGCAAGTTGCCGGACCGCTTCTGTGAATTGGGAAAAATCCACTGGCTTGACAATATAGCTATTCACACCGAGATTGTACGTCTCGGTCAGATCGCGTTCTTCCTTGGAAGCTGTAAGAACCACGACAGGAATATGTTTGGTGCGCGGGTCTATTTTGCACCGTTGCAAAATCTCAATCCCGTCGACCTTGGGGAGTTTAAGGTCGAGCAGAATCAATCGGGTATTCGAACAGGATAACTTCTCGGCGTCCCCTTCTTTGCCAAAAAGGTACTCCATTGCTTCCTCACCGTCTCGTACTACACGAATGTTGCCCGAGAATTTATGTTTCCGAAACGCCCGTAGCGTGATTTCCACATCTTCAGGATTATCTTCGACCAACAAAATATCCATCGTACTCGTCATGCTGTGGCCTTTCGTAGAGAAACAAAAAACGTGGCGCCGCCGTCCACCTTCCCTTCAGCCCATACCCGCCCGTCATGGCGCTGGACAATACGCTGGACGACGGCCAATCCTACTCCGGTCCCCTCGAAATCTTCCTGTCGATGTAACCGTTGAAAGACGCCAAACAGTTTGTGCACATATTTCATGTCGAACCCAATACCGTTGTCCTTGACATAGTAGATCACCATCTCCGAGCTCGCGTCATCCGGCATCCAGCCTATTTCAATCCTGCTCTCAATCCGGTGTTTAGTGTACTTGAGGGCATTGGTGAGTAAATTAATCCAGACGAGTTTTAGGAACCGAGAATCTCCCTGGCAATGCGGCAGATCCCCAATGGTCAGTTCGATCGGTCTGTCTTCATGCATCCTCAACTCATTCACCACTTCCCGCACCACGTCCGCCATGTTGACCGTTTGGACAGTCATGCCCTGTCGGCCCAGTTTGGAAAATCCCAACAGATCGTCGATCAATTCGCCTGCCTGACCGACCGCCTTTCTGATAATGGCCAGGCTGCGGCGCGCGCTTTCGTTCATGTGAGAACCATGATCTTCTTCCAGGATGCGGCTGAAGGCATCGATCGTGCGCAACGGCGCCCGCAAGTCGTGCGAGACCGAATAGGAAAATCCTTCCAGCTCCTTGTTGGCCTCGGCCAGCGCCATAGCCTGTTTCTTCAAGGCGTCGTTCACTTTCGTCAAGATGCGATCGCGCTCCCGCAGCGCCTCTTCATGCTTCATTCGGTCTGTGATGTCCCGCAGAATGACGGTGTAGAACTTCCCCTCACGGGTCCGCAATTGTGAGATGGAGGCTTCGATGGGAAACTCATTGCCGTCGGCACGGCGGCCATAGATGGTGCCCAGCGCGCCCATCTGCCGTTTTGTCACCTGAGTGTGCCCGAACGCCTGGATATGAAGCGCATGCGCGGCCCGGAACCGCTCGGGTATGAAATGGTCGATCGGCTGCCCGAGAGCCGCCGCAGCGGCATATCCGAACATCAGTTCCGCTGCGTTGTTGAAATCAGTCACGCGCTGCATCTCATCGACCGTGATAATCGCGTCCATGGCCGAGGAAATGATCCCGCCCAATCGTTGTTCGCTTTCCTGCACGGCCTCCTTGGCCTGTTTTAACTCGGTAATATCGATGCAGGTACCAATGTATCCTAAGAACACTCCATCCTGCCCCAGTCTTGGAATTCCATGGTCCAATACCCACCGGTACTGATCGTCGAACCGACGCAAGCGGTACTCCATTTCGAACGGCCTTCGCTTGTCGAAGGCATCGACGTACGTTTTCAGACAGAGATCGAAGTCCTCTGAAAACACGCCTTCCGCCCAGCCGGCTCCCAGTTCCTGTTCCATCGTCCGCCCCGTAAAGTCCAGCCAGCCTTTATTGAAATAAATACATTGCTTGTCTACGCCGGAGATCCAAATGAGCACGGGCGCCGCATCCGCGATGGCACGGAAGCGTGCTTCGCTCTCACGAAGCGCCACCTCGGCCTCCTTGCCCTCGGTAATGTCTATCAGCATGTTAATTCCGCCGATGACCACGCCCTGAGCATTCCGCGTCGGTTCCGGATGCGGCAGCACATGGCGCCTCGTCCCGTCTGGCCGTTCGATGACGATCTCCTCGCCGCGAACCGCCCTGCCTTCACGCAATGTGACGGCCATCGGATATTGATCCAATGGGAGTGGGGAACCGTCCGGCCGGTAGATCTTCCAAGATCCGCACCACAAATCCTTGCCGACCTCCGGCTCGCGCCCCCACAAGGTAACCGCAGCTTGGTTGTAAAGCGTGATGCGGCCTCGCTCGTCGGTAGTATACACGGCGGCGGGAAGAGCCTGAATGAGCTCCCGATAACGGACCTCACTGAAGCGCAACTCCTCTTCGGATTTGATGCGCTCGGTAATGTCTCTCGCGATGCACGAGATGCCGACGACTTCCCCGTCTTGGATCTCCGGTGCGCCGCTGATGAAGAGATCGCGGCACTCGCCGGTGATGGTGACGACGGATGTATCAATTGCGAAACTCTGGCGCCGAAAGACGGTGTGGAATGCTTTTCCCACGACTTCTCGCTGATCGGGCGCGCAGAGGTCCAAGAAGGGGATGGTCTTCAGCTCTTCGAGCGTGCGAGTGCAGAGCCGGAGCGCGGCAGGATTGGCCGCCTTGAAGCGACCGTCGGCGCCAAGGAAAAAGATCGCGTCGAGGCTGCCGTCAAAGAGGGAACGGTATTGCTCGTCGGTTTCGTTCAAGGCGATGCGGGTGCGCATCAGTGCTTCCGTGCGCTCGGTTACCCGCTGTTCGAGAGTTTCATTCAGCTCGCGCAGTTGCTCTTCAGCCCGGCGGCGCTCGATCACTTCGGAGTGCAAATTGCGGTTCTTATTGTGGAGGTCGGCGAACACTGCGACTTTCGAGCGTAGGATGGTAGGACTAATCGGCTTATGGAGATAGTCTACGGCGCCGGTGCCGTAGCCTTCGAGCACATGTTGGTCTTCGTTATAGTAGGCGGTGAGAAAGATAATCGGCACCTTTGCGGTTTTCTTTCGCTGCTTGATCATCTGGGCCAGCTCGAATCCGTTCATGTCGGGCATCTGGATGTCCAGGATGAGAAGGGCGAATTCGTCATCGACGAGCGCGAGTAATGCCTGGTCGGCGGTCTCGGCCCGGATTAGACGGTAGCTCGGGTTGTCGAGGATGGTTTCGAGCACAGTGAGATTTTTCGGTTCATCGTCTACGATCAGGATGTTGATGAGGCCACCCCGTTGCCGTAGAGGCAGGTCTTGTACCTGGCCGTCGACCGATGCGGGGACTGTGTCAGTGTTCATAGGTGACCTCCAGCGTTCTAGTCCATCGAAAGGTCAAGGCTAAGGTCGAGGTTAAGGGCACAGAGAATGCACGTAATCGCACTGCTCAGCCTAAGCCGCAACCTTAACCTCTCTGTGGGGAAGGCCGCGCGTTGCGCGAGCACAGAAGATCATCAGCCTCCATCCCCACTCGTTCATCGGAAAAGCCATACCCGCATCAGCGACAGGAGTTGGTCCGTGTTGACCGGTTTGGCGATGTAATCGCTGGCGCCGGCGTTGAGGCACTTCTCCCGGTCGCCTTTCATCGCTTTTGCTGTGAGTGCAAGAATTGGAATGGTGCGGAACTCCGGGGCTTGACGGATCTCGCGCATCGTCTCATAGCCGTCCATGTCCGGCATCATGATATCCATGAGCACAATGCTCAGGTCGGAGATGTTCCGGACGATCTCGATGGCATTACGGCCATTGGTTGCACTGAGAACGTCCATGTCCTGGTTCTCGAGCAGGGACGTCAGGGCGAATATGTTGCGCGCGTCGTCATCGACCACGAGGACCTTGCGCCCGCGTAGAATTTCGTTGGAGCCGTGGAGCCGGTCGAGTATCTGCTGTTTTTCCTCCGGCAGGTCGGTGACGACGCGGTGAAGGAAGAGAGAAGTTTCGTCCAGTAACCGCTCGGGTGATTGGACGTCTTTGAGGACAATGCTCTTTGCCATCGCCTTGAGCCGCATCTGTTCATCGGCACTCAACTCTTTACCGGTGTAGACGACCACCGGCACATCTGTCAAGGCCGGCACGGCGTGAAATTTTTCCAGCAGTTCGAATCCGGTCATATCAGGCAGGCGCAAGTCCAGCACGACGCAGTCAAACGTCTGGCGCAGCATGGCCTCCAGCGCCTCGCTGCCGGTGGCGACGGCCACCAGCTCAATGTCTGTATAGCCGAGCAGTTCTGCAATGGACTGGCGCTCAATGTCGTTGTCTTCAATGATCAGAAGCCGTTTCGTGCGCGGGGCCGTGAAGTCCTTGATCCGATCGAACGCCGTTTTAAGGCCGTCGGTGGTGGGTGCCTTGACGAGGTAGGAGAAAGCCCCGTGCGCGAGGCCGTGGTGGCGTTCTTCTTCCACGGTGATGATTTGTACCGGGATGTGGCGTGTGGCCGGGTCGAGCTTGAGCTGATTGAGCACCGTCCAGCCGAGCATGTCCGGAAGGGAAATATCGAGTGAGATGGCCGTGGGACGGAACTGCCGGGCAAGGGAAAGGCCCATCGTGCCTTTGGTGGCGACGATACCCTTGAAGCCCTTATCGCGGGCTAGGCCCAAGAGAATGCGCGCATAATGCGGATCGTCCTCGACAATGAGCAGGACGGGGTCGCCCTCCTTAATCTCGTTGTGATCGTCCTCGATGTGTTCTTCGCGAGCGAGTGGCAGGTGGACCGTAAGCAACTTTGCCGTCTCGCTTGCGGTGTTGCTGGCCGACGAGGCCCTTTCGGTGTCGGGACCTGAGTAGTGCAAGGGCAGATAAAGGGTGAACGTGCTGCCCTCTCCGAATGTGCTCGTGAGCTTAATTTCGCCGCCGAGCAGCACGGCCAGCTCCCGGCTGATGGCGAGGCCGAGTCCGGTGCCGCCGTACTTGCGGGATGTGCCGGCGTCGGCCTGCTGAAAAGCTTCGAAGATGAGCCGCTGCTTTTCCGGTGCGACGCCGATGCCGGTGTCCTTGACGGCAAAGGCCAGGACATGTGGAGTTGCGTTGAGCACCGGGTGGTCGGCGCTCCAGCCATGCGTGGCGAAACCGACGCGAACATCGACTTGACCCTGAGCGGTGAATTTGACGGCGTTGGACAGCAGATTCTTGAGGATTTGCTGTAGGCGCTTCGGATCGGTATACATGAATCGAGGCAGGTCTTCGGCAAACCGGATGTGCAACGGCAGGTTCTTGGCCTCGGCCACGTGTCGGAAGTTCCGGTCAATGGTGTCGCGCAGGCCGGCGAAGGAGATTTCCTCGACTTCGACGGTGACGGTTCCGGACTCGATTTTCGAGAGATCCAGAATGTCATTGATGAGGTGGAGGAGGTCGGATCCCGAGGAATTGATGTTGCGGGAGAACTCGACCTGCTTGTCCGAGAGATTGCCTCCGGTGTTTCCGGCGAGCTGCTGGCTGAGAATGAGGATGGAATTGAGCGGCGTGCGCAGTTCGTGAGACATGTTCGCGAGGAACTCGGATTTGTATTTCGAAGTGAGCGCCAGCTCGGCGGCTTTTTCCTCCAGCGCGCGGCGAGCCTGCTCGACTTCGGTATTCTTGCGCTCGACTTCGGCATTCTGTTCGGCGAGGAGTTTGGCCTTCGTACCCAGCTCCTCATTGGTCTGCTGGAGTTCTGCCTGGCGGGACTGCAGTTCGACGGTGAGCTGCTGCGATTGCGTGAGGAGGCCCTCGGTGCGCATCGTCGCCTCGATGGTGTTGAAGACCGCGCCGATGCTCTGGGTGAGCAGTTCGAGGAATGCGAGAGACCCGGCGCCGAAGCTCTGGAGCGTGGCCAGCTCGATGACCGCCTTGGTCTGCCCTTCGAAGAGCACGGGCAGCACGATGATGCTCACCTGCCGCGCCGTACCAAGACTGGACGAGATCGAAATGAAATCAGGCGGTACGTTCTTGAGCAGGATACGCCTTTTTTCCACTGCGCACTGGCCGACGAGGCCTTTGCCGAGGGAGATCTGTTCCAAGAGTGGCTCGCCTCCACCGTGCGCATAGCTCGAGAGCAGGTTCAGTGTGAACTCGCCGCTGGTGTCGGTGAGATGGTAGATGGTGCCCTGGTGGGCATTGACCAGCGGCGCCAGCTCGGTGAGAAGCATCCGACCCACCGTATTCAATTCGCGCTGGCCCTGAAGCATGCCGGTGAATTTGGCGAGGTTGGTCTTGAGCCAGTCCTGCTCGCGGTTGCTTTCAGTGGTTTCGCGCAGGTTGGAAATCATCGTGTTGATGTTGTCCTTCAGTTCGGCCACCTCGCCGCGGGTTTCCACCTGGATGGAGCGTGTGAGGTCGCCCTTGGTGACGGCCGTGGCGACCTCGGCGATGGCGCGTACCTGCGTGGTAAGGTTGGCGGCGAGCAGGTTGACGTTGCCGGTGAGATCCTTCCACGTGCCGGCCGCACCAGGGACATTGGCCTGGCCGCCGAGCCGTCCGTCGACGCCGACCTCGCGGGCCACATTCGTCACCTGGTCGGCGAAGGTCGCAAGCGTATCGGTCATGTTGTTGATGGTATCGGCGAGAGCGGCGACCTCACCTTTGGCCTGTACGGTGAGGCGCTGAGATAGGTTGCCGTTGGCCACCGCCGTCACTACTTTCACGATGCCGCGGACCTGCTCGGTGAGGTTGGAAGCCATGAAGTTGACGTTGTCGGTGAGATCCTTCCACGTGCCGCCCACGCCGCTCACCTGCGCCTGGCCGCCGAGTTTTCCCTCGGTGCCGACTTCGCGGGCCACGCGGGTGACCTCGCCGGCGAAGGAGTTGAGCTGGTCCACCATCGTATTGATCGTGTTCTTCAGCTCGAGAATTTCACCTTTCACATCGACGGTGATCTTGCGGTTGAGATCGCCGCGCGCGACAGCCGTGGTGACTTCCGCGATGTTGCGGACCTGCGCGGTCAGGTTGGCGCCCATAGTATTGACCGAGTCGGTGAGATCCTTCCAGGTTCCTGCGACACCGGGTACTACCGCCTGCACGCCCAGCCGGCCTTCAGTGCCGACCTCGCGCGCCACGCGGGTGACCTCCGAGGCGAAGGAGCGGAGCTGTTCGACCATCGTGTTGATGGTTTCCTTGAGTTGCAAAATTTCTCCGCGCACATCGACGGTGATTTTGCGGGACAGGTCGCCGTTCGCCACGGCGATGGTCACTTCGGCGATGTTGCGCACCTGGCCGGTGAGGTTGTTGGCCATCGAATTGACGTTGTCGGTGAGATCCTTCCAGGTGCCGGCTACACCTTTGACTAGAGCCTGGCCGCCGAGTTTGCCCTCGGTGCCGACCTCGCGCGCCACGCGGCTGACCTCGCCGGCAAAGGAGTTGAGCTGATCGACCATGGTGTTGAGCGTGTTCTTCAACTCGAGAATTTCACCGCGCACATCGACGGTGATCTTGCGAGACAGGTCGCCGTTGGCGACGGCGGTGGCCACGTCGGCGATGTTGCGCACCTGGCCGGTGAGGTTGTTGGCCATCGAATTGACGTTGTCGGTGAGATCCTTCCAGGTGCCGGCGACGCCGGGGACCTGTGCCTGGCCGCCGAGCTTGCCCTCGGTGCCGACTTCGCGTGCCACACGGCTGACCTCGCCGGCAAAGGAGTTGAGCTGATCGACCATCGTATTGATGGTTTCCTTCAACTCGAGAATTTCACCGCGTACATCGACGGTGATTTTTTTGGACAAGTCGCCGTTCGCCACCGCGGTGGTCACCTCGGCGATGTTGCGCACCTGGCCGGTGAGGTTATTGGCCATCGAATTGACATTGTCGGTGAGATCCTTCCAGGTGCCGGCGACGCCGGGGACCTGCGCCTGGCCGCCGAGCTTGCCGTCGGTGCCGACTTCGCGCGCCACGCGGCTGACCTCGCCGGCGAAGGCATTGAGCTGGTCGACCATGGTATTGAGCGTATTTTTCAATGTGAGGATTTCGCCCTTGACCTCGACGGTGATCTTCGAGGAGAGATCGCCCTTGGCGATGGCCGTGGCTACGTCAGCGATGTTGCGGACCTGGCCGGTGAGGTTGGAGGCCATGAAGTTGACGTTGTCGGTGAGATCCTTCCAGGTGCCGCCCACGCCGCCCACTTGGGCCTGACCGCCGAGTTTGCCCTCGGTGCCGACCTCGCGCGCCACACGCGTCACTTCGGACGCAAAGCCGTTGAGCTGGTCCACCATCGTATTGATGGTGTTCTTCAACTCGAGAATCTCGCCCTTGACCTCGACGGTGATCTTCGAGGAGAGATCGCCCTTGGCGATGGCCGTGGCCACGTCGGCAATGTTGCGCACCTGGCCGGTGAGGTTGGACGCCATCGAGTTGACCGAGTCGGTGAGATCCTTCCAGGTGCCGGCGACGCCGGGGACCTGTGCCTGGCCGCCGAGCTTGCCCTCGGTGCCGACCTCGCGCGCCACGCGGGTGACCTCCGAGGCGAAGGAGCGGAGCTGCTCGACCATGGTGTTGATGGTTTCCTTCAATTCCAGAATCTCGCCCTTCACATCGACGGTGATTTTTCGTGACAGATCTCCGCGCGCCACGGCAGTGGTCACCGTTGCGATATTGCGTACCTGCGCGGTGAGATTGGTGGCCATGGCATTGACCGAGTCGGTGAGATCCTTCCAGGTGCCGGCCACGCCCGGAACCACCGCCTGGCCGCCCAGACGTCCGTCGGTGCCGACCTCGCGCGCCACGCGGGTGACCTCCGAGGCGAAGGAGCGGAGCTGATCGACCATCGTGTTAATGGCTTCCTTGAGCTGCAAAATCTCGCCGCGTACATCGACGGTAATCTTTTTGGACAAATCGCCGTTCGCCACCGCGATAGTTACGTCGGCGATGTTGCGTACCTGCGCGGTCAGGTTGCCGGCCATTTGATTGACCGAGTCGGTAAGTTCCTTCCAGACGCCCGACACGCCCTTGACTCGCGCCTGGCCGCCCAGCTTACCTTCAGTACCGACTTCGCGCGCCACACGGGTGACTTCAGAAGTGAAGACTGAGAGCTGGTCGATCATCGTATTCACCAGCTTCGCCGAGCGCAGGAATTCCCCCTTGAGCAAGCGCCCGTCCACCTCCAGGTCCATCGACCGATCGAGGTCGCCCTTGGCCACTGCGCCGATGGTTCGCGCGATTTCTGTCGTGGGCCGCACGAGATCGTCGATGAGCGTATTGATGGACTCCACCTCCGACGCCCACGCACCGACTGCCCCAGGCAGCGACATACGTTGTCTCAGCCGTCCCTCTTTTCCCACCGTGGCGCTCAACCGCATGACCTCGTGCACGATGCGCTCCTTTTGCGCGATGGTCTGATTGAAAGCCTCCGCAATCTGTGCGTCTACCCCTGTCCAATCCGCGGGCAAACGCACAGAGAAATTTCCTTCGCGAAACGCCACAATTGTCGAGAGAATCAGCCGTGAATGAGCCTCGGAAGAATCCTTCACGGGAACGTGCGACCCTTTTTTCTTGACGAGCTTGCCATTGTCCAGCGCGGCTCCTGACCGTGACTTCTCGCGGGAGGGAAAAATGGTTGTGCCATTCATATGGCTCCTTGCTTCAGGAGGAGGGTTGAAGAACATGGTTGATGGTGGAGCGTGAGCAGAAACGTCGCATCTGCCGCCACGCGAAACTCAGCTCCGATGTGCTGAAGGTTTGAGCCGTTCTCACTCTATTGCGGACGGCACGGACCCCCACGAGCAGACAGGTATAAATCCAGCCATAGAGAACACCTATGGCACGATTTACATCCGCGTAGAATGCATTCTTCGCTGGAGCTGAAAAGAAATAGTCGGCAACGATCAATATAATTCCCTCTCTACCACCAAACCGTTCACCTGGGGAATGTGCGCGGGGATAGTATAGGAAAAATAGCCGTTTTATGCCTAGGAGAATCCCTAGTCGATCGTAATTTATTGTAAATTTTGGGATTAGGGGGGCTTCCGGACAACCGCACTGCAGGGTGCTCTCATCATTGTAACCCGCCAGAATATTAGACGATTTATCATAGATGTGCGGCGCAGTGAAATCTATCACATCCCCGACTTCTGTTTGCCTCTTGATCGTGGATCAGCTGCTGGAAGGATCGCTCGCCTATACCAGATCATTGATCGAGTATTTGGCTCCGGCAGGTTTACGAATGGACGACCTCATTAGTGCTCTTGATATGTTGGCTCTCGAGATACGTCAGCAGGGATATCAGGTTTCGCGTGGCGACCGTACCTTTGAGTCTCAGATTTTCCGAGCCGATAATTACCTTTCTTTATCTAGCCGGCCTTAGCTTTCTTCGACAGCATCGATTGTACGCATGAGGGTGGTGATTAGCCGAGAGACACGGTTGTCCGGAGCCGAGGATGCACCGGATCCGAACCTCGCTCCCTGGCATAGCCTAACACCGACCCATTTTTTCGAGCATTTAGGATTTTAATAACTCAGCTGCGCCAGGGTAGTTGACTGATCAAACTAGGGAGATAGCCAGGGCGACACCTCGACGCCCGATAGTAGAGTGCACCTATGCAATGCGAGCTTAAGTAGTTCATCACCAACAACCATCGAGAGGAGGATTCCATGAACACGATGATTTCTAAGACAGCGGTGATGCCCGCCGGGCCGCGGACTCAGTCGAGCTGCATGCGTTGCAGCGGGCATTTGGAACATGAAATGTGTATCGATCTTGAGAGCGACACCGGATGCTGCACCTTTTGGGCGTTTCGTTGTCTTCAGTGCGGCGACATAGTGGATGAAACGATTCTGCGCAACCGTGCCCTAGCTCATTCTCATTCCGACGCCACATTGTTGGTCGCTGCATGATCGATAGACGGCTGATCATCTATGCATCGCACGACGCAAGCGATCCGAACGTTCGTAATGCGTGTATCACAAGGTTTCATTGAAAGGAGTGTATGTCATGGTCCACGATTCTTCCCTATCACGAGGATTTTGCACCGCGCACCGCGATACTGACACCGCTTGGAAGGGCAGCAGAGGAGTCCGCACAAGGGACGCCCTTCTGTCTCACGACCTTCTCACGCGAGCTGGCGACGGCAGAACGACGTTGCAATGCGGGAAACATCAGACTCTTTTTGCGCAAGGGGATGAAGCCAATGCCCTGTTTTATATCGTGGAAGGCTGGGTCAAGCTCACGGTTGTATCCACCCAAGGCAAAGAAGCCGTTGTCTCGATGTTGCAGAGCGGGGATTTTTTCGGTGAAGCCTGTCTTGCCGAGCCGCGGGTATGTAGGACGACGGCCATCTCCCTGGGTGCCTCCACAGTCATCCGCATCGATAGGACTACCATGACCCGCATTCTCCAAAATGAGCCGGAGTTCTCAGAGCAGTTCCTGTCTCATCTCGTGACTCGTAGTGTACGTATCCAAGAGGACCTGGTCGATCAACTTTTTAATTCTGCCGAGAAACGGCTGGCGCGAGCGCTGTTGATGCTGGCACACTTTGAGAGAGAAGATAACTCAGAACCGATCATTCCCCATATCAATCAGGAAACGCTGGCCGAAATGGTCGGGACGACGCGGTCACGCGTGAGTTTCTTTATGGGTCGGTTCAAGAAACGCGGCTTCATTAAGTACAACGCGGGCGTGCATGTGCATCGATCCCTTCTCAATGTTGTGTTAGCTCCCTAACCTGAACGATCACTGATCGCTTGGGCTAAGGTTGAGGTGCCTCGGTTTTCTAGCTCAGAAAATTCTGTAGTCAACGTACACTTGCATATAGGCGTATGGGTACATCTAACCAAAGGAGATTCCCATGATATTTATTCCAAAAGTCGTCGGCGTCATGTCATGTGGGTTTTTGCTATGTCTTGGTCTTTCCACTGCCGCGCTGGCAGGTGAGACGGCCTCCACTACGGATAAACTACAAACTGACCAAACTGATCGCAGGCAAGTCGGTCAAGAAGCTGGTGAACAACAAATGAACGATAAGGAAAGCGGTCGGTCAATGAACGGCAAGATGATCAAAGGTGAAGTGTTGCGCGTCGAAGGCGAGAACTATTTCATCAAAGACCAAGATGGTAAAGAAGTACGGTTGCATACGGACGAGACCACCCAGAAGGGTAAAAACATTCACATCAAGCCGGGTGATCGGATTGAGGCGACGGTGGACGATCAAGATCACACCCTGTCGATTGTCTCGGGGACGGCGATTCAGGATCGTCGAAATGCCAAAGAATAAGCTACGTTAAATCAATCATCATCTGGAGACTTCATGCGCGTGATTACAAATAAGATCTCTCGCGAAACGCGAGAGATGAAATCCACTCCTTCTCGTCGATCATGCGGGCGGTGCGGGGGATTCCTTGTCAATGAACACTGCATGGATCTGGATATCGGAGCAGGCCGTGGAGGAGACCGATTCTGGGCGAAGCGCTGTGTCCAGTGCGGCGACATGATCGACGAGATGATTCTTCGCAATCGGCAATCGCGATCTTCCCTAGCTCAAGGATCTAGACATTCAGTCGAATGCGAAAGGAAAGCTGCATAACGCCGGCTCTCACAGTTCTTTTGACCAAAAAATAAAAAGTCCATGCCGGCCCGGCATTGGTTGACCACTGCTGTGATCGCTGAAGATGCCGAAATTGTAGCTATAATTGATTTCAACTTGCGAATGCCAGGGGGCTCCACTTACAATTCCGCCGCTTAACGCCGGCATGGAATCCATCTGGTTTCGAATATTCCCGTCTGGTTGAAATCGCGCCTGCTCGACAAGTCCCCAAGAACCGCGGATATAAGGGAACATGAAAAAGAGGGCTTCGTGCCGGTATTCTAGATGGGCAATGCCGTATCGTCGCGGGTACAGCTCGTTGAAGGCAACACTCGGAAGCATGGGAAGGGCCAGGGCTTCCCATTCATAGCCGGTCGGCCGCCCGGGCAGGCGAAAGGTGGAAAAGCGATCGAGGTTCTTACCTATGCCTCCATACAATGACGTGATGAGGCGGTGCCGTTCACTATCCACGAATGGGAGGCCGCTAGCGGTAACGACAAACACACTCCCCATTTGGTAGTTGCGTTCCCGAGCCGCGTCCGGTTGATGGAATGCCCCTCCGTCCCATGGATTCCACTGTGAGCGATGCCCATAGAAAAAGTCGCCACCATAGGCATAGCCTCGATGTGGCAACTCCATGGTGTTTCGTTCCAAAGCATCTCGTCGCAATCTCGCATGCACACGTCCCTCATAGGTATCGGTAGGCACGGCAAAGTCCGGTGAGGCGTGTTGGCCGCCCTTAAACCACCGGTAGCCTGGTTCATAGGTCAAAGACACTTCCACCGCATTGTCCTGTTGGCCTGGGTCCAGGAGCTTGCGATAGGCAAGCCCGAATCCTGCAAACACATAGTTCCATTCCAATTGCACGTCTCGAATGATTTGACCTTCGACATATTCGGAGCGGCCCATCGGAAAAATCATATTATTGAACGTCAGCCGGAGTTCCCAGCCGTTCGAGGACTGCGATCCCACATTCATGGCCATGTCATTGACGACTCCCGAAAAAGTTCCCCGAAATCGTTTCTTTTCATCGTCTGAATTACGCCACACATACAATGCGCCGAACGGCAGAAGTTGATAATTCATCGGGCCTTCATGAAGATACTGCATCCCGAAACTGACGGCTGTCACGGCTTTACGGTCCCGGGCAGGCACAGTCACAGGCTTCCCGAGTACTTCTGTATGAAATGATTCACCGGCGAGCGGGGTCTCTTTCTCATCGCCATAGGCAGCCGGAGTGGGCAAGGTAACCCATACAGCGCAGAACGCAATCGAAGCAAGGAGCGGTACGAACAGAAAATCGAGTGGAAAGGTAACCCTTTGCCCCGGGGGCTTCCTTGCCTCACCCCACTTGTCTACCGTCAACGATGCACCGCACGTCCCATCGTATTCATGGTTAAGGGTATGCCGTAGCTATGGGAGACATAAGACTCGTTTCTTCCCTAGTTTATTGCGAAGGCAACCCGAGTTCTCAGAAGTATCTGTTGTGCAAAGTGGGCCCTCGTGGAGAGGACCCTAGCGATTCGTAGAAAAGCCGTGTGCGACGCCTTCCCCTGGAACTGGGGTTATCCACAGTTTCTGAGGTTTGCCTTTGTGCTAGTATGGCGAACGATGAACTGCCGATGCCCATTTGTGATCGTCGGATAGCATGGGTCACCGATAAGGAATCGATCTCCGGAGCGAATATGTATCAACCTCGAGTTTTTATCGTCGACGATCATCCTTTGGTGTTGGAAGGATTTCGGCACATACTCGCCAGCAACACGACGGTTGTCGGGACTGCCCATAGCGGGGCAGAACTTTTGGAGAAGGCTCAGGGGGCGGCTCCGGACATTGTGCTGTTGGACGTCTCATTGCCGGACATGAGCGGGTTTGATCTCATCACATTGCTGAGAGGGAAACTCCCCCGTGTAAAAATCATTCTTGTCACGATGTTAAGCGAGCCATTTTATGTCAGCGAAGGGTTCCAAAAGGGGGCGGATGGTTACGTTCTTAAACAATCAGCTTCAACCGAGTTGATGACCGCCATACACACCGTGATGAGCAACCGCCGGTACGTATCTGCCGACGTTGCGGAAGACGTACGAGAATCGATCGAGTATCCGTGGATCCGTCCGGAAGGGTTTAACGTTCAATTGACGCCGCGGCAACAGGAGGTCTTGCGAATGTTTGCCAATGGTCTTTCGGCGAAGACAATTGCCACGCAGATTGGCATCTCCGTGAAAACGGTCGAGTTCCATAAGGCGGGAATCATAAAAAAACTCGGTCTGAAGACCGCCTCTGATCTCACCAGGTTTGCGTTGGCCCAGGGGCTGGTCAAGCTCTGACGGAAGGTTGAGGTTCAGGTTGAAGAGGGAGAGCCTGATCTTCGCTCAACCTTGACCTCAGCCTCAACCTGCTTTCTGGAAAGAGGTGTCAAGGCTGAGGGGCTTGGGGCGTCTCAGCTGGGGTAATGAGTCCGAGGCTGATGGCTTGTTTCGTCAGTTCTGCCTTGGTATGGACGCCGAGTTCCTTCGAGATTCTGGCTTTGTGAAACTCGATGGTTTTCACCGTTACGTTGATCGTAGAAGCGATTTCCTTATTGGATTTGCCTTCTGCCACCAATTGCAGCACTTCTCTCTGTCGTAAACTCAGCGTCACGGGTGTGGTGGGTTTCAGTTGTCCCGGAAGCTCTGTCGACGCCTCCGACACCTGATTGACCAAACCATGTGCGACCATCGGTGAAATGTACGTGCCGCCCCGTAGAACCTCCTTTGCAGCAAACAGCAGCTCATCTGTCACTGAGGTTTTCAACACGTACCCCTCGACTCCGACACGAAATGCTTCGCTCACAAAGTGCTGCTCTGAGTGCATCGTCAGAATGATGATCTTGACTTCTGGGCAGGACTTCTTTACGTGGCGACAGGCATCGAGTCCATTCAATAAAGGCAGAGAAATATCAACCAGGGCTAGGTCCGGGCGAAATTTTTTAATTGCTTCAATAAAGCTGCGTCCATCTGTGGGTGTAGCGACCACACTGTATTCTTTTTCCAAGATCTTGACGAGACCTTCGGCAACAAGACGATGGTCTTCGGCCACGATAACTTGCGGTTTCATGCTGTTGGACTCCATTTCCCAAGAGAAGGTTTATTCGAAATAATCCGCAATGAAACCGGTGGTAGCAGGTACATCTCACCATATCCGGGTTTTGCGCAGCGGGGCGAGCATATGCCAGAGTCTCGGCAGGCACTTCTCGCTTCCTTTCCCTCCATCCGTGCCAGGATGACCAGACGCGTCGTCAGTGTAAAACCACAGGGAATGGTCTTGCAAACTCATCTGCCCTAACCGGTATCATTTCACTTATAAGGCTGCCACTTGAGGTCTCTGCATCATTTTTCCGGTTGTTTGCCCAGTCTGGTTAGACGTTGAGCTGGCGTGCACAAACCGCGGGCCGAGTGAGAGCTCATAGGTTGAGTAACCGACTTGGCGAAGCGACAACCGCCCGTCCCTCGACATCCGATCCACGGCGGCGAATACCTCGCCCCAAGTGAGATCGGGAAGGTATGTAAAGACATCGTCGAAGCAGCAGGAACCACTTTCCCGCAGCCTGTCAAGAATAGCCTCTTCTATGGGCATCATGGCGTAGAACCTCCCGGTTAAAGTGAGGTGCTCGTGTGTGTCCCGCATATTGCCCAGGAATGACCCTGGTGGAACCTAGGAAATGCCCTAGTCTGGTCAGAAATTATTATCACCTTTTCAGTTGTGCCATTAGAAGGCGAACTGCCGGTCATCTTCACGCATCGACACTCTCGAACCAACGACGCAGGGAACATCTGGTGAGTGAGCCACACCCATATATATATAGGTTTTCCCCTCTGGCGAAGAGTGACCTAGGGGGATTCCCAGTACCAGAGACAGCGGCGCGACCGTACAGTACCATCATGAAAGAGAACAACACTTCATGGCATTGCTGTTCTCTGGCTGGCGAAACCGTGAAAGAAATGGGGGACTATGGCACAGGAAACCGTGTTCGCTCAAATCACTCATGAGGCGCCGTCCGCATCGAAGATGAGGACCAAGACGACGATGCTTCATGTCTGTTGTTTGTGCGGGCTTCTTCAAGACGAGACCGGATCCTCCCTTGATCACGAGCGCTGGGTTACGCGGCGAGCGTTTCGAAAGACATATGGTGTGCACCCGGGCAATTGCCTTCTTACTCATACATACTGTCCGGCGTGTTTCGCGCGGGTCATGGATAGTATCCGCGAGTGGCATGACGAGTGAGTGAATCTTGAGCAGGAGGCGGAGATTATTTTCTACCGGAGAGCCTCTTCGTGTTCCACAACCAGGCTTCGAGCTCTGAAATTCAGAGGCGCAGGTTCTGCGCATCGAGCCGGTGGGACCTCCTCAACCGCATAATACTTGCCCGACGGGCATGAGGTCGGTCCAAAGAGCGAACGGTAGAGTCCGATCGGATACATGCCTCTGGACATGAGCTTCCACCCCACCATGCAGGTGATGCGGACGATGTCGAGCACCGGCCGGAAATAACTCGGTCGCGCGCCAGGACGGAGCAAGGTTTCAATGGGAACCGCCTGGCTGCCATGTCCTAAGCGCATGGCCTTGACCAGAATTTCGCTCTCGAAGACGAAGCTCCTGGCTTTTCCATGTTTGATCTGCACACGACTCAACAGCGATGCGGGATAGACACGAAAACCAGACTGACTATCTGCAAATGAATAGCCTGCGGCCCAGGAGATCCAGAAATCAGCCACACGGTTCGCGGCATAACGCCGGAAGGCCGCGCGTCGTTGATCTCGACGGCGTGTGCCGATGATCACATGATCAGGGTAGAAGGCCGCTTCAGCGAGCAATCTTGGAATGTCTTCCGGCGCATGCTGGCCATCGCCGTCCAAAGTCACGATTCCAGAAGCTCCAGCCGTCAATGCCTGCTGAAACCCACGCCATAGGCTGGCGGCTTTCCCGCAGTTCATGATATTTCGGAGTAATGTGACCGGCAATCCAACCAGGGCTTCTGCCGTGCCATCGGTAGACCCATCGTCCACGACGATCACGCGCCTGCACTGTCGGGTCGTCCGTAATGCTATGTCCCTAATCGTGGCGGCTTCGTTATAGGCGGGGATCACAACCCAATATTTGGCCATGACGTTGGCCCCCGAATGTATACGGGCGTTCATACCATCCCTCCGTTGAGACCGATCACTTGGCCCGAGATATAGTCGGCCTTCTCGGAGGCCAAGAATCCGACCAGGTACGCAACCTCTTGAGGCGTGCCGGCTCGCTTCATCGGTACCAGAGCCTCGATCTTTTCCGGCTTGCAACTCTGCTCGACCATTCGCGATTCGATAAAGCCCAGCGCGATGACATTGACGGTCACGCCACGGGAGGCGACCTCCCGTGCAAGCGATTTCGAGGCGCCGTGGAGCCCCGCTTTGGCTGCTGCGTAATTCGTCTGACCCCGATTGCCGAGCAAGGCCGAGACTGACGAGATCGTGATGATTCGTCCCCATCGTGTGCCGATCATCGGAAGGAGCAACGGCTGAGTCACATTGAAAAATCCTCCCAGCGAGACCGCGATCACGTGGCTCCATTGGTCCGCTCGCATGCCCGCCATCGGGGCATCGTCATAGACGCCTGCATTGTTCACGAGCACCTGGATCGGACCGCCCTCAAGTATTTGCGCCAGGGCACGTTGGGTGGCCTGGGTATCGCTGACATCGAATGAGGCCACGCCGGCCGATCCGCCTGCTCCGATGATCTGATGGACCACCTCTTCAGCTGCAGCGCGATTGCGATGCGCATGGACGATGACGTGATGGTGCTCCTGCGCCAGTTGTCGGCTGATCGCGGCGCCGATTTGACCGCTGCCGCCTGTGACTAAGGCTCGCTTCATGGTTGGGGGTCGAGATACTTGAGGAATATGGATGCGCGCCCATCCAGTAATTCTTCTCGCCCAACCGACACTCGAAAGGCATAGATGAAGCAGTCCACCTCCCCGACTAAACGGGTCGCCTGAATCGTCAGGTCTCCCTTCACGTCGTCCAGACGAGCGGCCCGAAGCATCAGATTCTTTACGGCTCCCAGGTATCCCACGGCGAGCCGACGCTCTTTCCCCTGCTGTAGAAGTCCGACATGCACCCCCATCGCCTGTGCCGCATACTCCAGTCCGCAGATTGCCTCCAATCGGTTGTCTCGCCGAAGGGGATTTGCCGAGTCACGATGCGACGCGGTTGTGCATAGAATGCTGGTCTTATCCCACCGCTCGACTGTATCCAGTAGGCACATTGCGCCGTGGTGCGGAATCAATTGACAAAGAGCGGCTTTGCCGATCCTCAGCATGGCGTCACCCGGACTACAACGTATTGGTCTTCCAGATACTCAAAATGGACCAGTGTTTCGCGCTGCCTCGCGATGGCGGCCAGAAGCGGTAACGACCGCGCGGCTTGATTCCCGATCCGAAGAGCTTCTAGTCCGGCATCATCCATGTTCGTCGCTTCCAGAGAGAGATCAGTGGAAAGAGCGAGATCGAACTGAGCGAGGTTGCGCGGCGCAGGAGTTCGCGTCAACAACAGAGCTGCTGCAAATCCTCCTCGTAGGGGTCGCGCAGCATAGAGAGGAGGGGGCGGCGGAAGATCATAGGTCACCAGGAGTACAGACTTCTCCTCGATCTGCGCATAGGCGGCCGCTTCCAGCAAGGCGGCACAGAAGGAAGAATCATAACAGGCCAACGCGGTTGACGATTGCTGCGAGCCCGTGGCAATCCCCCAGTAGCCGGACGCGGCATTATGGACGGAGTGGTGGAACAGCGTGGGCGAAATCGTCCGCTGCGGCGCGGCGAGAGCCGTGCAGAGCCGGTCCAGGACACCAGTGTCTCCGTCGGACGACGCGAAGACAGTCGCGACCTCGCGCGCGTCGGCCTCTGCCTGTTGCATGGCCTCCTGAGCCACATGGAGAGCCCAGCGCACACTCTCGCTGCTGCGCCTCCGTTCGTTCGGTGGTAGCATGCTCGCGGTCGGCTCCGTCGTGGCTGTTTCACACAACAGGCTCTCGCCGGCCAGCATGGCTCGGCTTCCCGCCCAACCTGCGAGCCCCGGTCCCAACGTGCCGATCCCGTTTACATACAAGATCATCAGACTGTCCCGAAAATCAGACTGCAGTTATTGCCGCCAAATCCAAAGCTATTGCTCAACACCCGCCGAACCGGCTGCTCCCGATTCTCCAGCAGCACCTGACTGCTCAAGTGGGGATCGATTCGAGTCGTGTTCAATGTTCCGGGCACAAACCCGCGTGTAAGGCACATCGCGGCAATCACCGCTCCCGTGACTCCCGCTGCTCCCAATGTATGTCCCGTCCACCCTTTGGTCGAACTGCAGGGAGTCGAGAGGCCAAACACCGAGTGGACGGCTGTATCTTCAATGCTGTCGTTCGACCTGGTCGCGGTGCCGTGCAGATGAATGTAGTCGATGTCTCCGGGGGTGAGCGCACTCCGCAGCAAAGCCGCTTGCATTGCTTTGATCGCTCCGGTCCCTTCCGGATGGGGATGCGACATGTGATACCCATCGCAACTCTCCCCATAGCCTAATAACGCCACCGCCCCAGGACGGCCCGCATGCGTGGATTTTTCCAGTAACGCAAAGCCGGCCGATTCGCCCAACGTCAATCCATTGCGATGCTCATCGCATGGACGGCAGGGACCGCTCGACATCAGCTCTAACGACGCGAATCCATACAGAATCGACAAACAGAGACTATCCACGCCGCCGACCACCGCCGCATCGCAGAATCCCGCCTCAATGAATCGTGCCGCCGTTGCAAATGATTTCGCGCTCGACGAGCAGGCCGTGGAGATGACCATCGCCGGTCCCCGCAGCCCCAAGTATGTGCGCACGAAATACGCTGACGAAAACATGTCATGGGTATATCGATGGGACGTCAGGTAGGACGACGGTAGGGCGCCGGTGACAGGGCTACGGCGGCTATACGCATGCTCCGTTTCCAGGATGCCCGAGGTGCTCGAACCGAGGATCACCGCCACGCGGTGGGCGCCGTAGCGCTCCCGGGCCTCAATGGCGGCTTGAATGAACCCATCCTGTTGGAGCCCGAGGAGCGCAAGCCGATTATTCCGGCAGTCGAACCGCTCCAAATCCCTTGAAGCTGAACCGCCGCCCACGAACACGTCTTCTACATCATCGACCCGGCCGATGTAGGTGGTGAGTCCCACATCTTCGAAGTCGCAGGGCCGCAACCCGGAACGCCGATTCCGAAATGCCTGATAGGTCTCGGTGACGCCTTTCCCCAACGCTGAGACAATCGTATAGTGGGTGAGAATGAGCGGGGCCATCATTCTCTCCCCCCTGTGCCGATGTTGTGAGACTGTGTGCAGGCGACCCTGAGGATCGTCAGGGCCATCCTCGACGGCCTGATTCGAGCCGCGGTCCTTAACGAGTCGGGATGCGTCTTTTTCTATGTGTTCATGAACCAAACCTTGTGACATTGCAGGCCTCCTCCACGCCGGCGATCATGCCTTTCCGGGAGAAAGTTAGCAGGTTGCGAAGAGAGCATCTGTTCAATATTGCTCAGTCAGGGGAAGTCGCGGCGAGAAGAGGTGGCTCCTTAGGCGACTCGGCGAGGAATGCGGCAAAGACCAGACAGGCGAGCGATCCCAAGGCCGTGGTCAATCCGATGGCTCGGAGCACAGGAATGTGTGAGAAGGCCAATACGCCGAATACCAAGATCGTCGTCGTGCTGCATACGACCAGGCCATAGACGGTGCGTCCGCGCTCCGCCTGGGTGCCATCTCTCCGGTTGAAAAACAACGCATAGTCCAACCCGAGACCGATGACTAACAGAAATGACGCGATGTGGAACAGCGAAAACCGTTCCCCTAACACATGCAGTAGGGCAGCCACGACCACGATGGCGCTCCCGATCGGAAGCATCACGCGTAGGACGGTGACGGGAGCGCGGAGGCCGGCAAGCAGCACGAGACCGATGGCCAGGACTCCCCATCCCAAAAGTCGTAGCGTTTCATTCCGGTACAGGCTGACCATTCGGTTCGATTCTTCTTTGAGATCCAAATAGGTAATCTGTTGTGTATTCCACGGCGTCAGAAGCTCCCGGAATTTCTGTCTGTCGGTGACGCCACGCAACGGTACGACCGCAGCCCAGCGTCCCTCATGCATAAAGAGCAGCGAGTCTAGTTTGATCCCCAGCGCGGTCCCGCGGAACGTCTGGATGTCGACCGGCTCTTGCGTCCTGGCTTTCCCTGCCGCGTCTAGGAAGGGCTGAAACAGACCGGGCTTGAACGGTAAACCCTTCATGGCAGAAGTGAGATTCCGCTCCAAGGTTTCGCGATCAGGCACCGATGCCTGGCGCGCCTGTTGCGTCTTGCGACTGGGCAGGTAGCGAGCAGCGAGATCGTATCCTGCCAGTTCCCCTTTTCTCACAAGTGGGTCCAATACCAGCGCCAACGCTTCACTTCGTTGGAGGGCTTCTTCTTCGCTTGAACCCTCCACCACGATGAGGTCCCGGACATCCGGCACCCCGAGTTCATGGCGAAGGACTTGATCCCGCTCTTTCTGCTCCGCCGAGATCGGACTTAGATTGGCAATGTCCTGCTCCCATAGTGGCGTGTCTGACCAGATGAAGGAACCGATGGCTATGACCACCGCCAGCGGGACGACAAGTCGCGCTCTCGTCAGTGCATCGACCGACCGTGCGACATGCAGCCCTTCGCGCTTGGTGTGAAATTCTATGGGAACGATGTGGGGAAGAACCCAACGGGTCACGCATGCGGCTGTGAATAAGCCGACCATTGCAAACAGCCCCAGTTGCGACAGGCCGGGGAACCCGCTCAGGAGTAATGCAGAGAACCCAAGCGCCGTCGCCACGACTCCGAGCCGCATCGTCGACCAGAGCTCTTTCATCACGGCCGGCGCCCGGCTCTCCCTGGTGAGATGGCTGAACAGATGAATGGGATAATCGTCCACGACGCCTAGCAACGTAATTCCAAACGCCAAGGTCATGCCGTGAATGAATCCGAACACTAGACTTACGGCGACGACCCCGGCCAGGATTGCGCTCGTCAAGGGAAGAAGCGTGAGAGCAAGAACGGAGACGGATCCATAGCTGGCGAAGAGCAACGTGGAGACCAGCAACGTCGCGCACAAGGACAACCACCACACATCATCTTGGATGGTCTGCCGTATCTCAACGGCAATGACGCTGGGCCCCGTCATGACCAATCGCATGGGAGTTGCACCAGTGGAAGTTCCGGAGGTCTGTCTGAAGGCCGCTCTCATTTGCCCTTGCAGCCGTTCCTGGGACTCCATATCAAAACCTGCCGCCTGCGTCTCCGCCACAAGCAATGCGCGTCGCAGGTCCGATGAGAACCACACTCCTTGGTGTCTCGCCGGAGCCGTCCAGGTCATCCAGGTTTGAAGGATCGTCATGAATTCGCCGGAGGGATCGCCCGGGATCAGTTCCTTGATCATCGGTGACAGTGGAGAGGTGAGGTCGCTTAGCCTCAGCTCAAGAGAGACTCGGAGATGATCCCGACTGAACGTGGATTCCTGCACGCCTGGGCTGAGCACGTACCGATTCTGAAAGAGGCGTTCCCGTTCCTCCTTTGTCCAGGCTTGTTCCCCATTGCCGACATACTGAAACGCACCACTGTTGCGCATCCAGATCGCCAACTGTATGCTGGCTCCTGCCAGCTGATCGGCATCCTCTCCCTCCAGAGCGATAAGGATGAGCCGTCCTCCCGCGCCAGTTCGCAGTTCAGTGAGCAGCAGGCGTTCTGTCGGTGTGGCACCATCCGGCAATAAGCGGGAGAGTTCGGTCTCCACATGTGTACTCGTGGCCACGAACCACGCGGTGAACCCCAGCACCATGCACCAGATCAACAGTGTGAGCCAGGATCTTCTGGTCACGGTGCGCCCGTCGTGATCACCATGACAGACCGGTCTCCGTCCGGGGCTAGGATCTCAATGCTATTGACCTGCTCCCTTTCCCCGGAGAATCGAATGGATGTCACCAGTTCCTGAGCGGCTTTATCCAGCGGCTGCAGAATCAAAATCCATCGGCGCGGCTCACCCTGCAGGGTCACGCTATAGAAGCGCTTCAAGGTGATGAGATCATTGGCGAGCGTCGATCGATAGGCCTCTATAAATGCCCGTAGCGCAGGGTAGTCGCTTAATGAAAGAGTCCTCTTCATACCCTTCGTCTTACTCTCGAAGAGGACCGTATCGCCTTCAACGAGGTAACGTTCGTCATGAGGAGCGGTGATATGTTTCTCGAGTCCCGCCGGAGAAGTAAAACGCAAGATGCCTCGGGTCTTCAACGGTTGGGTAAGCAGGTTTGAAAATGCGGTTTCTTCAAACCGTACCTCCACCTGCCGGTTCTTGGCCAAGCTCTCAATGAGCTGTTCCACATTCCAGTCAGGTGATTCTTCCGCTCGCTCAGCCTGGGGCGACGGCTGGGCCAAGGATATCGGCGCAAGACCCGGCAAGAACAACCAGATGAGAAACAGGGCCGGCAGCCTCAACGGCCGGCTACCGTTGCTCTTCCCAAAAGTCATAAAAGTTGAACCAATTGTCGGCCGCCAAGCGGCAGTGATGTTCCAGACGGTCGGCGTAGCGCTGGGTCCATTGCTGAACCTCCTGGTCGCGATGCTGTCGGTCGATCGCGATCTCTTCGGCGAACAACTCAAATCGGACCTCGTAACGATTGCCTCCGCGATAGAGCCCGAAGAAGAGGATGACCGGCACCTTTAAGATGCTCGCAAGCCACATGGTTCCGGCAGGGAACCGTGCCAGCTTGCCGAAAAACGTACAGTCTGTCGCCTGATTCTGATTCACCAGCCGATCCGCGAGAATACCCACCACCCCTCCGCGGTCCAGACATTCCTTGACTTGCAACATCGTGTTCGGCAAGCCGGTCTGTATGACCGAATCGGCAACTTCCGGATTCAAGTCACGAAAGAGGTCTCGGATCATCGGTGTATGCTGCTCGTGCATGAGGACTTTGATTTCAACATCCCGCTGGTTCAGCGCGATGGCACGCACGATCTCGAAGCTCCCGAGATGCGAGCCGAGCAGCATACACCCTTGGCCACGAGCCACGCGGTCCTTGAGCACGTCGAGTCCCCGTATATCGATGTCGAAGCGGCTGCCTTGTCCGGTGAGAAGATAGACACGATCAAGAAGCGTCGATGCGAAACAATGAAACTGTCTGTACAAGTCACGCCGACCGATCGGGCGTCCAAGCGCTCGAATCAAGTAGGGTTGGATGGCGCGGGATGCGCGCCTCGAAAATAGGACGTAATACAGACAGATGGGATAAAGCAAGGCGCGCACAGCCGAACGTCCGACGGATACCGCCATCCAGATCATGAATCGCCCCGCGATTCGACTGCCGCGTTCGCGTTGTCGCATCCACTCTACCGTCACGGATCACCTTGGGAATCATCGGCGATGATGCGGTATTGCAGGCAGCCGCTTGCAATCAGTCGAGGCCCGGTTGCGCAGGTGAACTCCATTGTGCCATCCCCCTGCCGGTCTATCCTGACCCTAAGAGGCTCCCCAGGATTCAGCGGCGACAGAAACTTCGCCGACGGCATGCCGACAAATTCGATGTGCTCCTTGGTCATGTCGCGGATGGCCTTCATGATTTCTCCCAGCATCACAACGCCGGGGACCACGGGATGACCGGGAAAATGCCCGGCCAACGACGGATGGTCCGCACCGATTGTGACGATCCGCTCAGATTCCATGCCGCTCCTCTTTCTGAATATTTTGCATCAATCCGAGCAAGGCCTCTCGCGTGAGCTTCCCGGTTTCGTTACGGGGAAGGCTGGGAACCAGGTGAAGCGGCCTGGGAAGAAACAGAGGATCGATGACTGCTCGAAGCGCCGACAGAATGTGCTCCGCGGCTTTCCCAGGCGCAACAACAAAGGCGATCAGACGCGTGACTGAGGTTCCCGTGTCCTCCGGGAGGAAGAATACTCCATCCTGCACACCCTCGACCTCGTTTAGCTTCTGGTTCAGGTCGCTTAATGAACCCCGGTGCCCACCGATGTTCACCAGATCCGTGCCACGTCCATGTAACACGAACCGATGAGGTCCTTGCAGCGACACCAGATCCGGAAAGGGGATCGGCCCACGCAAGTAAGGCGCATGCACGGAACATCCGGCTGATTCCTGATGCAGCGTGATCCCATCCAAGACGTGCCAGATGTTTTCGTCGATCGTCCGCCTTGTCGCGAGACTCCCCGCCTCCGTAAACCCGTACATCTCGTAGACAGTGGTGTGGAACAGAGTTTCGGCTTGTTTCGCCAATGAGCTAGGAAGGGGCGCGGTCGCAGAGAGAATATATTCCACTTGAGGCAGCTGCGAGCCGGCGATGACACAAGCCCGGATGTGTAAAGGTGTGGTGACAAGCATGCGCGGCGATGGAACGTCCAGCAACGCTAATCGCACATCTTCGGGAAACAGCGGCCGCCCCACATGAAACGCCATTCCATGTTGAATAGGGAGCATCATGGAGGCTTCGAGCCCGTACATGTGGTGGTGAGGAACCGTCGCCACCACGGTCAGCTGATCGGAAGTCTTGAGCCCCAGCCGGGTTCCCGTACTCCGGGCGATTGCGACTAGAGAGCCCCAGGTTTTGGAATGCGGATGAGGATGCCCCGTGCTGCCGGACGTAAAGGCGACCACGGCTGGGTGGTCAACGGGAATTTGGGGAACTTTCGCCCTGTCGGTCTGGCATCCTGTACCAGTTGGGATCCGATAGGAAGGGAGTTGTTCAACTTGTTCAGTGCCATCCACTAGGCAATAGCTGTTGCTATACTCTCGAGCGATCTGGGCCAAGGCGCCCGGCGCGCGACTAGGAGGAAGCAGTGTGGTCTGTCCTCGGACCAATGCTGCGGCGAACCCGACCAGAAACCGATAGCGGTCGTCAGCCAGGTTCATGACCGTAGGTTTTTCAGGAAGCAGGTCAGCGAGTGCTCCCACATCCGAAAGAAAGCGGCCATAGGTCGTCGGGTGGCCGTTCTCCCAAGCCAACACTCTGTCAGCGTGGTAGGGGCCGAGCAACGCGGCGCGGTTCATAGAGCTACCTGCTGCTATTTCGTGCGATGTTTTTCGATCGATTGACAGAGTGAACGGAGTGAAGCGAAGGTGGCGACAGTGTCTGGATCATCTGAACGTATCTGATGTCCATAGGATTGAGAGATCGCGAGTGACAGTTCGAGCGCGTCAATCGAATCAAGTCCCAGTCCATCACCGAAGAGTGGTTCCTCCGGCTGAATCTGTGCTGGGTCAACTTTTAGAGTGAGTGTCTGCACAATGAGTTTCGCCACTTCCATTTCTAGCGGTGATACATCAGACACGGATCGGTTTCTCCCGTTCGGACCAGGCCCGTTCGCGCCTTCGCGCCAAGTCCTTCTACCAACTCCCTCTGTGCTCTGTCAAGAAACGCTGACCGAGCCTTGCAAAGGGACAGCCATGGTTCGATACCGTCATGAAAACCTGGTTGCAGTCGCCGAGGACGCTGCCCGATCATGACGTTGCTTTTCGATGACCGCGTTGCGGCAACCGGGCGTTCTTCTCTACACCAATTATCGATTGCACGCGTACATTCCCCCCGCCCTATCGCCTCCCGCAACTGGTTTGCCTCGTTTATGTGATTGAATCAGATAAACCAATTGCGTCTCAGTTATATAGCCAGAGAGTTCTTGCGTGGGACTAGCCCGCATTATTTATGACAGTTCGTCGCGAAATCGCTGAGCCGCATCGCGAGACTGGCGCGCGGAGTCCTGAGGACCTGAGGCGTACTCGTGCAGTACGTTGAAGGTCCGAGGGGCGAGCCTGCCAGCCGAAGGCTCGTCGTAGCAGCGGATCGGCGATTGTAGCAGAAGTGTTCACGAATAATGCGGGCTAGGACACTTGAATGAGCGCCATCGATGCTGGAGGTATCTGACCGCTTCAGCCCAATCTGCCTGCCCCCATCATAAGTAGTTCGGGCTGGAAAGCGCGACCACATTGAGGAGGGATTTGTGCACGTGCAAGCCGGCGTTGTATTCAATGAAGCCGAGCTTTTTGAACCGATTCATGAAAGAAACTCACCCGCGACCGCGTGGTACCGACCATTTCGGCCAACGTTTCCTGACTGATTTTGGGAATGACCCGATCCCGATTGACCGGCCTTCTCGAACAGTCTGTGCCATCAGCAGCAGCGCCCGCGCCAGTCGCTTCTCGGCAGAATTGAAGAGTTGATCGATCGAAGTCTTCTTGAATGCGAAGGCTGCGCGTCAAGAGATAGGACCATGAACAGTTCGGAGAACGCCGGCTCGTTGTGGAGCATCGTCGATCATCGCCTGTTTGGCGATCCGCACGATATTGGAATAACCCATGGCAGTCGCCGTGGCCATGTACACGCGTTGCCCCGCGAGGCACCCTTCCCCGAAAAAATTGCCCGGCTCCAGGATCGCAACCACGGCTTCTTTCCCTTGCTGGGACACGACCGAGAGCTTGACCTGGCCTGTCTGGACATAGAACACGGCGGTGGCCGTATCCCCTTGCGCAAAAAGCATCTGGTGTTTCTGGCATTGCAGAGTCGTTCGACTGTCGCCGGCTTGTGCCAGAAAGGTCCGGGAATTGAATGGTACGGCTCCAGTGCCTGGGATGAACACCGTTTCAGGAGATCTCATGGTCGAAGTGCGGGGTCTTGCGGAGCGCGAATAGGTGGTACTCATGATCAAAACTCCTTTCGAGTCGAGGACATTCGTGATTTACGTACAGGTTCGATCGTAACGGTGATGGCGTGCTTCACAGTTTCATCGGTCTGCGGCATGGGAACATCCACCACACCGCCTGTCGCAGGCGGTGGAAGAATGGTATCGGCATAGGAATCCGTAGCCTCGCGCGCAGGCTCATGCTGGGGCTCCGATCTTCCGTAAGAGCTGTTGCACGTCATCCTCGACCTTCGTGAAACATTTCGGACAGTAGGTATGCGTACGCGGGAGCTTGGTTGAGTTCACGCCATAGATCTGTCTATAGGTCCATGGCGATACCCAGCGCTCGCGATGAAGGGACAGGTTGGTCTCGTCTCGCATGAGTCCACAAACACAACAGACTGGGAGCAGTCTTGGTGCGATGAGCGTCGCGCTCCTCAGCGCAGGCGGCGCGGGAGGAGTGGTTCGAGCGACCGGCATGTGACTGGACATAAGCCACCTCTCTCTTTCTTTCATTCATCCGTCGATGAGGGAACAACCAAGCAGCGATATGCAGAACCCAATGATGCATCGTTATAAGTAAATACCGACCCTTGTGGAATCAGGGAATCCCTGGTTTCACTCGGATTACTTACTAGCCCGCATTATTCATGGTAATTCGTCGCGAAATCGCGCAGTCGCCCGGCGAGACAGACGCAAGGAAGGGAGGCATACTTGAAACAGTATGTTGACCGACCGAGCGGCGAGCCCGCCTGCCTGGACGCCGAGCCGCCGCGTCCAGGCTTGTCGTAGCGGCGAATCCGCGATTGCAGCAGAAGCGATCAAGAATAATGCGGGCTAGGACCTATGACGTTGGACGGGGGAGGTCGGAAGTATCTGACGGAGAGTCTCAAAGTCCTAGCAGGCTGCAGAAAAACTCGGTTGAGGTTGAGCGTATGGTTGGAATTACCCGTACGGTGCTGAAGCCCACATAACCTCAGGATGCTCAAAAAGGCTGGACATCTTACCCGCCCAACCCCGGTGCGCCAAGACGCAACGTTCCGCAGGCAAGGCCGGCTCTCAGCTCCCCTCGCGCCAATCGACGGCGCCGAATCCGCTATTGCCCAGCAATACATACATCAGGCTCACGCTGCTGACCGTCTGATCCCTAAAGGCCACTTGCGGATAATTCGCATCGCGATGGGAGATGGCATACCGGATGCCGATACCATGACGGTCGAAGATACGTACGGTGAAGGATCCCTCGCCTCGCAGGATATTTTCCCTTCCTTGAGGGTCGGCGGAGAGCAGCCCGGTGACATAATACTCGCGTCCCGTGACATCGAGCATGGCCCGATCGCCGAGAATGAGACGGAGCGAAAGAAGGGCTTGTGGCGTGGCGCCATAATGATAATCCCGCTCATCCGCACGTTGGACGCTGCCCGCTGCGCCATAACCGACGCCACCAAGGGATGTCCCCTGAAGTGCCACCACCTGGGAGAGCCAGGTCTGCCAGGTGGTCCCAAGTGAGAGCGCGGTCGTTGAGACGCGAAATATTTGCGGGGCGATATAGTCATAACTCCCGTAGAGACCCCAGATACCGCGCGTGGACTCACCGGACGCATAGCTGGTACCGATCAGCAGACCACGTGTCTCTATGCTTTGAATCGTGTTGGCCGTAGTGCTGGTAAGATGGAAGTCAAAGTAGTCGAACGGCCGCGTGTAGGTATAGCCAGGCTTTCCCGGAAGCCCGTATGTAAACGTCACGGCTCCGGAGGCTCCCTGCTCTTTGATGGAGGATGAGACATTCTCGCTACCGGAGGTCAGCGTTCCACCGACTTGAAGGCGCAGGAAAGTCGATGGATTATGACTCGGATAGACTTCGTCGAATCGGTTGCCGAACACAAGGCGATTAAAGCCTGTGGGCGGAGAGATGAGCCCGGCTGCCAGTCTCCGCAAGAGGCCTGGCTTGCCATCGCCGTCGCCCTCTAATAGTAGATTGGCCATTCGGAAGAGCGGCTCGCCCAGGAATGTCCCGCCAAAACTGGTCGTGATCTGGTCGTTGATAGAGGGGGGGGTCTTCTCGCCGACGATTTCCCAGATAAGACTGCCGGCACCTGCATAGAGAAATGACTCCCAAAAGTTCAGGTGGGCCGATCGAGCCAAGCCATAGTAGACTGTTCCACCGTAGGGATGCAGAAATTGATTGACGGAGAACTGGTCGTTGTCAAGGACCCACCTCGAGTCGGTCAAATGCGTGCGAATCGTGTTGCCGTTCGTCCGGTATTCGTCCGTTGGTTCGGTGAAATGCCGATCGTACATATTCAGGAGAAAGATGTACGCAGGGATCTCAAGCGCAGGAATGAGATAGCTCCTGCCAGGCCTCATCTCCCATGACAGAGACTCGTTTCCTTCCTCCTGAGCGGGCGGGCCTATGAGAACGGCCTGCGTCGGCGCAGTGGCTCCTTCGGGGGAGGAAGGCTCTTGCGAGAACACCGCACAGGGCATCGTGAGCGCGACTGCGAGCACACCGGTGAGCAACACCCACGGGGACACGCTTGCGCGGCGGAGGTTGCCCACCCACTGCACGTTCTGGTTCATACTCATTCTGATCCGTTCACCAAATAGACCGAGTCTGCGCCGCCGACTCTGATCATGGGGTCCCAATCTGTGACTCAATAACACCGTTGTATTCGTACCCCTTCACGTATTATCCGCGATCAACCAACTCGAAGGCCGCTTGGATCTCGGCGAGGACGCGCAAGTGCTGTGTCATGTCGAGGCCCTGAGATTCCGCCAGATCATGGGCGCAGAACTGGAGGGAAGGGATCAGCATGCGGCACTCATCCCGCAGATGTCGATCGAAGGTGAAGCGCCGCTGGTTGGGTTCGATCATCTGACGGGCCTCGCTCTCATACCGGGGATCGGCATGATCGAGTCGGCGCAGCGTCTCCACTTGCTGCTCCAACGAGACTCCCAGCTGTTTGCTCAGCGCCAGCAGGAAGTCCAACCGCAGGCGCCCTTCAGTCCATTGGGTGGCAATGTGTCCATCGAGAGATGCATCTGGGAGACCGTCTTGCGGACCGGGCCGTTGGTGGCCCGAGTCCATTGTCCCAACAATTTACGTAACATCCCGAATGAATAATAGATTGCAGCGAAGGCGGCGACTGCCCCCAACAACAAGAATGAAATCAAGCCAATATCCAGATCCTGCATACTTATGTTGTCCCTGTCCACAGCAGTTCACTCATGATCATCTCGATCAAAATCCCGCGTACAGATCAATTTTGATGCGACGATTTATGTACCGTCCTTGTTCAATCTTATTGCTCGCAATCGACTGGATATCCCCAATTGCAACCTCATGTCGACCACGAGTGCCCACCTCTCGAGTATGGGCGTTAGCTGAATGGCCTCTTTTTTGCCGACCGTGACTTGGAGAGAGCTGAGACTAGTCACCTCTTTGCGGGTTGTGTCGGGGACGCCTTGTAGGCGACCACCACGACGCCGAGCGTGATGAGCCCAATGATGAGCACAATTCCGAGAATCGCTAGAGTTTCCATGGTCATGATCTTTTCATGAAGTCGCACATCCTGCTGCATCCGAGCCACGCTTGGGGCTAGGGCTACCGAGTCTGGACCGGAGCGATCAGTCGTTCCCGACGCGAACAACGAGCTTGCCGAAATTCTTACCTTCGAGTAGACCGATGAAGGCCTGCGGGGCGTTCTCAAGACCATCAACAATGTCTTCGCGGAACTTGATCTTGCCCTCCTTGAGCCAGATGCTCATCTGGTCAAGGAACTCGCCGTAGCGATCGCCGTAGTCGTCGAAGATGATGAAACCCTTCATCGTGATTCGCTTGGTCAATAACGTGCGGGTTAGAAGACCTAAGCGATCCGGGCCTTGTGGCAGCTCGGTGTGGTTGTAGGTCGCGATCAAGCCGCACAGAGGCACACGGGCTCGCACGTTCAGCAGAGGCAGGACGGCATCGAAGATGGCGCCGCCCACGCTCTCGAAATAGATGTCGATGCCTTTCGGGCACACCAGTGCCAATTGCCGTGGAACATTGGTGCTGAGGTGATCGAGGCACGCATCAAAACCCAGCTCTTCTGTGACAAATCGGCACTTGGCTGCCCCGCCGGCGATCCCGATGGCGCGGCAGCCCTTGATCTTGGCGATCTGACCCACCACCGAGCCGACCGCTCCACTCGCGGCGGCGACCACCACCGTTTCTCCAGCGGTTGGCCGGCCGATGTCGAGGAGACCCATATAGGCTGTAAAGCCTGGCATGCCCAGAAGACCAAGGGACAGCGAGGGGCGAGCCATGTTTGGGTCCAGCTTGGTGAGACCCGTGCCGTCGGAGAAGGCATAGTCCTGCCAGCCGCTGTTGCTGAGCACGAGGTCGCCCTGTTGATAGTCAGGATGCCGGGAACCTTCCACGCGTGAGACGGTGCCGCCGACCATCACGTCACCCACAGCCACTGGCGCAGCATAGGACGGTGCATCGCTCATACGGCCACGCATATAGGGGTCAAGTGAAAGAAAAAGCGTGCGCAACAGTGCCTGCCCGGCTGGAAGAACTGGCATAGCGAGTTCTTCCAGATGAAAGTTCTCGTCGGTCGGGGCGCCGACAGGACGGGACTTCAGCACGATCCTGCGATTGACGGTGCGGCTTTGGGGCATGCTGCTCACCTCGTTATGAGCTGGCCGAGAACGTCAATTCGACATCACTTAAATGCCTTAATCAACGCCTCAAACTGCGTTCGGATCGATTTGTCGTGTGGCGTCACAGGCGGGATCTTGCGCTCGATGCCCAGCAACTCATAGACAGCCATCTGGGCCGCTCGCACAGAGTACTCCACCGTAAAGACCACATCGTCTTGAATTTCGACGAACTGGCTGATGAATCCAAAATTCTTCGAGCCGCGAGGGACCGGCAGCGGTCGATCGCTGACCATACGTGGCATGAACATGCTGGTAATGTAGGGCATCCTGCAAGGAATGCAGTTGGCCGATGCGACAGTCTCCAGATCGAATCGCAGGTGACCGCAAAGTTCATGGAGTATTTCTACGCCAGTGCACTCGGCCATCGGCTTCGGAACGAAATTGCCGACCCGGTCTGGAAAGAGTGAGTAGCCCCAGAATACCTGTACACCGTCTGGCTGGTTCCTGAAGTGCGGTTGATGGGCCAGCACAATGGACATCAACCAGTTCGAATCCTTGAACGTGACCAGTCCGCCGGTGCCTGGTTCGTTGCCGCTGAATTGATGCATCTTGTCGAAGAATGCAGGGTTCTTGAGTGTGACGGTGAACGACTCCCAACACGACTGCGCGATGCAGCTGTTGAAGGCTGCAGGATTACCAAATTCTGGTCGGTCTTTCGCCAGCTTTTCCCAGAGAGTCCACCCACCGCTCTCGATTTTGGTCAGCTTCCTGGGTGCGCTTGTCATCGAACCCAGGCTGGAGGCATCAGTCATGGAGCCGTTTTGCATGAAGACAAGGTCGCCGTCATGCACAACAATTACTTCGTTCTTTCCCTGCCGTCGACAATGGATGCCCGTCACGATGAACGTGCCGTCTTCGGTCTTGTAATCGAGATCTGTCACCGTGCAATCCGTGACCAAACGGACGCCCTGGGCTTCAAGCCACGTCTGCAAGGGCAGCACGAGGGAGTCGTACTGGTTGTAGATGGTTCGTTTGACGCCCCCAAGCGTGTCAATGCGGGAAAACTCAAGCATGAATCGATGCAGGTAACGTTTGAATTCAACGGCGCTGTGCCAAGGCTGGAAGGCGAATGTGGTGACCCACATGTACCAGAATTCCGTCTCGAAAAACTGCGGCGAAAGCCAGTCGGTAATACAACTGGCGCCCATCTTCTTTTCGTCGGCATTGGTGAGTTTCAGTAATTCCATACGGTCCTGCATGGAGAACCCCATCGACGTCACTGGAACTTTCGCGCGACGGCTGTCAACCAACCGCGCCATCGAATGCGCCTTGTGTTTCTCATTGAACTCCACGGTTTCGTCGAACACCGTCTTACCTTTGTTGTTCAATGAGGGAATGGATTTATACAAATCCCACGTGCATTCGTAGTTGTCGGTCGTCAACATGCGTCCGCCGCGTAATGAATATCCGCCCGTGGGGTCTCCGGCACCGTCCAGACTTCCGCCCATAATGGGCGTCGCTTCGAGAATCGAAATATTTCCACCAGGCAGGTTGCCGTCCCGGATCATGAAGGCGGCAGCGGCCAGGGAGCCGATACCTCCACCCACGAGATAGGCCTTGGATATCGCGTTCATTGTCATCTTGATCCTTCTAAGGGTTTGATGTGATTCACGGGCGCGCTAGCTGTCGCTAGACAGGCACATTCACACCTTCACTTCGCGGGGCAGTCGCTCACGCTCCCATGCATGGCCGTAGGACCGGTCTCGACCGCCTCGGTCAAAACCGCCTGTTTGTCTTTGATGAACTCGCGTCCCTTGTCCAGCACCTGGTCCACACACTCGGAAGCTTTGTCGGCCAGCTCATGGGCATGCGCTTCGGCTCGTTGCGCATGCCCTCACAACTGCCTGCGACTGACGACCAAGCTGCGGTGCCAGCAACAACGCCGCTGCAGCTCCCAGCAACCCTCCGGTCACTAACACCAGTCCTTCACCGTCCTCGGCCCTAACAAGACGCGTGCGGCAAAGCGAAAGTTGGAGCAAGCAGAGATCCCGCTCGTTAGCGTGAGCGATCGAAGGGAAATCAGTCTGGAAGAACGATCCAGTGAGGGTCCTGTCACCAGATCAAGCGGTTCCGTCCATAATGTCCTGTTTTTGGAAGAGCCCCTATGGTCCGATGGAAACTCCTCTCGCTCAATCAACCGGGACAATAGACAGTGACAAACAGTGGTTGCCTAGGGCAACGTATACGTCAGGTTTGGCCAGACCGCATAGCCGATCGCTTGACCATTTTTCCCCTCCTGCAGCTCAAAGATGATGCTGGTCTGAAAAGAAGTGGTTCCTGACATTCCGTTGAATCCACCAGCACCGCCCGTAAACGTGAAATCGCCCGTACACTCTTTCAAATTTCCAGCGCACTTCCAGTGGGCATATCCGACGTCCTTGCCTTCATGCGCCACGATCGTGCAGAGGCCTTCTATCGCCTGATAATCTTTGTTTCTGTTGAGATTCACACGTACCGGACAAGTCAGTCTGGAGGAATGGACAATCATCTTGGCTCCGTCTTTATGGCGGGAAATCAGGACTCCTTTCACAATTCCATTGACGACCTGTTCTCCATTTTCAAGTTCCAAGAACTCGCCGGTTCCGATCCAACTCGAACTTGAATCTCCGGCCTCAATGGTCTTGGCATAGGCGAAAGAACCGTTGATTGTTGCCACGGCCCCACCGAAAACAATTGCAAAAAAGAAATATGAAACGATTCGCATACGATCTCCTTTCAGTTAAGATCAGCCGGAAAAATTGAAGTGTGGAGTTCCTGTCGAAACGCCTTATGCAGCGCATCTATAATATGAATGAGTCCAACAGCTTGCCGAAATTCTTGCCTTCCAACAGGCTGATGACGGCTGCGGGGCCTTCTCGAGACCAACCACGATGTCTTCGCGGAACTTGACTTGCCCACCTGAAACCACACGCTCATCTGAGCCACGAAGCCACCGTAGTTTTCGAAAATGATGCAGCTCTGCATCGTGATGCACTTGGTTAGGAATGTATGGGTCCAGAACCCCAACTGATCCAGGCCTGGCGGCAGCTAGAGAGCCGATACCGCCACCCACGAGATAAGCCTTGGATTTGGCACTCATTGTCATCTTGATCCTCACAAGAAATTGGTTAGCGGTTTACTGGCGCGCAATCACCCAGCGACGGTTATGAAGCATCGTAGGTTGACGAGGGAGACGAAGGCCTTGCTTTCCTATCACAGTCGCTAGACAGGTTGCCGTCACCCATTTTTCTCGCTAGAGAGACCGCTCTCGTGACATAGCGGTCCGTCCAGCCTCGACCGTCTCTGCCAAGACCATCTTTTTCTCCTGGACGAACTCATGTCCCCTATCCACCGCCTGGTCCATGAGATCGGTGGCCTTTTCGGCCAGCTCATCGACTTGTTCTTCTGCTCGCCGCGCATACCTGCGCACCTGCTCGCGTGATTCACGACCTGACTGCGGCGCCAGCAAGAGCGCCACCGCAGCGCCCGCCAACCCTCCGGTCAGAAATGCCAATCCCACTGCTCCCAGTGAACACACGCTGTCATTTGCCATTGCTCGTCCCTCCTTCTTGATGAAAGTGTGTTTTGACCACGCCCGTCGTGGCCCTGAGCCCCGCCACCATGCTGGCCAGCTTGACCAGGAACGATCGGCTCGTACCCTGCACCGTCTCATGGACCCGTTGCACGGTGTCGCCCAGTGACCCTGCCGCATGCAGCAGCACCGCCGCATGCTCGACCCCGCCCCGCGCATGCTCGACGAGCATGTTCAGATTCTCCGTCGTTGCCCGCATCTCCTTGAGCAATAACGGCAGCTCGGCGTTCATGCGGACCAATAGGTATCCAGATTCCGCCACCGGTTTCCTGAGTTGTATCAACAGCAGAAACAGCAAGCCGGCCACCACCACCAACGCCCCTGCCCCTACACACAGTGCGATCTCGACAATCATACAGATTTCTCCTCCACCATCAGGCTCCCACTAGACCAGCAGACCCTCCACGTGCCGTCTTATCGAAGGACACCGAAGGCCCAGAGGATGACGACCAACGTGAGTGGAACTCCCAGCAACCAGAGAATGAACGCTTTCCCCATGATGGCCTCTCATTTTCTGCCCGGCTCATAAACCGAACTTTACAGACGCGCTTCCGGGCCCAGTTCTTTCAGCAGGCTGGCCAGATCCTCGGCATGCTCTTCTTCTTGCGCCAGGATCCCCTCCAAGACTTTCCGAGTCGTGGGATCATCAGTGCCGACGTAGGTGATCATTTCACGATAGCTGTCGATCGCGATCCGTTCGGCTATCAGGTCTTCGGTGATCATCTCCACTAATGACACGCCTTCGACATACTCTGAATGGCTCCGGCTCAGTAGCCCTTCCGGGGACAAGTTCGGCTCTCCTCCGAGTTGGACGATCCGTTCGGCCAATTGATCGGCATGGACTTGTTCCTCTGTGGCATGCTGGAGAAATTCGCCCTTCACGCTCAGGGAGCTGATCCCGGTGGCCATGAAATAATGGCGCTTATAGCGAAGAACGCAGACGATTTCCGTGGCGAGGGCTTCATTCAGTAACGTGATGACTGTCTCCGCTTTGGCTTTATATCCCGCTGTCATGGCCCCGTCTTCAATCCCTTCCCGTGCCCGAGCCCGGAGCGTCTTCACATCGGTCAGACCGATGGCTTCTTTGATGATTCCCTCCTTCCGGGATGTTCGAGGCGGGTTTGTTGCAGGCTGTAATGTCGACGTCGCTTCTTTCACAATTTCCTCCTTCCGGAGAATGCCCCGGTCTTATGTTGTAGATCATGAGTCGCCCAAGGCTTTCCAATCA
>CXWL01002212.1_pt1 | contig 67998 bp, 55 predicted proteins | sample 590931 | NCBI WGS metagenome assembly CXWL01 (sample SAMEA3498368, study PRJEB10139) | groundwater metagenome | biome: water well; material: biofilm material | place: Germany | collected 2015-04-27 | reverse complement strand
GTGCAGTCGCGCGCGCGCGGCGACCGCCGAGCGGTGGTCTATCGCGAGGCCGAGCACGAGCCACTAGCGCGTCTGCGCTACCACGGCGAGCTCCGCCGGGCGCTCGACGACGCGGCGATGGTCTTCGTGTTCCAGCCGATCTGGCGCCTTGCCGACCGTCGCCTTGCCGGCTTCGAGGCGCTGGTCCGTTGGCCTCACCCTACCCGCGGCCTGGTGTCGCCGGCGGCGTTCGTCCCGCTCGTCGAGGAGCTCGGGCTCGACCGCGAGCTGCTCACGCGGGCCTGTGAGGCGGTGCGCGAGGTCCTCGCGAGCTGGCATCTGGGCCGCCGGCCGGGGCCCGCCCTGCTGATGACCGTCAACGTGGCCGGTCGGCTCCTCGGCGACGAGTCGCTGCCGTCGCTCATCGCGCCGTTCGAGCGCGACCTCCGCGCGATGGGCGCCGCGCTGACGCTCGAGATTACCGAGACCTCGGTGGCCGCGGATTCCGAGCGCTCGGCCCGCGTGCTTTCCGAGCTGGCCGCCAGTGGCGCGCGTCTCGCGCTCGACGACTTCGGCGTCGGATATTCGTCGCTGTCGCGCCTCGAGCTCTTCCCCTTCCAGCTGCTCAAGGCCGACATGGCGCTCACCGCCAGGCTGGCGGACGAGGACGGTCGGCACGTCCTCGAGACGATGGTGGAGCTGGCCCATCGCCTGGGCATGGAGGTCATCGCCGAGGGCGTCGAGACCGAGGAGCAGGCCGCCAGGCTGGCCGCCATGGGCTGTGACTACGCGCAGGGCTACCTGCTCGGCCGCCCGCTCGACGCCGTCACCGCCGGAGCGCTGGTGCGCTTGGGGGCTCCGGCTTCGCCGTTCGACGATGGCGCAGCACTGGGCTCGGGGGTCGAACGCTACACGGCGCGGCCCGAGCTCGGCTCGTCGTAGGCGGTACGCAGATCCTGGTAGTCGGCCGGCGTGTCGACGTCGCGGCAGGCCCCTGGATCGTCGACTGCCAGGCTGACGAGCTCACTCGCGTGGATCGCGAGCAGGGCACGCAGGCCATGTTCGAGGTCCAGTCGCTCGATCGACGGCCACAGCTCGCGGCCAAGCAAGAGGGGATGACCGCGCCGTCCGGCCCAGGTCGGCAGGATGAGCCTTGGCCGCGCCGCCTGCCGGGCGGCGAATGCGGCGAGGAGCCCGGCGACCGTGGTGGCGCGCAATGCCGGCAGGTCGGCGGGGCAGACCAGAAGCACCGCGTCCTCGTCGACCACCAGCCGCCGGGCGGCCGCGAGCCCGATCTGGATGCTCGACAGCATGCCGTGCTCGGGCGCTCGGTTCGCGACCGCTTCGGCGCCGTTGGCGGTCGCGGCGGCGGTGACGGCAGGGTCGCCGTTGGTGACGACGATCAGGGCGGCGACGCCGCCAGAGCGCAGGGCGGTCAGGGTCGAGCCGAGGATCGTGCTCGCGCCCCAGGGGAGGAGCAGCTTGGGCTGGCCCATGCGCTGCGAGGCGCCAGCCGCCGGCACGACGGCGACGGATTGCACGGTCAGGGCCCGATGTGGACGACCAGCCGCCGCCGCGAGCGGATGCGACGGTGCTCCCACAGATAGATGCCTTGCCAGGAGCCGAGTGCCAGCCGACGGTCGATGATCGGGATGCCCAGTGACACCGCGGTGAGGGCCACCTTGATGTGCGCCGGCATGTCGTCGGGCCCCTCGCTCCGGTGGCTGTAGAGCTCGTCGTCCTCGGGCACCAGGCGATTGAGCCAGGCTTCGAGGTCGCGGCGCGCCGAGGGGTCGGCGTTCTCCTGGATCAACAGGCTGGCCGAGGTGTGACGGATGAAGACCGTGCACAAGCCTTCTTCGAACCCGCTGGCGGTGACGACCTCGCTCACCTTGTCGGTGATGTCGTGGAGACCGCGGCGGTAGACCCGTATCTCGAGCTGGTGGATCATGCGGGTGGGGAGTCTATCCGGCGCGACTGCGATAGCCTCATGCCCATGGTCTTGATGTCCATGGTGAGCTCCCCACCGGTCAACCCCCCACCGGTCAACCCGTTGTCCACCGCACCGGCGGCGGTGGCGGGTCCGCCTTACGTGCCGGATCCCGTCCGGGTCGAGAAGCTGCGACGGCAGATGACCCACGGCCTGTCGTGGCGGCTGTTCATGCTCGCCAAGCTGCCGCTGGGCCTGTTCGCCGGGATCCGCGTCCGCGAGCTGGACGTCGCCCGCTGCGTGGCCACCGTGCCCTATGGCTGGCGGTCGACGAACCCCTTTCAGTCCACCTACTTCGCCGCCCTGGCGATGGCCGCCGAGCTGTCGACCGGGGCGCTCGCCTTGATGGCGGCGCGCAGCGCCCCGCGCTCGGTGGCCCTGCTGATCGTCGATCTCGACGCGCGCTTCGAGAAGAAGGCGGTGGCGACCACCGCCTTCACCTGTGACCAGGGTGACCGCTTGTTCGCCGCCGTCGGGGAGTCGCTCGCCAGCGGCGAGGCCGTCACTGCCCGCGTCGAGACCATCGGCCGGGCGCCGGACGGCGAGGTGGTGGCGGGGTTCCACGTCACATGGTCGTTCAAGGTGCGAGGCGCGTCGCGCCAGACCCCTACCCCGCGCGGCGGGCCAGCACCTCCCTGATCTCGTAGGCAGCGCCTCCGCGGCGGGGACTATGCTCGCACGCGGTGAGTCAGCGATGCGTCGAATGATGCCGGACCCCGCGGTCGCAGCGTCGGGTCGTCGTGCCGCGACGGCGTGGTCGCCGGAGGAGCGTCGGTCACGGCGCTGGTGGTGGGCGCTGGGTCTCCTGCTGCCGCTCGGGGCTGCATCGCTCGTCGGCTACTACCGGCTCGTCTACCGGCCGAACGCGCGGTCCGAGTTCGTCAATGGCGTTGCCGCGGGATTGTCGATGCGGGCGAGCCTGCAGCGTCTGGCGATCGACCGTTGGATCGTCGACGCCGAGTCGGACGCCAGGCTGGTCGCCACTTATCCGTCGGCCACCGAGGCCTTGGTCCCGCCGAGCTGGGACCGCTCCGGCCTCGCCGCGCGTGAGCACTTGTCAGCTGTCTTTTCAACCCTCGTGAGCGTGAAGCAGTTTGCCTCGGCGGAGCTCTTCGACCGCGCGCTGCGGCGGGTTGCCGGTAGCCCGGGCCTCGAGCCAGTTGATGCCAGCCTTCGCAACATCGTGGCCGCCGCCGTCGTTTCCGGGCAGCCCTCGACGGAGATCTACCGCGATGCACGGGGCAGCGCGCGGGTTCTCTTCGTCGCCCCGGTGGTCGCGCCAGGCGAGCGGCCACAGGGGATCGCCGTGCTCACCCGTAGTAGCGCGGACTGGTTGTATCCACTTCTTTCGCAGGCTGGGTCACCTGGATACCACGCCTACCTGGTTCGTCGCCAGGGCGCTTTCGTTCAGTACCTGTCCCCCTTGCCTCATGATGCTCGGCCGCCGCTCGAGATCGTGAGTCCGGCGATCCCTGGATCGTTGGGCCTCGCGGCTCTCGACGGCCCCCCGGGCTTCGGTGAGTTCGTCGAAGGCCGTGGTGAGCCAGTCCTTGCGGCATTCCAGCGCCTAAGGCAGGCGCCATGGGGTTTGGTCATCGAGGTGGACCGCGCGCCGGCGCTGGCCGACTTCGAGGCGGACATGGACTCCGTGAGATTGCGCTGGGGGGCCATGTACATGCTGGCGGTCGGACTGGCCGCAGCCCTCATCCGGGGCATGCAGCGGGCCCAGCAGACCAGACTGGCCCGCTCCCAGGCCGAACGCGCGGTGCTGCTCGACCAGGCCAACGACGCGATTGTCTACATAGAGCGCGACGGCCGAATTCTCGACGTCAACCGTCGGGCCGAGGACATGTACGGCTGGAGTCGCGAACAGCTCCTGGCCATGCGCGGCGAGGATTTGCGAAGCGTGGGCACGGCGGCGGGCGCGAGCGGGGTGCAGGACGAAGTGCTGCGGCGAGGAGCCCTGGTCTACCAATCCGAGAATCAGCGGGCCGACGGCACCACGTTTCCGGTCGAGGTCAGCATCCGCGTTCTGCCAGCCGACGTCGGCACGGGGGTGCTGGCGATCATTCGCGACATCAGCCAGCGCCACGATGCGATGGCGCAAATCAACCGCCTGAACAGGCTGTTGCGGGCGCTGGTCCAGGTTGACGAGGCGATCTGTCGGATCCGCGAGCCGAGCGGCTTGTTCGCGGAGGCCTGTCGCCTCCTGGCGGCCAGTGAGGCAGTGCGGCTGGCCTGGGTGGGCCTTGCCGACGCAGCCAGCGGGGAGGTGCGAGTCGCGGCGGCCGGCGGCGCCGTCGACTACCTGCGTGGGATCACGGTGCGCGCCGACGACAGTCCGCTCGGCAGGGGACCGACCGGCAGGGCTATCCGCACCGGTGAGTCTCAGGTCTGCCAGGACCCCGCCACGGACCCCACCCTCGATCCCTGGCGGGCGGCACAGCAGGCCGCCGGCCTACGGGCCAGCGCCGCGTTTCCGCTACGGCGCCGTCGCGCGGTGGTCGGTGCGCTCACCGTCTATCTCGATCAACCGCATGGCTTTGGCCGGGAAGAGGTCGACGTTTTCGCCGAGCTTGCGGCCAACCTCAGCTCGGCCCTGGACGCCTACGCCGAGCGCCAAGAGCGCGAGCGTGCCGAGGCCGAGCTGCGGGCCAGCGAGGCGCGCTACCGTCTGCTCGCTGACCACAGCACCGACGTCATTTGGACCTTCGATCTCGAGGCCCTGCGGGTAACCTACGTCAGTCCGTCGGTCGAGCGCCTACGCGGCTTCACGCCGGCCGAGGTCGCCGCGCAGTCGATCGACGAGCTGATCGCGCCGTCGTCGCGGTCGGTCTTCAGGCAGGCCCTGGCGGCCACCCTCGAGGCCGCAGCGGCCGGTGGCCCCCTGCCGCCGCAACGCCACGAGCTCGACCAACCCTGTCGCGACGGCAGCCTGGTGGCCACCGAGATCGTCGCCACGCTGCTCTTCGACGAGGGCGGGAGGCTGACCCAGGTGCTGGGGGTGAGCCGGGACATCACCGAGCGCAAGCGGATGGAGATCGCGCTGCGCGACAGCGAGGCCCGGGTCCGCGCTGCCAACCTCGAGCTCGAGGCCCGGGTGACGCAGCGCACGGCCGCGCTCGAGGCGGCGAACCGGGAGCTCGAGGCGTTCTCCTATTCGGTATCGCACGACCTGCGTGCCCCGCTGCGCGCCATCGACGGCTTTGCCAACATGCTCACTACCGACCACGCCGCGTCCCTGAACGCCGAGGGGGCGCGCCTCCTCGCCGTCATCCGCGAGAGCAGCCAACGGATGTCGCAGCTGATCGACGATCTGCTGAGCTTCTCGCGGGTCGGCCGTCACGAGCTCCGCCGCTTGCCCGTCGCCCTGGAGGAGCTGGTGCGGTCGGTCGTCGCCGAGCTCGATCCCAGCGCTTCGCGGGCGCGCTTGGACCTGGTCTCGCTGCCCGTGGTGGTGGCCGATCCGGCGCTGCTGCGGCAAGTGCTCGTCAACCTGCTGAGCAATGCTTACAAGTTTGCGGCGCCGGTGTCCGAGCCCCACATCGTCGTCCGCGGCTCGCGGGAGGGCAGCGAGGTGAGCTGTGAGGTCTGCGACAATGGGGTCGGCTTCGACATGCGCCACGTCGACAAGCTGTTCGGGGTCTTCCAGCGGCTCCATGCCAGCCGCGACTTCGAGGGCACCGGCGTCGGCCTGGCGCTGGTGCGACGGATCGTAGAGCGACACGGTGGACGGGTTTGGGCAAGGGGTGAGGTTGGCCATGGCGCCACCTTCGGGTTCGCCCTGCCGGCTGCGGAGGGTTTGTGCGATGAGTGAGCCGCTGCGCATTCTGATCGTCGAGGACAGCCCGGCGGACGCCACCCTCGTCGACTGGGAGCTCCGTCGCGCCGGGATCCTCTTCGTCAGTCGCGTCGTCGAGACCGAGAGCGAGTTCCTCGCCGCCCTGCGCGAGCTGCCGCCGGATCTGATCCTGTCCGACTACTCCTTGCCCACGTTCGATGGCATGACCGCCCTGCGCCTGGCGCTCGAGCACGTGCCGGGAACGCCGGTCGTAATGGTGACGGGCTCCATCAACGAGGAGACGGCGGTTGCCTGCATGCGGGCGGGGGCCGCGGACTACGTCCTCAAGGACCGTCTGGCGCGCCTCGCGCCGGCGGTCAACGCGGCGCTCGAGCGCGCCGCCACGCTGCGCGAGAAGCGACGCGCGGAACAGGCCCTGCGCGCGGCCGAGGCCCGCGAGCGAGCGCGAGCGGCGGAGCTCGAGACCATCCTCGACGCCATCCCGATCCCGGTCTGGGTGACCCACGACGCGTCGGCGAGCCACATCGTCGGCAACGCCGCGGCCGACCGACTGCTGCGGGTTCCGCGCGGCAGCAATCACTCGAAGACACCGCCGCCGGGCGAGCTTGTTGGCGAGTTCCGGTTGGAACGAGATGGCGTGGAAATCCCGCCCGGGGACCTGCCGGTGCAGCGCGCGGCGATGGGCTCGCCCCTGCCTGGGACCCAAGTCACCTTCGTCGTCGGAGACGACGAGCGGTTCGAGCTGATGGTCAGCAGCGCGACCCTGCGCGACGCGAGCGGCGAGGCCGCCGGGGCGGTCGCGGTGGGCATCGACATGACGGAGCGTCTGCGCACCGAGGAGCGTCTAGGTCTGCTGTGGCACGCCATCGAGCACACGCCGGTGACGGTGGTCGTCACCGATGCCGTGGGTTGCATCCAGTACGTCAACCCGCAGTTTTCGGCAGTCACCGGCTATACCGCCGATGAGGCAGTCGGCCAGAACCCGCGCATTCTGAAAAGCGGTGAGACGCCGGCCGAGGTTCATGCCGCGCTGTGGTCGACGATCACTGCCGGTGGGACCTGGAGCGGGGAGCTCTGCAACCGCAAGAAGAACGGCGAGCTGTTCTGGGAGCAGGTGTCGATCTCGCCGGTCCGCAGCGCCGCCGGAGCCATCACCAACTATGTCGGCATCAAGGAGGACATCACGGCGCGAAAGGCCGCCGAGGCAGACCTACGGGAGACGCGCCTGCAGCTCCAGCATGCGCAAAAGCTCGAGGCCATCGGGCGCTTGGCCGGCGGCGTGGCGCACGACTTCAACAACCTGCTCGGGGTGATCACCGGCTACGCGGAGCTCTTGCAACGCGACCTGGCAGGCGACGAGCGGCGACGGGCCAAGCTCGACCAGATCGTCGCTGCTGCGCAGCGCGCCGCTGGGCTGACGCGCCAGTTACTGGCCTTCAGTCGACGTCAGGTGCTGCAGCCGCGGGTTCTCGATCTGAACGTCCTGATCGGCGGGACCGAGACGATGCTCGGTCGGCTGATCGGGGAGGACATCGAGCTCCAGACCGAGCTCGATCCTGGCCTGGGCCGCGTCATGGCCGACCCGGGACAGCTCGAGCAGGTGCTGATGAACCTGGCGGTCAACGCCCGCGATGCGATGCCGGCCGGCGGCCGCCTGACGGTCAGCACCGGCAACTACCTGGTGGCCCAGGACGACTCCGCCCAGGGTGACCTGGTTCCCCCCGGCAACTACGTGCTGGTGACGGTGAGCGACACCGGCTGCGGTATGGATCGCGAGACCCTGAGCCGGATTTTCGAGCCCTTCTTCACCACCAAGGCGCCGGACAAGGGCACGGGCCTGGGCCTGGCGACGGTGTACGGGATCGTCACCCAGAGCGGCGGTGAGATCCGGGTGCGCAGCCGACCGCAGCACGGGACGACCTTCCGCATCTACCTGCCCCGCATCGACGAGGTCGTCACCAGCCAGCCGGTGCCGACGCTCGGCGAGCTCCCAAGGGGGGAGGAGACGATCCTGCTGGTCGAGGACGAGGCACTCCTGGCCATGCTCATCCAGGAGACGCTCGAGGCCTGCGGCTACCGCGTGCTGGTGGCGCCGCGAGCAAGCGAGGCGGCGTCCATCGCTGCCGCGCACGCCGGTGCCATCGATCTGCTGGTGACCGACGTGGTGATGCCGGGTGTCAATGGCCGCCAGGTTGCGGCTGCGGTCAGTGCGCTGCGGCCCGGGCTCAAGGTCCTCTACATCTCGGGCTACACGGGCGACGTGATCGGCGCTCTCGACGCCGGCACGGCGTTCCTCGCCAAGCCGTTCAGCGCCGAGGAGCTCGCCCACAAGGTGCGCGCGGTGTTGGCTGGCGACCCGCCTTCGACTTAAGGGGCGCGGGCGCGGCGCCGCTCGCGGATCGTCCGCAACCTGGAAGGATCGTCCAGCAACGAGACAGAACCCTCGCTCGCCCGGCGGCGCGAGGCGCTTGCGGGCGCCGCCAGCGCCGGCACCTCCTTTGCAGCTCGTGCAAACCAAGGGTACGGGAATCACCGACACGGAAACGGGGACCCACCATGGTCAGCGCGAGCCTCGAACACGACATCCTCGAACACCTGTACGACGGCGTCTACGTGGTCGACCGCCAGCGCGTCATCCGGACCTGGAATCCGGCGGCGCAGAGGATCTCGGGCTTCACCGCCGGCGAAGCCGTGGGCCGTCGGTGCAGAGACAACCTCCTCTGCCATGTCGACGACCGCGGTCGCCAGCTCTGCCGCCGGGGTTGCCCCTTGGCGGCGACGATGAAGGACGGCCAGCCGCGGGAGCAGCGCGTCTACCTGCAGCACCGCGAGGGGCACCGGGTGCCGGTCGAGGTGCGGGCCTCGGCGCTGCGCGACGAACACGGCGTCATCGTTGGCGCGGTCGAGATCTTCACCGACAACTCCCGCGGCGAGCGCGAGCGTCGTCGCTTGCAGGAGCTCGAGAAGCTCGCGCACGTCGACGGGCTCACCGGGATCGCCAACCGGCGCTGCTTCGATCTCGCGCTCGAGGAGAGGCTGAGTCGCCTCACCTCCTCCGGCGCGGGCTTCGGTCTGCTGCTGATCGACATCGACCATTTCAAGGCAGTCAACGACACCCACGGCCACCCGATGGGAGATCGCGTGCTCAGGACGGTGGCGCGTACCGTGGCTCTCGGCATGCGGCTCGGCGACAGCGTCGCGCGGTATGGCGGCGAGGAGCTGGCGGTGCTCGCCGGCGGCTCCGACCGAGGCGGGTTGATGGAGCTCGGGGAGCGGCTGCGCGCTCTGGTCGAGCGCAGCACCACGCCCGCCGAGGACGGTGGGCGACTGGCCGTCACGGTCTCGCTCGGCGGTGCCGTCGCCTTGCGGGGCGACACCCCGGAGTCCCTGTTGGCGCGGGCCGACGGTGCGCTCTACGTGTGCAAGCGGGCGGGACGCAATATGTGTACGGTCGCCGAGGGGCGCCTGCCGGCGTCCACGGTGCCCGCCACGGACGGCGCGTCGTCGCAGCCGGCAGGGCTCACCGCCGCCGGCGCGCCGGCGACCGGGTCGCCGCGCGCCATCGCCGTCGAGCTGGCGCACCAGAGGTTCGCCCACGCCCGGCAGCGCGACCAGGAGCAGCGGGCGGCCACCGGCATCCCGACCTGGCGGTCACGCGGGGCTAGCCATGCGGTGACGCCGCTGCTGGCCGCCGGCTCGGCGGCGCCGGCCAGCTAGGAGGCCGCGCGTCAGGAAATTGCGCTGCCGTATCGACGGCCGAAGGCCAGTGCGCGAAGCGCACGATCAGATGAAAGCTAGGAGGCCGCGCGCCAGAAGATGCCGTGCCGCATCGACGGCCGAAGGCCAGTGCGCGGAGCGCGCGATCTGATGAAAGCTAGGAGCCCACCACGCCAACGAGGAGTTGGCGCATCCACGCCAGCTCGTCGGGATCGACGACGTGGGGCAGCCCGGGGTAGACGCGATGGGTGACCGCCGCGCCCATGCGGGCAAGGGCGGCGGCGGTCTCCTCGATGCGCCACAGCGGGACGTGGGGGTCGTCGTCGCCGCTACCGAGGAACACCGGGGTGCCGTCGAGAGCCCCGGGGTGCTCGAACACGGTGCCCGGCGGGCCGATCAGGCCGCCGGTGAGGCCGATCACGCCGCCCCAGCGTCGCGGGCGGCGGGCGGCGAGCTCGAGGGCGAGGCAGGCGCCCTGCGAGAAGCCGAGCAGGATGACCCGGTCGGCCGGCAGGCCGACGCCGTCCGTGAGGTTGGCGAGCACGCGTCCACCCAGGGCGAGGGCCGAGCTCAGGGCGGGCTCGTTGTCGGCGAAGGGTGCCAGGAAGCGCTGTGGGTACCAGGTGTGCCCGTTGGCCTGCGGGGCCAGCCAGGCAACCTCGGCCGCCACCTCGCGGGGCAGCTCGCGTGCCAGGTCACGGGCGAGGCCGAGCATGTCGCTCGCGCTGCCGCCGCGGCCGTGGAACATCACGACCGCCACCTCGGCAGTGGCCACCGGGGCGCCGGCCGTGAGCACCTCGGCGCCACGGTGCGGATCCCTGGGGTCGATGCTCACGTAGCGACTCCGGAGACAGCGAGGGCCGGTGGCTCGGCCGCCGTGATGTGGCGGTTGCAGAGGAGGGGGGACGGCGCGGTCGACATCCCGCGATTATTCACCAGCCGGTCGCCCGCGACCCGGTCGCCCGCGACCCCGTGGACGGCCCGTGCCACGACGTGCGGGCCTGGAATGCCCCGGGGCGAGTGTTCGTTGACTACAATGCGTCGACGGGGGCGGTTTCGCCCTGTCTGTCCCGCTGGAGGTTCGAGCATGTCCGCCCATCCGATCGAGGTTTCTGACACTGACTTTCAATCCAAGGTCCTGGCCTCCGGCGTGCCGGTGGTGGTGGACTTCTGGGCCCCGTGGTGCGGGCCCTGTCGCATGGTGGCGCCGATCCTCGAGGATCTGGCCGGCGAGTTCGCCGGCAAGCTGCTGGTCGCCAAGGTCAACACCGACGAGCACTCGCAGTACGCCCAGCGCTTCGGGGTACAAGGCATCCCGACGCTGATTTTCTTTGCCGGCGGCCACGAGGTCGACCGGGTGGTGGGCGCGCTGCCCAAGGTGGTGCTGCGCGGCAAGTTCCAGAACGTGCTGGCGCAGCTGCCGGCGACGGCGCGGACCTGACGGTCATGCCGCTCTACGAGTACCGCTGTCAGGGCTGCGGCGAGCGCTTCGAGGTTCTGCAACGCATGGGTGCCAGTGCTGACGAGGTGCTGTGCCCGAGCTGCGGAGCCGAGCACCCCGAAAGGCTGCTGTCGACGTTTGCCGCCAGTTTCGGCCATGCGGGCGGCGGCGGTGGGGGAGAGACCACCCCGCAGATGGGTGGCGGCGGCAGCTGCGGCCCGGGCTGCGGCTGTCACTGACCGCGACGGCGGACGCCAGCCGGTATACGATCCCGCGCCCCACTGGCGCGGACTGCCCCGCGTCGATCCCGGAGACCGTCCATGGGCCTGTTCAGCGGTTCCGCCGCGATCACCCGTTTCCGCATCGTCAGCCGCCCCCCCGAGCCTGACTTCGAGCGGCTGCGCTTCACCGAGATCAAGCCCGAGTCCGAGGCCCGGGAGAGCATCGGCTTTCTGCCGGTCGAGGCGGATGGCCCGTACCTCGTCGGCCATGAACGCTGGGCCTTCCGGGTGCGCATCGACCGTCGCAAGCCCGAAGCGGTGGCGGTGCGCGAACGCCTGCAGAACCTGATCCGCGTCGAGCTCGGCTCGACCGGCATGCAGTATGTCGGCGCCAAGAAGAAGAAGGAGCTCCGCGAGCTGGCCGAGGCTGAGCTCCTGGGCGTCACCACGCCGCGCACCAAGGTCATCGAGTGCTGCCTCGACGGTGACGTCCTGCACGTCGGCAGCACCGCCAAGGCGCACCTCGGCGTGGTGCTCCAGATCGTGCGCCACATCGGCATCAGCGCCGACTACCTGACGCCCTGGCTGGTCGACGGCGAGCCCGAAGACCCGACCATCTCCGACTTCCTGGAGGCCAAGGAGCCGGGTCAGTCGGTGCTCGGCTGTCGCTGCCTGAAGTTCCTGCTCCAGGACCCCGAGGTGCTGCTCGAGCCGGAGTCTGGAAGTGCCCGTCTGCGCACGCGGCAGGCCAAGATCTCGCTCTCGGGCGAGGTCATGGGCGACGTCTTCGACTACCTCGAGCGTGGCGCCGAGATCCTCGTCGCCAAGCTGGTGATCGGCGACTTCCAGTTCCGCTTCGACGGCATGTCCTGGCGGGTTTCTGGCCTGCGTTTCGAGCGCCAGCGTTACGAGCATTGGACCGAGGCGCTGGACGCCAGGCTCGAGCGCATCAACGGCCTCTTCGAGCTTCTGGACGGCCGCTACGCCGGCCTGCGCGGTCGACTGCGGACGACGGGGTTCGCGGTGCCCGAGGCAGTGGCTGCGGCGCTCGCCGAGGCGGCCAACGCCGCCGCGCCGCCGGCGCCCGAAGGCGACGAGCCGGTCCCCTTCTGAGCCCGTAATTTCGCGCCGCCTGTCTAGCCGGGCCAGGTGTCCTGCCCCGTGGGTCGGGGTGCGTTCAGGCCCGTCCCGCCATAGAATCGTCTCCTCGCGATCGCTCCGCTGGCCCCGTTCTCGCGGCCTCGGCCGCGCGGTCGCCTGCCTACGCACGCAAGGAGACCCGCATGTCCTTCACTCCCGAGGCCCGCAAGGCCGAGCTCCTGGCCCGCCTCGCGGCCGAGGCGCGCGCCAAAGCGCCCGCCGGCTACGCCGAGTCGGCCGCCCAACTGGTTCTTCAGCTCTACGCCCGCGTGGCGCCCGACGACGTGCTCTACACCGCGCCGGCGACGCTGGTGGCGAGCGTCCTGTCGCTGTTGGCGCACGGCCTCGAGCACCGCCGCGGCCGGGCCGACGTCCGCCTGTTCAACCCGACGCTGGCGAGTGAGGGCTGGACCAGCGACCACACGGTGCTCGAGATCGTCAACGATGACATGCCGTTCCTCGTCGACTCGACCACCGCCGCGTTCGGCCGCCTGGAGCGCACCCTGCACCTGGTGCTGCACCCGGTGGTCAAGGTCGAGCGCGACACCGCCGGCCACCTGTTGCGCATCGCCGAGGCCGAGGATGACGACCCGTCCCTGGTCAAGGAGAGCTGGATGCAGATCCAGCTCGACCAGGAGACCGCCGCCGACGCCTTGGCCGCCCTGCGTCTCGACGTCGAGGGCGTGCTCTCCGACGTGCGGGCCACCGTCGAGGACTGGCAGCCGATGCGGCGCCGCGTCGGCGAGATCCTGCGCGAGGTCGCCGGCCAGCGCCTGCCGCTGCCCGAGGACGACGTCGTCGAGTCGGAGGCCTTCCTGCGCTGGCTCGACGAAGGGCACTTCGTGTTCCTCGGCTACCGCCGTTACGACTACCACGTCGAGGGCGAGTCGGGCACCCTGCGCCCGGCCGAGGGCTCGGGTCTCGGGCTCCTCCGCACCTTGCGTCCCGAGTCGGTGACGCGCGCGGCGACGCCGCTGATCCCCGACTGGGTGGCCTTCGCGCGCCGCCCGGAGCTGCTGATCGTCACCAAGGCGAACAGCCGCAGCACCGTCCACCGGCCGGTTCACCTCGACCGCGTGAGCGTCAAGCGCTACGACGCGGCCGGCAACTTCGTCGGCGAGGACCGTTTCCTCGGCCTCTTCACCTCCACCGCCTACAGCCGCAGCGTGCACCGCATCCCGCTCCTGCGCCGCAAGGCCGCCCGCATCGCCGAGCGCGCCGGCCTCGACCCCAAGAGCCACGATGGCAAGGCGCTGGAGTCGATTCTCGAGGGCTTCCCGCGCGACGAGTTTTTCCAGGCGGCCGAGTCGGAGCTGTTTGCCACCGCGATGGGCATCCTCGCCCTGCAGGAGCGCCAGCGCATCGCGGTGTTCACCCGTCGCGACGGCTTCGGCCGTTTCGTCTCGTGTCTGGTCTTCGTTCCCCGCGACCGCCACAACACCGAGCTGCGCGAGCGCATCGGGGGCATCCTCGAGAACGCCTACGAGGGAACGGTGACCGACTTCGCCACCCAGCTGCTGTCGGACGCGCCGCTCGCCCGCACCCTGTTCATCGTCGCCACGCGGTCGCCCACGCTTCCCGCGGTCGACATCAAGCGGATCGAGGCGAAGATCGCCGACGCCTCGCGGACTTGGGAGGACCACCTCCGGGCCCAGCTGGTGCAGCGCCTGGGCGAGGACGAGGGGATGACCTCGTGGCGACGTTGGCGGGCGGCGTTCTCGGCCGCCTATCGCGATCGCTTCTCGCCCAAGGCCGCGGTCTACGACGTGCCGCTGATCGATGCCGCGGCGACCACCGGCGCCCTCCAGATCGACCTCTTCCGCCCGTCCTCCGCGACCGCCGAGCAGCTGCGCTGCAAGCTCTACTCGGTGGGCGCGCTCGACGCCCTGTCCGACGTCCTGCCGCGGCTCGAGAACATGGGCGTCAAGGTGCTGTCGGAGATGGCCTACGAGGTGACGCCGCCGAGCGGGGTCGGTGCCGTGTGGGTGCGCGACTTCCTGGTCGCCAGCCCGGTGGGCACCATGGTCGATCCGCGGGCGGTGCACGATCGCTTCCGGGACACGCTGTTGCGCGTCTGGCGCGGCGAAGTCGAGGACGACGCCTTCAACCGCCTGGTGCTGGCCGCCGGCCTCGAATGGCACCAGGTGGTGGTGCTGCGCGCCTACGCCAAGTACATGCGGCAGATCGGCTCGACGTTCTCCGAGAGCTATGTGGCCGAGGCCCTGGTGCGCAACGGCGGCGTGGCCGCGCTGTTGCTCGAGCAGTTCACCCTACGCTTCGACCCGGCGCGGGTCGGCAATGGCGAACGGCTGCAGGCCGAGGACCTCGCCGAACGCATCGAGACCGCGCTCGAGGCGGTGACCAACCAGGACGAGGACCGCATCCTGCGGCTCTTCCTGCACCTCATCAAGGCGACCATCCGCACCAACTACTACCAGCGGGACGCCCGCGGCGAGCGCAAGCCGTACCTGTCGATGAAGTTCAAGGCGAAGCGGGTGCCCGACCTGCCGAAGCCGCGGCCACTGTTCGAGGTCTTCGTCTACTCACCACGCATGGAAGGCATCCACCTGCGCGGCGGCAAGGTGGCGCGCGGCGGTATCCGCTGGTCCGACCGCCGCGAGGACTTCCGCACCGAGATCCTGGGCCTGATCAAGGCGCAGATGGTCAAGAACGCGGTGATCGTGCCGGTCGGCGCCAAGGGTGGCTTCGTGGTCAAGCGGCCGGTGGTCGGCGGCAGCCGCGAGGAGGTCATGCGCGAGGGCATCGAGTGCTACAAGATGCTGATTCGCGGCCTGCTCGACCTCACCGACAACTTGCGGGGCAGCGAGATCCTGCCGCCCAAGGACGTCGCCCGTCGCGACGCCGACGACCCGTATCTCGTCGTCGCCGCCGACAAGGGCACGGCAACCTTTTCCGACATCGCCAACGGCGTGGCAGCCGAGTACGGCTTCTGGCTGGGTGACGCCTTTGCTTCCGGCGGCTCGGTTGGCTACGACCACAAGAAGATGGCGATCACCGCCCGCGGCGTCTGGGAGGCGGTGAAGCGCCACTTCCGCGAGATCGGCAAGGACATCCAGAGCGAGGACTTCACCGTCGCCGGTGTCGGTGACATGTCGGGCGACGTGTTCGGCAACGCCATGCTGCTGTCGCGCCACATCCGCCTACTCGCTGCCTTCGATCATCGCCACATCTTCATCGACCCCAATCCGGACGCGGCAACGAGCTACGCCGAGCGTCAGCGACTCTTCGACCTGCCGCGCTCCTCGTGGGCCGACTATGACCACACGCTGCTGTCGACGGGTGGTGGCATCTACGAACGCGGCGCCAAGTCGATCACCGTCTCGACCGAGGCGGCGGCGCTGCTCGAGCTGTCGGACCGCACCCAGACGCCGCAGGCGCTGATGCAGGCGATCCTCCGCGCACAGGTCGACCTGCTCTACTTCGGCGGCATCGGCACCTACGTCAAGGCGACGACCGAGAGTCACGCCCAAGTCGGTGACCGGGCCAACGATGCCATCCGGGTCAACGGCGCCGAGCTGCGCTCCAGGGTCCTCGGCGAGGGCGCCAACCTTGGCTGCACGCAGAACGGGCGTATCGAGCTGGGCTTGCGTGCCGGCGAGGCCGGGCGCCTCAACACCGACGCCATCGACAACTCGGCGGGTGTGGACTGCTCGGACCACGAGGTCAACATCAAGATCCTGGTCGACGACGCCGTGGTGCGCGGTGAGCTCACGCCGGCCGAGCGGTCGCCGCTGCTGGTGTCGATGACCGACGAGGTCGCCGAGCTGGTGCTGCGCGACAACTACCAGCAGACCCAGGCGATCTCGGTGGCGCAGGCGCAGGGGGTGGGCCTGCTCGACGCCCAGGCGCGCCTCATTCGCTACCTCGAGCGCGCCGGCCGTCTGGACCGCGCCATCGAGTTCCTGCCCGACGAAGAGACGCTGCAGGAACGACAGGCGGCTCGCCTGGGGCTGACGCGGCCCGAGATCGCTGTGCTCCTCGCCTACAGCAAGATCTGGATCTACGAGGAGCTGCTCGGTTCGGACCTGCTCGACGACCCGCTCTTTGCGACCGACCTCGAGAGTTACTTCCCGACCTTGCTCGAGAGCCGGCTGCCGGCGGCCCTCGGCCGTCACCGCTTGCGCCGCGAGATCATCGCCACCCACGTCACCAACAGCATGGTCAATCGCGTCGGCCCGACCTTCGTGCTGCAAATGATGGAGGCCAGCGGCCGCGCGGTGAGCGACGTCGCCCGCGCCTACACCATCGTCAGGGACGTCTTCGACTTGCGGCCGACCTGGGAGGCGATCGAGGCCTTGGACAACCGGGCCCCGGCCGCCCTGCAGACCAGCATGTTGATCGAGGTCGGTCGTCTGCTCGAACGGGCGACGCTGTGGTTCCTGCGCAACGGCCAGGAGCTGGCGATCAGCGCGCTCACCGAGGAGTTCCGTCCGGCGGTGTCGCTGCTTGCCGAGCGCCTGGAGACGGTGTTGCCGGCCGCCGATCGCGACGCGTTCGCCGCTCGCCTGGCGGAGAATGCCAAGTGGGGCTTGCCCGGCGACCTGGCGCGGCGGATCGCCAGCCTCGAGGTCCTGGCTTCGGCGACCGACATCGCGCGCTTGGCCGGGCGCGTCGGCCAGCCGGTCGATGCGGTGGCCGGCGTCTACTTCGGCCTCGGCAGCCGCTTCGCCCTCGAGCGCCTGCGGGCGGCGGCCGCCCTGCTGCCGGCCGACACGCCGTGGCAGAAGGCGGCGGTGGCGGCGGTTCAGGACGACCTCTTCGCCCACCAGAGCGCGCTCGCGGCGAAGGTTCTCGCCGCAGGGGCGGCGCCTGACGGCGGCGATCCCCTTGCCGCCTGGGCGAGCCCGCGCGCCGCCGCGGTCGCTCGGGTCGAGGCTCGCCTCGCCGAGCTGCGCGGGATTCCGGCCCTCGACCTGGCGATGGTCACCGTCGCCAACCAGACCCTGCGGAGCCTCGTCGAGAGCTGACGGCACCGAACGGCTCGCCCGGGATGGGCGGGCCGGGACGAGGAGGTCCAGCGCACGATCCGATAAGACCTAGCGCCGCTTCTTCTTCTTGTGTTGCCTGCCTGGAGCCCGGCCCTGGTCGGGCAGCCGGGCGGGCGGCTGGGGAGTCTCGGCGGCCTTGGCCGTCGGCTCGTTCAGCGTTGCCACCGCCTCCGTCGCGGCGACGGCCGACGGCCGGTCGTCGGTCGCGAACGCCGCCTCCTGGGTGGCATGGTCGGAGGGCGCGAGACGGGACTCGGGCGGGGTCTCGAGTGGCGCCGTGGCGGCCATGACGACAGGCCCAGCGGGTGGCGTGGTAGGGATCAGGGGTCGCGTCGATGCTTCGTCGGGGAGCAGGCCGAGGCCGTCGAGCACCTCGTCGGCCGACTGGAAGCGCTCGGCTGGCTTCTTGGCGAGCAGGCGGCCGACGAAGGCATGCCAGGCTGCCGGCAAGCCGGGCCGGGAGCCCTCGAGGTCGGGCGGCGACTTCTGGAGGTGGGCGAGGGCGATGGTCGCCGCCGCCTCGCCGACGAACGGCTCGGTGCCGGAGAGCAGACGGTAGGCGATGATGCCCAGCGAGTAGAGGTCGCTGCGGGCGTCGAGCTCCAGCCCTCGCACCTGCTCGGGGGACATGTACATCGGCGTGCCGATGGAGAAGCCCACGGACGTCAGCCGATTCACGTCGGCGCCAACCATGCGGGCGATGCCGAAGTCGAGGATCTTGAGGCGCGTGTCGGTGACGATCAGGTTGCCCGGCTTGAGGTCGCGGTGCACCACCTCCAGCGCATGGGCGGCGCGCAGGCCGGCGGCCGTTTCGGCCAACAGCCACCTGATCCGCGACAGCGGCAGGACCGGCGGCGGCGCGCCCTCCGGCCCTTCGATCATCGCCTCGAGGGTGGTGCCGTCGATGAACTCCATGGTCACGAACAGGCCGTCGGGTACGCGCCCGAAGTCATAGACGCGGACGACGTTGGGGTGGGTGATCTTGCGGCAGATCTGCACCTCGCGCCGCAGCCGCTCCTCCTCGCTGGCGCCGCGATCGCCGCCGCTGCGCAGCGTCGTCTTGATCGCCACCACTTCCTCGAGGTCATGGTCGAGGGCCTTGTAGACCTTGCCCATGCCGCCCTGACCGAGCTCGGCGAGGATCTCGTAGCGCTCCACCAGGCGGTAGCCGATCGGCAGCTCGTCGAGCCGCGGCGTCGCGCGGAGGCCCATGGTCGGAGCGGGCGCCGCCGGCAGTGTGAACGGGGAACCGCCGGTCGGTGGCCCGCTGGGCATCAGCCCGGTAGGTGCGTAGCCGCCGCTTGGCATGTAGCCCGTGCCGCTGGGCATGTAGCCGGTGGTCCCCGGCCCAACCGTCGCGACGCCGCGGGTCAGCGAGAGGACGCGTTGCACCTCGGTGAGTCGGAGCGTGACGTCACGGTGCTCGCGGTCGAGCGCCAGGAGCTTCTGGTAGCGGAACTCGGCGTCTCCGCTGCGTCCCTGCGCCTCGAGCACCCGCGCCTCCCAGTACAGGCGGTCGACCTGGCGCTTGGACTCGGCCGGGAGCATCTCGAGCCGCCGCAGGGCGGGCTCGAACAGACCCTCCTCGAGCAGCAGCGGTACCAGCTCGAAGGTCGCGCGTTCGAACTCGCCGGCCGACGGCGTCACGCGCTGCAGCGCGCGCGAGGCCTCGGTCTTGCGGCCGGCGCGGAGGAACTGAGTGGCCGCCTGGTACGGCGCACCGCCGCGCGCAAAGGCCTCGCCGGCGGCGACGAAGTCTCCGGCTTCGGCGTAGGCCTCGGCGGCAATGAGCGGGCTGCCGGCGGCGTCGAAGCAGCGGGCGGCGTCGCGCAGACGGCTCGCCCGGCGGTAGGCGCCGGCGGCGCGCAGCGGCTCGCGGCTCTTCTCCCACTGCTCGGCCGCGCGGGCCCAATCGCTGGCGGCTTCGTACTGCTCCGCGGCCTCGCGCAGCGAGCCGAGGCGGACGAGCAGGTTGGCGGCCTCGCGGTGGCGACCGTTGCGGCGGTAGATGTCGGCCGCCAGCCGCGGGTCGAACGACGGGTGCTTCTCGACGTAGCGCAGCGCCTGCTCCGGCATGTCGCCGGCGAGGTAGGCCTCGGCCGCCTCCTTGTCGTGGCCGGCCTGGGCGTAGATTGGGGCGGCCTTGGCATGCAGCCCCTGGGCGCGGTAGAGCTGCGCCGCTTCCAGGATACGGCCGAGCTTGATCATGAGCTCGGCTCGCCGCAGCTGGGCGACGCGGGTGCGTTCGAGCTGGGCGGCGTCCTGGAGCTTCTCCTGAGCCAGGCGCTGCACCTCCTTGTCGAGCATGCGCAGCGCGTCCGAAGGCAGGTTCACCCGTTCGTAGTTGGTGGCCGCCGGCGCCCACAGTCCAGCCTTCTCGTAGAGGCGGGCGGCCTTCGCTGGTTGGCTGATCTTGAGCGCCATGTCGGCCGCGAGCTTCCACTCCTGGGCCGCCTCGAAGAGGGCGATGGCGTCGCGATATTCGCCCGACGCTGCCAGCAGCTCGCCCGCCTGCTTGGCGCTGGCGTCGCCGACGGTGTCGGCCTCCTTGCCGAGGACCGCCTTGATGTAGAGCTCGATGACCCGGCTGCCGCGCCCATGCTCAGCGGCTACGCGGGCGCCCTCGAGGTAGTGCCCACCCTTGGTGTAGGCCTCGAGTGCCTCGTCGACCCGGCCGTTGGCCAGGGCGATCTCGGCGACCCGACGGTGGTCTCCGACGAGGAGATTGGTGAACCAGTTCTTGGCCATGGCCTCAGCGCGGGCGCGACACGGGACCAGCAAGCATACTTCACGCCTCGCCGGTTACCGCGAACGCCCGAGAGGCCGGAAAATCAGGTCGCGGGTGGCGCCGTCCGTTCGTCTGGCAGATCGTCGAGCAGGCGCAGCAGGAGCTCGGCCGAGCCGATGCGGTCCGCCGGGTTCTTCGCCAGCAGGCGGTCGACGAGGGCCTGCCAGGCCACCGGCAGGTGCGCGCGGAAGGCGGCCAGGGGAGCCGGCGCCTGCTGCAGGTGCATCAGCATCATCGTCGCCGCGGAGTCGCCAACGAACGGCTCGTGGCCGGCGAGCAGGCGGTAGGCGATGATGCCCAGCGAGTAGAGGTCGCTCCGGCCGTCGAGGTCGGCGCCCCGGATCTGCTCGGGCGACATGTACATCGGCGTGCCGACCGCATACCCGGCCTGGGTGAGCCGATTGCTGGTGCCGGCCACCTGAGCGATGCCGAAGTCGACGATCTTGAGTCGGGTGTCGGTGAGGATGAGGTTGCCCGGCTTGAGGTCGCGATGGACGACATGCAGCTCGTGGGCGGCGGCGAGCCCGGCGGCGGTCTCGGCGAGGATCCACTTGATCCTCGCGAGCGACAGCGACGGGCCAGGGCGTCGCTCGGTGAGCGCCTCGAGGGTGGGGCCGTCGGCGAACTCCATGGTGACGAAGAGGCCGTCGGCCTCGCGGCCGATGTCGTAGATCCGGACCACGTTGGGATGGGTAATCCGCCGGCAGATCTGTACCTCGCGCAGCAGCCGCTCGGCCTCGGTGCTCGAGGTGCTGCGCAGCAACGTCTTGATCGCGACCACCTCGGCGAGGTCGTGATCGAGGGCCTTGTACACCTTGCCCATGCCGCCGTGGCCGAGCTCGGCGAGGATCTCGTAGCGGCCGCGCAGGCGATAGCCGATCGGCAAGGCGTCGAGGCGGGGTGCCGGCGGACCGGTGTTGGCGACCTGCAGGGCGGTGAGCCCGGTGACCTCGGCGGTGGGCAGGGCGGCGAGGCGCTGGGAGACGTCGCGGTGCTGGCGGTCGAGGGCGAGGAGCTTCTGGTAGGCGAGGCGCGCCTCGGGGAGGTGGCCGGCGGCCTCGTGGGCTCGCGCCTGCCAGTACAGGCGGTCGACCAGGGTCTTGCCGTCGTCGGGGAGCATCGCCAGGCGATGGAGGGCGGGCTCGTGGAGCCCGAGCTCGAGCAGCAGGGGGACGAGCTCGAAGCTGGCGGGAGCAAACTCCGGGGCCGCGGTGTTCACCCGTTGCAGGGCGCCGACGGCATCCGTTCGGCGGCCGGCGCGCAGGTACTGGCGAGCGGCACGGTACGGCGCGCCAGCACGGTCGTAGGCCTCCGCCGCGCGCACCGACTCGCCCGCCTCGGCCCACGCTTCGGCGGCCTGCAGCGGATTGCCCGCCGCGTCGAAGCAGCGTGCGGCGTCGATCAGCCGGCTGGCGTGGCGGAAGGCGTGGGCGGCGAGCAACGGCTCCTGGCACAGCTCCCACTGCGCGGCAGCCTGCAGCCAGTCGCCGGCGGCCTGAAACTGCTCGGCGGCCTGGCGGTTGGCGCCGGCACGGACGAACGCCGCGGCGGCCTCGCGATGGCGCCCGAGCTGACGGTAGATGGCCGCCGCCTGCCGTGGCTCGACCTCGGATGCATGCCCACCTGCCACCCGATCGAGGCAGCGAAGAGCCTCCTCGGGCTCGCCGGCGGCGAGGTACAGCTCGGAGGCCTCCTTGGGATGGCCGGCCTCGAGGTAGAGCGGGGCGGCGCGGCCCGGGAGGCCGAGGTTGCGGTAGGCCAGCGCCGCTTCGAGGCGACGTCCGAGCTTGGCCAGAAGCTCGGCTCGGCGAGCCAGGAGGTCGCGTAGTCGCTGCTGCCGGGAGTGGTCCGGAGAGTGTTCTGCGTGGAGGCCTGCGATCTCGTTGTCGAGCATGCGCAGCGCGTCGGCGGTCTCGCCCAGGCGCTCGAAGGCGGCGGCCGCGGGCCCCCAGGCCTCGGCCCGTTCGTAGAGCCGGGCGGCGCGCGCGGAGAGGTTGACCTTGAGCGCCATGTCGGCAGCCAGCTTCCACGCCCCGGCCTCTTCGAACAGGGCGATGGCATCGGTGTAGTCGCCAGCGGCGGCGAGGAGCTCGCCGGCCTGCCGAGAGCTGCGGCTGCTGGTGACGTCGGCGTCGGCCCCGAGCACCGCCTTGATGTAGAGCTCGACGGCACGGCCGCGCTGGCCGTGCCGTTCGGCATACCGCGCGCCCTCGAGGTAGTGGCCGGCCTTGACGAAGGCGGCGATGGCGTCGTCACTCGCCCCCGTGGCCGATGCAGGGGTGGCCGGCTGACGGTCGCCGGTCAGGACGCGGGTGAACCAACCTCCGGTGAGATGCATGGCCCTTGGCCGACGCCCCCGGGTCGGGGACACCAGCCAGGGGCGAGGCTATGCCTCCACCCGCGGCGCCGCGCTCTCCCGCGGGGTGGGGTTCGTCAGGAGACGTCGACTGGTTGGGTCGTCGCTTCCTGCGGCAGCTCGGGAATCGCGCGCAACACTTCGTCTGCCGACTGGAAGCGGGCGGCCACGTCCTTGGCCAGGATGCGGCTGACGAAGTCCTTCCAGGGTGTCGGCAGGCCCGGCCGGAAGGCCTCGAGGTCGGGCGGTGGTTGCTGCAGGTGCATCAGGGCGATCGACGTCGCCGCCTCGGCGATGAACGGCTCACGGCCGGCGAGGAGTCGGTAGGCGATGATGCCGAGCGAGTAGAGGTCGCTCCGACCGTCGAGCTCGGAGCCGCGCACCTGCTCCGGTGACATGTAGAGCGGGGTGCCGACGGCGAAGCCGGTGCGCGTCAAGCGGGTGTCGCTGCCGGCCATGCGGGCGATGCCGAAGTCGAGGATCTTGAGACGATTCTCGGTGAGGATCAGGTTGCTGGGCTTCAGGTCGCGGTGGACCACCTGCAGGGAGTGCGCCTCGCGCAGGCCGCTGGCGGTCTCACTCAAGATCCATTTGATCTTGCCGAGCGACAGCGACGGGCCGCTGCGGCGCTTGATCAACGCCTCGAGGGTTGGCCCGTCGATGTACTCGAGGGTGACGAAGATGCCGTCCGGCTGGCGGCCGAGGTCGAAGACGCGGACCACGTTCGGATGCGTGATCTTGCGGCAGATCTGGACTTCGCGCAGCAGACGCTCCTCGTCGCTGCCGCCGGGGTCGGTACTGCGCAGCATGGTCTTGATCGCCACCACGTCGTCGAGCTCGCGGTCGTGGGCCTTGTAGACCTTGCCCATGCCGCCCTGGCCGAGCTCACCCAGGATCTCGTAGCGGTCGACCAGGAGATGACCGTTGGGGAGCTCGTTCAACCGCGGTCCGGTTGGCCGCAGGTGCGCCCGCGGCACCTGCGCCTCCGTCTGCGCCAGGTTGCCGGCGCCCGTGGGGGCCGGTGGCTCGCCGGAGCCAGCGCCCGGGCGTGGGCCGGTGACGACGGTGCCCGCGGTGACGGCCCCCGTCGCCAGCCCAGCGCGATGGAGGTCCGCCAGGCGCTTGGCGACGTCACGGTGCTCGCGGTTCAGAGCCAGGATCTTCTGGTAGCAAACCTCGGCCTCACCGCCGCGGTGCTGCGCCTCGAGCACCCGGCCCTCCCAGTACCAGCGGTCGGCCAATACCGTTGGGCCACCCTTCGGCTCGTTGGGCATCATGCGCAACCGGTGCAGCGCCGGCTCGAGAAAGCCCTCTTCCATGAGCAACGGCACGAGGTCGAGAGTCGCCCGTTCGAAGGCGGGGTCGGCGGGGGTGACCTGCTGCAGGGCGCGGGAGGCATCCTGCTTGCGACCCACGCGGAGGAAGCAGGAGGCGGCCTGGTACGGGGCGCCGCCCTTCACATAGGCATCCGCGGCGGCCAGGTGATCGCCGGCGCTGGCGTAGGCCTCGGCGGCGACCAGCGGGCTGCCGGCGGCGTCGAAGCAGCGGCCGGCGTCGCGCAGCTTATTGGCCCGTTTGTAGGCGGTGGCGGCGCGGATCTGCTCGTGGGCCCGCTCCCACAGCTCGGCCGCCTTGGCGAAGTCGCCGGCGGACTCGTAGGCCTCGGCGGCCTCGCGCGAGCGCCCCAAGGTGGCCAGGAACTGCGCCGCCTCACGATGGCGGCCGTTGCGCTTGTAGATCTCGGCCGCCAACCTGGGCTCCATCGTCGGCGACTTCTCGAGGATCTTGAGCGCCTGCTCCGGCAAGCCGGCGGCCAGGTAGGCCTCGGCGGCCTCCTTGGGCTGCCCGGCGCTGCTCAGCAGGCCGGCCGCCTTGGCGATCTGGCCATGGGTCTTGTAGAGCGCGGCGGCCTCGGCGTTGCGGCCGACCTTGGCCATCAGCTCGGCGCGCTTGAGATCGGTAATGCGGATCCGCTCCAGCAGGTTGGCATCCTTCACTTTCTCGGCGGCCAGCCGCAGCGACTCCTTCTCGTGCATGCGCAGGGCGTCGGCGGGGAGGCTTACCCGCTCGAAATTGGTCGCTGCCGGGGCCCACAGGCCGGCCTTCTCGTAGAACTTGGCGGCGCGCGCCGGCTGGTTGATCTTGAGCGCGATGTCGGCCGCCTGCTTCCAGGCCTGGGCGGCCTCGAACAGGGCGACGGCGTCCTTGTACTGGCCGGAGGCCACCAGCAGCTCGCCGGCCTGCTTGGCGCCGCCGTCGGCAACGTCGCCGGCGTCCTTGCCGAGGACGGCCTTGATGTACAGCTCGACCGCCTTGGCGCGCTTGCCGTGCTCCTCGGCCAGGCGGGCGGCGTCCATGTAGAAGCCGCCCTTGGTCAGAGCCTCGACGGCGGCGTCGATCTTGCCCTCGGCGATCGCCAGCTCGGCGAGCCGCCGTTGATCTCCGGTAACGAGTGCAGTCAGCCAGTTCTTCGCCATCAGGGGGAGGTGAAGGCCCTCTCGTCCAGTCCCCCGCAGTAGGTGCCCGCGGGATTGGTGTAAACCTTGCTCTCGCCGCCGATGCTATCAGTGACCGACAGCTGGTATTCGAGGTTGCTCAGGGCGCCCCACAGGATGAGAACCCGATCGCCGAAGTCGAGGGCCTTGACCAGCAGCTCGACGTTGCGTGGGTCGTCGAAGGCGAAGCTACCAGTGAGGTCGGAGACCGCCCCGGCCAGCCCGTGGCCGGACGTGCCGGCGAACTGATTGCGCCAGGAGAGGTCGACCGCGATGCGCCCGGCCAAGAGGCAGAGGGTGTCGCCGTCGGCGACACAGCTCCCCGCGAGGTGGCTGGCACCGGAAGAACGTCGCCGGCGCGGTGGTGGTTGCAGGCGCGCCCCGGCTCGGATTCCCTTGCCGATGTCGCCGGCGATCGCGTCGTCGGCGCCGTCACCGTGGTCGTGGTCCGAGAAGGCGTGCTCGTCGATCGCCCCGCAGTTGTGCCGGCCGTTGCGGTAGGTCCGAACCTCTCCCGACTCGAGGTCGACCACCTGCAGGACGATCTGCAGGTTGGTGAGCTGGCCGTAGAAGGCGAGGACGTGATCGCCGAAGTCGAGGAGCTTGACCATCAGCTCGACATTGGCCGCATCGTCGAACCAGAAGTTGCCCGCAAAGTCGCTGCCGGGTATCGCCGTTGCCTGGCCGTGGCGGCCATCGAACTGGTTGCGCCAATGGGCCGTGACCTGGAAGCGGCCGTCTTGCAGGCAGAGCGTCTGCGGGCCGCTCACGCAGGTCGCCGGCACGGCGACGCGCTCGCTCGCCAGACCCAGCACGTAAAGGCCCTGCTCGATGCCGCTGACGATGAAGGTGCCGCTCGGGAAGAAGGGGTAAATGTTCCAGGCACCGTTGAACTGCGCGCTGTCGTCCACCGGCACGATGTCGAAGAAACCCTCCTCGCGAAGGTTCCCTGCGGCCACCTGGCGGATGTCGAGAACGCGGGCGCCGCTGCGGTAGTTGGCCTGAAAGTCGCGATGGCCGCGGATGTACTGGTTGTGGTCGATCGCCGCCGCCGGGCCGGTGTAGGCGGCGAATTGTTGCGGGTGCTCGAGGTCGCGGACGTCCCAGACGTAGGTCCGACTGTTGTGGTGCAGCTCCATCTCGTCGAATTCGTCGTCGAGCAGGAAGTACTGCTGGTTCTCGGTCAGCCAGCCCTGGTGGGTGTAGCTCGCCCCGACATAGGTGGTGCGCGAGATCATCCTCGGCGCCGCTTTGTCGGTGACGTCGACCAGGGTGAGGGTGTCCTCGTTGCTGGCGAAGCAGACTTCGTGCTCGACATAGCGCGCGTCGGGCCCGCGGTAGACGACGCACTGCGCATCGTGGGTGTAGCCGTCGGCGGCGAAGCAGCCGGCCTGGGTGGGGTGGAGCGGGTCGCGCAGGTCGACGATGTGCAGGCCGCCGGCGCAAGTGTCCGACCCCGGCAGGTAGCCGAAGCCGGTCTCCTCGTCGAGCACCATGTTGTGCACCGAGCCGACCGCCGTGTAGCGGGCGTCGGCGGTGAAGGTCTGGGGTTCGCCAGGGAGCACGTCGCGCAGGCGACGCAGGTCGAACACCTGCATGCCGTGGCCGGGGTTGCGGTCGGCGACGATGAAGGCGTAGTTGCGGTAGACCTTGATGCCGCGCCAGACGCTGTCGACGGCGGCGGTGGGCAGGCGGCCGAGCCAAACCGGGCGCCGCGGGTCGCTGATGTCGACGAAGGAGACGCCGTTCGACAGCCCCATCAGCGCGTATTCGCGGCCGCTGTCGGGGTCCGTCCAGCCCCAGACGTCGTTGCCGGTGGTCAGCCCGGCGGTGCCGCCCATGGCGCTGATCGGCAGAAACGACAGCAGGTCGACGCCGTGGCAAGGGTAGTCGCCGGCGTGCCCGTCGACGCAAGGGGTGTAGCCCTGTACCGGCGGCTCGTCGGGCCGCGGCCCGGGCGGCGGTTCCTCGTGCTTGGCGAGGGTCACGCGGTCGGGTGTCGGCAGCGCGACCAGGGCCGTTGGCCACGTCAGGGCGGCGACGAGGGCGACCGTCAGGGAAATGGTGGCATGCTCACAGCGGGACGGGTGGGACCCGACTCTCATCGACGTGACCTCCAGGCTGGCTCCATTCTAGGAGCCCGCCCGCCGGGGCTGCCGGCCTGCGGGGACGTGACGCCGCGGGGCTTCTCTCCGGCCCTCTCCAGGGCTAGCCAGCAGCGGCTGCCATTAGACTCCCCGGCATGTTGACCCGTTCCGCAAGCGTCGCTGCCATCGTCTCCGGCCTGTTGGTCGCTCTGTTCGCCGGCTGCGGCGGTGGGGGTGGCGGTGGCACACCGACCGACCCTGGAGCCCTGCTCACGCTGACCGCCAGCCCGACGCAGATCGGCCGCACCGCGACGTCGACGCTGACGGCGCTCGGCAAGCGGTCGAACGGCACGCCGGTCGCGACGGGCACCCAGATCCGTTTCGCCACCACGCTGGGGTCGATCGCCCCGGCAACCGTCCTCACAGACGCCAACGGCCGCGCGCTGGCGACGCTGCGGGCCGATGGTCGCACCGGTGCTGCGACGGTGACGGCGACCATGGGCAGCGACACGGCGCAGGCGACGGTGACCGTCGTCACCGGCCTGGCGCTGGTGGCGTCGGCGACGCCGCCGGCGATCCCCCTGAACGGTACGAGCGAGCTCGCCGTCCAGGCCCGCGAGAGCAACGGCGACCCGACCGGTGCCGGCACCGAGATTCGGTTCGCGACGACCCTCGGAAGGCTCGACGATCCGCGGCCGGTCACGGACAACCTGGGCATCGCCCGCACCAAGCTGCGAGGCACTGGCACCGCCGGCATCGCGACGGTGACCGCCGATACCGACGGCGCCGTCGGCCCAGCGCGGGTGGAGGTGGCGATCGGCCAGGGCGTGACGCTCGCGATCAGCGCCGACCCGGGAGCGATCGGGCCGCAGGGGACGACCCAGATCAGCGTGCTGGCCCTGGCGGCGAACGGTCAACCGGTGCCGACCGGCACGTTGGTCGAGCTCACCACCACCCTCGGGAACCTCGACAACGTCCGTCCGTCGACCGACAGCCTGGGCCTGGCGCGCACCACGCTCCGCGCCGACGGCCGCACCGGCGACGCCCGGGTCACGGCGACCGTCACCGGCGGCGTCGCGTCGGTGACAGTGGTGGTGCCGATTCGGTAGGGGTCTGAGGTCCTATTTGATCGTGCGCTCCGCGCACTGGCCTTCGGCCCGTCGCTACCGCTGCCGGTCGTCGTCGGCCGGCGGCCCCTCGTGGACCTCGCTGCCGTCGGGTAGCGTCAGGGTCACCACGCGCAGCCCCGGCACGCGTCCGAAGTGCTGCTCGTCCGCCGGTCCGACGAGTACGCCGTAACCGAGATGAACCGCCGTTGCGGCGACGGCCAGGTCGTTGGCGGGAATGCGCGTGCCTTGGCGTTCCAGCGTGACGAAGAGCTCTGCCCAACGACCGGCGACATCCGCACCAAAGTCGACCAATGGCGCATGGCCCATGAGGGCCTCGACCCTCGCCTGGCGCTGGGCGGCGAGGCGTTTGTTGCTGGCGAGACGGACGCCGGCGAGGAGCTCCGCCAGAACGACGGCGGGGATGGCGGTCGGCTCCTCGGTGAAGGCGAGGACGGCATCGAGGAGCGAGCTACCGGAGCGGTCGAGGGCGACGAGGGCGCTGGTGTCGAGGACTAGCCCCACGGATTGCCAGCCGGAACGTCGGCGAGGCCCACCGCCTCGAGGTCGCGCGCGAACGCAGAGTCGGTCGCACCCGCGCACCAGGCGAGGAGCGCTTCGCCGAGCGGCGCCGGCGGCGGCGGCGCGACCGGAATGAGACGGGCGACCGCAACGCCGTTGCGCTCGATGACGAAGGAGTCGCCGCGATAGCGAATGCGACCGAGTAGGTCGCCGAGGTTGCGGGCGACGAGAGTCGCGGTGATACGTGTTTCCATGGATTACGTATTATGCGCGATTGCCTCCTGACGGGTCAAGCCGCTGGCCTTGCCGACGGCTCCGCGGTAGCGTCGCGCCATGACCAGCCGTGCCATGACGTTGCTTGCAGTTGCCGTCGCCCTGTCCAGTTGCGCCAGCAGCGGTCCGCCTCCGGTTGCCGGAGACGCCTTCCTGATCCGCAACGTCACCCTGATCGACGGCACCGGCGGCCCGGCCCGGCCGGGCGCTTTGCGCGTCGACGCGGGTCGGATCGCGGCGGTCGGGGCCCTCGAGCCGCGTCGCGGCGAGCGGGTGGTCGACGGCGGGGGACAGGTGCTGGCGCCGGGGTTCATCGACACCCACAGCCATGCCGACCGCCGGCTCGCCGAGCAGCCCGAGGCGTTGGCGGCGGTCAGTCAGGGTGTCACCACGGTGGTGGTCGGCCAGGACGGCGACAGTCCCTATCCGCTCGCCGACTTCTTTGCGGGGCTCGGAAGGCGGCCGGCAGCGGTGAACGTGGCGGCCTATGTTGGTCACGGCACCCTGCGCGACCTGGTCCTCGGCAAGGACTTCCGCCGTCATGCGACCCCGGCCGAGGTGACGGCGATGGGCGCGCTCCTCGAACAGGAGCTGGCGAGCGGCGCGCTCGGCCTGTCGACCGGCCTCGAGTACGACCCCGGCATCGACTCCGACCCGAGCGAGGTGCTGGCCCTGGCGAGGGTCGCGGCGCGTCACGGCGGGCGCTACATCAGCCATATCCGGAGCGAGGACCGTTGGTTCGAGACGGCGGTCGACGAGGTGGTCGAGATCGGGCGGCAGACCGGGATGCCGGTGCAGATCTCGCACTTGAAGCTCGCGATGCACCGGCTGTGGGGACAGGCCCCGCAGGTGCTCGCCAAGCTCGACGCCGCACGGCGGGACGGCGTCGACGTCACCGCCGACGTCTACCCCTACGAATTCTGGCAGGCCGACATGATGGTGCTGCTGCCCGATCGCGACCCCACCGATCGCGCCGCGGTGGAGCTCGCGTTGGCCGAGATCGCGCCGCCGGAAGGAATGTGGCTCACCCGCTTCGTGCCTGACCCGTCGCTGGTGGGCCAGACGCTGGCGGCCATTGCCGCGGCCCGTGGTCAGGATGCGGCGACCACCTTCCAGCAGCTGGTGACGGCGAGCGTGGCCGCGGGCGACGATGCCGACGCCATCATCGCCACCAGCATGGACCAGCGCGACGTCGCGGCGCTGCTCGCCTGGCCGCACAGCAACATCTGCTCCGACGGCGGCTTGGTCGACCTGCACCCGCGAGCGCGAGGCGCCTTCGCCAAGGTCCTCGGACGCTACGCCCGGGAACGTGGCCTGTTCACGCTCACCGAAGCAGTGCACAAGATGACCGGCCTCGCCGCCGACCACTTGGGCTTCGCCGACCGCGGTCGCCTGGTGCCGGGGGCGGCGGCGGACCTGGTGCTGTTCGACCCCGAGCGCGTCGTCGACCGCTCGACGCCCGAGCACCCGGAGGCCCTGGCCGCTGGCGTGACGACGGTGTGGGTCAACGGGCTGGTGGTGTTCGCGGATGGCAAGGCGACGGTCGAGCGCCCGGGCCAGGTCTGGTGGCGGGCGGGAGCAGGCAGGTGAGTCGCCTCGAAGTGGCGGCGCCCTACCTCGTCTTTCTCGGCGGCGTCCGCAATCCGCTCGACGCCAAGACGGGCCGTGGGTTGGTGGACTGGTGCCCGGAGCGCTGCGTGGCTCAGTTGCGCTACCCGGACTGCGAGGTCGACCTCGGCCTGCCGGACCTGCTGCCGGCGGCCGCCGTCGCGAGGGGAGCGCGGACCTTGGTGGTCGGTGTCGCGCCGGCGGGCGGTGGTTTCGACCCGGCCTGGCTGGCGACCTTCGAGACGGCGCTCGCTGCCGGGCTCGACGTCGCGAGCGGCATGCACAGTCGCCTTACCGACCAACCGCGGCTCGTCGACGCTGCCGCGCGCCATGGTCGCCGCCTGATCGACGTGCGTGTGCCACCGCCGGGCATCCCGGTGGCGAGCGGCCGGCGACGTCGCGGTCGGCGCCTGCTGACGGTCGGCACTGACTGCTGCGTCGGCAAGAAGTACACCGCCCTGGCGCTCGCTCGCGAGCTCGCCCTGCGGGGCGTGGACGCCACCTTCCGGGCCACCGGCCAGACCGGCATTCTGATTGCTGGCGGCGGCACGCCGATCGACGCCGTGGTGAGCGACTTCGTGGCCGGCGCCGCCGAAGCCTTGGCCCCGGATGCGGCGAGCGGCCACTGGGACATCGTCGAGGGCCAGGGCTCGCTGTTTCACCCCGCCTTCGCCGGCGTCACCCTGGGGCTCGTCCACGGCGCCCAGCCCGACCTGCTGGTGCTCTGCCACGAGGCTGGCCGCGTGTTGATCGACGACTACCCAGACTTCCCGATCCCCAGCCTGACGGCGGCCCTGGGGCGGTATCGCGAGGCGGCGGCGCTGACCAGCCCTGGCGCCGCGTTCCTGGGTGTCAGCCTCAACACGGCGGCGCTGTCGGACAGTGAGCGGGCGGCCGCCATCGCAGCGGTCGTTGCGGGGACCGGGCTACCGTGCGTCGACCCCTTGCGCGACGGTGTCGGCGTCCTGGTCGACGCGCTCGAGGCCCGTTTCCCGGCGGGTGCCACTTGATCAGCCTTTCCGTCATCCGCGACGACTGGCCACTGCGCGAGCCCTTCGTCATCGCGGGCTCCACGACGACGGCGATCACCACGGTCACCGTCGAGCTGGCGGTGGGCGACGACGTGGGTCGAGGCGAGGCGCTCGGCGTCGACTATCTGGGAGAGACTGCCGACAGCATCGAGGCGCAGATCGAAGAGGTGCGCTCCCTGGTTGAAGAGGGGCGCAGGAGCGCGCGCTCGGGGGCGGTCGCGACCCCCGAGCTCGACGCGCTCGCCGTCGCGCTCGGTGAGCGTCTGCCCGCGGGTGGCGCGCGCAACGCCCTCGACTGCGCCCTCTGGGATCTCCGCCTGGCGCTGACGGGGACGACCATTTGGCAGACGCTCGGACTCGACCCGCGGCCGGTCGTCACCGCCTACACCCTGAGCCTCGATCACCCGGCGGCGATGGCGACGGCCGCCCAGCGCGCCGCGGCCTACCCCGTGCTCAAGCTCAAGCTCGACGCCGTCGACCCGGCGGCGCGCCTCGCCGCGGTGCGCGCCGCGCGGCCCGACGCCGAGCTGCTGGTCGACGCCAATGGGTCATGGACGGCGGGCTTGTTGGCGGACCTCGCGCCGGAGCTCGCCGCGTGCCGCGTGGCTCTCGTCGAGCAGCCGCTGCCCGTCGGCGAGGATGCCGCCCTCGCCGAGCTCGCGCTGCCGGTGCCGGTGTGCGCCGACGAGTCGTGCCAGTCGAGCGCCGACCTTTCCGGCTTGGTCGGTCGCTACCAGGCGGTGAACCTCAAGCTCGACAAGTGCGGGGGCCTGACCGAGGCGCTGAGCATGGTGCGCCTCTGCCGCGAGCTGGGCCTCGAGCTGATGGTCGGCAACATGCTGGGCTCGTCGTTGGCGATGGCGCCCGCCTTCGTGATCGCCCAGCACTGCCGGTTCGTCGACCTCGACGGCCCGCTGCTCCAGGTGGCGGACCGCACACCGGCGATCCGCTACGAGGGGGCGAGGATGTGGCCGCCTGCGCCGGGTCTGTGGGGGTAGGTCGTCGGCCCTTGCATCGCATGTCGGGAGGCGTTTCCAGGCAGACCGCCCGCGTCGATTTGCCTGTAGCAGACCGACCGTGCTATTACTCACGTCGTGGCGACGATCAGCAAGGGCGAGGGCACCAAGGCGGCGATCCTCGACCAGGCGCTGGCGGTGGCGAGCCAGGTCGGGCTCACCGGCCTGACCATCGGTGAGCTGGCCAAGCAGGTCGGGATGTCGAAGAGCGGCCTGTTCGCGCACTTCGCGTCCAAGGAGGAGCTGCAGCTCGAGGTGCTGCAGACGGCGGTCGAGCGCTTCGTCGGCATGGTGATCGCGCCCGCGCTGACGATGCCGCGGGGAGAGCCGCGGGTGCGCAAGTTATTCGACTCCTGGCTCGAGTGGGAGCGCGCGCCGTTCCAGCCCGGTGGCTGCCTGTTCGTCGCCGCGGCCAAGGAGCTCGACGACCAGCCCGGCCCGCTGCGCGACCGCCTGGTGGGGTACCAGAACGACTGGCTGCAGGCGCTGACCACGGCCGCCCGCATCGCCATCGCCGAGGGACACTTCCGCCCCGACCTCGACGTCGACCAGTTCGCCTACGACCTGTTCGCCATCATCTTGGCGTACCACCAGTTCAGCCGTCTGCTGCACGACCCGCAGGCGGAGCTCCGAGCGCGCCGGGCGTTCGACGCCCTGGTGATGCGCTGTCGCGCCGTTCGACCAGTCTAGAGGAGGGGAAGATGTTCGGTGAGGGACGTCTGCGCGCAAGCATGAAAAGAACGATCGTTCGTGCCTCTCTGTCGGTGCTCTTCTGGGGCACCGGCTTGGCGTCGGCGACCTTGGCCGCGTCGCCGTCGGAAGCGCCGCCCGCCTCTGGCCCGCGTGACCTCCTGGCGCTGACGCCGCCGATGCGCGCCTGGGTCCACCGTGTGGCGCCGGCGTTCGACGCCACCGAACGCGCGCGGCAGCTGGCGTTCGACGCCACCGAACGCGCGCGGCAGCTGGCGCGCGCCCTGCTCGGTCCCGAGCTCGGCCTGGTCGAGGTCGTCGGCCCGACCACCAGTGCGGCCGAGGTCTTCGCGTCGCGTCGCGCCAACTGCGTCGGTTTCGCCCTGTTGGCCGTTGCCCTCGGCCGCGAGCTCGGCTTGCCGCTGTCGTTTGCCCTCGCCGGTGGGGTCGAGTCGTACGCCGTGCGCGGCGACCTGCGGATCGGTACCGGCCACCTCGCCGCCAGCTGGGGCCGGGCGGGGCGGCTCCAGATTCTCGACTTCGCCGGCGTCGGCAAGCCGCGCGCCGGCGCCCTCGACCTGGTCGCCGATCGCACCGCGGCTGCCGTCTTCCACGCCAACCGAGGCGCCGAGCGTCTGCTTGCCGGCGGCGATCGGGCGGCGCCGGAGGCGGTGGCGGCGCTCGAGATCGCCGTCGCCTTCGACCCCGGGCTCGAGCAGGCCTGGGTCAATCTCGGCGTCGCGCGGCGGCGAGCGGGTGACGCCGCCGGCGCCGAGATCGCCTACCGTCACGCCCTCGCGCTCGCGCCGCGCTCGCCCGCCGCCCTGCGCAACCTGGCCTCGCTCTACACTGCCGCGCAATGAGTCGCTGCGCGGTCAACCGTCCTCGGAGAGACCCATGAACCCCCTGCTGTGGATTGCCGCCACCCTTGCCGTCGGGATCGGGCTCGCCCATTCCTACCTCGGCGAGCGCTACATCCTGATCCGCCTGTTCCGTCGGGCCGACCTGCCCCGGCTGTTCGGCAGCGACGTCTTCACGCGTCGCACCCTGCGCTTCGCCTGGCACCTGACGAGCGTGGCCTGGTGGGGCTTCGCGGCGCAGCTGGCGCTGGCGGCGAGCGGTCCACTGACCGCGGCGCAGACGCTGGCCGCGATCGCCGGCACCTTCCTCGCAAGCGGCCTCATTGCCGCCCTCGCTTCGCGGGGGCGGCACCTCGCGTGGCCGGTCTTCCTGGCCATCGCCGCCTGCGCCTGGTTCTCGCGTTGAGGGCGAAGGGGTTCCTCGGCCTCGGTCACCGAGGCCGAGGGCGACGTTGTCAGCCCACCCCGAAGCCGACTCGGCCCGCCGAGCCAGCCGCCGGCCCCTCCGCCCCAGCGGTCGGTGCGGCGGTCGCGCGAGGCTCTCCGTGGTCGCCTGCACGGGCCGGCGTCCGGTGAGCTTCGGGGGCAACTGTGGGCGATCTCGAGCGCGGCGGGGGCGTTGGGCGGTGGGGCAGTCAGCTCGACGCCATGCGAGCGGTGCTCTACGGCACGGCCGTCGTCGGCACCCTCGACGCCCTGGACGCCATGGTCTTCGCCTATGCCGTGCGGGGAAGCTCGCCGGCGCGGATGTTTCAGGGCATCGCCAGCGGCCTGTTGGGCCGCGCGTCCTTCGACGGCGGCTGGGCGACGGCCTTGCTCGGGGCGAGCATCCACGTCTTCATCGCCTTTGCCGTCGTCGCGGTCTTCGTGCTCGCGAGTCGCTGGTTGCCGGTGCTCCGCCGTCGGCCGCTTCTCTGTGGCGCCCTCTACGGCATAGCCGTCTACGGGTTCATGAACCTGGTGGTGATTCCGCTGTCCGCCATCGGGCCCTTGCCGTACCGCTGGCCGCAAGTGGCAAACGGCCTCGCCATCCACGTCCTTGCCGTGGGCCTCCCGGCGGCGTGGTTTGCGGCGCGTGTGCCGCGCCCGGCCGACGCGCCCTCGCGGGCCGTGGCGTCCGGGCGCGACAACGGCGCCCGCTAGGTCCTATGGGATTGTGCGCTCCGCGCACTGGCCTTCGGCCGTCGATACGGCACGGCGTCCTTGCTGGCGCGCAGCCTCCTAGCCCGGATTATTCACTGGAGGTCGTAGCGAGGTGGCGCAGATGCTTGCTATCACGAGCTCTCGCAGAGGTTCTCGGCCGAGGCGTACTGGGCAGTACGTTGCAGGCCGGGGTTCTCGAGAACGCCCGTCAGAGCTGGCATATCCGCCTCCGTAGTAGATCGCTGGTGAATAATCCGGGCTAGACCCCGGCCCTGTCGGCGTCCATGGCGCGGAAGCGGTCGACGCCCTCGCCGGGACCGAAGTCGTCGAGCTCGAACACCTGACGCACCTCGATCTCGCACGGCCGGTCATCGAGAGTCGGGTTGGGAAAGCGGCGGGTCCACTCGATCGCCTCGTCGCGCGACTTGACCTGGATCAGGGTGTAGCCGGCGATCATCTCCTTCGACTCGGAGAACGGGCCGTCGACCACACTGCGCCTGCTGCCGTCGTAGCGCACCCGCCAACCCCTGGCTGTTGCCTGCAGGCCATTGGCGTCGAGCAACACGCCGGCCCTCGCCAGCTCCTCGTGGTAGCTCGCCATCTCGCTGATCTTGGGGTCCGAGGGCAGGACGCCGGCTTCGGACTCGGGGGTGGCCTTGACGATGATCATGAAGCGCATGGTTTCTCTCCTGTTGGGGTGGGCCGGCTCATCCGACCCTACCCTCACGACGAGCCAGGCAGCTGGGAATCGACACGCTCCTGGGAGGAATTCTCCGCCGCCGGCGGAGCCGCGATCCGGGCCAGGCGTAGCGCCAGCGCCGCGAGCTCGTCGCTGAGGGCTGCTGGCTGCCGGATGGCGAAGGGGAACGGTAGCCGGGCGAGCTCGCGGGCGGTCCAAGCCAGGTCGTCGGACTGGCTGCGCAGGAGCACCCCGTCGGCGGTGGGCTCGAGGGTGCCGAAGGTGCCGAACAGCTGGCGGCTGGCGCTGGCGAGGTCGGTGGCAAGCACGACCTCGACGGCGAAGGCGCGCGGCAGCGTGGCGAGCGAGCGGGCGACGTGGGCCAGCGGATCGAAGCCCGGCGGCCGGACGAAGCGCTCCTCCCGGAGCACGACGTGGCGGACACGATCGAGACGGAACGAGCGCAGGCCACCGCGCAGGTGGCACCAGCCGGCCGCGTACCAGCGGCCCTCGCGGTAGCCGACGCCGTAGGGGTCGACGTCGCGGGCGGTGATCTCGCCGCTTGCCGTCTGGTAGCCGAGATGGACGCGCCGGGAGTCCTGGGCGGCGCTGCTCAGGGTCGCCAGGGTGGCACCGTCGAAGCTGCCGGCTGGGTGGCGGAGGTCGAGGGCGACGCTCCCGCCAATCGCCCGCGCCCGCCGTCGAATCGGCTCCGGCATGACACGTTCCAGCTTGGCCTGGGCGCTGGCCACCGCCGGGGCGGCCTCGCCGACGCCGAGCGCGCGGGCAGCCAGCAGGCCGACGCTCAGCGCCACCGCCTCGTCGTCGGTGAACAGCATCGGCGGTAGCTTGAAGCCGGCAACCAGGGCGTAGGCGCCGTCTTTGCCGCGGTCGGCGGTGATCGGGATGCCCAGCTCCTCGAGGCGGACGATGTAGCGGCGGATCGTCCGCCCGTCGACCCCGAGCCGGCGCGCCAGCTCGGCCCCGCTCATCCGGCCGTGGGCCTGCAACAGCTCGAGCACGGCGAGCACGCGGGTGGTAGGGAGCGACATGTCGCTCGCGAGCCTAGCGAATAGGGCCGATAGCGTCCTAATAGGCGGGTAGGGTTCTCTCGCCGACCCAACGGCAACCTCACAGGAGACATAGCCATGGCCGAGACCACCGCCGCTGAGCCCGATGCTTCGCACGCCTTCGACTTTCTGCACGGCGCCTGGGAGGTGCGCAATCGCCGGCTGACGGCCCGCCTGGTCGGCGCCACCGACTGGGTCGAGTTCACCGCCACCAATGTCTGCCGACCCACCCTCGGCGGCCTCGGCAACGAGGACGTCTACCGCACCGAGCTCTGGCCCGGGTTCGTCGGCATGGCCTACCGCTTCTTCGACCCTGCCCGGCGCCAGTGGTCGATCTACTGGGCTGACAGTGTGCACGGCACGCTCGAGCCGCCGGTGGTGGGCGGCTTCGACGGCGACGTCGGGCTGTTCGAGGGCGACGACACGCTCGCCGGCCGACCGATCCGCGTCCGCTTCACCTGGTCGCGGATGGCGAGCGGCGCCCCGCGCTGGGAGCAGGCCTTTTCGCCGGACGGCGGATCGACTTGGGAGACGAACTGGGTGATGGAGATGACCCGGCCGGCGGGCTGGCGGGATGAACGGTAGGCTCGTCGGCGTTGTCGAAATCGTCGACGCTCGTTCGTCGCGCAGGGTAGAGCCGGGAATCGTCGCCCGCTCGCGGCGGCGGACGAACCGCCGCCGCAAACCAACCCAGACCGTTCGAGGAGACCCACCATGCCCCAGTTCATGCTCATCGCCAAGGCCACCCCGGAGTCGGAGGCAGGCCTGCCGCCGGACCCCCGACTGATGGCCGCCATCGGCCAGCTCTCGGCCGACTTCGCCCGCCAGGGCGTCTTGGTTTCGACCGGCGGTCTGGCGCCGAGCGCCATGGGTGCGCGCGTGCGCCTGGCCGGTGGCAAGGTCACGGTCACCGACGGGCCCTTCGCCGAGGCCAAGGAGGTGGTCGGGGGCTTTGCCATCGTCCAAGTGGCCTCCCGAGAGGAGGCGATTGCGCTGTCGCGCCGCTTCTGGGAGGTGCACGCCGAGGTCATGGGGCCGGACTACGTCGGCGAGGGCGAAGTGCGCCAGTTGTTCGACCCGGGTGGCGGGCGACCGGCAGACTTCGACGCCATGGACGGTTAGCTGCCGATGCGTGGCAGATCGGGGGACACATCCATGACATCCATCGATTCCTCCTCGCCGGCCTCATCCGGCAAGTTGCTGTGGGTCGGCAGGATCCTCAGCGCCATTCCGGTGCTTTTCCTCACCGTCGACGCGGCGATGAAAATTGCGAACCTCGCCGTGGTCGTCGCCGCGTCACGCCAGATCGGCTGGCCTGTCGAGCTCGCGCCGGTGCTCGGTCTGGTCGAGCTCGGCTGCGTTCTGGTCTACCTCGTGCCGCGCACCTCGCTCCTCGGGGCGATTCTGCTCACCGGCTATCTCGGAGGAGCGGTGGCGACCAACGTGCGGATTGGCGCGCCGCTTGCCAGCCACGTCTTGTTCCCGGTCTACGTCGCCCTTTTGGTGTGGGGCGGGCTGGTTCTGCGCGACGGCCGCCTCGGCCAGTTGCTGCCCTGGCGCTCCTCACGACTCATGGACAGCGCGCAGCCGTGATCGCGTAGGTGGTGCTCTAATTCCTGGGTGCCTCGAGCCGACACCCAGCGGGCGATCGAAGCAGTCTGGCGGATCGAGTCCGCCAGACTGATCGCCGGCTTGGTGCGGCTGGTCCGCGACGTCAGTCTGGCCGAGGACCTCGCCCAGGACGCCCTGGTGGCGGCGCTCGAGCGGTGGCCGCAGGTCGGCATCCCGGAGAACCCCGGGGCCTGGCTGATGGCCACCGCCAAGCGTCGCGGGATCGACCGCCTGCGCCATCAGCAGCTCGCGCAGCGCAAGCATGCGGAGCTGGGCCGCACGGCGGACGCGGCGGTGGCGTCCGATCCCGTCGTCGCCCTGGCGGCGGCGCTCGATGACGACGTCGGTGACGACCTGTTGCGGCTCATCTTCATTGCATGCCACCCGGCGCTGCCCACCGAGGCGCGCGTGGCGCTCACCTTGCGCCTGCTTGGTGGGCTGACGACCGCCGAGATCGCCCGCGCTTTCCTGACCCCGGAACCGACGATTGCCCAGCGCATCGTGCGGGCGAAGAAGACGCTCGAGACGGCGCGCCTGCCGTTCGAGATGCCGCGCGGCGGCGACCGGGTCGCCCGCCTGGCGTCAGTGCTCGAGGTGATCTACCTGGTGTTCAACGAGGGTTACGCCGCCACCGCCGGCGCCGACTGGCTGCGTCCGGGGCTCTGCGACGAGGCGCTACGCCTCGGGCGCATCCTCGCCGAGCTCGAGCCGCAGGAGGCGGAAGTCCATGGCCTCGTCGCCCTGATGGAGATCCAGGCATCGCGGGCGCGGGCGCGCGTCGGGCCGGCGGGGGAGCCGGTGCTGCTGCTCGAGCAAAATCGCGCGCTCTGGGACTGGCTGCTGGTGCGCCGCGGCCTCGCCGCCCTCGCCCGCGCGGAGGCCCTGTCTCGACGTGCTCCGGGCGCGGGCGGCCCTGGTCGCTACCAGCTCCAGGCAGCGATCGCCGCCTGCCACGCCCGCGCGCGGACCGCCGCCGACACCGACTGGGCAGCGATCGCTGCGCTCTACACGACGCTTGCCGCGCTCGCCCCGTCGCCGGTGGTCGAGCTGAACCGCGCGGTCGCCGTCGGCATGGCATTCGGCCCGGCGGCCGGCCTCGAGCTGGTCGACCAGCTACTCGACGAACCCGTGCTCGCCGCCTATCACCTGCTGCCCGCTGTTCGCGCGGATCTGCTGACCAAGCTCGGTCGCCCGGCCGAGGCGCGAGCCGAGCTCGCACGGGCGGCGGACCTCGCGCGCAATGCGCGCGAGCGCGAGCTCCTGTTGGCGCGTGCCCGCGACTTGGTTGCCGCCCCGACTTGACGCTTGGCGCTAGCCGGAGGGGCCCGCCGGCGCCGTAGCGCGGCGGGCGATCTGGTCGGCCAGAGCGCTGAAGATCACGGCGTGCAGCGGGTAGAGCGCATACCAGTAGGCGAGCCCGGCGAGGCCCTTGGGCGCAAAGTAGGCAGTCTGCAGGAGGCGGCAGCGGGGCCCGGCAGTTCCCGCTGCCGCCGGTAGGTCCTCGGCGCTGAACTGGAGCCACGCCTTGCCGGGCACCTTCATCTCGGCGCGCAGGCGCAGCAGGCGACCGGGCTCGACCGCCTCGACGCGCCAGAAGTCCAACGCTTCGCCCGGCCGGATGTCGTCGGGGTCGCGGCGGCCACGGCGCAGACCGACGCCGCCGAGCAGGCGGTCGAGGGCGCCGCGGAGGCGCCAGAGGACGTCGTAGGCGAACCAGCCGCGCTTGCCGCCGATGCCGGCGAAGACCCGGTAGACGGCGTCGGCGGTCGCCGGCACGGTGCGCTCGCGACGCTCCAGGATCATGCCCTGCTCCTGGGTCAGGGTCACCGGAGCCCGATCACCGCCGCTGCTGGCCAGGGCATCGCTCCAGATCGTCTCGATCGCACTGCCGGCGAGACGGTCGAGGGCCAGGCTGACGGCGGCCGCGTAGTCGAGCGGGACGATCCGGGGGAACAGGCGGCGCGCCGCGTCGTCGCGCACCACGACTTCGTTGCGCAGGCCCTCGACGAGCGGCCGAGCGATCCGTGCCGGGATGGGCGTCACCCAGTGCACCCAGAACGAGGACAGCCGGGGAGTCAGGACGGGCACCGGCACCAGCCACCGCCGCAGACCGCGAGCGCGGGCGTAGCCCAGCATCATCTCGCCGTAGGTGACCACGTCGGCGCCGCCGATCTCGACGATGACGCCGCGGGCGGCTGGCGTCTCGATCGCGGCGACGAGGTAGGACAGCACGTCGCGGATGGCGATCGGTTGGGTGCGGGTGTAGACCCAGCGCGGGCAGATCATGATCGGCACCCGCTCGGTGAGGTAGCGGATGAGCTCGAACGACAGGCTCCCGGAACCGACGATCACCGCCGCCCGGAGCTCGGTCACCGGCACACCGGCTGCGCGCAGGGCGATGCCGGTCTCCTGGCGCGACCGCAGGTGCTCCGACAGCTCGGCCTGCGGGTCGCCGAGGCCGCCGAGGTAGACGATCTGCGCGACCCCGGCCTCGGCTGCGGCCTGTCCGAACGCCTGCGCCGCCTGGCGATCCCGGTGCTGGAAGTCGCCGTCTCCGGCCATGCTGTGGATCAGGTAGTAGGCGGCGGTCACTCCGGCGAAGGCCGCCGGCAGAGTCTCGGGACGCAGCACGTCGCCGCGGACGACTTCGACCTGGCCGCTCCAGGCGCGGCCCGCCAGTCTTTGCGGATCCCTGGCCAGCAGGCGCACCCGGTAGCCGGCGGCGAGCAGGCGTGGCACCAACCGGCCGCCGACGTAGCCGGTGGCGCCGGTGACCAGGACGAACGGTGCGAGGGACGGGCTTGCCGGCACCGGGACACAGTATCGGAACGCCGAATCGCGCGTTCGGGGACGCGATAGTGTCCGCCGCCATGCACGTCCGTGACCTCGTGCCGATACTTCAGCTGGCAATCGGGCCGGTGATTCTGATCTCCGGCGTCGGCCTCATCCTGCTGACGATGACCAACCGCTTCGGTCGCATCATCGACCGCACGCGGGCGCTGGCGGCGGAGCTGCGGCAGCCCACCGTCGCCGACCGCGAGCGGGTCGTCGCGCAGCTCGCGATTCTCGCCCGGCGGGCCAAGCTGGTGCGGCTGGCGATCGCCCTGGCCTCGCTCAACGCGTTGCTCGCGGCGCTGCTCATCATCCTGCTCTTCGTCGCCGTGCTGTTCGAGCTCGAGGCCGGCCTGCTGATCGCTGCCGTGTTCGTCGCCGCGATGGTCGCCCTGATCGCTTCGCTGGTGCTCTTCCTGCGCGACATCAACCTGTCGCTCCAGGCGGTGGCGCTCGAGCTGGGAGGTCCGCGGTGACGAGCTCGCTGCGGCGGAGCTTCGACGGACCGCGCAGGCGCTATTCTCGGAAGGTGAGATCACCCATCCGCGCTGCATGGCTCGGCCTGGGGCTGCCGATGGCCCTCTTCGCCGCCACCGCCATGCCGCCCGCGCCGGCCGACTTCGCGCTCGCCGGCGATGCCGAGCGCGGTCGGACGGTGTTCGTCGAGAGTTGCGTGCTCTGCCACGGGCCGAGTGGCGACGGGCAGAGCCGGATGGCGGCCACCATGCAGCCGAAGCCGGCGAATCTCATCGACCCGGCGCTCGCCGCCAAGCGGTCCGACTGGGAGGTCTACCTGCTGGTGCGCGATGGCGGCGAGGTCTACGGGCGGTCAGCCAAGATGTTCCCTTGGAAACCGATGCTCACCGACCAAGAAATTCGCGACGTCACCGCCTACGTGCGCACCCTGACGCCCTGACCCGCGCGCGAACCGGCGCGTCGTCGGCTCAGTGCTTTTCGACGCCCTCGGGCTGGGCGCTGCCGGACTGGGCGCCGGACTTGGCGTCGTGCATCGGGCAGTCCTTCATCTCCATGGCGGGGTGATCCTTGCCCTCCATGTGCGGGCAGTCCTTGCCGTCCTTCATCGGGCAGTCCTTGCCGTCCTTCATCGGGCAGTCCTTGCCGTCCTTCATCGGACAGTCCTTGCCGCCCATCATGGCGCCGTGGTGGCCTTCCGCCATGCCCGGGTGCCCGTCGCCGCCGCCCATCTTCATGTTGGGGCAGTCGCCGTCGGCGCAGCTCATGCCTTCCATCATGCCGCGCATCATGCCCATGCCCATCTGGGAGACCATGTGCCGCACCATCATCGGCTGCATCGTCTCCATCATCTCGCGCATCGCCTTGCGCTGCGCCACCAGCTCGTCGAGGACGGCGGCCATGGCGTCGACCTTCTTGGTGCCCTTGGCGGCATCCATCTGCATCACCAGGGTCGACAGCTTGGCGTCCATGGCGTCCATCTTGGCCTTGGCGTCGGTATGCATCGCCATCATCGGTGACGCGTGGTCGCCGCCCGGGTCGGCGGTCGCGCTGCCCATCATCTTGCAGTGCTGCATGTCATGCGCTGGCGCAGCGGCAGGTGGTGCCGACTCCTGGGCCAGGGCGGGGAGCGCTGCGAGCAGCGCGGTGGCGGCGAAGAGACTGCCGCGGCGAAGGGCGGAGAGGTTGCGTGCCATGCGTGAGCTCCTGTTGGTCGAAGATAGTTTTGGCGGCTGGCGGGGCCTCGCCGCGCCCGGCTCGCAGATCGCCGGGAGATCGATCCCGGGCGAGGAGTGTGCGGGCCAGAAGATGCGTTGCCGTATCGACGGCCGCAGGCCAGTGCGCGGAGCGCACGGTCCAACAAGACTAGCGCGTTCCACCCTGGCAGTTGCCACCCGACCGGGCTGCCGGCAGGCCCGGAGAGGGCTCTGCTCGGTCGCAGGCTCGTTCGAACGGAGGAAGGATGGCGACCGATCCCGTGCCCTCCGCGCCCAGGCGGGCCGCGCCCAGGCGGGCCGCGCTGGACCGCTGCTGCGACTTGGTGTTGAAGGGTGGCCTCACCAGCGGCATCCTCTACCCGCCGGCGATCTGCCGGATCGCCGAGCGTTTCCACCTGGTCGGCGTCGGTGGCACCTCCGCCGGGGCGATCGCCGGCTGCCTGGCGGCGGCGGCCGAGTACCGTCGGCGCACGACGGGCGGCGATGACGGGAGGCGATCGAGGACCTTCTGGCCTGGGTTGCCGAGCTCGACCCCGCCGACGGATCCCTCCCCGGGGCGCCGGACGCGCCGTTCGAGGACGGCCCGCGCCTGCCGCTCGAGGTCGTCGGCCGGGCGCCGATGTGAGGCCCTGATGTGAAACGGGCGCTCTGCCGTCAGGCCGGGCGGGGGATGACGAACAGCAGGACGGCGAAGTAGTGGAAGACGCTGCCGGCGAGCACGAACAGGTGCCAGGCGAAGTGGTGGAAGCGCATCCGCTGCCAGGCGTAGAAGACCAGACCGAAGGTGTAGGCCACACCGCCGGCGACGACGAGCTTGATGCCGCCCGGAGCGATGGCGGCGAGCATTGGCTGCCAGGCCAACACCGCGCACCAGCCCATGGCGACGTAGAACACCACCGACAGGATCGGCAGCTTGCCGAGGGCGACGCTCTTCCACACGATGCCGGCGACGGCGCAGATCCAGACCGCGCTGAACAGCGCCCAGCCGAGCATCGGCTGCTGGCCGCGCAGGCTGACCAGGGTCAGCGGGGTGTAGGTGCCGGCGATCAGCAGGTAGATGGTGGCGTGGTCGATCGCGCGCAGCACGCGCTTGGCGCGCGGGTGGGTGATGGCGTGGTACAGCGTCGACGCCGTGTAGGTGAGGAACAGCGTGGTGCCGAAGACGGCGGCGGTGGCGATGTGCCAGGCGTTGCCGTAGAGGCTGGCGTAGGCGACGAGGACCGCCAGACCGGCCACCGACAAGACGATGCCGATGCCGTGGCTGACCGCGTGGGCGATCTCCTCGCTGAGGCTGTAGACGACGTCGTGCCGTGGGTGGACCATGAACGCAGCATAGCGAGGCTTGCCGCGCTGCGGCAATATCGTTTGCGCGACGATCTGTCAGGGTTTGGCCTGGCGGATGTCCGTTCTTCGTCGCCGCCGCGATGAATGCCGGCGCGCGGCGGCGCGTAGGGTGTGACGACAACGTTCGAGCGTCCACGCGACGCAGAGGAGCACGCACCATGTTCGACCGCATTCGCCGTGGGTGGCAGCTGATGCAGGCCAGTGGTCGCGCCCTGTCCGCGAACCGCTTCCTGCTGGTCTACCCGGTGTTCTCGGCCTTGGCCACGCTGTTGGTGATGGCGACCTTTGCCGTGCCGGTGGTCGCCACCCGGGCGTGGGAGCTCTTCGGCCACCACGGGCCCGGCCGGGCGCTCGCCGGCGCCGTGCTCTGGCTCTTCTACGTCGTGATGTCGACGGTGGCGATCTACTTCAACACCGCCCTCGTCGGCGCCGCCCTCGCCTACCTCGACGGCCGGCGTCCGACTCTCGGCGACGGGCTGCGGCTGGCCAATTCCCGCCTCGGCACGATCCTCGGCTACGCCGTGATCGCGGCCACCGTCGGCCTGGTGCTCAACAGCCTGAGCCGTCGCGGCGGCTGGGTCCAGCGCTGGGTGGCGTCCCTGGCCGGCGTTGCCTGGACCCTCGCCACCTACCTGGTGGTGCCGGTGCTCGCCGCCGGCGGCGTCGGCCCGATCGCGGCGATCAAGCGCAGTGCGCAATTGCTGCAGCAGACCTGGGGCGAGCAGATCGTCGGCACCGCGGGGATCAAGATGGTGACCGCGCTGTTCGTGCTGGGCCTGGCGCTCCTCGGCGTGCCCAGTGTGATCGTCGCCGCCAACACTGCCGGCCTTGGCCTGGCCCTCGCCGTTGGCGCGCTGTTCGGGATGGCCCTGATGGCCGTCGTGCTGCTGACGTCGGCGCTCCAGGGCATCTACTCGGCGGCGCTCTATCGCTTCGCGACCACCGGCGACGCGGGCTTCGGGTTCGAACGCCAGCAGCTGGCGGGAGCCTTCGTCGCCAAGCCGACCGTGGGCTGAACCGTTCGCGGGCCGACCTACCTGGCCGCAGGGGTCGGCGCGCACTCCTGGGCGGCGTCAGACGGGGGCCTTTCGGCTACCATCAGCAGACGTGGCCATCGTCGAGAACGACACCCCCGTCGGCCCCCCATCGAAGCTCTGGCTCCTGCTCGAGGGCCGCGCCGCCGGCGAGTGGATGACCACCCTGGCGCTCCGGCCGCTGCTGCGCCGGCTCGACGAGGGCGACGGGCATCCGGTGCTGCTATTGCCGGGCTTCCTCGCCAGCGACCTGTCGACGCGGCCGTTGCGCGGCTTCCTCCGCGACCTCGGCTACTGGGCGCACCGCTGGAACCTGGGGCGCAACCTCGGCCTGCGCGGCGACCTCGAGCAGCGCATGAGCAGACGTCTCGAGGCGGTGTACCGCAAGCACGAGCGACGGGTGAGCCTGCTCGGCTGGAGCCTCGGCGGCGTCTACGCTCGGGTGCTGGCGAATCGCCACCCGGAGATGGTGCGCTCGGTCATCTCGCTCGGCAGTCCCTTCGCCGCCGACGTCAAGGCCAACAACAGCTGGCGGCTCTACGAGTGGTTGACCGGCGCGCGGCTCGACGACATCCCACAGGCCCTGCTCGACGAGGTGCGACGGACGCCGCCGGTGCCGACGACGTCGATCTTCAGCCGTAGCGACGGCATCGCCTCCTGGCAGACCTCGGTGCAGCGCGAGGCGCGGCAGGCGGAGAGCATCGAGGTTCCGGGCAGTCACCTCGGCCTCGGCTTCAACCCGCTCGTGCTCTACGCCGTCGCCGATCGCCTGGCGCAGCCCGAGAAGCACTGGCAGCCGTTCTTCCGCGCCGGCAAGAGTCATCCGCCCGGCCTGCGTCGACCGCCCGAGGCAGCGCCAGCAGTCGCTCCGCTGGCGGTGGCGACGTGAGCCTGCTCCAGCTTTCCGGGCTCGACGCCGCGTTCCTCGCCCTCGAGACGCCGACCGCGCCGATGCTGGTCGGTGGGCTGTCGCTCCTCGACGCGCGACAGGTGTCGCCGGCGCTCGACCTGGTGGGTTTCCGCGCCCTGTTGCGCGAGCGCCTCGCCGGCGCGGTGGCCCTGCGCCGTCGGCTGACCAGCCTGCCCCTCGACCTCGGCCGGCCCTACTGGACCGAGCTCGCGGCTGAACAGGTGGACCTCGACTGGCACGTCGAGCGCACCCAGTTGCCGGCGCCCGGCGGTTGGCGTGAGCTGTCGGCGCTGGTCGCCTGGCAGATGGCGCAGCCGCTGCCGCGCGACCGGCCGCTGTGGCAGATGACCTGGGTCGAGGACCTGGCCCTGTCGGGGATCCCGGCCGGCGCTGTCGGCATCGTCACCCGGGTGCACCACGCCGCGATCGACGGTATGTCGGGGGCGGAGATCCTCGGCGTCCTGTTCGACGGCCTGCCGCGGCCGGCCGCGGCCCCGCGGCGCGTGCCGCCGGAGGAGCCCGGCGTCTTCGAGCTGTTGACCCGCGCCGGCCGCGATCTCGCCAGCGCCCCGCTCGACGCCTCGGCGGCGCTCGGCCGCTCGCTGGTCGGCCTCGCCGGCAGCGCCTGGTCGCGCCTGCGCCAGGACGAGGCGCCGCCGCTGTTGTTCACGGCGCCGGCGAGCCCGCTCAACCAGCCGCTCGGCAAGGCCCAGAGCTGGGCGCCGGCGGTGCTCGACCTCGAGCGCGTCAAGGCGATCAAAACGGCGGCCGGCGCGACCGTCAACGACGTCGTGCTGGCGGTGTGCGCCGGCGCCCTGCGCAGCTGGCTGCTCGACCGGCACGAGCTCCCGGCGACGCCGCTGGTGGCGATGGTGCCGGTCTCCGTACGTGCCGACAGCGAGCAGGGGCAGGCGGGCAACCTGGTGTCAGCGATGCTGGTCTCGCTGGCGACCGACGAAGCGGATCCAGCCGCCCGTCTGACGCGCATCCGCGACGCCGCCCGGACTTCCAAGGTGGCCCACCAGGCGGTCGGCGCGCGCACCCTGCTGGGCTCGACCGAGCTGTTGCCGTTCGCGCTCTCCGGCCTCGCCGTGCGCCTCTACAGTCGCCTGCACCTTGCGGAGCGGCACCGTCCGCTCTTCAACCTGGTGATCACCAACGTGCCGGGGCCGCCGAGGCCGCTCACCGTCGCCGGCGCGCCGCTCGTCGCGCACTTCGGCGCCGCCCCGCTGTTCGACGGTCTGGGTCTCATCCTGCCGGTGTTCAGCTACGCCGGCCGGATGACCATCGGGGTCACCGCCGACCGCGCGATCATGCCCGACGCTTCCGACTTTGCGGCCCGCCTCGAGCTGGCGCTCTCCGAGCTCGCCGGCGTCGCCCGCTGAGACACGCGCGACTCGGGCGGTACGTCAGGCCCCTCGGCGCGAGGAGCCTGACGCCAGCAGTTTCAGTGCTTGGCCTGCAGGGTCTCGATATAGGCCACGAGCTCGGCGATCTTGCGGTCGACTTCCTGCTGACGGTCGGCCGAGGTCTCGCCGTAGGCAAACGCCTCGCCCCACTTCGGCATGTCCTCACCGTGCGCCGCCACCGGCTTGGTGCCGTCGATCATCGCCGCGATGTCCTTGGCGACGAACCCCCCTTTGCGCGCCGCCAGGGTGGTCAGGTCGACGGGCGCCTGACGCAGGCTACCGGCCAGCTGGCCGTCGCCCTTGCCGGCCTTGCCGTGGCAGCTGGCGCAGTAGCGCCGGAAGCTGGTCTCGCCGTCGGCGGTCGACACCGGGCCTTGCGTGACCTTGGGTGGCGGCGGTGGCGTGACTACGGGCGCCGCGGCGTCGGCGGGCGGCGCTTGGGCGGCGGGGTCGTCAGCCCGGGCGGTCGAGAACATGGCCATCAGGGCGACGAAGCCGCTGAGGGCGACGAGGAGATGGGTGATTCGTTGGCGGTTGCGCGGCATGATGTCCTCCTGGCCGAGGGCTGACGAACGAGCTGCCTTGCGGGTTGCCTGCCGGCGGCGTTCGAGCACCTGGCGCGACGCCAGCAGGACACACTTCCCGGCGTGAACCAACCCGTCCCAGGACAGTCGCCCGCCTGCCTGCCAGGGTGGGACTGCCGGTCGACGGCCTCAGCCCGCGAGGGACTGGCCGATCGAGATCAGGTTGCCGACGACGTGGAGCAGCATCGGCACATAGAGCGACCGCGACCGTTCACGGGCCAGGCCGAGGACGACCCCGTCGGCGGCGATCAGGCCGACCGTCCCCCAGCCATAGCGGAGGTGGAGCACGGCCCAGACGGCGGCGACGATGCCGATCGCCAACGACGGGCCGAGGCGAGGAGCGAGGCGCCAGTAGAGCAGACCGCGGAACACCAGCTCCTCGGCGAGCGGCCCGCAGACGCCGATGGCCAGGATACGCAGCGCCAGAATCGTTGCCGGGTAGGGCGGCCAGGTCTCCGCCTGGGCCAGGCCGAGCTGGTTGATCAACACTTCGCCGACCACCAGCCAGACGGCCCAGATGCCGAGCCAGACGGCGACCACGCGCGGCGCCGGCCAGGTCATCGCGAGGTCGCGTCGCCAGTCGACGCCGCGCCAGCGGCTGACCGCCAGCGCCACGGCGATGCCGGCGGCAGGGACGGCGAGCTTGAGCAGGGTGGACTGGGTCAGGGCGTCGATGGCATCACCTCAGCGAGGCTACGCGCGGCGCCGGCGATCCATTCGCGGATGACTCAGTCGGCGAGCGTCGAGAGGTCGCCGGGGTCCTCGCCGAGCTCGACTGCCTTCAAGTAACGGCGCACGATCTTGCCGGAGCGGGTCTTCGGCAGCGAGGCCTTGAGCTCGATGTCGGACGGCGTGGCGATCGGCCCGAGGTCCTGACGGACGTGGTCGCGGAGGCTGGCGAGCAGGCCGGGGCCGGTCTCGACGCTGCGCTTGACCACCACGAAGGCCTTGATCCGCTCGCCCTTGAGGGCGTCGGGGAGGCCGACGACGGCGCTTTCGGCGACCGCCGGGTGGCGCAGCAGCGAGCCCTCGACCTCGGCGGTGCCGATGCGGTGGCCGGCGACGTTCATCACGTCGTCGGCGCGGCCGAGGACCGCGAAGTAGCCGTCGCGGTCGCGCACGGCGATGTCGCCAGCGGCATAGCAGCCGGGGATCTGGCTCCAGTACTGTGCGTAGCGTTCGGGATTGCCCCACACCGTACGCAGCATGTACGGCAGCGGCTGCCGGAGGACCAGAAGGCCGCCCTGTCCGTCGGGCAGCGAGCGACCCTGCGCGTCGACGACGTCGGCGTCGACGCCGGGCAGCGGCTTGCCGGCCTTGCCGGGCCGCGCCTCGAAGGTCGGCAGGGTGCCGAGCACTGGGCCGGCGATCTCGGTCTGCCAGAAGTTGTCGACGACGAAGCCGTGGCCCTGGCCGACGAGGTACTTCTGGGCCCACAGGTGGGCCTCGGGGTTGAGCGGCTCGCCGGCGCAGGCGAGCAGGCGGAGCTTCGAAAGGTCGTAGCGCGCCGGTACCTCGCCGCCGTGGCTCATCCACATGCGGAGCGCCGTCGGCGCCGTGAACATGACGTTGACGCCAAAACGCTCGACCAGCTCCCAGGTGACGTCGGGCGACGGATAGTCGGGCACGCCCTCGCGACAGAAGACGGTGGCACCGATCGACAGCGGGCCGTAGACGATGAAGGAGTGGCCGACGATCCAGCCGATGTCGGACGTGCTCCAGTAGATGTCGCGCTCGCCGATCTGGTAGAAGGCCTTGGACAGGTAGTTGACGCCGACGAGGTAGCCGCCGGTGGCGTGGACGACGCCCTTCGGCACGCCGGTGGTGCCCGAGGTGTAGAGGATGAACAGCGGATCCTCGGCGTCGACCATCACCGGCGGGCAGTGGATCGCCCGCGCCTGCTGGATGTCGTAGAAGTCGTGCTTCCGCTCGCTGTCGAAATCGACCGGCTTGTCGCCGGGGCGCGAGCCGCGGCGGTGGACGACGACGTGCTCGACGAAGCCGAGGTCGCGCACCGCCTCGTCGACCGTGGGCTCGAGCGGCACCGCCTTGCCGCGGCGATACGTGTAGTCGGAGTAGACGACGACGCGCGCCTTACAGTCGACGATCCGCGCCTTGAGCGCCTGGGTGCCCATGCCGGCGTAGACCACCGAGTGGATGGCGCCGAGGCGGGCGCAGGCCAGCATGGTGATGATGCCCTCGGGCACCAACGGCATGTAGACGATGACGCGGTCGCCCTTGCCGACGCCGAGGTCGGCGAGCGCGTTGGCGAAGCGGTTGACCTCGCGGTACAGCCGGGCGTAGGTGTAGGTCTGCTCCTCGCCGTCCTCACCGACCCAGATCACCGCCGCCTTGTTGCGCCGGTCCGAGTGGGCGTGGCGGTCGACGCAGTTGACGCTGGCGTTGAGCTTGCCACCGAGGAACCAGGCATGGCGAGGCAGGTCGATCTCGCACACCTGGCTCCACGGCTCGCTCCAGTCGAGGGCGCGCGCCCGCTCGGCCCAGAAGCCGTCACGGTCACTGGCGGCATGGAGGCGCTCGACGTGATCGTTGACGACGTAGGCGCTGCGCGCCAACCACAGCGGCGGCGGGATGACGTTCTCGTCGTGGGCGAGCTTCTCGATCGCCGCCAACTGGGTGTCGGAGAGCGCGAGCTCCGGTGCCGCGTCGACGTCGGAGGGGGCAGTGGAACCGCTCGGCCGGTCGTTCATGGTCGGCTCCTCGTGGGGTAACAGGCTGGGTCGGCAGCCTAACGCGAACCGTCAGGCCGGGCGGCCACCCGGCGGGGGCGGTCGGCGCCCGACCGGCGGTGGGGCGTGTGAGATCCTGGCGGCGACGATCTGCTGCGTCCGGCCGCGGATCCGGTGTCGTCCGCCCAACATGAGGAGCATCGCCATGAACCCGCTGCAACGGTGGCTGCTGAAGGTGGCTGCAATCTCTCTGCTTACTCTGACCTGCGCGGTTCCCCGGGCTCAGGCCCAGCCTTTCGGCGCCTGGCTGGGCTTCGCCGAAAGCGGCGGCAAGGTCACGGTGCCCGCCGACCCCGACCTCAACCCGACCGACGCTTTCACCTTCGAGGCCTGGATCAACGTCACCCTGCCGGCGGCGGGCAGCAGCTGCAAGTCGATCGCCGGCAAGGACTGGCGCGTGGCTTGGTGGGTTGGAGTGTGCAACGTCGGTGGCGCCCCCACCCTGCGAACCTACCTCCAGGGCTCAGCATCGGTGCGCAATGGTGGCACCGTCCCCGCGGGCGTCTGGACCCACGTCGCGGTGACCTTCGACGGCAGCATGCGGCGCCACTACATCAATGGCGAGGAAGCGCTTGCGGTCGCCGAGACCGGGCCGTTGACGACCAGCGACAGCGAGCTACGCATTGGCAGCGACGTTTCCTGGGAATTGACACCCAACGGCTCGATCGACGAGGTACGGCTGTGGAACGTGGCGCGCACCACGAGCCAGCTGCGGTCGGCGATCAACCAGCGGATCACTGCGGCGCAAACCGGCCTGGTCGCCGTCTGGCCGCTCGACGCCAACGGTAACGACGCCCTCGGCGGCCACCACGGCACCGTCACCAATGCTGTCGGCTCGACCTTCCCGGTGGTGTTCGACTGCGGCTCCTCGACCGACACCGCCGCCTGTCTCAACGACCGTTTCGTGACGACCGTGAGGTGGCGCACCAACCCTACACCCGGGTCGCCGACCGACGGCGTCGGCACGCTGGTGACGACCTCCGCCGACTCCGGCCTGTATTGGTTCTTCGCCGCCACCAACTGGGAGCTGATGGTGAAGGCGCTGAATGGCTGCGGTCTGAACGACCGCTATTGGCTGTTTTCGGCGGCGACCACCAATGTCTTCTACCGCCTCGAAGTGCTCGACGTGCGGGCCGGCGTCCAGAAGATCTACTTCAACTATCCGGGGCCGCCGGCGCCGGCGGTGACCGATACCAACGCCTTCGCCACCTGCCCCTGAGGCTCGCCCTGACGGCGGGTGTGCGTCAGGGTGGGTCGACGACGGTGACCTGAACCTCGTCGCCCGGCTCGTCCCAGCTCGGGTCGCCGGCCTCGAGGGGACGTCGGGCGAGCTGTGGCGGCTCGTCGCGGCTCAGGTCGAAGGTCGCCACGACCAGCTCCCCCGACGTCATCTCGACGGTCGCGCTGACGCCGTGCCGACCGTCGCCGATGGCGAGCTCGTAGCGCCCCGGTGCGAGCCAGCGACCGAGTGGCGTGTCGCCTGCCACCCTGCCGTTCAGCCGTACGGTCCCCTGAGGGGTGCCGGGAAGAGCCTGCAGACCCAACAGTCCAGGCCGCGCGATCGTCGAGCCGACGTGGCGGACGGCCCCGGCGGCGAGGTCGACCGTCACCTCCTCGCGGGCCGGGTAGGAGAGCTCGGCCGGCAGCTCGAAGACCAGGCGGTGAGGGCCGGGCGCGACCGCGAGTCGCCCCGTCGTGGCCACCGGCCGCGGCGGGCCGCCGTCGAGGCGCACGGTCATCAGGTCGGTCCAGGGAGGCGCTAGCTCGAGGGTCGCCGTGGCGGCGGGCGCTACGGCGACCGCGGCGTCTGATGGTGGCATCGCCGGCGCTGGGGTGGCGCCCGTCGCCGGCGACTGCAGGGGCCGGGGCACGTCGGGTTGGCCGTGAGCCGCTGCTGCGTCCTCCGCAGCTGGCGGCTGGCCCGCTGGCGCGACGACAGTCGGCGCCGGTGCGGACAGGGGCGGAGCCACGGGTTCCTCCGCGACCGGCGCCGCCGCCGCGGTCGCGGAGGTGAGCGGTGGCGGGGCAGGGCGCCCACTCCCGGGCGTCGCGGCGACCGCCAGCGCCGGCGCCGAGGCGGCCCCGGGCGCGACATCACCCCGACTTCGCCCCAGCCAGAGGACCGCGGCGAGTCCAGCGACGAGGGCGAGGCCGAGGGGGACCAGCGGCCGGCGCCACGAGGCCTGCCGCGGCGGGACTCGCGGGTTGGGCAGCGATAGCGGCGGCGACAGCAGCGCCTGTTGGGCCACCGCCAAATCGTCGGCCGGGCGCGTCAACGTCGGCCGAGAGTCGGCGGTGACTGGCAGGGTGACGGTCCGCTCCGCGTCGGCCGCAGTGAGCGTGGCCGCGGCTGCCAGCCGACTCTGCTCGGCGGTCCCCGGCCCACGGCTGAGGGGCTCGGTGCGGGTAGCGGTGACGTCGGTGACTGCCGTCGCTGGCCGGAGCTCGGTGGCGTCCGTCGCGCGGTCGGTCGGGAAGGTGACGTCGGCGACCGCCTGGCGCGCGGCCTCGATCGCGGCTCGCAGCTCGTGGCAGTCGGCGAAGCGCGCGGCCGGCTGCTTGGCAAGGCAGCGGTCGACGATCGCCACGAGCGCTGGCGGGCAGGTCGGCCAGTGCAGCGAGATCGCGACGTGGGGCTCGGTCGTCACCTGACGGATGGCGTCGGAAATCGTCGGGCCCGGGATCGCCCGCGCGTAGGTCAGGAGCTCGTACATGACGAGCCCGAAGCTGAAGATGTCGCAGCGGTGGTCGACCGCGACGCCCGTCACCTGCTCCGGCGACAGGTAGGCGGTGGTGCCGATGGTGAAGCCGGTGCGCGTCAGGTCGGTTTCCTGGTCGAGCCGCTTGGCGATGCCGAAGTCCATGATCTTGGCCGTGCCGTTGGCGAGGATGCGGATGTTCGCCGGCTTGATGTCGCGGTGCACCACGCGCTGATCGTGGGCGGCGGCGAGCCCGCTGGCGACGTCGACGAGGTGGCGCAGCTTGACGGAGAGCGGCAGGGGATCTCGGCGTTTGATCTTCGCCGCCAGATCTTCACCCGACAGGTACTCTTGGGCGAGGTAGGGTGTCCCGTTGTCGACGCCGAAGTCGTAGATCGTCGTGATGTTGGGATGCTGCAGGTTGCCCGCAAGGCGCGCCTCGCGCACGAAGCGCTCGCGCAGGCCTGGGTCGTCGGTCACCAGGGTCTTGAGGGCCACCTCCCGGCCGATCCCGGGGTCCCACGCGCGGTAGACGACGCCAAAGCCACCCGCACCGACGCGCTCACGGATCTCGTACTTGCCGACCATCTCCATGTCGCCGCCTCCGCGTCCAAGTCACCGCCGGCAACGATCGGGCCGCGCCGCTGCTCGCCCTGTAGGGGTGCGCTCACTCTACCAGTCGGCCCCGTGGCCTCGGGCCTCGGCGCGAGCCCACGGCGACGGCCGGTTGCCATATCGTCGGCCGTCGCATGCGCCTCGATGACGCCTGGCGTGAGCTCGGAATCGAGCCGACGGCGGACCCCGAGACGGTCCGCCGTGCCTACCTGCGCGGCCTGAAGACCCGGCGCCCGGAGCGCGACCCCGAAGGCTTCCGCCGTCTGCGCGCGGCCTATGAGCTGCTCGCCGGCCGGCTGTCGACGGGCTGGCGGCCGCGGGCTGCGGCGCCGGCAGCGATCGAGATCCCGCTCGAGATCCCGCTCGAGATCCCGCTCCAGAGCCCGAGCGAGCCTCCCACCGCGGTCGACGTCGAGCCCGATGATGCACCGGAGGATTTCGACGACGAGGACCTGCCGGCGGACGAGCTCGAGGCGCGGCTGCGGGGCGCTATCGCGGCCCGACCGCGCGATCCCGAGCCGTATTGGCGGCTGGTCGACTTGCTGCTCGAGCAGGATCGGGAGCGCGAGGTGCCGGCGGTGCTGCGCGCGGGCGACGCGGCCGGGCTGCCCGGGTTCTTCGACGACCTGGTGAGCACCCACCCGGCGGCGCTCGACGGGGACGAGATCGGCCGCCTGGCGGCCAGCGACGACCCCGACTTACGGGTGGCGCTGGCCGCCGAGCTGGCGGTGCGCGGTGAGGGCTGGTCGGCGGCGACCCGGCTGCGCGAGGCGCTCGACCTCGCCGATGCCGGAGGGCGCAGCGACCGGCCGTTGGCCGGCGGCCTGCTGCGGGCGCTGCTGCGACTGCACGCCGCCGACGCGGTGGCGCCCGCCGTCGAGCTCACCGCGCGCGTCGCCAGGCGGTGGCGGACGGCGGGCATCGAGCAGCGCATCGTCGGCGAGGAGCTGGCGGCGAGCTGGATCCTCCTGCGTGAGCTCGCCCGGCTGCCCGCCGATACGCCGCGGGACGTCCGCGCGGCGCTCGCGTCGGCTGTGTTGTCCGGCGATCCGTCGGCCACCGCTGCCTTCCTCGAGCGCCGGGCGGCGCGCGACGGCGCCTGGGCAAACCAGGTGCTCAGCCTGTTGCGGCCACAGCCAGCGCTCAGCCGGCTGTTCGTCAAGCGGCTCGACGCGCTGGCGCCGGTGGTGCCCAACGTGGCACCGCCAGCGGCGGAGTCGAGGCTCGGCGGCCGAGGATCTCGGCTGGCCCGGGGCACCCGGGCGCTGCTCCTTTGCTGGCTGATCTTCGCACTCGTCGGGTTCGTGGCATTCATCATCCGCGAAGCGCAGCCCGCGAAGCAGGTAGCGGCCCCGGTGGCGCTGCCGCGTTCGCCGGCGGTGCGCGATCTCTGCGTCGCCAACGACGAGCTCTGCCTGCGCGGCTTGCTGCTCCAAGCTGCCGTCGACAGCGGCAGCTGCGAGACAATGCGTGACTGGTTGGCGCGCTGCGCCGAGCTCGCGGTGTCAGCCGACCGCGCGGCGGCCCGTGACCGCTTCCTCGCTGCCGTGCGCGCGAGCCATGTCCAGAGCTGCCCCGAGGAGGGGTCCATGCCGCCATGACCGAACCCCGTCGCCCCTTGCTCGGCATCGACCTCGGTACCACCTACTCGCTGGTCGGCGTGCTCGAACAGGGCAAGCCGCGTCTGCTGCCCAACGCCCTGGGCGAGCTCCTCACTCCGAGTGCGGTGTCAGTTGCCGAGGACGGCCGCCTGTTGGTCGGCGCCGCGGCGCGGGCTCGCGCGGCGACGCATCCGCGACGCACGGCGACCGCGTTCAAGCGCGACATGGGCACCGACCGCCGCTACGACCTCGGCGGCCAGATCTTCACCCCGCAGGAGCTGTCGGCCTGCGTCCTCGGCCAGCTCAAGGCGGACGCCGAGGCGGTGCTCGGCACGACGTTCGACGCCGCGGTCATCACCGTTCCGGCCTACTTCGACGACCTGCAGCGCCAGGCGACACGGGCGGCCGGGGAGATTGCCGGTTTGCGCGTGGAGCGGATCCTCAACGAGCCGACGGCGGCGGCCATCGCGTATGGGCTCGAGCAACGGGCGCGCGAGCTCAAGGCCGTCGTCCTCGACCTGGGCGGCGGCACCTTCGACGTCACCGTGCTCGAGATCATGGAGGGCGTGGTCGAGATCCGCTCGACGGCCGGCGACGCCCGTCTCGGCGGCGAGGACTTCGTCGACGCCCTGGCCGAGTTGGCCGGCGAACAGCTGGTCGTGGCGAACGCGGGCGGCGTCGACCCGCGGCGCGACGCCGTCGGCTGGGCGCGCCTGCGCGAGGCGTGCGAGGGCGCCAAGCGGGCGCTCAGCAGCGAGCTCGAGGTCGAGCTGCGCCTGCCCGGTTGGGAGCTCGGCGACGGCGGACGCCGCGATCTGGCTACCACGCTGACGCGGCAGGCGGCGGAGGAGCGTTGGCAGGGTCTGCTCGGCCGCCTGCGGCAACCCGTCTTGCGCGCCTTGCGCGACGCCTCCCTGGCGCCGGGCCAGGTGGACGAGGTGCTGTTGGTCGGCGGCGCCACCCGCATGCCCTGCGTGCAGCGCCTGGCGGCCGAGCTCTTCGGTCGTGAGCCGCTGACGGTGCTGCCACCGGACGAGGCCGTTGCCCTCGGCGCCACCCTCCAGGCCGGTCTGGTCGCTGCCGATGCCGCGCTCGAGGATCTGGTGGTCACCGACGTGGCGCCGTTTTCCCTCGGTATCGCGACCATGGTGAGCTTCGGCAAACACATGGTCGAGGGGGTGTTCACGCCGATCATCGACCGCGGCACGGTGATTCCGACCAGCCGGGTGAGCAGCTTCTCGACCACCACCGACGGCCAGACGACGATCGTCATTCAGGTCTTCCAGGGCGAGAACGCGAGCTGTGTGGACAACCGCAAGCTCGGCAGCTACCGCGTCAAGGGAATCCCGCCGGCGCCCGCCGGCGAGCAGTCGGTGGAGGTGCGGTTCACCTACGACCTCGACGGCGTGCTCGAGGTCGAAACCACCGTGTCCGCCACCGGCAAGACCGCCGTCCTGGTCCTCGAGCAGACGCCAGGGCGACTCACCGCGGCCGAGCTCGCCGCCGCTCGTGAACGCATGAGCAAGCTCAAGTTCGACCCTCGGCAAGCCCTGCCCAACACCGCTGCGATCGCCCGCGCCGAGGCCATCTACCGCGAGCTCGTCGGCCCGGCGCGTGAGCGGCTGGGGGCCGTCCTGTCGCACTTCCGAGCGGTGCTCGAGAGCCAGGATCCGGCGGCGATCGACGAGGCCCGTGGCTACCTGAACCAGCTGATCGCCACCTACCGGTAGCCTCGACGCAGCAGCCACGGCCGTCTGATCGGCCGGCGCTACGAAGCGGGCGCTTTCGCCCCGAGCTCGCGGCGCAGCGCCGCCGACTCGGGGGTCGGGGAGAAGGCGTCGGCGAGGTCGAGAGCGGCCAGCGCTTCCCGCCGCCGCCCGAGGCTGGCCAGCGCCCTGGCCCGCACGAGGTTGCCGTAGGCGGCGATCTCACGGGCGCCGAGCGTGTCGGCGAGGGCGACCGCGGCGGCGGCGTGGCGCTCGGCGACGTCACCGTGGCTGCGGGCGAGCTCGAGCTCCGCGAGGTCGGCCTGGGCATGGGCCTCGCTCTGGCGGTCGCCGAGAGCGCGTGCCGTCGCCAGCACCTGTTCAGTGTAGTTGGCCGCGAGGTCGAGATCGCCCTGCAGCCGAGCGACGATCGCCAGGTTGCCGAGCGCGAACATGCGGTCGCGCTGATTGCCCGTCCGTTCGAGAACGGCGACCGCCTGCTCGAGGAGAGACTTGGCGTCGTCGTAGCGCTGCTGCTCGCGGGCGAGGTCGCCGAGGTTGGTGAGCGCCCGCGCCTCGGTGTCGCGGCTGCCAAGCTCGGCGGCCAGTTGCCGCGAGGCGGAGAACAGCCGGTCGGCCTTTTCCTGGTCCTGGCGAAACCTGGCGACGATGGCGAGATTGCCGAGCACCGTCGCCTCGACGCGGCGGCGGCCGGCCAGGCGGGCGGCGGCCAGGGCTTCCTCCCAGGCGGCCTCGGCGGCGTCCATCGCGCCCTCCCGACGGGCCACCCGACCGAGGCCGTTGAGGGAGCGCAGGATGCCGTCGGTATCGCCAAGCTGCCGCTCTAGGGCGAGGGCGGCCTCGAGGTGACGATGGGCCGCCGGGTAATCGGCACTGTCGGTGGCGTTGGCGCCGAGGTCCGAGAGGGCCAGCGCGGCCAACCGCCGGTCGCCGCTGCGCTCGGCCGCTGCCTGGACGGTGGCGAGCAGCGACTGACTGTCGGCGACGTGACCCAGTCGTTGCAGGCAGTCGGCGAGGGCGAGGCGGGCCCATTCGAACCCGGAATCACGGTCGAGGGCGACGCGGAACCAGGGCTCGGCGGCGGCGGCGCCGACGGTATTCAGGCGGTCGAGGCCGATGGCGTAGGTGGTGGCCGCCAGGTGGTCGGCGGACAGCGGCTGGCCGAGGCTGGCGACGACGCCGTCAGGGTCGAGCCGGGCGGCCAGTCGAAGGGCGAGCGTCTCGCCGGCGGCTGCCAGGTCGCCGGCCCGGACGTCGATCCTCGCCAGATCGCCGCGCGGTCCGCGGAGAACGGCGTCCAGGCGGTAGGTGTCGTCGGCCCGGAACACGTCGGTGGCGAGGACGAAGCGCACGCCGAGGGCGGCGGTGAGCCGACCGAGGGCGGCTGCCGACAACTGATCGTCGCCCGCTGGCCGAAAGCGTACCAGGTTGGCGACGTCGACCGGGTCGGCCACTTCGACGCGCTCGGCGCCGTCGAGCTGGCGGGCGACGAGAGTCGACAGGCCCGAGGTCAGCCAGGCGGCACTGGGCTCACCGGTGTGGTCGGTGAAGGGCAGGATGGCGATGCGCGCGAGCTCTCCCGACGCGAGCAGCGGCCGGGTGAGCAGCCAGCGCTGTGCAGCGAGGGTCGCGGCGAGCGCCAGTGCCAGCCCGGCGATGGCGACGCTCAGCTGCCAGCGCCGCCGTCGGCGTTGTGGCTCGCCGCCGATCGTCGCCAGCCGTTGAGCCACCTGGTGAGCGCTCGGTCGCGCTTCGGGGGCGGGTGCCTCCATGTCGCCGATCAGGCGCGCGAGGCCCGGGTGGATCGGCGGCAGCGGCGGCGTCGCCCCGAGCTGGGCCCGGGCGACGGTCTCGTGCACCGGGCGGTCTCGTGGGTAGGCGGGGACGCCGGTGAACAGCTCGCGGAGGATCAGGCCGAGGGAAAAGATGTCGCTCGCCGCGGTGACGGCTTCGGCGCGCGCCTGCTCGGGGCTCATGTACTGCGGAGTACCGATGAAGTTGCCACGGAGGGTCAGGGTGGAGTCGGTGTCGGGCCGCGAGCTCGGCCGGGAGCTCGGTGGTTCGGACGGATCGGCCGGAGAGGCGCTGTCGGGCGGCTTGCCCGCGAGCCAGGTTGCCGCCGGGTCGGCGGGTGGCGCCACCGGCGCGGGCGCGCCAACGAGCGCGCGCACGGGCATGGGCGCCGGGCCGTCGGCGGGCGCGCTGGCGGTGTGCGTCGGACCGTGGACGGCGCCGCGAGCGATGCCGAAGTCGAGGATCTTGGCGTGCCCCTGGCGGGTGACCATCAGGTTGGCCGGTTTGAGATCACGGTGGATGACCTGGGCACCGTGAGCGGCGGCCAGGGCGTCGGCGATCTCCGTCGCCACTGTGAGCCGGGCGGTGAAGTCGAGCCCGGGTCCCGCCGTGGCCAGGGTCTCGCCGTCGATCAACTCCAGCACCAGGTAGTCGGCGTCGGCGTCCTCGTGCAGCGCCCACACCCGACAGATGCCCGGGTGATCGAGGCGAGACAGGATGCGAGCCTCGCGCAGGAAGCGGGTCTTTGCCTGCGACCCGAGGCGCTCGCCCTCGGCCAGTACCTTGACCGCCACCGGGCGTTCGAGCAGCTCGTCGAAGCCGGCCCAGACCTCGCCCATGCCGCCCTTGCCAAGGCGCTCGCCGATCCTGATGTGGCCGATGCGGTCGAGGCGCTCGAGCATCGGGGGGGCCGCCTGCGGGCGTCAGCCGATGGCTCGGCCGCGGGTCTCTTCGACCACGCCGGCGAGCACCAGGGCGATGCCGACGAGGGGCACCACCGCCACCCAGCGCAGGATGCTGAGCGGGTCGATCTGCGGGTTCAGGGCGACGTAGCCGATGCCGAAGGGAAAGCCGGCGGTGATGACGCGGCCGACGTTGTAGCAGAAGCCGCTGCCGGTACCGCGCACCTTCAGGGGGAAGAGCTCGGGGAAGTAGAAGGTGAACGAGCCCAGAGTGCCGAAGGTCGACAGGCCGACCACCGCCATCAGGTGGGCGCGCGTCAGCGGGTCGAGGGCGAGGCCGAAGGTGGCGCCGATGGCGGCAGCGCTGATCGCGAAGTAGAGGACGAACATCGCTCGACGGCCGAGGTGGTGGGCGACCGGGATGGTCAGCAGCGTTCCCAGCAACCCGCCGAGGCAGAACCAGTTGTTGGCGGTCTGCGGCAGGGCCGACTGCAGGGCCTTGTCGGCCCCGGCGAGCGAGCGGAAGACGATGGTGATGAAGGCGTTGGTGCTCCACCAGACGATCAGTGCCGTCGTCGCGACGGCGAGGCCACCCAGGGTCTGGCGGCGCAGGGCGGGCGCGAAGAGGTCGCGCACGCGAGTGCGCGCCTGGTCGGCGACGGCTGCCCAGCGCTCGGGCTCCTTGACCCTGATGCGGATCAAGATGGCGAACACCGCCGGCACCAGACCGGTGAAGAACACCACGCGCCAGGCGAGCTCGGGGTGGGCGGCGAGGGGTGCCCAGGTCTTGGTGAAGAAGGTGGCGACCTGACCGGCGGCGAGGACGCCGAGCGGCGCCGACGTGTAGAGCATCGCGCCGGCGAACAGGCGACGGTTCTCGGGCACCGTCTCGGCGACCAGCGAGGCGCCGGCCGCCCACTCGCCACCAATGCCGAAGGCGGCGAGCAGGCGGAACAGGGCCAGCATGTAGATGTTGGTGGCGAGGCCGCAGGCAGCGGTCGCCAGGGCATACGTCAGCATGGTCAGGAGCAGCGTGCGGGTGCGGCCCAGCCGATCGGTGAAGCGGCCGAAGAGAACGCCGCCGGCGGCCCAGCCGAGGAGCAGCAGCGAGGTGAGGATGCCGTTCCAGAAGATGACGGCCGCCCGGGTTTCGGGCGTTCCGGGCGTCAGGTCGAGCAGGTCGGGCAGGCAGAGCGGCGAGACGTAGTTGAACAGCAGGCCGTCGAAGGCGTCGAAGCCCCAACCCAGCCAGGCGGCGAAGAGCACCAGCCACTGGTAGCCGTTCAGGCCGAGCCAGCCGGCAGCCGTCGTCTGCGACTCCCTCATGGCGCCGCCTCGAGGGCAGCCGGAGCCGTGTCGCCCGCGGCGGCGACAACGGTGCGCGGCGCCGGCGGCAGGCTGAACCGCAGGGTGAGGTGGGTCAGGGTATAGGCGACGCCACCGAGGCCGCCGAGGATCACCAGCAGGTGGAGCGGGGCGGGCCCGAAGGAATGGCCCCAGAACGGATCGCGGAAGGCGTAGTTGACGTTCTCGGCCGGGGTGGTGACCAGACGGCAGAGGATCAACACGCTGCCGGCGATGGCCAGCTGGAGCGGGTAGCCGCGGCGGTCGTAGCCGAGGTGGCGGGCTGCGAGCACGACCAGGACCGGCCACGCCAGGTGATAGAGCGACAGCAGGCGGGTGAACAGCGGGTACTGCGGGTCCCACATGTACGCCGTGCCGCCGAACAAGAAGGCGCCGGTGACGACCTTCCAGCCGGCGTCGAGGGCCCAGGCGAGGCCGATCACCGGCGCTGCCACCGCCTGGCTGGCGAGGAGCGGGCGACTGCCGACCCACAGGGCGGCGGCGGTGATCATCACCCCGAGGTTGCAGAGGAACAGGAAGTTGGTCCAGCCGTAGGCGGCGGCGTACGAAGGGATGTACACCACCAGCCAGGCGAGGCCGAGCCAACGCAGACGCGGGAAGGGGTGGTCGAGGCTCACGTTGGCGCGGGATTGTACGCCGCGTGGCCAGTCAAGGGAGTGCGTCTCGCTCAGCCGCGACCGTAGATCCGGACCTTGGCCTTGGCTCCCTTGGACTGGGCGTCGTAGACCAGCGTGATCGTGCGGATCACGCGATCGTGACCGTCGATGTCGATGACGCGAGACTCGCCGCCGGCGGGGATCACCTCGCGCAGCTCGACATTCTGGTCCTCACCGTCCCCAAAGTGGATGGTGACCGCCTGGAACTGCACCGCGCGGCCCTTGACCGTGAGCTTGATGGCGTCGTACGTGCCGCGCGCGGCGGTGACGGTGACGACGTCGCGGTCGACACGGTCGTTGACGGTACGGGTGCCGAGCAAGTGCCAACGATCGCGGTCGGCGGCGGCGGGGCCCGCGGCGACTGCGAGCGTGGCCAGGGTGAGGACGACGAGGCTGAACGAGCGACGAAGGTTCATGGGGATCTCCAGTGGTTGAAGTTGGACGTGCTGCTGACCGATAGCAACCCGGCCTGGCTGGGTTTCCTGCGCCCTGCATGCGAAGAAGATCGTCGCTCAACTATAGGACTTGCCGGGATTCATGATGCCCCGTGGGTCGAACACCAGCTTGATGCCCCGCATCGCGGCGAGCTCGGCGGCGCTCCGGCTCTTGCCAATCCAGCCGCGCTTGAGCAGGCCGACGCCGTGCTCGGCGGCGACCGAGCCGCCGAAGCGCGACACCAGGTCGTAAACGCTGGCGTCGAGGTCGCCGAGGCGGGCGAGGTAGAGCGCATGCTCGCGGCTCGCCGTCGGCGGCAGGACGTTCAGGTGCAGGTTGCCGTCGCCGACGTGGCCATACCAGGCGGCGTCGACGCCCGGGAAGCTGCCGGCGAGCAAGCGCTCGAGAGCGGGCAGAAAGGCGGCCACCTGCGCCACCCGTACCGACAGGTCGTACTTGCGTGGCCCGAGCGGCTCGAGCGACTCCGCTGCCCGCTCGCGGAGGTCCCAGAGGCGTCGGGTGTCGGCGGCGTCGCGGGTGGGCACGGCGTCGCCGATGACCTCGGCGTCCGCAAGGTCGCCGAGCACGGCCAGGAAGCGGTCCCAGGTGGCGTCGTCGAGGCATTCGACCTCGACCAGGAGGGCATAGGCGGGCAAGGCCGGGTCGCTGTCGCTGCGGTCGAGCGTCGGGGCCAGGGTCGCAGCGGCCCGCGTCGTCGCGAGTCGCGGCGTCGAGAACGGCAGGCTAGCGCCGGTGTGAGCGATCACCGCCTGGAGGCTGCGCGCCGACACCAGCTCGAAGGCTTCGAGCACGAAGGCGCCGCGGATCGCCAGGAACACGCGGTCGAGGTCGGTGAGGCGCGGCAGGGCGAGCATCGCCGTCGCCCGCGGTCGCGGCGGCGACGCGAGACGCAGGGTGGCGCCGACGACGATGCCGAGGGTGCCCTCGCTGCCGAGAAAGAGACGCATCAGGTCGAGGCCGGTGGCGTCCTTGACGAGGCCGCGGCCGAGCTCGAGCAGGTCGCCGTTGCCGGTCACCACGTCGAGCCCGGCGACGTGGTCGCGGAACATCCCCCAGCGCACCACCCGCACGCCGCCCGCGTTGGTGGCGACATTGCCGCCGATGGTCGAGGAGCCGGCGGAGGCGAAGCTCATCGGGAAGAACAGATCGTGCGCGGCGGCATGGGCCTGGACCGCCGCGGTGACGGCTCCCGCCTCGACGCGCAGCAGGCGGCCGACGGGATCGAGGTCGAGGATGCGCGCCATGCGGTCGAGGGCGACCACCACGCTGCCCGCCGATGCCACGGCCCCGCCGGCCAACCCGGTGCGGCCCCCGGCCGGGACGAGCGGCTGCCCGTGCTCGGCGGCCAGGCGCACCACCGTCACCACCTCGTCGCGGCTGGCCGGCAGCACCACCGCCGCCGGCGCTGCCGGCAGCTTGGTCCAGTCGCTGCCATAGGCGGCGAGGCTCGCGTCGTCGCGCCGGACGCGGTCGGCGGGCAGGGCGCGGGCGAGCGCCGCGAGGAACGGTGCAGCATCGTGGGGCCGGTCGGAGGCGGTCATGGAGCGATTATCGCCGTCGGCCGGACCGACGATTCAGTCGATCAGGTAGCCGAGGTAGATCGACGTGATCTCGTCGCCCTTCGTCTCGAGACGAAGGACGTGGAGGTTGCTCTCGTCACTGGTGTCGTACCAGTCCCAGATGCCGTCGAGACTGTCGCCGGTCGGGCCGTAGAGCTCGACGGCGCGCTTAGTGGAATCGCCGACCTTCAAGCCCCGACTCGTCGCTCGCGTCGCGTCGGTGAGGGCGACACCGGTGATGCCGTCGTCCATCACCCAGGTCACGGTCAGGCCGGGGTAGAGCCAGGAGTGGATCGGGAAGTCAGGGGCGGCCAGGTTCTCTCCCGTCTCGTCCTTGGACGGCTCACCGAGGGCCTTGCGCACCTCTGCGAGACTGCTGCCGTCGTGGATGCCGGCGACCACGAAGTCTTGGGCGGCGAGCGCTGGCGCAGCGGCAGGCGCGGCAGTCGACGGCGGGGTCGCGGTGGGCAGGGCGAGGAGTGCGAGGAGGACGGCGGCTTGGGCGTGGATCATGGGCGGGGTCTCCATGTCCAGTATGGCCGATTGGCGCCTTGCTGGGCATGCCTGCTCGCCGTGTTCGCGGGGCGGCAACCCCTGCTAGAGTCGCGGCAAGTTCATCTGCGGAGGTCATCCATGATCACAGCGTTCCTGTGTCGTTTGCGTCGTCTGTCGTCGGTTACCCTAGTGCCGGCGTTTGTGCTTTCCGTCCTCGCCACACCACTGGCGGCCCAGACCGAAGGGGCTCGCCTCGAGCCGGTCGGCGCGACCAACCTGACGGCGGTGCTGGCCGACGCCCTCTCGGTTCGAGTGCGGGCGGTCGACGGTGCCGGCCGGCCGTTGGCCGGCGTCGCGGTGTCGTGGGTGACCACCAATGACCAGGGTGTGCCGACGGCGACTGCTCGCACGGTGACCGGCAACGACGGCACCACCCAGATTGGCGCCAGCACCGGTTACGCCGGCCGCATCCAGATCACCGCGTCGACCGGCCAGGCACCGGCCGTGGTGTTCAGCCTGACGGTGCAGAGTCTCGCGGTTCTCACCGACGGCAACAGCCGGGACGCGGTGGCGACGGCGATCGACCGCATCTGCCTCGAGGTGTTCAGGCCCAGCCCGCCGAGCCCGACTCCGCTCTGCGTCTACATGGCCGGCGCGCTCAAGAACCAAGCCGAGCGCGGCGCGGCGCTCGACGTCCTGGCCGGCAGCGGCATCGACGCGCCGGCGCGGACGGCGCAGAGCGGCCTGGTCGACCAGCTCGGCCGTGTCGAGGGGCGCCTGGCAGCTCTGCGCAACGGAGGTGGCGGCGGGGGGCTGGCGTTCAATCTCGACGGCGTCGGCTTCGACGGCCGGCTGGCGCAGTCCGGCGGCGGCGACGGTCGCCTGGCGCGCCAGGTCGACAGCGCGCTGACGCGGTCGGGTCGCGGCGGCGGGCGCGGCGAGCAGGCGGCGGCAGCCGTCGCCGACGTGGAAGCTCAGCGCGTGAAGAAGTGGGGCCTGTTCGTCACCGGACGCCTGGGCCAGGGCAGCCACGACACCACGGCCGAACAGCTCGGCTTCGACCTCGACAGCCGCGGCCTCACCGTGGGCGTCGACCGCGTGTTCGGCACCCGGGCCTTCCTGGGCCTGGCGGCAAACGGCCTCGACGGCTCGACCGACATCGCCGGCGGTGCTGGCGACGTCGACACCAAGGGCACCTCCTTCACCCTCTACGGGCTGCTGCAGGGCCGCGAGCACGGCTACGTCCAACTCGCCGCCACGGCCGGTGGCAACAGCTACGAGCAGCGCCGCAACTTCGTGCTACCGGCGGTCGGCCCGCTCACCGCGCGCGCCAAGTACGACGGCAGTCAGGTCGGCGCCACCCTCGAGGGCGGCTGGGACTGGAGCTCCGGCACGATGAACGCCACCGTCTTCGGGCGCGGTAGCTGGACGCGCACCAAGCTCGACGCCTACCACGAGACCGGCGCCATCGCCGACGTGCTGTTTTTCCACGACGTCGACTTCGGCCTGGCGGTGGGCGAGCAGACGCTCACCTCCGAGCTCGCCGAAGCGGGCGTCGACCTCTCGTGGGCGATCTCGTTTTCGGGCGGTGTCCTGCTCCCGCAGTTGACCGTGACCTACGCGCACGAATTCGACGGTGACGCGCGCAGTGCGCGTTCGCAGCTGCTCGGCGACGTGCTGGTCGGCAACAGCTTCGAGCTGGTCACCGAGGAACAGGACCGCAGCTACCTGAACGCCGGCGCTGCCCTCCAGCTCCAGCTCGGCTGGGGCAGCGTCTTCGTCGCCTACGATCGTGACTTCCAGCGCGACGACCTCGAGCTCGAGTCGGTCAACGCCGGGCTGCGCTTCGAGCTCTAGAAGAAGGGCGGGTCCGCGCCCCGCCCCGCGTTTCCTTGGTCGGACCAGCTCGGGAGAGCTCTGATCCCTGTGCCTTCGTAGGGGCGGGTCTCAGACCCGCCCTCGACCCGTCGGGTGACGCCCGGCCAAGATGCGAGAATGGGTATTCCAATGGCGCTCAACCCACCGCCAGGCCCCACCTCGGTGATCACGCCGGCGATCCCGATCGACCCCAAGTACGAGGTCCTGCGCAAGCTGCGCGAGGGCGGGATGGGGGCCGTGTACCTGGTCCGCCACCGGCTGCTCGGCGAGCTGCGGGTGGTCAAGGTGCTGCGGGCGCAGCTGGCCCTCGACAGCGACCTGCGGGCGCGGTTCCTGCGCGAGGCGCGGATGGCGAGCCAGCTGCGCCATCCCAACATTGCCCAGCTCTACGACTTCTCGGTCGACGAGCAGGGCAACGCGGCGATCGTCCTCGAATACATCGACGGCGTCACCTTCGAGGACCTGCGGCATGACCCGGCCGGCAAGGACCTCGCCTTCGTCCTCGACCTGGCAGGCCAGGGTCTGCGCGCCCTGGGCTTCCTGCACCGCCGTGGGTTCGTGCACCGCGACATCTCACCCGACAACTTGATGGTGACCCTCGACGTCGACGGTCACCCGCTGGTCAAGCTGATCGACCTCGGCATCGCCAAGAACCTGCGGCCGGAGGTCGAGGGCACGGTCACCCAGGCCTATTTCGGCAAGCCGCGGTACTCGTCGCCCGAGCACCTCGCGGTCAAGCTGATCGACAACCGCAGCGATCTCTACTCCTTCGCCATCCTGCTCTACGAGCTGCTTACCGACCGGCATCCGGTGCCGGGCGACGACATCGCGTCGCTGATCGCCGGCCACCTGTTCCGGCCGCCGCTGTCGTTTGCCGAGAGCGATCCCCAGGGCCGGTTGCCGGCGTCGCTGCGGGCGCTGGTGCTCACCGCTCTGGCCAAGGAGCCGGCGGATCGACCGGCCACCGCCGAGCTGTTCGCGGAGTCGCTCGCCGCCATCGCTCGCACCGACATTCCGGCGTCGAGCGCCCCGGCGAGCACGCTCTTCGCTGCCATTCGCGCCG
>CXWL01000597.1_pt2 | contig 68235 bp, 70 predicted proteins | sample 590931 | NCBI WGS metagenome assembly CXWL01 (sample SAMEA3498368, study PRJEB10139) | groundwater metagenome | biome: water well; material: biofilm material | place: Germany | collected 2015-04-27 | reverse complement strand
GGGCCGCTGATGAGCCGCGCCGCGACGAGGCCGGCGGCGAGGCCGACCAGCGCCGGGACGAGCACGTTGGCACCGTAGTCCCAGCGGAAGCCGATGGTGGCGACGAGGGCAGCGACGAGCGCGGCGGCAATGGCCGGACGGTCGGAGAGCGACGGGATGACGATGGCGATGAAGGTGAGGGGGAGGGCGAAATCCAGCGCCCAGCTTTCGGGGACGGCGGCGCCGACGAAGACACCGACGGCGGTGCTGATCTGCCAGGCGACCCAGAGTGCGAGCGCCGTGCCGAAGAAGAACCAGTGCTTGTGCGGCGAGGAATCGGGGCGACCGTAGCGGATGACGGCTACGGCGTAGGCCTCATCGGTGAGCAGGTAGGCGAGCAGCCAGCGCCAGCGTTGCGGGAGGTGCTCGAGGAACGGAGCGAGCCGGGCGCTGTAGAGCGCGTGACGAGCGTTGACAAGCAGGGTTGTGAGAACAATCACGATGGCAGGCACGTCCGCCACCATTTGGCGCGTGCCGACGAACTGACTGGCGCCGCCGAAGACGATGGACGACATCGCCAGCGCCAGGCCGGTAGGCAAGCCAGCTTCGACGGCGTAAGCGCCGTACGCCAAGCCGAACGGCGTCACTCCGACGAGCAAGGGAAACTGCGCCCGTACCCCGGCAATGAATTCGGACGAGCGGCGTATCGGCATTCGCGGCAGTATAGCCGTGGCTTGCAGCTTGTCAGCTTGTCAGCGGGTCAGCTACGGCGAGAGCGACGATGGGTCGTCCGCTGGGCGTACCATTGCCGCAAGAACACTGCGGTGAACTTGACGCGCGCAGGGCGATCTCTGCCTGCGACCCATCTCCATTTCGGGTGAGAAATTGAGAATCTGTAATGCTTCGGGAGTCGAGGGGTTTTGGTGTATGTCGAAGGAGGCGGGGCCTTCGACAGACCAACGAGGAGATGCTTTCGGGCACCTCCTCGTTTCTCTTGTGAGCGGGTCGTTTGGTCAGCGGGATGCGGAGAGCGCACCGGGGCTTGGACGCAGTTGGGCACGTCGTTGCCGTGGCCCCTTACAAGCCACTCTATATCCGTCACCTATCTCTGGGACACGGCACCTACACGCAGACGCTCTCAAATGTAGTAGCGGCCCCGCTTGCTGCCGGTTTCTTCGGCGCGACGGACGAGTTCGCCGAACGACGTGGCGTCCATGACCCCGGCGACGGCATCGCGAACATCGGCCCAGACGCTCTTGAGGGTGCACGTGGCTTCGTCGTCGCACCAGTCGCAGGTGCGGTGCTGGGTGAGGCTGGCGCAGGGGGCGGGGGCGAGCGGGCCATCGATCAGGCGGCTGACCTCGCCGACATAGATCTGTGCAGGCTCGCGGGTGAGGCGGTAGCCGCCGCGAGAGCCGAGGCGGCTGACGACAAAGCCGCCAGCCTTGAGCTGGGCGAGAATCTGCTCGAGGAACTTCACCGAGGCGTTGCAGCGGCGGGCGATCTCGGCAGCGGAGAGCCCGGGCGTGGGCGAGCCTTCGACCTTGGCAAGTTCGAGGACGGCTTTGAGGGCGAGTTCGCCGCGGCTGGTGAGCTTCATGGGGTCATGATAGGGCAAGTACAAAGGACAATGGCAAAGAACAGACGACAGACAACAGGACGTGCACTCGCGCGTACGCGACTCGGGGCCGGTACTCTGGTGCGATGAAACCTCGCACGACGGTGGCGATCTTGGCCGGGAAGGCCGCCGGGAGTGCGTCGCGGTTGCTGGGACGCGGGGGGGGAACGGCAATCGCCGGGCTGGCGGCGCTGCGCGTCGATCCTGGCATCGTGCGGGCGTTGGCGGCACAGGCCGGAGCCGGGGCGATCGCCATCACGGGGACGAACGGCAAGACGACGACTTCGCTGATGCTGAACCGGATCGCGCTCGCGGCGGGGTTGGCGCCACTGCACAATCGCAGCGGAAGCAACATGATGCGGGGCGTGGCGGCGATGCTGGTCGATGAGGCGTCGTTGGGTGGGACGATAGCCGATGCCTCGCGGCGACTGGCGGTGCTGGAGGTCGATGAAGCGACACTACCGGAGATCGTGGAGGCGGTACGGCCGCGGGTAGTGGTGTTCACGAACCTGTTCCGTGATCAGCTCGATCGCTATGGCGAGGTGGACACGGTCGCGCGGGCCTGGGAGCGGGCGTTGGCCGGGACTCAAGGCGGCAACGCCACGACCATGGTGCTCAATGCCGACGATCCGGCGGTGGCGCACCTGGGCCGCAATGCCACGCAGAAGGTGCTGTACTACGGCATCGACGACATGTCGGCGAGCACCGAACTGGTGGACCACGCTTCCGACTTCCGCAATTGTCTCGTGTGCGGATACGACCTGGCGTACACGGCCACATTCTACGGGCATCTGGGCCACTGGCGGTGCCCTTCCTGTGGCAACGCCCGGCCACAACCAACGGTGCGGTTGACGCGAGTCGCCACGAGCGAGCACGCAACCGAGATGACCATCGCCACGCCACAGGGCGAGCTGGCGATCACGCTGCCGCTGGCGGGACTGTACAACGCCTACAACGCCCTGGCGGCGACGGCCGGGGCGATGGCGTTGGGGCTGCCACAGGAGGCGATCATCTCGGCCCTCGGCGGCTTTTCGGCTGCGTTTGGACGGCAGGAGCGCTTTTCGGTGGAGGGGCGCGACGTGGAGGTGCTGCTGGGGAAGAACCCGACCGGGCTCAACCAGGTGTTGCGTATCATCGCGGAGAGGGCCGGGGAGCAGCACGTCATCTTCTTCCTCAACGACGGCATCGCAGACGGACGCGATATCTCATGGATCTGGGACGCTGACCACGAGCTGGTGCGGCCGAACACGACGTGGATCCGGGCTTCTGGTAACCGGGCCGAGGACCTGGCGCTGCGCCTGAAGTACGCGGGGTTCGGCGACGAGGCCGCAATCGAGCACGACGCGACCGCGGTTCTGCGCGAGGGTATCGCCGCCACGCCGACGGGAGGGACGCTGTTCGTGGTGCCGACGTACACGGCGATGTTGGAGGTACGCGAACTGCTGGCGAAGTGGTCGGGGCAGAAGCCCTTCTGGGAGGACGCGTGAAAGGGCTCTCACTGCGCGTTGCACATCTCTACCCACGCTCGATGAACATCTACGGCGACCGGGGCAACATCATGTGCCTGCGCCATCGCTGCGAGGCGCGCGGCATTGGCTTCGAGCTGACAGAACTGGGGAACGGCGATGCGCTCGATGCAGGGGCAGTGGACCTGATCTTCGCGGGAGGGGCGCAAGACCGGGAGCAGCGCAACGCGGTCGACGACCTGATGGCGACGAAGGCGGTGGCGGTGCGCGAGGCGGTGGAGTCGGATGTAGTGCTGTTGGCGGTGTGCGGGGCGTACCAGCTCTTCGGACGGTTCTATCGCGAATCCACAGGCGTCGAACTGCCCGGCGTGGGCATCTTCGACCTGCACACGGAGCACCCGGGCGAGAAGGCGAAGCGGCTGACCGGCAACATCATCGTCGAGTGGGATGACCAGACGATCGTGGGGTTTGAGAACCACGGTGGGCGAACGATCCTGGGCCCGCGGGCACAGCCACTGGCCCGCGTCCGCAGTGGTCACGGGAACAACGGGGTAGATGGCTTCGAAGGGGCGGTGTATCGCCATGCCTTCGGGACGTACATCCACGGCGCGTTGCTCCCGAAGAATCCGGCGTTCGCGGATCATCTCATCGGGCTGGCACTACGGCGTCGTCACGGCGATGTAGCGCTGGAGGCCATCGATGATCGGGCGGAGCGGCGTGCGCATGGGGCAGCGCTGCGGTTGCGCGCGTAGGGTCCGCAACGGAGCGCTCGATCCACGAAGAGCACGAAGGACACGAAGGCTCCGGGGTTCGGTCAGGTGGGTGATGGTCGCCGACAGAGCGCGAACACACGACTGACTTCCAAACCTGCCCGCTCCCTCCCAGACGGTGATCACGACGGGCAGCGGCATTGTGCGCGAAGACGGCGCACCCCCAACGGTGCGCCGTCCATCTGCCTCACGCCGGATCGCCCGTGTGCGCGTTTCAGGCGGCGTAGATCCTGTCCAGCGGATCGCCAAGATAGTCGCGAGGAGGCGGGGGATGTACCACCTCTCCCAGTCCGGGCAAATCGCCGCCGGGGCTGTCATCAAAGCGCATCGTCTCGACGCTCAGCACCTCGTGCGGCAGGATCGAGTAGGCCAGTTCGACGACCGATTCGTCGTCCGGGGCGGCGCAGATCATCACCGCCGCGCAGTCGCCCTCGTCGGGAAGGAAGGCGACCGAATGCAGCCCGCGCGTGTGGAGTTGCGTCGCGTGTTTGCGGATCGCGCGACGCACATCGGCCGGCGCCGGCCCGGACCAGCTCAACATCGCTACATATGTACCCATCATGATGACCTCGACCATTCTGTGTCCCCATACCCTCACTGTTGGTATCGGACGAGCGTCTTAAGGGATATCGCTGGAGATGTTGGGCAAGTGTTAAATGCTGCGATGACGTACCGTGGTCGCAGCTCGGGCAGCGGCGCATGGTCGGGCTCAAGGCTGACGTGGGAACGAAGCTCCTCGAAGAGTCGCCTGCGGTGACAGCTCCGTCTCAGCAGTGTGAGGGACGAAGCTGTAACTTCGTCCCTCCGCTCATCGGCCTACCCGTTCGTCGGAACGGCGGCAAGGCAGCGGTTCGTGTTGCCGATACTCGCGGGTGGCATGCCTGCGGTTTACTTCGGGCGCTACTTCGCTTAGCTTCTGGGCATGATGAGGATCGCTTGAACGAACAGGCCGCCGACGCCGAAGGAGCACTGCCTGCCGCAGAGCTGGCGCCCGCGTTCGCTGAAAGTGCGCAGTGCGCGTACTGCCAGGGCTCGCGGCAGCACGCGATGCGCCAGCGCTGTCCGCTCGCCCCGCCCCCGCCACCGCCGCCTCCAGGGGTGTTTGCGGATGATGTCCGCCGCTACGCACCGGCAGCGCCACGTTCGCGCGGCCGCGTACAGCGATCGCCGTTTGGGTTCTTGCGGTTTCTCGGGGCGGCGGCGGCAACACCGATTTTGCTCTCGAGCCTCGGAATCTATTTCGTGCTCCTGTTCGATGACCTGACGAGCGCGTACCAGGCGCCTGGGCGGCTGCTGGCGCTCATCGGCATTGCCGCGGCGGTTGGCGTCATCCTGGGAGCAGGGCTGCTGTGGTTATCGGCGCGCGCGTTTTCGAAAGTCGTGTTCGCGCTGGTGTCGGTCGTGCTGGTCACCTGCGGATCGTTCATGCTGGTTTTCGCGCCGGTGTACCGGCAGATCGACGATCCGGGTATCGCGGAGTATCGTGCGTCAAACGCGATGTACATCTTTGGCGCGATCACACTGGCGGCGGGGATCGTGCTCGCCGGGCTTTGCGTGCGCTGGGCGGCCGAGCCGGATGCGCTTCGCGCGCTGAACCGCTGGCGCCGGCCGATGGGCGCGGCGTACGGCGTGGTGATGGGGCTCTTCGGACTGTTGCTGCTGTCGCTGCTGGGGTTCGCGCTATCGGCGGATGACCTCGGGGAGGAGGAGTTAGGGGTGGTGGCTGGCGTGATCTCCTTCACCTCGCTTGGGATGATGTTCTTCGTGCCGGGCATCATCCTGACCTATCACGGCATTTCGTCGTCGATGGGCGAGCGGTCCGCTGCGTTCAAGGCGCCGGTGGGGTTGGTGATCGTCGCGGTGTTCGCAGCGGTGGTTGGAATCGGGACGCTGAACATGCGGATGGAGTCGCCGATTGCCGCACCGATGCCGGTTTTGCACACCCTCGCGGCGGTCCTGCCGGGGGTCGCATACATCGCCTTTGCGGCGCGGGGGTCGTTCCTGCGCGGACGGGCAGTCGGCGGCGTGAGCTGGCGGCAGGTCACCCTGGCCTGGGGGCTGGCGATCGCCATTGGAGCGATGTCAGCAAGCGTGGTGAACTCCATCGGCGGACTGCTGGCGACGGTGCTGGTGCTGGTGCAAAACGGGGCCTTTGACGGCATCACGACCTTCAGCCGCGATAGCTTCATCGACCCCGGCGTGTGGGACATCATCTTCGATGCAGAGTTCTACCTGACATCGAACGAGCAGTGGGTGGTGAACATCCTCGGCATCGCCATCATCCCGCCGTTTGCGGAAGAATTTCTCAAGGGGCTGAACGTCCGCCTATTGATGCAGCGGCGCACGACGCGGGCACAGGCGTTCCTGCTGGGCGCGGCGGCGGGCGCGGGCTTCGGATTTGTGGAAGCGCTGCTGTACGGCGCCGGCGTGACTTCGGTCGACCTAGGGGACTGGTGGCGGATCATGCTGATCCGCGGCGGCAGTTCTTCGCTGCACTGCGTGGCGACAGGGCTGGTGGGCGTCGGCTGGTGGTACTGGAGCATCGGCGGGCGCAAGAAGCAGGCGGTGGTCTTGTACCTGACGGCGGTGCTGCTGCACGCCACGTGGAACGGCTTCTCGGTGACCCTGGACTCGGAACTATTCTGGGTGGGGACACTGGATGACAAGACGCTGGAGCGGATCGCGTACGGGTTCGTGATCCTGTTCGGCGCCTTCTTTGTCAGCGCGATTCCCCTCATCGCGCGCATCCTCCGCGAGCCGCCACCGCCGCCGGTCGCGGGAACGGCGCTGGGCGCGATGACCCCGTGGCTGGGGTAGAGGCTGGGTAAACATCGAGCAGTTACCGCCTTGTTCGTTGCTCTTTGCTTTGCTGTTTTCTCTTCGCTCTTTTGCCCTTCGCTGTTGCTAGTGCATCTCCTGACCGCCGGAGATGTTTATCGCCTGGCCGGTCATGTAGTCGGCGTCGTCGCTGGCGAGGAACGTGATCACCTTGGCGACGTCGGCGGGATAGCCGAGGCGGCCCAGCGGGATCGACGGGAGGGCGCGCTGGATGCCTGCCATGAACTGCTCATCGGTGAGGTTCAGTCCGGACCCGGCCCCGCGCAGCAGCGGCGTATCGATGGTGCCAGGGCAGACGCAGTTGACGTTGATGTTGTGCGCGCCCACCTCTTTGGCGAAGGCCTGCGTGAAGAGGATGATGCCGGCCTTGGAGGCGCAGTAGGGCGTGAGGAAAGGGTATCCCGTCTTGCCGGCCTGTGAAGCGACGCTGATGATGCGCCCACCGCCGCCCTGCTTGATGAACTGCCGGGCGGCGAGCTTGCTGCAGAGGAAGACCGACTTCAGGTTGACGGCGATGGTGCGGTCCCAGGCCTCTTCCGGCATATCGATGATGCCGATCGGCGGGTTGCCGATGCCGGCGTTGTTGACGAGGATGTCGAGGCGGCCGAAGCGCTCGATGGTTTGGTCGAAGAAGCGCTGCACATCCGCGCTGCTGCTGACGTCGCCCTGCAGGGTGATGTACTCGACGCCGGTACCGCTCCCATCCAGCTCCTTCGCCGTTTCGTCGAGGTGCGACTGTTCGAGGTCCACGAGCGCCAGCTTGGCGCCTTCAGCGGCATACCGCAGGGCGACGCCGCGGCCGATGCCGCGCCCTCCGCCGGTGATGATGGCGATGCGGTCTTTCAGCAGCATCGGAAGGGCTCCTTCGTCAATTTGTGGCACGATCCCGGTCAGCTGGGCCGTCAAGAACCGACAACGCCCGCTGGACAAGGAGCGACGGCCGAGCGTACGATAGCCGAAACAGTGTTCAGGGGTAATGGGACATGCGCCAGCTTCTCGACCGGATCGCCTGGGCCGTTGCTGGCATATCCACCACGCTGCTCGTGCTAGTCGCAACGGGGGTGGTCGATGCGGGATCGCTCGATCCGCCGGGCCCTCCCGGACCGACGATGAAGTCGCTGGAGCAGGTGGAGCCGCGCACCCCCATCTCCTCGCTGCCGTACACCATTTCGCAGCCCGGCTCCTACTACGTGACCGGGAATCTCATCGGCGTTGCCGGACAGGAGGGGATTACCATCACAGTGCCCGCGGTGACGCTGGATCTGGCTGGTTTTGAGCTGCGTGGGGTGCCGGGCGCCTCCAACGGCATCTATTTCGTTGTCGGCGCCAGGGGCACATACATCCATAACGGCACCGTGCGGAACTGGCCCTCCTCGGGGATCTACGGGACGGGGGAGGGTGTAACGATCTCCCACGTAAACGCCGTGGACAATGGCCAGTACGGCATTCTCCTCTCGAATGGCGTGCTGGAGAATTGCAACGCGTCCCGAAATGGATCGACAGGCATCTACACCTCGTACTCCGTGATTTCCGGCTGTACGACCCTTTCGAATCTGGGCGGAGGCTTCCTCCTGTCATCCTCAAGATTGCGGGACTGCGTCGCGGCCGGCGATACGGGAGACGGGATAACTGCGTACTCTTCAACCGTTGATGGGTGCGTTGTTTCATACAGCACTGACGATGGCATCGTCATCGAGGACGGTTCTCAGGTGCGCAACAGCACCTCGTCCCGGAACGGAAACGACGGATTCGAAGTGCGGGGCAACTCCCTGGCAGTGGGCAATAATTCCTACAACAACGGCGAATACACAAGCTCAAGCGGCTTCTGGGTCCAGAACTCGAGGAATGTCATCGACCGCAATTTCGCGTCGTCAGGCAATTACCAGGAGACGGGCTTCGCCACGGACGGAACCGGAAATGCGTTCATCAACAACACGTCGGCGGGACACGTGGTCAACGGCTCGAACTACAGCATTGCGACTTCGGCCACGACATCCGGGCCGGTTGCGGCGCCAAACACTGCCACCAATCCCTTCACCAACATCGCCGTGCCTTGACCGCCTGCGTCTGCGTCCTTACGCTGATCTCGAACATCTGACCTAATTTCGAGACAGGCCTCCCCGTGCCCGCACTCACCCCTGCCGAAGACCGTCTGCGCAAGGTGCTCGAACTCGAGCGCTCGAAGGGTTGTAGCGACCGCGCCGTCACGGCCGGCCTCGATTCGTTTGTGAAGAACCTGCTGCGGAACGATGCCAGTGGGCTCGGTTCGGCGGTATTCGCGCGGCTGCAGGCGCTGCCCGTGGCGGGATATCGCTCGTTCACGCCACTGCGGCGGAAGGAGTGGCTGGAGGCGGTGCTGGAGGCGCTCAAGGCGGAGGCGGGCACGGCGGAGAAGAAGCCGACGCCGATCCGGCCGGGCCTCGACGTCGAAGCCACGGGGGATGGACGATCAACGATAGACGACGGGTTAAAGATTCCACCCTCCATCTTCAAACTTCCATCGTCGGCCCCTTCCGTGGGAAAGGCTCCGCCATCGAAGAAAGTGCCGCAGCACACACCCGCCCCGATCCAGCGGCTTCGCCCCTATACCAATGAAGAGATCGGGGCGATCGGCGTCGACGTGGAACTGCATGCGCTCAAGCGCGTCGGCGTATCGCTGTTGGTGAAGTTCGAGAAGCTTGGTGTACGCACGGTGCGCGACCTGCTGCTGTTGTTTCCGCGGCGGCATGTCGACTACGGCGACCCGGTGCCGATCTCGCAGCTCAAGCTCGGAGCCGAGCAGACGGTGCGGGCGCGGGTCTGGCAGGCGAAGGAACGGACGATGGGGCCACGGATGCGCTCAGCGGAAGCGACGGTGGGCGATTCATCGGGGATGATGCAGTGCCTGTGGTTCAACCAACCGTGGATCGCCAAACAGCTGCCGGTGAACGCCGAGATCGTGCTCTCGGGCCGCGTCGGTGAATACCAGGGCCGGCCGAAGTTTGACAATCCGGAGTGGGAGCCGTGGTCGGACGAGTTGTTGCACACGGGGCGGCTGGTGCCGATCTACCCGCTGACCGCGGGGCTACAGAACCGGACGATACGCGGCGTGATGCAGGAGGCGCTGGAGCGCTTCGGCCACCGGCTGCCAGACCCGCTGCCGAAGGAGATGCGCGAGCGTCTCGAGCTGGCGCCGATCGCGGAGGCGGTGGCACAGATGCACTACCCGACCGACCGGGCGTCGCTCGAGCGGGCTCGGCGGCGGCTAGCCTTCGAGGAACTGCTGCCGATCCAGCTCACGATGCAAGTGCGGCGGCGGCACTTCCAGAAGTCCGCGCCCGCCGAACCGGCGCCGATCTCCGCGGCGACCGAGCAGGCGTTTGTGGCATCGCTGCCGTTCGTGCTGACGGGAGCGCAGCAGCGGGTGATGTTTGATGTGCTCAACGACCTGCGCAAGCCCCTGCCGATGTCGCGCCTGGTTCAGGGCGACGTGGGCAGCGGGAAGACGGTGATCGCAGCCGGGGCCCTGGTGGCGGCGATCGAGAACGGCCGGCAGGGCGTGATGATGGCGCCGACGGAGATCCTCGCCGAGCAGCACTACCGGACACTAAAGCAACTCTTTGGCGCGAATGGCTCCGCGGGCCCCGTGGCCACCGCACGACCGTCCTTCCTCGACCCGATCCGCTCGCCGCACCTGTTCGAGCGGCGCAAGCGGCCGGGCGAGATCCGCATCGCCCTGCTGACCGGCAGCCTGAAGGCGAAGGAGCGGCGCGATTTATACGAGATGATCGAAGAAGGCGAGATCGACATCGCCTGCGGGACGCATGCGCTGATCCAGGGCGGGGTCCGCTTCCACGATCTCGGCGTGGCGGTGGTCGACGAACAGCACCGGTTCGGGGTGATGCAACGGGCGGCGCTGCGAGAGAAGGGGGCGCAGGCGGCGCACACACCACATATGCTGGTGATGACGGCGACGCCGATCCCACGCACCCTGGCGCTGACGCTGTACGGCGACCTCGATATCTCAGTGATCGACGAGATGCCGCCGGGACGCCAGCAGATCAAGACGACGTGGGTGGGGCCCGATGAGCGCGGCGACGCCGAACGATTCGTGCGCGCGGAGGTCGAGAAGGGACGGCAGGCGTTCATCATCTGCCCGCTGGTCGAAGAATCGGAGACACTCGACGTGAAGGCGGCAACGGTAGAGTTCGAGCGGCTGCGGCGGACCGTGTTTCCGGATCTGCGGCTGGAGCTGCTGCACGGGCGCATGTCCGGCAAGACAAAGGAAGAGGTGATGCGCCGGTTCCGCGACGGCCAAGTGGACATCCTCGTCTCGACCGCGGTGATCGAAGTCGGCATCGACATCCCGAACGCGAGCGTGATGCTCATCGAAGGGGCGGACCGGTTCGGACTGGCGCAGCTGCACCAGTTTCGCGGGCGCGTCGGGCGAGGAGAGGCGCAGTCCTACTGTTTGCTGTTGAGCGAGGAGCCGAGCGAGGAAGCGCAGAAGCGGCTGACCCTCATGGAGGAGACGAACGACGGATTCGTCCTCGCTGAGGCGGATATGCAGATGCGCGGGCCGGGGCAGTTCTTCGGAACGAAGCAGTCCGGACTGCCCGGGCTAAAGGTGGCAAAGCTGTCCGACGTCAAGCTGATCGAGCTGACCCGCAAGGAAGCCGACCGGATGCTCGACGCCGATCCGGGGATGACGAATCCAGACAACGCGGCCTTGAACCTGAAGGTGCGGCTGATGCTGGACCAGATTGTGGATGAGGAGCACTAGCCGTGGATTGAGTTTTGGTGATTGGTGATGGCCAGAGCGCATCCGGGAGGGCTGGGCGCGTCAACCAGCTCGGTATAACTCGGAGACAGACTGCGTTATTGTTCTGCGACGGGACTACTAACTACGAACTGCAAACTACGGACTCCCCACCATGCCCGACCTCGATAACGTCGATCTTGCGTGGCAACCGGAACCGCTCCACCACGACTGGCCGGACGGGCTCGACAACGAGTTCACGATGGGGCGCATGGAAGAGGCCTTCATCGACCAGGCGAAGGATGGGCCGGGCGGTCGCCTGCTCGACATCGCCTGCGGGCACGCGCGCCACTGCAAGGAGCTGCGCGCGCACGGTTGGACGTTCATCGGCATCGAGCCGTCGCCGGAAATGGTGCGGCGGNNGAAATGGTGCGGCGGGCCCGCGATTACACCGCAGCCGAAGGCGAGCCGGCGGAAATGATGCGCGGGATCGGCGGACTGCTGCCGTACAAGGATGAGACGTTCGACCGCATCCTCTGCATGTCTTCGCTGGATCACTTCGCGAACCCGGACGTGGGGATGCGGGAGATGGCGCGCGTCCTGAAGCCGAACGGGCGCATCGTCATCGGGTTGGTGAACTATGCCGGGGTGTCCTGCAACGGGAGCCGGTTGCTGTACAAGATCGGCCGGCGCATCGGCACCATCCCGAAGGGCAAGCGGATGTTCTGGGACGACCCGACAGACGGTGAGCACACCTTTGAAGGGAAGACCAGGACGCTGAAGAAGTTCGCCGCGGGCAGCCTGGTGCTGGAGAAAGAGTACGGCGCCTCCATGATGTGGGCGTTTCCCGGCTGGAAGTACGTCTTCTACCCCTTCCGTGGCCGGCTGCGTCCGCAACGCATCGCGCGTAACGTTATTCTGCGTGGCGCGGATCGCATCGGTCGCGCCTTCCCGACGGTCAGCGACTTCGTCGTTACCACATGGCGCAAGCCGTAGCCGCGTCGTCGTCAGTCGTCAGTCGTCAGTCGTCGGTCGTCGGTCGTCGGTCAGGTTCGTCACCACGATCATGAAGTCGCACCGACGTTCGCCACTCTGGCGGCTTTGCCAACCCGCCGTGTGTCGCACGACCCCGGACTAACGCCAGACTGCTCCCAGCGATAATCTGTCCTGCAGCAGGAGGATGTGCGACAACCATGGCCCTGAACGCTCTTAGTCATCATTATGTCACTGTGAACGGCGTGAAACTGCACTATGTGCGGCAGGGCTCCGGGGAGCCGCTGTTTCTCATCCACGGCTGGCCGGGATTCTGGTATGAGTGGCACGAGAACATCGCCGCCCTCGCCCAACACTACGACGTTATCGTTCCCGACATGCGCGGATACGCCTACTCTGACAAGCCCGACCTCCCACCCATTGAGGGCTACAGCGACGCCATGTACGCGGAGGATCTGCGCGCCTTTTGCGACTTCTTCCACCTGGACAAGATCCGCATCGTCAGCCACGACTTTGGGGCGATCTGGATGCAGAAGTTCGCCCGGCTGTACCCGGAGCGCGTCCACAAACTTATGCTGTTCGACCCGCCTTATCCGGGTATCGGTGCGCGCTGGTTCCAGCTCCCGCATACCCTGCAGACTTGGTACCAGCTCTTCCACCAACTGCCGCTAGCAGAGGAACTCGTCGGCTCCAGCCCAAAGGCGACGGAGGTGTACCTGCGGCACTTTCTCTCCGCCTGGTGCCACGACAAGAACGTCTGGTCGGACGATGAGATCGCCGCGTATGTGGAGGCGTACTCGCAACCGGGCGCCCTGCGCGGAGGATTCAACTGCTATCGCGCCGCACTGTCGGGTGGGGCCTTCTCGGCTGGCGGGATGGCGAAGGTGACGGTGCCGACGCGCATTCTCTGGGGCACGAGCGATTCGATCCTGCCGTTCGCCTGGTCGGACAATCTAGGCGACCACTTCGAGAACTTTGAGTTGAAAAAGATCGAGGATGTCGGCCACTTCATGATGCGAGAGGCCCCCGGCCGCATCAATACGGAGATCCTGGACTTCATGGCCGGGTGATCGGCCCTGAGGTCGCGACGGTCCACTCTAGCGGCTTCAACAGGCAGCCGCCCTCCTCGTGGCGCGGGCTTTCCAGCCCGCGCGTTGCACCTTTGTAGCACACCCCGTACCGGCCGAGGATCGCGACGGTAGCCAGCCGCGGACACTCGCTAATACACAGCGGAAGTCTCACCTACTTCGACGCCGCGGCCGCCGATAGCATGCGGGTATGGATCTACAGCTCAAGGGCAAGGTGGCGCTCATTACCGGGGCCTCACGAGGCATCGGGAAGGCGATCGCGCTGGCGCTGGCGGGTGAGGGGGCGGACATCGCCCTTATCGCCCGCGGGCGGGACGCACTCGATGCGGCGGCGAGCGATGTCGCCGATCTCGGCGTGCGGGCGGCCGCGATCGTCGCGGACATCACGGTGGCCGAGGATGTCGAGCGCATGGTGGGCGAAGCGGCGCAGCGGCTGGGCCGCATCGACATCCTTGTGAACAACGCCGGCGGCTCCTTTCCCGACGACGACGAGGGCTGGACGAACGCCTACCGCTCGAACATCGAGGCCGCGGTGCGAGCGACCCGCGCGGTGGTGCCGCACATGAAGGCGCAGGGCGGCGGCGCGATCGTGCACATCGCCTCGATCTGGGGCCGCGAGGCGGGCGGCGGGCTGCCGTACAACGCGATGAAGGCGGCGATGATCAGCCACGCCAAGAACAGCGCCCTGACCCTGGCGGCGGACAACATCCGCGTGAACTCGGTGGCGCCCGGTTCGATCCGGCACCCTGGTGGTTCGTGGGATCGGCGGGCGATCGCCGATCCCACAGGCATGGAGAAGTTCGTCGCGGAAAACATCGCGCTGGGGCGCTTTGGCACTGCCGAGGAAATCGCGAACGTCGTGGCGTTCCTCTGCTCGTCGAGGGCGTCGTGGGTAACAGGCGCGTGCATTAACGTCGATGGCGGCCAGACGAAGAGCAATATCTAGGTGTTAGGTGTTAGGTGTTAGGTTCTAGGGGACGGTGACTATCGAACGTCTGCATGCGTACGCGGCCGCGATCATCGCGGACTGGTTTGGCGAACGGACATCGCGTCGGTACGCGATCGAGAACGTGCTCGATGGGGCGATGCCTGTGTTCACGGCTCGATCCGGCGAGGACACGCTGGCGCTCGCCGTCACGCACCTGTGGGAGTCCGAAGCGGATCCGGACGAGGAGGACGCGCGGCAGATGATGGAGGAGCGGCTGAGCGGCGGCAACGTCCGCGGACCGCACATCATCTGGGTGCCGCCGCGGGCTTCCGTTCCGGCCAACGAGCCTGAGGCCTCCGACTTCGTGATGCGCATCCAGCTCGCCGCAGCGCCGATGCAGCCTGGGTCACGCAACGAGGTCGACCTGCCGGTGAAGGTGCAGCTCGCCAAGGTGCGCGAGGAGGGTGGCTATGCCTCGGTAATCGGGGGGCTATCGCGCTACTGGACAAATATCACCGACCGGGTCAGCGGCACCGTGCATGTGAACAGCATGCAGATCCGGCGCGCCGCGCAGTCCGAAACGACCCGCGAGGCGCTCTTCGACCGCATCGGGGAGATCGCCAAGACCTTGACCCTGAAGGACGCCGTCGAGTTCGAGACGGTGGAGTCGTGGACGGTGCAACGGCTGGCCTCCGCGCCCCTCGGTGAGACCGGCTTCGCGATCGCGCAGTCGCCGCCGAAGATCGACCCCGCCGACGGCACGCTGATGCGGCGCCTCGTGCGCAAGCGGCTGAAGGAGGCTAACGAGGCACTCGCGGGGGTCGAGGCGAGGGTGAAAGGCGTGGGACTGGTGGCGATTTACGAGCACGCGGATCTGGAGAATGTCGGCTCCTTCGTGAAGTCGTTGTCGCCGGCGCTGTTCGCTGATCTAGGGCTCATCGCGGCGGTGGTGGATGGGGAAGTGCGGCCGATCTTTACGCCACGGGCTTGATGCGCGTGGCGTCCGCTTTGCTTCGGGCGCCCGCCATCGCACCCGAGATACCATCTGCCGCGCCCCTGCGCTCCCTTGCCGCCGGACGCAACAGCGATGATGTGCAAGCAAGACCCTTCGCCAGGGGCTCAGAATGACGCGCCTACTGGTGGTTAGCGGTGCTGCGACTCAACAGCCGCCGAAGCGTTGGACCAAGAAGAGTTGATCGCCGGAGTTGACGGCGCCGTCTTTGTTCAGGTCGAAGTTCACGGTCTTGGGTGGCGGCGGGATCCGAAGAATCTCCAGAACCAGGAATAGCTGATCTCCCGAGTTTACGGCGGCGTCGCCGTTGACGGAGGCGACCTCTCGGCCGTCGGCGCAGATATCGCCGTCGGTGTTGGTGAGCGACGGGTTGCTGTTGTAGTTGCGGAACTCGACACCGTCCTTCACGCCGTCGCCGTCGGTGTCCTGGGCGCCATCGTTTGGGTCGAGCGCGTCGGGCAGGCCGTCGCTATCGGCATCGGGGGCGACGATCGTCGGGGGAAAGCTACCGGCATCGGCGGGGTTCGAGCCGAGCACGCCTTCGGCGTTGTCGAGACGGCGATCGCCGTCGGTGTCGCGAAGGAGTGGGTCGAGGGCGCCACTGCCGTTGCATCCCGCGGGTTCAGCGGCGTCGAGAAGGCCGTCGTTGTCGTCGTCCGTATCACAAGCGTCGCCCGTTGCATCCGCGTTGATCCAGGTCGCGTCGTTCGTGCCGTACACGGGCGCGTTGCTGACGAAGTTGCGATCGGTGTTGGTTTGCGAGGAGTTAGAGACCGTAGGGCAGTTGTCCGCGGCATCGACGACAACGTCGCTGTCCGCATCATGGCCAGCGGAGACGATGCGGACGCGGTCGTTGAAGTTATCGGAGACGTAGGCGTTTCCGGCGGCGTCGAGCGTAACATCGACGGGCCTGTCGAGGAGGGCGCTCGTCGCCAGCCCGCCATCGCCGCCATAGCCGCAGCTGCCAAACGACACGCCGGTGCCGACGCCGGCGACGGTGATGATGACGCCGCCGCTGACAAGGCGCAGACGGCAGTTGTCTGTATCGGCGATGTAGATGGCGCCCGTGGCCGTAACGGCGAGGCCCTGCGGGCGGTTCACGGCCGCAGCGGCGGCCTGGCCGCTGTCCCCGCTGTAGGAACAGACGCCCGTCCCAGCGACGGTGCTGATCGTTTCACTGGCAACCTTCCGGACGCGGCAATTGGAGGTGTCGGCGATATAGACGTGTTGCGCGTCGGCGGCGATGCTTTGCGGAAACGACACTGAGGCGCTAGTGGCAGGCCCTCCATCGCTGTCGTAGCCACAGCCGCCGTCGCCGGCGACCGTCGTGATGCTTCCACCGACGACCTTACGCACGCGGCAGTTGTAGGTATCAGCGATGTACACGGTCGATCCGGAGACGGCGATGCCCTGCGGCGTGTTGAGTTGGGCGGCCGTTGCCGGACCACCATCGCCGCCGAAATTGCAGGCGCCGGTCCCGGCGAACGCCGTGACCATACCGGCGGCGATCTTACGTACGCGGCAGCCGTCGGTGACGTACACCGCGCCGGTGGAGTCCACGGCGATACCTCGCGGGTAGCTGAAGGCGGCGTTCGCCGGCGGGCCGCCGTCGCCATCGGAGGCGCAGGCGCCCGTGCCCGCAAAGGTCGAGATCGCGCCAGAGGGCGTGACCTTGCGTACGCGGCAGTTGTTGGTGTCGGCGATGTACAGATTGCCGGAGGCATCAACGGCCACTTCGCCCGGATTGGCGATCGCGGCGTTCGTCGCCGGTCCACCGTCGCCGGCGAAATCACAGTCGCCCTGACCGGCAACCGTCGTGATGACGCCCGCTGCGACTTTCCGCGCACGGCAGTTGTCCGTGTCACCGACCAGCACATCGCTGCCGGCCACAGCCACTCCATAAGGGCGTTTGATCTTCCCGCTCACCGCGGGGCCGCCATCGCCGCCGTAATTGCAGTCTCCATCGCCGGTAACGGTGCTGATCGTGACGAAGGGATAGGTGACCTTGCGGATGCGGCAGTTGTCAGTGTCGGCGATGTAGAGGTTGCCGGAGGAGTCGGTGGTGATCGCGCGCGGTTTGTTGATGGAGGTGAAGTAGGCGAGGCCGCCATCGGCAACATACGCGCACGTTCCGTTGCCGGCGACGGTCTGGATCACGCCACCGGGGTTGACGACACGGACGCGGCAGGCGTCGGTATCGGCGATGTAGACGTTGCCAGCGCCGTCTTCCCAGACGCCAGACGCATGCGTGACGCCGGCGGACGTCGCGGGGCCGTTGTCGCCGGTGAAGCCACAGGCGCCTGTTCCAGCAAACGTGCTCATAACGCCGCCGGCATCGACCTTGCGGACGCGGCAGTTACCGCTATCCGCGATATAGACGACGCCGCCGGCCGTCACAGCGACGCCCCGGGGAGAGGCAACGGCGCCGAGGGTCGCCAGGAAGCCGTCGCCACCGAAGGTGCAGATGCCGCTGCCGGCGAAGGTGGTGATCGTGCCACCGCTGTCGACCTTGCGGATGCGGCAGTTCTCGGTGTCGGCGATATAGAGGTCCCCGGAGGAGGCGACGGCGACGGACTGCGGGTAACTCAACTGGGCGGCAGACGCGGGGCCACCATCGCCGCCGTAGCCGCAGACGCCCACGCCCGCGACGGTAGAGATCACGCCACCGGGAGTGAGTTTGCGCACGCGGCAGTTGAGGCTGTCCGCGATGTAGAGATTGCCCGCTCCGTCCGCCGCCACGCCGTGTGGGCTGACCGCGGCCCCGGTCGCTCCCCCGCCGTCCCCAACGCCGCCACCTGCATAGGTGGCGATATCACCGGGAGCGGCCACCGCGACCTGCGGGCGGCCCGCGCTGCCGAACATTAGCAGCGCCAGGATCATGGTCAGCAAGAGGACGGACAGGGGTCGTATGGCCACTATCCGGCTCCGTTCGCGCTCCGCGGGGAACGTTGAGGCCAGCATGGGGGTTGGAGCGTGGCGGCGTCAAGGCGAGACGCGAGTATTCTTGACGAGAGCACAGGATCGACGCCCCTTGCGTCGACACCTGGGCCTGCGGGAGAATCCGGCCATGAACAAGGTTCAGCGCTTCTACGACGAGCATCCCGAGCAGGAGTGGCTTCGGCTGGAGCGCGACCGGGTAGAGTTCGCGGTGACGCTGCGCACCCTGGACGACTACCTGCCGCCACCGCCGGCTCGGGTGTTGGATATCGGCGGCGGTCCGGGCCGCTATGCGGTTGAATTGACGCGCCGAGGATATGACGTGACGCTCGCTGATATCTCGGTGGGAGAGCTTCGAGTCGCGAGGACGATGGCCCAGGATCTGGGCGTCGAGCTGCGTCAGATGGCGCTGGGCGACGCGCGGGCGATGCCGTTCGCGTCAGGGGCGTTCGACGCGGTGCTGATGCTGGGACCGCTGTATCACCTGCAGATCGAGGACGAACGGCGCCAGGCGGTGCGGGAGGCAACGAGAGTGGCGCGTCGAGGCGGACCACTGTTCTGCGCCGCGATCACGCGGTACGCGCCGCTGCGGTGGTGGGCGAAGAACGACCCCTCCCGCGTCACCGACAACCTAGCCTGGTTCGAGGAGCGCTTGCTCAGCGGTCGCTTCGGCGACTTCGACGGCTTTACAGACTTCTATACTTTTCGCTCCGAGGAATTTGCGCCGTTCATGGAGTCATGCGGACTGGAGACGATCGACCTGGTCGGGTGCGAGGGCGTCGTGAGCATGATCAGGGATCGCGTGAACGCGCTGGAGGGAGCAGCCTGGGAGGCGTGGGTGGATCTGAACTACCGGCTGGGGAAGGATCCGTCGACGCATGGGGGCGCTGAGCACCTAGTGCACGTCGGACGCGCAGCCCAGTAGTCAGCGGAACATGTCGCGTTCCGCGGGGCGGAGGAGAAGGGAGGTGGCGGCGTCTTCGGAGACGGCGTACTCAACGCCGCGGATGATGGCGACGGGGACGCGGGCGAGCTTTCCGTGTACGAGCTCGGCGGCGGCCGCCAGTTCGTCGACGACGGCCATCTGCGTCACCTTGAGTTCGTAACCGGCGGGATCGACCTGACCGGCGTAGTCGATCACCGGGGCGATGCCGGCGAGGCCGATGGCGAAGTTCACGTGGCCCTCGCGCCAGGGCCGGCCGAAGGTGTCGGACATGATGACGGCGACAGTGACGCCGAGCTGTTGCTTGATAGCATCGCGGATGCCACGGACGGAGGCGTCCGGATCGACGGGCAGGAGGCAGACGGTGCCAGTCTGCTCGACGTTGGAGGCATCGACACCGGCGTTGGCGCAGATGAAACCGTGGTAGGTCTCGCAGATCATCACGCCGTTCCGCTGGCGAACGATGGTCTTGGACTCGCGAAGAACTACCTCGATCTGGCGCGGGTCCTTCTCGAACTCGCGCGCGTACGACTCGGCGAACGGGGACGGGGTGATCGTCGCGAGATCGACGATGCGGCCCTCCGCCTTCGAGACGACCTTCTGCGTGACGACGAGGACGTCGCCATCCTCGATCGCGGTGTTGTTCGCGCGGGCGGCGGCGATGATCAGCGACGGGAGATCGTCGCCGGCGTGGATCTCCGGGATACCGGTGAGGCCGATGATGCGGACTTCAGTCATAGTCGGATACCACAGATTTTACAGATTGTCGGATGGACAGTGGTGGCGGAATACGGATCCGGCTGCTCACGATACGTTCGGCGGAGCTGTCTTCTTCGGCGACTTTTCGAAAAGCTACTGAGCATTGTGGCCTAGACTACAAGGACAGGTCTAAAGACCTGTCCTTGCGGCGGCTTGCCTCATATGCCGGCGATACGGATGCCGGCCTGCGTCTTGTACGCGCGGTTGATGCTGACGAGGAGGACGGTGACGCCCTCGACCATCTTGGCGTTGGCGAGCGCGCCGCCGTCGACGCCCCGGACGCCCTCGATGGCTTCGGCAAGCGCCATCACCTGCTTGCGCGCGGCGGCATCATCGGCGCAGACGACGACGTCGGCTTCGAGCAGACCGCCTTTCAGCAGCTTCTTGGCGCTGAGGTTCTGGAACGCGGCCACTACCTTCGACTGAGGAAGCAGCGCCTGCTCCTGTTCCGCTGCTGAGCCTTCGGGCACCGCCAACAGCGACGCCTTCCCGCCCTCGAACGACATCGGCACAACGGTGCTGACGACGATCTTTCCGGCGAGCGCGGCGGCGAGCGGCGGCAGGGTCGCTTCCTGCGCGGCGTACGGCGTGGTGACGACAACGAGATCGGCGGCCGACGCCTCGCCGTTCGTGGCGCCGGAGATGGACAGCGAGGCGTCCTTGTCCTTGAGTTCAGCGACGGAGGCGAGAGCTTTCTCGGCGCTGCGGGAACCGATGACGCACTCGTGTCCCGCGACGGCGAAGCGATAGGCAAGGCCCATGCCCTCTTCGCCTGTCCCGCCGATGAATCCGATCCGCACTATTTCACCCCCCAAGCGACGTAGATCCTGGCTCCATAGTTGATCTTCTTGCCGTCGTAGTACTTGCCCATTGCGACCTTCAGCTCTTCGATGACGGCAGAGGGCGCGCCATCGAGGGCTCGTTGCGTGGTGGGCTGGGTCGCGCGCATGAACTGGATGTGGCTCTCGGGCGGGCCGGGCCAGGACCACCCAATGTCTCGCTTCTCCTCGTGGACTTCGCTGAACCCGGCCTCGCGCATCTTCGCGGAAAGGGATCCAGGCTCGGCGAAGGTGAACGGAGTGAGCGCGCCGGGTGGAGGAGGCTGCGCGAGTCCGTGCGCAAAGAGGACAGTGTTCGTGACGTTGAACATCGGGTTCTCGACCGCTGGCGCCCAGACCACGAACGCGGCGCGGCCTCCGGGCTTCAGGACGCGGCGGATCTCCCGGAGTGCGGCGACGGCATCGGGGCAGAACATGATCCCAAAGCGGCAGGTTACGCGGTCGACGCTAGCGTCCTCTAACGGGATACTCTCCGCATCGACCCGGCGGAAGGACATGTTCGCCAGATCCTGCTTCCTGGCGTTTTCTTCGGCCGCGGCAAGCATCTCGTCGGTGAGGTCGGTGCAGATCACAGAGCCGCCGGGCTGGACACGATGCGCTACGGTGAGGGCGGGTTCGCCGGTCCCGCCAGCGAGATCGAGCACCACGAGGCCCGGCTTCAGATCCGCCGCGTCGACGAGGGCCGCCGTGGCTTCATTCGACGACTCGGAGAGCAGGTCGTGCTGCGCGGCCCATGTGCGCGCGGCGCTCGACCACTGCTCGTGCATCATGCCCTTCTGCTGTTGTTGCTGTTCTGTTGCCATGCCCGGAATCCCTTCAACTCGCTCGGGTCAGTGCATCTCACTTCCGCCGCTGACATTGATGGACTCGCCGGTGATGTTGTCGGCTTTGCAGAGGAAGACCACGGCCTGTCCCATATCTTCGACCGTCTGCGGACGTCGCAGGGGGACGTTCTTCACGGCGGCCTGCTCCCAGGCTTCTTCTTTCGTGGTGCCGGTGGCGGCGGCCATCGCGGGCAGCAGCACCTCGCGCCACATGTACGTGTCGACCTCGCCAGGGCAGATCGCGTTGACCGTGACGTTGAACTGGCCCATCTCCTCGGCGAGCGCCTGGGTAAAGCCGATCACCGCCCATTTCGAGGTGCAGTAGGCCGCCGCGCCGCCCTTCCCGCTCTTCCCCGCCTGCGACGAGAGGTTGATGACTCGCCCGACACGGCGCTGCATCATGTGCGGCATGACCGCCTTCGAGCAGAGGAACGTGCCTTTGACGTTCACGTCCTGGATGAGATCCCAGTCCTCCTCGGAGAACATGAAGACGGGGCCAACTTTGATGACGCCGGCGTTGTTCACGAGGATGTCCACCTGTCCCCAGGCGTCGATGGTCTTCTGCACCATCGCCTGGGCCTGGGCGAAGTCGCGCACGTCGACATCGATGCCGATGGCGTCGCTGCCGAGCCGCTTGATCTCGGCGATGGTCTCGTCGCGGTCGGCGCTGGTCGAGGGAAGGTCAGCGAGGACGACGCGCACACCTTCCTTCGCGAGCTCGTAGGCGATGCCGCGCCCGATGCCGCGCGCGCCTCCGGTGACAATGGCAACGGTATTTCGAAGCTCCATGCTGGTTCCGATCTCCTAAGCTATCCCCGCCTAGACAAGCAGACTGACCACTGAACACTGACAACTAAGTGGCGGAGAGAGTGGGATTCGAACCCACGGTACGCTTGCGCGCACACACGATTTCCAGTCGTGCCCGATCGGCCACTCCGGCACCTCTCCGTGGCCGCGACGCTAGGAACTGGGTTCCAGCGCCGCAGAATGAGCGGACAGGTCTAAAGACCTGTCCCTACAGGTATCTGTGTGGCGGAGAGGGTGGGATTCGAACCCACGAGGCTTGCGCCTACCGCTTTTCGAGAGCGGCACCTTCAACCACTCGGACACCTCTCCGTGCCTCCGAGTATAACAACGGCTTCCGCGAGACACGATCAGGGAGACAGAGCGGTCGAGAACGCCGAGGATGGCGTTGATCTACCGGTTGGTCGTCTCTTCGAAGCGGTGCTGCTGCTCGGCCTGGGCTTCACGCGAAGCTTTCTTGCCGGCGCGAATAGCCTGCTTCAAGCGGCCCGCGATGCCCTGCGGCGGCGGAGCGGCGGCGGGCGCGCCATCCGCACGGAACTCCTCCGGCACAACATCGGTATCATCGTCGCCGGGCCGGGCGAACAGCCACACGGCCACGATCACGGCGGCGGCGACGAGTGCGAATACAAGCAGCACTGGCAGCCAGTTGCTGCGCCGGACGATAACGATCTGGCCTGCGGCGGCGGCCGCCACGTCGACATCTCGCAGGCCCATCTTGATCGCCTGCCTCTCCGATTTCTTGGCGGCCCTGGCGGCTTTCTTCGCTTCCTCGCGCTCGGCCTTTTCGCGGCGCAGGCGTTCCTTCTCTTCGTGACGCGCCTTTGGGTCGAGCTCGAACTCGAGCTTGCCGAAGGGCGTCTCGAACTCCCATTCGTACTCGAGCTCTTCGTCGTCTTTCTTTTTCTTCTTGTCGGACGTCGCGGCTTGCGGAGCCACCCCCTCGATCACCGCGGGAGCATGAGCGCGCTCGACCGTCGCAACGCCACCGTCGTCGTCGCTGGATTTCTTGTTGCGAAACAGCATGGCGGACCTCCGAAAGGCGGGATAAGGGCGGTCTGGGCTACTTGTCGGGCGTTTCGGCGTTGTCGGCGTTGGCGCTCGTCAGCCCGGAGATGACGCCCGCCGCCCTGCGGACGCCCGCCGCGACCCCGTAGGCCTTTACGATCGGCGTCACCGCCGCCTGCGACACGTAGGACGTCGTGCCCTTGACGTTGTCGGCGCTGGCCTTCACCGATGTTAGCGTGGGCTTCACATTCTCGTCGATGAGGCTGAGCGACTTCTTCAGCAGCATGCGCGAGAGCAGACCAAGCACAATCGTGAAAACCAGGCCGACGCTGAAGAACACCGCCACCGCAATGCCCATGAAGATGATGACCCAGTCCCGCGTGAGCGAAACGGCACCCAGAAGCTCGGGAGAAAACATAGGCTAGAAACCCCACCTTGCAGATGTCTGTGCGGGCCGATCATACCATGCCGGGCTTCCACAGCCCTGCCCGCGCCCTTGACTACGCCGCATGACGAAATCGCCACAACCGCCAGGCCACGGTGGCGTAGCTAAGCCCGGCCACGATGGCCAGCGCCCACCAACACTGCCCCGCGGCGGCGCCGATGGCGAGCAGGAACAGGCGGACGTCGCGCGAGGCAAGCCCCAGCAGTTCCGAGGCCGCCTCCATGCCGCCGACAGTCTCGAGCCGGGCGCGCGAGTACGAGACAAGGAGGAAACCGACAGTCGCCGCGAACCCGACGACAAGGGCGCCCGGCCAGGCTTCATGCGAGAGCGCCCACCAGGCCATCCCACCGGCGATCGCCGCGTCGGCAAAGCGGTCGAGGACGGCGTCGAACAGGCCCCCGAACTTGCTCGCCATGTTCTTGGCCCGAGCGAGGTCGCCGTCCACGCCGTCGACGATCGACGAGGCCTGGATTGCCACGCCAGCCTCGATGTTCCGGCCCATGGCCAACAGCGCCAGGGCGCCACAAGCCATAGCGAAGGCGATCACCGAGACTTGATTCGGCGTCAGCGGGGTCGGCACGAGCAGGCGCGCCAGCGGAACCGAGACGCGGCGGTTCAGGTATCGGGATACAGGACCTTCGAGGGTTGTCGAGGCCAAGGTCAGCGCACGCCGGGAGCTGCGGCCAGCCAGTCGTCGGCCGCCCGCAGGTCGTCCGCAGTGTCGACGTCGAGCCAGCGGTGTCCGGTCACGTCCACCGCATCGAGCTTACCGGCTCGCGCGAGCCAGGCGAACACCGCCCCCGCTTCGCCATCCCGTAGTTCCGGCGTGATAGCGTCGAAGACGCCGGGCGTACACCAGAACACGCCGGTGTCCAGCGCGTTCCAGTCCGCGATACCCTTGCCCAAGTCAACGATACGGCCGTCCTGCACCCGAGCGAGGGTCGCTTCGTCGCGGCGCGCGTCGTCCGAAGGCGCGTACTCAACGGCGAGGAGGCAGCGGCCGTTGGCCTGGGTGGTCACCTTCGCCACCAGCGACGGCTCGACAAGGTGATCGGCCATCGCCAGCAAGAAGGGGCCATCGACGGCGTCTCGAGCGGCCCAGAGCGAGCGCGCGTTGCCCTCATCGAAGGCGGGATTCTCGACGAACCGGATGGACATCCCACAGGGGTGCAGGTTGTCCACAGCGGTTCTGATCTGCTGGCCCAGATAGCCCAGCACGAACGTGGTCTCACGCACCCCAGCGGCGAACAGCGCGTCCAGGACGTGGTTCACGATCGGACGACCGCCGAGTCTAAGCAGAGGCTTTGGCGTTGTGTCGGTCAGGGGTTGAAGCCGCCCGCCGTCGCCGGCGGCAAGAATAACTGCGTGCATCGGTGCACCTCAAGAGTTTGTGCGCGGGTGAAGAACCCGCGTTTGGATTAAGTACGCGTGGCGTACTCAGAGCGGATCAGGTGGTCTGCCCGATCCGACAGTACGCGCTCAGGATACGATCTGTCAATGAGACCCAATACTGCGGCCAGCGGCCTGAGGCGCACCCACCCCTTGCCGGCGGCAAAGCGCACCAGCCGAGGCTAAAGGCCGGCGTCAGAGGTCTCGGCTAGAACGGCAGGCCTTTCAGCCCCTGGATGCCCTTGATCGCGGCAACGTCGCCGCCGTGACCCACCGCATGCATCGCCGCGAGCTGCAGCAGGAACGCGACGTCCTTCTTCCCGAAGAACTGCGTCTCTACCACGCGGTCGAGATCCGCATCGGTCAGGGTGCCGACGTAATCGACGACATCCTTCTGCACCATCTTCGCGTATTCGGCGAGCGGGCCAACGGGAATAATCCCTTCGTACTTCCAAACTTCTTGCGCGTTGGCCGGCAATCCATTCTGCGCGGCGAAGCCGATCCAGAGCAGCTCCTTGCCGCGAACCGCTCCGTTGATGAAGAAGTCCATCGCGGTAAGCGCGTGAACGTGCGACTTCGCGGCGGAGTTCGCCGTGCCGCCCGGCTGCCAGTTGTACTGCGCGTCGTCCATGCCGCCCGCGCAGGCGCTGAGCAGGCCCAGGCCGGATTCGAGTTGGTTCTTTGCGTACGTGACCCCGTTCATGTCGTCCTCCGTGATGCGGCCCGCCTGCGCGGGCACCGTAACCGTCGTGGGACACTAGCTTTGCATTGTGAAGCCACACGGTCAAGCGCAGGAACGATCCTTGTGAACGGGCAGTGATTCTGACACAGCGTAACTGGGCAGTGATTCTGTCACACCATGAAGGACCGGCGCACCTTGAACAGCAAAGAACAGCGACTTGGACGTTGGGGTGACTCGTTATCGCGCTCTCAAAGCCACCGAGTTCGGTAAAACGCCAGGCGTCCGTTGGCAGGGTGCTGAAAAAGTCCTCCCAACTCGTAGCGCGGGCCTTCAGCCCGCGCGGTGCAGCTTCAAAGTGATCGCCCCCAGCGTGGAGAATTGGGCGCCTACGAGTTTTTCAGCACCCTGTTAGAACTCCAGAAGTTCGTCGTGTCTGCGGGACATTCGTCCGTCGCCGCCAGGCGGTCGCCGGGCCCCGGGGCGCGCTAGCCCTGTGTAACTTCCTGCACGAAGAGGATCTTGTTGCCTTCCGGATCGGCCGCTTCCGCGGTCTTGACGAACCCGAAGTCGCTCACGTCGCCCACGGCGACCCCGGCCGCGGCGCACGCAGAGCGCTGCTCGTCGATGTCCTTGACGCCCACGACGACCGTGGTACGGCCGGCGGACTCCGGATCAGCGGACACTTGAATCCAGGCGTTCGGGGCCAGCTGCCACTCGGCGACACCTTCCGTAGGCTCGACATCGGGGGCACGCCCGATCCATTTCTGATACCACTTCACGGCCTCTGCGTGGTCAATGACAGGCAGCACGCCCACCACAGATGCAAGGTTCGATCGAGACATTGAACGGTGCTCCTTTCGACTCGGTTTTGGTTGGTACCTTCACTTCGGCAGTCGCAGAACGGGATCGATGGCTCCAAGGGTCGCGCCCACTTGGCGCCACTCGACGATTTCCGGCAGGTGGTACCGGTGGAGAACCCGCGGGTCCGGAGTGTCCGTATGGCACACTTCGGGAACACCATTCCTGGGCATCAACGCCTCCCCGTTGAGCAACCCCAAGGTAAAGGCAACCAAGGTTCGAGTCTTGGAAAAAATCGCCACCGATCAGTCGGCCAGGCTCGGTGATTCCGGATACGGTGTGGCGGCCAGGAACTGGCCAGGGGACATGCCCGCGAACTCCCTGAACTCTGCGTTCATGTGCGACTGGTCGTAGTAGCCGTGCGCGTGCGCCGTCTGGCTGAATGAATCACCCCCAGCACGAAGCGCCGCCGCCAGCCCGCGGAACCGAACGACGCGGGCGAAGAGCTTGGGCTTCACGCCGACCTGCTCCTTGAACAAGCTGGTGAAGCGTTTCGGGGAGGCGCCGATCCGCCCGAGCATGCGCGCGATGGGCACCTTCCCCCCGGAGCGCTCGATCTCGGAGACGGCGTAGGCGACGCACGGATCGGTACTAGGGTGTCCAGCAAACCGATCCGCGATCCATCGGCCGGCGAGCTGTAAGCGCGCTTCGTCAGAGCCCGCCTCATCGAGGCGCTCGGCGAGACGATGCGCCTCGTTGCCGATGACGTCGTGCAGATCCAACATGATCCCGGTCAGCTCGTGCAGCGGAACGCCAAAAAGGGAGAAAGCGCCTGCGGGTCGGAGGCGCACACCGAGCACGCGAGACGTCACGGCGGGAGCCTCGACCACGAGCGGAGCGACGATGAGCCCTGCGAGGCTCGATCGCGGAAACGCGGCCCGCGGCTGACCCTCGACGATGCGGAACGGCTCGGACGGCGCGTCCAGCTGCACGATTAGGTCGAGCTCGCCCGCCGGGTAGTGACGCTCCCGCCGCCGCGTGAGCTTCCCGTCGAACAGCGAGATGGCCTCAACCAGCCCGGCGAGCGCATTCGGCCGCCAGACGAGCTGCGTCCACGCGCCCAACTCGGACTCCTCACGCCAACAGACGCGGCTCATACGGCAGTCTACCCCTTCGCATAGGGCTGGGCAACAGGGGCCGGATAGTGTAGAAACGATTCGCCGAGGACACGGAGAGCATCAAGTCGGTGAGGGCGGTCAGTCCAGCGCGCGGAGAATGGCGCCGCCGCCGAGGACAGCGTCGCCGTCGTAGAAGACAGCCGCCTGGCCGGGGGTGATCGCCCGCTGCGGCACGTCGAACTCGACCCGCACAGCGCGGTCCGCGAGCGGCGTCACGAGCGCAGGGGCGGCCGGCGTGCGGTACCGGATTTTCACATCGGCGCGCACGGGGCCGGACGGGGCGCTCCCCACCCAGTTCACCTGCTCGGCGATCAGCCCGCCGGATAGCAGCTTTTCTTCGGGGCCGATCGTGATCACGTTGAGCTCGGGATCGATGCCGGTGACGAACCGCTTTTCACCAACCGCCACACCGAGGCCCTTCCGCTGGCCGATGGTGTAGCCGGCGATACCGTCGTGTTCGCCAATGGTCGCGCCCCCATCGTCGCGGATGACACCGGGGGTGCCCTCCAGACGCTTCCGCACGAACGACTTGTAGTCGCCGTTAGGCACAAAGCAGATGTCCGCGCTGTCGGGCTTTTCGGCCAGCGGCAGGCGCATCTCGCGGGCGAGATCGCGGATCGCGGTCTTGGCGTAGCCGCCGACCGGGAACATCGTCTTCGCCAGCTCCGCCTGCCCCATCGTGTAGAGCACGTACGACTGGTCTTTCGACGGGTCGACGGCGCGCAGCAAGCGGTGCTCGCCGCCTTCGGCACGAATCTGAGCATAGTGTCCGGTCGCCAGGTAATCGGCCTCCAGGGCAACCGCGCGGTCGAGCAGGGCACGGAACTTGACGTGCTCGTTGCAGGCCAGGCAGGGATTCGGGGTGCGTCCGCGGCCGTACTCGGCGACAAAGTAGTCGATGACGCGGTCGTGGAACTCGCGCTCCATATTCAGGACGTAGTGCGGGATGCCCAGCACGTCAGCGGCGGCTTGAGCGTCGTCAGTGTCCTCGACCGAGCAACAGCGCTTCTTGCCGACGGGAGCCTCGGGGTCCTCGACCGTCCAGAGCCGCATGGTGATGCCGACAACGTCGTACCCCTGGCGGGCAAGCAGGCCCGCCGCCACGGCCGAATCGACCCCGCCGCTCATCGCCACGACTACCCGCTGCTGCTTTGCCATCCCAAACACTGTAGCAATCCGCCAACGCCCGGGTAGCGGCCCCGCTATACTCGATGAATCGTCAGGTCGACGGTGGCATCAGATCGATGGAAGCTGACACCGGCAGCCGCGGGCGAGGGCGCCCGCGCTCCTGCAAGCCCCGCCGCTGGAATGGAGCCGCTTACGGAATCCCTGGAACTCGCCGACAAAATCACCGACCTACTGTCCGACCGCCAGGCGCAGGAGATCGTCCTGATGGACATCGGGAAGGTCTCGACCTTCACCGACTACTTCATCATCGCCACCGTCAACAACACCCGGCAGATGGCCGCCCTCATCGACTCGCTCGAGAACGACATGCGAGAGGTCGGCGTGAAGCCCCGCCGCATCGAAGGCGCGGCCGACTCCGGCTGGGTCCTGATCGACTTCAACGACGCGATCGTCCACCTGTTTTCGCCGGAGCAGCGAGACTACTACAACCTCGAAGAGCTGTGGGCGAAGGGTGTGTCCGTCGTGCACATTCAGTAGCTATTGGCTGCTTTTAGCTTTTGGCTGTTGATCTCGGCGCGAGGCGCTGAGCGATGGCCGCGTATCGCTCCCCGCTGCCGCTGATCTCCACCACCCGACCCTTCGCGCCGTCGTGCGACAGACGGGCGAGCAGATGCTCCGGCGGCAGCTCGCCTCCGGCTTGTTCCGGCCACTCCACCACCAGCACGCCGCGCGAGGCCAGTTCGTCGAGCGCCAGTTCCGCCACCTGCTCCGGATCTTCGAGACGATAGAGGTCGGCGTGGAAGAGACGGAGGGCGGCGCCGTCGTATTCGTTCATGATCACGAACGACGACGATTTCACCGGGTCGCTCACGCCGAGTCCCTTGGCGATGCCCTGCGCCAGCACCGTCTTCCCCGCCCCCAGCTCGCCCGACAACAGCACCACATCCCCGGCTCGCAGCAGCTTGCCGATGCGCTCGCCGAGGCGCCGTGTCTGTGAGGGGGTGTTCGTCCGCAGGACCACCGCCGTCATCGGCGAGCCTCGCGCTGAAGGTGATCCCAGCCGCGATTCGAGACATCGATTTCGCGACCCTCTTCGTCGAGCACGCGGACGTCTTTCCCCGTCGTGATGCGCCCGACAACGTGAAGCTGCGGCCCGTCCATGGACAGGTGCTCGCACAGGGCCTCGTCCGCCCACGCGATCGCGGCCTCGGGGCCGACCAGAATCAGCTCGTAGTCTTCTCCGCCCGTCGCCGCCATCATCACGGCGTCATCGCGATAGGCCTGCAGGAGGTTGTCGTCGAGCGGGATCTTGTGCAGGTACAGCGCCGCCCCCACGCCGCTGGCGGTGCAGATGTGGCCGAGATCCTGCACCAGTCCATCGCTGATGTCGATGGCACAGCGGATGCCGGCGGCGATGGCAGCCTCGCCCGCGTCGACGCGGGGCCAGAAGCGCATGTGGGCTTCCACCAGTGAAGGATGCTCACGCTCCGACCCCTCAAGCAGCGCCCGGAGCCCGCCCGCCGAGCCGCCCAGCGGGGCCGTCACCGCGATCAGGTCGTCCACACGGGCCGCGGTCCGCCGCAGCAGTTGCGGCTCTCCGGCCGAGGACAGGGAGGGTTCACCAAGCAGGGCGATCGTGATCGTGAGGACAGGCGAGGAGACGATGTCGCCGCCCGCGACCGTCACGCCGTACGCCTCGGCGCATTCCCGCAGGCCTGCATACAGCGCATCGATGTGCTCCACCGGCGTCCCCGGCGGCAGACATAGCGTCACCAGCGCGAATGTGGGGCGGCCACCCATCGCCGCGATGTCGCTGACATTCGCCGCCAGCGCCTTCCATCCCACGTCGTTCCAGGCGACCCGGCCAGGCAGAAAGTGCACACCCTCTACCATCGTGTCGGTCGTTGCGATGGTGTAGCCGCCGGGGGCGGTGCGCCACACGGCGGCATCGTCGCCGATGCCGACGATGAGCTGGTCGTCGGAGGGCACGCCGACCGCCTTCCGCAGCCGGTCGATCAGCCTAAACTCGCCAAGTTCTCCAACATCCACGGCAATAGCGTACCGAGTAAGGGCTATCCGCAGATGACACAGATGGAACAGATGGGTTTGGTCCGACTATGCCTGACTCTCCGAAGAACCTAGCGGGCGCGTCCGGCTAGCCTGAGAAGGGATGCGAGTTCAAGCTGATGTGGACTACAATCCCCGCATGCAGCCGATCGGCCGAATCGATGTCATGGAGCTGTTTCCGGATGAGCGCGGGCAACTCCTCGCGCTGCTGGAATCGCTGCCCCCGGACGCCTGGGGCCTGCCAACCATCTGCGACGGCTGGTCCGTGAAAGACATCGCCGCGCACCTCCTCGCCGACGACCTCGGCCGCCTGTCCCGGGGACGCGACGCTCACTCGCTGTCCTGGATAGAGCCAGAGTCGTGGGAGACACTGGTCAAGGCGATCAACGCCCAGAACGAACTGTGGGTGAGCGCCATGCGACGCCTGAGCCCGCGGATCATCACCGAGATGCTGCGGTCCAGCGGTGAGCAGAGCCTCGCGTATTTCGAGACGCTGGATCCCGACGAGATGGGCGCCCCGGTGGACTGGGCCGGCCCTGAGCCCGCCCCACTCTGGCTCGACCTCGCCCGCGAGTACACCGAACGGTGGGCGCATCAGCAGCAGATCCGCGACGCCATCGGCAGGCCCGGCCTCAAGGACAAGCGAATGTTCGCGCCCGTGCTCGACACCTACGCCCGCGCTCTGCCGCACGCGTATCGCGATGTCCTGGCGCCGGAAGGCACGCACGTCCGCCTGCGCATCAGCGGCGAGGCGGGCGGCTCGTGGTCGTTGATGCGCCACCACGATCGTTGGGGCCTCTACGCCGGCGTTGGCAGCGAACCCCACGCCTCCGCCACCCTCGACCAGGAGGAGGCGTGGCGGCTGTTCACGAAGGGCATCACGGCGGAGGCGGCGCGCGCGTGGTGCGTGTTCGAGGGCGACGCGGCGCTCGCGGCGAGGGCGCTGGATGCGGTGGCGGTGATTGCCTGAGATCGTGATACGCTGAACGCATGCGCTGGATCCTTCCGCTTCTGTTCGTCGCTACAGTCGCGATCAGCGTTGGCTGCGAAAACGAATCGTCATCGCCATCGGCCGCAACACCTACTGTAGATCTCGGGCCGGCCTGCACTAATGATGCGACTGTCGAGGCAATCTACGCTCGGAACAGGGCGTCGGACGGCAGGTCGATCATCCCGGCCTACGACGAAGTGGAGTGCAGACTGACCAGGGGACTTATTCGTCCAAGTGATCTTGGCGCCGATTGGCAGGTGAGCCGCAGCGAGGCATGGCTCACAGTGAACGGTGGCTTTCGTAACTGCTATGTCCCCTTACCCGGGATTGTGGCGGTTGTGNNGCGTGACGAAATGTCGCCGACGGGCGAGGGGCTCGCCGTCGTCGACTCGACGGTCGCGCTGCTTCGTCCTGGCGCCGCAGAAAATCTGTTTCAAGCATTCGAGAAAAACTGTGACCTCTTCAAGCAAGAGGAACAATGGACTTGGACGCGCCTACCAGGACTGGGGGACGACGCAATCAAGGTTAGTATTTGGGTCGAAGAATCAGTTGACCGTCCTGCTCTCGAGACAATTCACGTCCGCAAGGGCAGTGTCATTTCAAGCACGACGATCATCGATGCGAAGCAATCGGGCCTGGATATGGGAGCGATCCAATCATCCATAGCCCAACGCCTTGACGACCTTCCACCACTGCCCGAGCCAACTCCATCCGCAGGGACCGGATGCACCTCGGATCCGGCGGAAGATGCGCCAAATGACGAAAAGTTAGAACGCGGCCTGCTGGGGCTAGACGACCTTCCACGGGGATGGGTTGAGGATGTGCCAGGGGAGTGTGGTTTCGTCACCACCGGGTTCTTCTGCGAGAACGAGCGCACGTATCCCGAAGCGAGCGGTGCGGCAATGAGATCATTCGTGACAGCCAAATTCGCCGGCGCGTCTGGGTTCGCGCAGTATGTCATGAGGTTCAAAAACAAAGATGCGGATGAGTACATGCTCGTGATCGCCGCGGCGAACGCCGAGGAGCGAGAATGCACCGCCCTATATGAAGGCGAGCAGTTTCGCTGGCACTACGAACCGGTCACCGTCTCCAGCATCGACGGTGACGTCGAAGCTTTTGGCGTGTACAGCATCGGTGCTGATGTGAACACGGCTTACTGCGTCGCACACGCCGCGCGTGGGAGGCTTGTGACCGCGATCGTCCATGTGCCGAGTGCGCGCGATCGGCGAGAACCTCCAGGAGTGGACTGCGGCGACGACTTCGAGGAGATTGTGAAGGCGGCCATCGAAAAGTTAGCCCTCGCGGACGACTGATCGCCCGACGCCAACCGCCCCGCCACTACGGAAGATACGCCCCCACCTTCCGCAACTCCTTCTGCAACGCCCCAACATCCACATCCTGCACAGCCGCCGTCGCGCGCAGCGCTTGGACCGCAGCCACCCCTGCGGCCTCGCCCGTCGCAAACGCTGGCGGGATCTCCTTCGTCGCGTGGTGGACGCGGTGGTCGACGCTGATGCACCGGCCGGCGACGAGGAGATTAGTCGTGTGTTGCGGCAGCAGGCTGCGATACGGGATGTGGTAGACGGCCCCGTACTTCGTCCAGTGGCCGGTGGTCGCGATGGTGTCGTCGAAGACCGTGCCCACGTCGTCGCGGGCGAGGGTGTAGGCGCCGGTGAGGCGGCGCGACTCCGTGATGCCCAGCGTCAGGGCGACATCGGTGAGGTACGACTCCTCGAAGCCCGGTACCTGCGCGCGCAGGCGGTCGACCTCATCCATCACCATGCGGCGGCACTCCACCTCGGCGAAGGTGAGGTCGTCGGGGTCGGTGGCGTCGATGCGGCGGCCGATGCGCTCGGCGGCGCCCCAGGGCATCAGCACCTGCCCGGACTGGACGGTCTTGAAGAAGAAGCCGCCGCGCCCGGCCTGCGCCGCGTCCACATCCCGCACGCCCGCCATCCGGAACCAGAGCCAGGGATGCACCTGCTCCTTCTCCGAGGCCTCGCCGGCCATCGTGAACACGTCGCCGTCGCCGGTCGCGTCGATGACGTACGAAGCGCGCACCGCCTGTCGCCCCGCCTTCGACGTGAAGACAACGTGCGAGATGGAACGGTGCTCCCCCTCCCCGCCAGCGGGGAGGGGGCTGGGGAGTGGGGTGATCACTACATCGGTGGCCCAGCGGTGGAACATCAGGCGGACACCCGTCTCCGCGATCCAGGTGTTAGCGACGAACTTGAACTCTTCGGGGTCGTAGGCGACGGAGTAGCGGACACGGTGCGGACCGCTGCCCCAGACGAGGCCCCAGCGCCGGTACTTCTCGACGAGCGCCTCGTCGTAGTTGCCCCAGTCCTCCTTCGATGGATAGAAGCACGCGTTGCGGGCCTGCAGCCGCTCGACCAGCTCCTGGCATTGTCCGGCGATCACCTGGTGGCCGTCGCCGTCGTCGAGCGTCAGCAGCAGGACGATCAGCCCGCCCGAAGCCAGCCCGCCAAGATAACCGTACCGCTCGACGAGGATGACGTCGGCCCCCTGCCGCCGGGCGGCAATGGCCGCCGACATCCCCGCCGCTCCGCCGCCCACGACCAGCACGTCGCATTCGGCGATGATGGGCACGCGCTGTTCCGGAAGGGTGATGTAGTCGGGCATGGTTGGAGGTTAGGGGATCGAGGTGGGAAGTGGGAGGCGGGAAGCGGTTGACTCCGGTGATATCATCGAGGGGAGATGATCAACGCACGCACCGGCCAGCCCGAGCCATGCCCGATCTGCGCGAGCACGAACGTGCGCTGGAGGAAGAGGCGTTGGTCCGACTATCCGATCAACTGGATTCGGTACGTCCTCGATTCCACATTCGATGTCCTAAGGAGCGAAAATCGAAATTCGAACACCGGCACTCCACCACAGGCCTACCAAACCTACCACTGGTCCGCCCAAGACGAACATGCCGCGTCTTTGATCCCTCGGTGCTATTGGAAGTGCCGCGATTGCGGACAAAAGGGCGAAGTCTTTGGATCCCGAGACGAGCCCAGCTCAAAGGAACGTTGAGATGGAAGCCAGCCTCGGCGCACAGGTCTGGTGGGTACTAGGAAGAAGGCGAGTAGCGGCGACCACCCGCATAGGCGTTTCCGCTCACCGCTTTAGGTATAACGCCGCTGCAATGCGCGCCGGCCGCGCTATACGCTAGAGTTGGATCAACAGACAGACCACCATTCCGCAGGAGGTACCGATGAAGAAGATCGTACTGCTCGCCGGCCTTATCGCCGCCGTCTTCGGGGCGAAGAAGCTCTTCGGCAAGAAAGAAGACGCCGCCGACGAGACCTATGCCTCGAACGGGTACGTACCGCAGGCGCAGTAACACCACACGACGCCTTGCGTATCGAAGCCCCGGGTACCGCCGGGGCTTTCTGCATTCTGCGAAAGCCGGGTCGTACCACAGCCTTGTCGTTCTGGGAAGCTGTGAAGAATTGCAGACAAAGCCTGATGCGACAGCGACGCCGCCTCTCGGTCCAGAGCGCTTCGACCATTCTCAGCCCGAGCGGCAAATTTCTTCACACCTCTGAGCCTCGGCGAAGCTGGTTACCGTTCAGGCTACTCGAACGGAACTACTCCTCGGCCGGCGCCAGGTACGTCTTCAACCCCTCGCGCAAGGGCGTGAGCTGTGGGTGCAGCAACTCCATGAGCTTGCTGTTGTCAGCGACGGCAGGGTTGGTGATGAAGTCGATGGCATCGGCAGTGAGGGGCGGCAGCGGTGGAATGCTCGGCAGGCTGCCGAGGAGCTTGCCGACGAAGACCGGCTGATGAAGAAGGCGCTTCTTCTTGCCCTGGACTTCGAGCGCGGCCTGCACCACGTCGTTCATCGACATCACCTCAGGGCCGCCGAGTTCGATGATCTGGTTAGCGGCTTCGGGTTTGAGGGCCGCATCGACGGCGACACGGCCGACGTCGTCGATGAAGACCGGCTGCATGTCCTGCTTGCCGTCGCCAAACATTGGGATGAACGGCAGCATCTTGCCCAGGCCGAGGAAGCGGTTCAGGGAGACGTCCTCTGGACCGAAGATCCAGGTCGGCCGCACGACGACCCACTCCAAGCCGGACTTCTGCAGGTAGTTCTCGGCCTCCCACTTGAAGCGGAACCAGTGCTTGTCGGCGTCCTTGGCGGCGCCGACACCGCTGATGTAGACGAACCGCCGGACCCCCGCCTTCTTCGCCGCATCGACCTGGTGCCGCGTGCCCTTCAGGTCGACCTCTTCGAAGGTAAGACCCTTGCCGCGGCTCTCGACCGGAGAGCCTGGGAACTGCACCGCATTGATGACGGTGTCGATGCCCTGCATGGCGGCGGCGAGGGTTTCGGGCTCCCGGACATCACCGGCGCGAGCCTCGACCTCGGTACCGAGGCGCTTGCGGATCTTGTCAAGATCACGCCCGAGAACGGCGACCTTCTCGCCGCGCCGCAGCAGTTCCTTGACGATCGCCGAGCCGACCATGCCGGTTCCACCTGATACGAGAATCATCGCTGTCCTCCGATCTCTTCGCGCGCGTGGTGCGTCCATCTGATCCTATGTGCATCCGAGACCGAATGGGGCCACCAATTGTGATTTTCATCACGATGGTGCATAGGATTTTGGGGCATGGCCGTGACGGTCGTCAGGTCTTCGACGCAGAGGATGCATAGGTCCGGGGAGTGCTTCAGTTCGTGCAATTTGTGCGGTTGGGCGTCTGCTGGGTGAGGCAGTGCCTCACCGCTACGACCGCCCGTCATCTCGGTACCGCGCCGTCGTGAGTGTGCCGTTGCGGCAGGCCGGCGGCGATGGGTGCGCCTTTAGCAAAGGCGGCGATGACATGCGTGAGGGCGTCCGGGTTCTCCTCCCAGTACGTAGCGGTCGGCGCGACCGCCAGCCTGGCGTGCGGGAGAAGGTCGTGCAGGATCTCGCCCGAGGCGATCGGGTGCAGCGGATCGTCGGGGTGGGTGAGGATCAGCGTCGAGTGCTCAATCTCGCGGAAGCGCTCGACCGGCAGTTGCGGCTTGTCCAGCAGCACGCCGCGGATCGCCGGGACAACGCTGGCGCGACGCTGCGAGCCGAGGAACCGCCGCAGGTCAGCAGCGGAGTCAGCGGACAGGTTCTGGCGACGAGCGGTGATGGCGGCGAGGCGAGCCGTTAGGGCAACGCCGAGGAACTGGAACGAAGTGGCAAGGGCGCCGAATGTCTTCGCGATCGGGATGAGGTCGTCGCCGAAGGGAGGCGGTGACTGGAGGATGAGTTTGCCCACAGACTCGGGGTGGTTAAGGGCGAGCATCAGGGCAGTGCCGGCGCCCATCGAGCCGCCATAGACGGTGGGCCGGGTGAGCCCGAGGGCTTGGATGAGGGCGTGCATGTCCTCGGCGAGCGCAGCCCAGCAGTAGTCGGCGCGGTCTTTGGTGTAGGTGGACCGGCCGTGGCCGCGCGCGTCATAGGCAACGACCCGCAGGCCCTTCGCGGCGATATCCGCCGGGCGCTCGGCGAAGCGGGCCATGTGCGCGATGGAACCCATCAGGCCGTGCGCCAACAGGACGGCGTGCTCCGATGCAGGCTCGCCCCACTCTTCGTAGTAGAGGCTGAGGCCCCGGATAGAGATGTATGTCATGACAGGGTTCCGCATGGATCCGAAAAAGGATGGTCTGCCTACGCTCGTGGCACATCTTCCGGTGAGTTGAGATCGAGGAAAATGGCGCCGTCGTCGATCTCAATCTCGGCCGTGGCTTTGGCGTGGGCGGCGAGCACGGCGCGGATGCCTTGCGCTTCCTCGGTGATCTCGGTGAGTTCGGGCAGGAGGGTCCGGTCGAACAGGACCGGATGGCCGCGGCGGCCGTTGTGGATCGGCACCGTGATCCGTGACGCGCCCCCAACATGGCGCTCGATGAGCGTGCGAAGGATAGCCGCCGGGCGGGGCTGGTCGACCGCGAGGAGCATGATCGTGTCGGTGCTTCGATTGAGGGCGGCGAGGCCCGCCTTGATGGAACTGACCTTGCCACTCAGGTAGTCGGGGTTGTGCGCTGTGCGGACGCGCGCGCGGTGATGATACGTCGTGTGAGGGAGGTTCTCGCCTCGCCGCGTAATGATCTGGTTGATGACGGCCGGATCATGGCCGGTGACGACGATGATCTCGGTCACGCCCTTGAGGGGCTGGGCCTGGTCGAGGTGGTACTCAAGAAGCGTGGGGCTGCCCGCCCACGGGAGGAGCGCCTTCTGGGTACCCATGCGTGTCGACTCGCCGGCGGCCAGGAGGATGATCGAGACGGTCACTAAGCACGAACCTCGCTGTCCTGCTTCGCAGGATCTCCGCCTTCGGCTCCGACCTTTTGGATAGCCATGCGGGTCGACTCGCCGGCGGCCAGGAGAATGATGGATACGGTCACTCAGGCGACCGTCCGGGGGCGGGAGCGCTGGATGAGCTTGTCGTCGGCGCGCATCGGGAGGCCGGTACCGCCCAGGCGATCCATCGTGATCTCAGCCACGATGCTCAGAGCGATCTCTTCCGGCGAGACGGCCCCGATGTCGAGGCCGATGGGGGCATGGATATCGCGGAGGCGGTCTTCCGGGACGCCGTCGGCGAGAAGTTGGCGGTAGATGAGGGAGACTTTGCGGCGGCTGCCCATCAACCCGATGTAGCCGGCCTCCGTGCGGGCAGCGGCGGAAAGCGCCTGGTAGTCGTACTTGTGGCCGCGGGTAACGATGACGACAGCGCTGTTGCGGGTGGCCGGATACTCCGTGATCGACTGCTCGATATCGCCGGCGATCACGGCCTCGGCCTCGGGGAACCGCTCGCCGTTGGCGAAGTCGGGGCGGTCGTCGATCACGGCCAGCCGATAGCCAAGGAGCTTGGCCACATTGGCGACAGCGCGGCCGACGTGACCGCCACCGACGATGATGATCTCGGGGGCCTCGGCGTACACGTCGGCGAAGACTTCGGCGCCGTTGGAGAGGGTGACGAGAGCATGCTTCGGGCGGGGCGCTTCGACGAGACGGCGAGCAAGCGTGGCCGCTTCCTCATGCACATCACCGAGATCGCCGTCAAGCGCGCCCCCCTCCCATACCGCGATGCTTGCGCCGGCGGCCTGGTCAGTCTGGTCAGCCTGTGGAGACGGCGTCACGATGGTGGCGACGACGCCGCGCCGCTCGCCCCGGGCGGCCTGCAGCATCTTGCGGGCGAGGCCGATGTCGCGACGGCAGGCGATCGTTGGGTCGATGAAGATGCGTTCGGTGCCGCCGCAGGCGAGGCCGTAGTCGACGGCGATGTCCTCGTTGAGGGTGAAATCTAGCACCTGCGGCTGCCCCGTCTTGAGAGCCTGCTGGGCGATCTCCCAAACCTCGGCCTCGATGCAGCCACCGCCGAGGGTCCCGACCGTTGTGCCGTCTTTCCGCACCAGGAGGCGGGCCCCGACCTTCTGGGGCGTGCTGCCGTGGGCGTCGATCAGAGTGGCAAGCACGAACGGTTCGTCCCGTTCGAGCAGATGGAGGAGTTCGGTGGTGACTTCAAGCTGCATCGGGTTCCTTCTTGCCTACGCTATGAGTATGGCGTGTCCGGGCGGGGTGCGGCTAGTGGGAGGTGGGAAGCGGGACGTGAGAAGTGGGAGGCGCAGGGTGAAGACCGCCGCGCCGAGGGAGGCCTTAGGGCCGGATACTGGCTATGTCGACCGGGCTTTCCTCTTTGACCTTTGCTCTCCCTTCCGCTTGAAGCTAAGGCGTAGGTTGGATATGCCGTACCTTGCAATGGGCCCACAGGGGCTATGGCGCATCATTCAGAACCGGAGGATCGCTTGCAGGCAATCGAATACGTGGCACCGGCCTCGCTTGACGAGGCGGTCGGGGTGCTGGCGAAACACGGGGAACTAGCCCGTGTGCTCGCAGGCGGAACCGACGTGATTATCCAGGCGCGAGAGGGCCGGCGGAACGTCGGCGTGATGGTGGACGTGAAGGCGATTCCGGAGATGACAGTACTCACGCTGTCGGCGGACGGATCGCTTCGGATCGGGGCGGCAACAGCGTGCGCGCGCATCTACGGCGATGCGGCGATCGCCAAGAAGTTTCCGGCGCTCATCGACTCGGCGTCTCTGATTGGCGGCATCCAGATCCAATCACGGGCGAGCCTCGGCGGAAATCTCTGCAACAGCTCGCCAGCGGCGGACTCGATACCAACGCTGATCGTGCTGAGGGCGACTTGCCACATCCAGGGGCCGTCGGGAGCGCGGACGGTGGCAGTCGAGGATTTCTGCACCGCGCCGGGACGGAACGTCCTGGCGGCGGGCGAGATGCTGGTGGCGCTGAGCTTCCCGGCGCCGGCGAAGAACAGCGGGGCGGCATTCGAACGCTTCACACCGCGCAACGAGATGGATATCGCCGTCGTGAACGCCGCGGCGAGCGTCGTGCTGTCAGCCGACGGCTCGAAGTTTGAGTCGGCACGAATTGCCCTCGGCGCCGTCGCCCCGACGCCGCTGCTCGTGAAGGAGGCGGGCGAGGCACTCGCCGGCCAGCCGGTGAACGACGCGAGCATCGAGAAAGCGGCGGCGCTGGCGGCAGCAGCGGCGAATCCGATTACGGACATGCGCGGGTCGGCGGGACAGCGCAAGCACCTGGCCGGCGTCCTGACAAAGCGAGTCATCAACAGTGCAGTGGCGCGGGCGAAGGGAGCCTGATCGATGAGCAAACGAACGTACGTGAGCGCGCGGATTAACGGCGAGCAGGTGGACTTCCTCTGCGAGCCACGGCAGAGCTTGCTGGAAGTGCTGCGCGACGAGATGGGGATGACGGGCTCGAAGGAAGGCTGCAACAACGGCAACTGCGGCGCCTGCAACGTCATCATGAACGGATCGCTCGTGAACTCCTGCTGCGTACTCGGCGTCGAGTGCCAGGGCGCGGACGTGGTGACCATCGAGGGAGTGGCGAAGGACGACCACCTGCACCCGCTACAGCAGAGCTTCCTCGAGAACGCGGCACTGCAGTGCGGCATCTGTACGCCAGGGTTCATCGTGGCGGCGAAGGCCCTGCTCGACAAAGAACCGGACGCCGACGAAGCGCGCATCCGGCATTGGCTGGCGGGAAACCTCTGCCGATGCACCGGATACGACAAGATCGTGCGCGCCGTTCTCGATGCGGCGGACGAAATGCGGAAGACGCCCGCGTAGTTCTCAGAGCGACGTAGCCCGGGCCTTCTCGAAGAGTCGCCTGCGGTGACAGCCCGGGCGGTGCCTGATGACCACATTGTGTTAGAGATCGGAGCTAAGCGATGGTGACGACGAGCAAGCCTGTATACAAAGTGATCGGCACCCGGCCCATTCGCCCGGACGGCATCGACAAGGTGACCGGCCGCGCGCAGTACGGCGCGGACGTGATGCCACACGGCGCCCTCCACGGCCGCGTGAAACGCAGCCCGCACGCCCACGCCATCATCAAGCGCATCGACGCGTCGAAGGCGCTGGCGCTGGACGGCGTGAAGGGCGTGGTCACGGCCCAGGACCTGGTGGGGCCGGACGGCGACGTGAGCAAGTTGCCCGATCCCGCACAGAACATCCTGGCGGGGCGGAAGGTGCTGTACCGCGGCCATGCCGTAGCGGCGGTCGCGGCGATCAACGACCACATCGCCCAGGAAGCCGTAAACCTCATCGAGGTGGAGTACGAAGTGCTGCCGCCGGTGCTGGACGTGCGCGAAGCCATGCGCCCGGGCGCGCCGATCCTGCACGAGGCGCTGCGGACACGCTCGCCTGCCGGACCGAGCGAAGGGCCGTCGAACGTCGTCGCCCACACGGTCGCCGCCTTCGGGAATGTCGAAGAAGGCTTCGCCAAGTGCGATGTCATCGTCGAGCGCGAGTTCTCGACAAAGATGGTGCACCAGGGCTACATCGAGCCTCAGGCGGCCACGGCTACCTGGAACTCGGACGGCCAGATCACCATCTGGACCTGCACGCAGGGCTCGTTCCCGGCGCGCGAGGCCTGCTCGCAGATCCTCGGCCACCCGATCTCAAAGATCAAGGTGATCCCGACCGAAATCGGCGGCGGGTTCGGCGGAAAGATCAGCGTATACCTGGAGCCGGTGGCGGCGCTGCTGTCGAAACACACCGGCAAGCCGGTGTCGATCAAGATGGACCGCGTCGATGTCTTCGAGGGCACCGGCCCGACGCCGGGCACCTCGATCAAGATGAAGCTTGGCGCCACGAAGGACGGCAAGCTCGTGGCCTGCCAGGGCGACCTCGCCTACGAGAACGGCGCATTCCCCGGCTCGGCGGCGATGTACGCGACGATGGTGGCGACGGTCTCATACGAGATCGAGCACGTGAAGCTCGATGCGTACGACGTCGTGGTGAACAAGCCCCGCACGCAGGACTACCGCGCACCGAGCGCACCAGCCGCAGCCTTCGCGATGGAGCAGTTGGTCGACGAGATCGCCGAGAAGCTGGACATGGATCCGCTCAAGTTCCGGTTAATGAACGCCTCGCACGAGAATTCGCGCGGGCCGATGGGGATGCCGTTCAAGCAGATTGGCCACGAAGCCTGCCTCGAAGCGGCTTTGAGTTCGCCGCACTACAACACGCCGCTGGAAGGCCCCAACCGCGGCCGCGGCGTGGCGTCGGGATTCTGGTTCAACGTGGGCCTGCGCTCGAGTGTGAACGTCAGCGTGCAGCCGGATGGCACGGTGAACCTGATCGAAGGCAACACCGACATCGGCGGGACGCGCGCGTCGTTGGCCATGCAGCTGGCGGAGACGCTGGGTATAGCGTTCGAGGACGTGAAGCCGACGGTGGTGGACACGGACTCGGTGGGCACGAACGACGTGACCGCGGGCAGCCGGGTGACCTTCGCGTCGGGCATGGCTGTGCACGAGGCCGGCAAGAATCTGATCAAGGAACTGACGGCGCGACTGGCGCCGACGTGGCAGACGACGCCGGAGGAGATCACCTTCGAGGACGGCGTCTTCAAGAACGCCGACGGCAGCAAGAGCGGCACGTTCAAGGAGATCGCCGTTGCGGTCGCCGGACGCGGCGTCGCCCTGACGGTCAGCGGATCCGTAAACGCGGGATTCCTCGCCGGCGGCGGGTTCGCGCACAACATCGTGGACGTCGAGGTCGACCCGGAGACGGGGAAGGTCACCATCCTGCGGTACACGGTGATCCAGGATGCGGGGACGGCCGTCCACCCGGCGTACGTCGAGGGACAGATGCAGGGCGGCGCGGTGCAGGGCATCGGCTGGGCGCTAAACGAGGAGTACTACTACGACGAGGCCGGCAAGATGGCGAACTCGAGTTTCCTCGACTACCGCATTCCGACGGCGCTCGATGTGCCGATGATCGAGACAATCATCGTCGAGGTGCCGAACCCGCTGCACCCGTTCGGTGTGCGTGGTGTCGGTGAGCCTTCGATCGTCCCGCCGCTGGCTGCCATCGCGAACGCGGTCTACCACGCGACGGGCGTGCGGCAGACGAAGCTCCCGATGTCGCCGCGGCGGATTCTCGAGACGACGCAGGGCATCGAGTAGCACTGATGGCGGTTGTCTACATTCCATCGCTGTTGCGGTCGCTCACCGGCGGGGAGGAGAAGGTGCGAGCGTCAGGAACGACCCTGGGCGCCGTGCTGGAGGACGTACTCCGGCAGCACCCGCAACTCGCCGGGCGCGTGCTGGAAGCAGGCGCGCTGCGGCCGGAGATCATGATCGCGGTTGGCGGTGACGAGGCATCGGACCTGGGGACGGTGGTAGGTGAGGAAGCGGAGGTACGGATTCTGCCGGCGATTGCCGGCGGCAAATAACCCTCTTGCGGATGCACTGATGGCTTTGAGGAGAATGCCTTCGCGCAAGCGGGGGCATTCTTGTTGTGGGCTTGAGGTGCGGTCGTTCGATCAGGGCTGCGGCACGCCTAAGGGGCGCCGCCCGGCCAGTAACGCTCGGAAAACGATACCGACTCGGACGAGCAGATTTAGGCGCTGGCGACGGCAGTGGCGGCAGAAGCCTTCGCGGCTATTTCGGCGAAGGCCTTCGGCTCCCGAACCGCGAGGTCGGCCAGCATCTTGCGGTCGATGGCGATGCCGGCCTTGTTCAGCCCGTCGATGAAGCGGCTGTAGCTGATACCACTGAGTCTGGCTGCCGCGTTGATGCGGGCGATCCAGAGCTTGCGGAAGTCGGCCTTGCGCTCGCGCCGGTGGCGGTAGGTGTAGTCGAGCGCGTGGATCACAGACTCGTTGGCGCGCTTGAAGACGCGGTGGCGCTGGCCCTTGTGGCCCTTCGCCATATCGATGATTTTCTTGTGACGCTTACGGGCGGGGACTCCGCGCTTTACTCGTGGCATCTTCTTGGTCTCCGAGGGCAAGCGCGCCTCTGCGCACCCCTACGCCGCGCTCTTCAAGCGAGCGCGGATGATGGCTTATCTGTTGGCTTTGGCGTATGGCAGCATGTGCACGAGGCGGCGCTGGTTGGGGCGAGAGACGACGATCATCTCATCCCCGGCCGCATTGGCGGCGTTGGACTTGCGGGTCTTGCGGTGACTGATGCTGCCTTTGCGGCTGGTGTACTTGCCACCGCCGGTGATCTTGAAGCGCTTGGCGGCGCCGCGGTGGGTCTTCATCTTAGGCATGGGTTTCCTCGCGCACGAAACGAGGGCAGCAGGACTGCCCCCGGGCATCTCAGCGTCAACTGACGGCCTCGAATTGTGTCCGATCCGGGGCGAGGCGGCAAGTTGGGTGGTTCAGTCGGACAAATCCGCTTCAAACTCAACGCCATCCTGGCACGGGCGAGGTCTGCGGCCTCGCTCCGCAAGCAGAGTCTTACGCTTCGGCTGGAACTGTTGCTTCCAAGGTGAGTGCCGCTTCTGCAACGGCCGGCGCATCCACCGCCGCGGACGCAGGGGCGTTTGCGGCGGGTGCCGCGCCATCTGCTGGAGGAGCCGGGGCGGCAGCGGCAGCATCGACGCCTGCGGCCTTCAGGGCGGCGGCCATCGCGCCTTCACCGGCCTCGCCGCTGCCGGTGACGCGACCGGGCTTCGGTTCGCGCGCGACCTTCGGCTTGGCCACCTGCTTGGCCGGCAGGGGGGCCAGATACATGTTCATGAAGCGGCCTTCCATGATCGGCTGGCGCTCGACGACGACCTGATCCTTGAGGTTCTCCTGCACGCGCATCAGCAGCCCGCGCCCGATCTCCGGGTGGGTGATCTCGCGGCCGCGGAACATGACGGAGACCTTCACCTTGTCGCCCTCGTTCAGGAGCTTGGTGATCACCTTCGTCTTGAAGTCGATGTCGTGCTGGCCGATCTTCGGCTTGAAGCGCACCTCGCGCAGCTGTTGCTGCTTCTGGTGCTTGCGGGCTTCGCGCTCTTTCTTCGCCTGGTCGAACTTGAACTTGCCGTAGTCGAGGATGCGGCAGACCGGCGGGTTGGCGTTAGGCGCAACCTCGACAAGATCGAGGCCAGCTTCTTTGGCGCGCTGCAGTGCTTCGTGAATGGGGATAGTGCCGAGTTTCTGGCCCTCATCGTCGATGAGGAGCACTTCGCGTACGCGGATACGGTCGTTAATGCGGAGGTCTTTGGCTATGGCTGGGCGCTCTCTTTCTTACCGGCACGGAGTGCCTTATCGGGACTCTAAATCTATCCGCTGAAGCATCGGCTTGCAACGACACCGTCGAAAGGGCGGGCAAGGCGCGGCCGTTTGGCCCAATTGGGCCCGGAAAGACCGCTAGTGACCCTCAAGGGCAAGGGCGCGGGTCATCTCCAGATGTCCGAGATGAAGGGAAGCGTGGTAGATGACCTGCATGAGGGCTTCACGGACGCTGATCTCGTGAGGAGTATGCTCGCCCCAGAGTTCCTGCGAGGGCGTGAGGCGGCGATCCAGATCAGCGGGAGTCATAGTGCCGAAAGCCGCCTCCATGTCCTCCAAGAAGGCGCCCAGCAGCGTCCGCAGGCTGGCAGCATCGGCGCCTGTAGCGCGGAACTCGGCCGGACGGTCACGACCGATGTCGCGTCCGCAGGCGATGCCCAACACCCATGCCCGCGCGTTACCGAGTACATGACTGGCGAGTACGTACGGCGAGTTGCCACCCTCGACATCGGGGACGTGGTTAAGTTGGGCTTCGCTCAGGCCGTCGAGGCAGGCGACGATCTGTTCGAGGGGCTTGCGGATGTACTCCCGCAGTTCGGCAAGCTCTGTGGACATGACCGTATTCTAAGCGTTTGTCAGAGTCCGTCCCACACGCTCACTGCACGTTGATGACGCCGGTCATGCCGGCGAGGACGTGGATAGTACAGGAATACACATACGTACCGGGCTTGTCGAAGCGCAGAGTCCAGGTCAGCCGGGGCTGCAGCACACCCATCGCGCCTGATGAAAGGAAGGTCTTGTCGTCGAATCCTTCGGGTGGGGGGTCGACGGCGACAGCAGAGGCGTTGTCGAGGGAGAAGTTGAGCCCGCGCCCGTCGGGATCCACGGTGATGCCAATGCCCGGCGGATACTCGGCGCGATCTCCTTTGAAGATGACGTTGTGAAAGTTGCGGTCGTCGTTCTCGAAGATGACGGTGTCGCCAGCGGAAATGTCGAGCGCGCCCGGGGTGTAGACCGCGACCTGCCCGTGATCGGTGATCGCGCCCACCTGCACGAAGTGGATGGTCGCGTCGGCGGGGCCGGCAGCGGCGCGCTCCTCTCCGGCCAGACGGCGGGCCTCGGCTTCTAGCTCAGCCGTGTAGCGAGCAACGTCCGCGGCACCCCGCGCCGATACGGTCTGCGGCGATTCGACCTGCACGCCCGCATCTTCGACGCTGACGGTGCCGGTCATCGTGAAGGGGTGCACGAGACAGAGGTAGGTGTAGAGCCCGGGCTTCGTGAAGGAAAGGCTGTACTTCTGTTCGACAGGCACACCGATGAAGCCGGAGTTGATGAAGGCGCCATCGCCGTCGTGCGTGCCCTGTTTCGCGGAGCGGAGCGATATCTCCGGATTGAAGATACGCTGAGCGGGGTTGGCCGGATCGGGCACGAGATAGTCGCCGATCGCACCGAGTACGTCGTCGTCATCGCCAAAGGAGATCGTGTGGCCCTCGAAGCCTTTCGCGGTCCACTCGATGGTGTCGCCAACGCGGACGCGGATATCTGAGGGCATGAAGGCCTCGATGTCCTTGTTGCCATCAGAGCTGCCTGCGAGGACGGCGAAGGTTATCGGGCCGGCGGGTGCGTAGCTGACGGCGATTGCGGGCTCCGCGGCGGCGCCAGGCGACGATTCCGTCGCAGGCGCCCCAGCAGGGGCGGTTGAGACGGAGCTGGCTTGCTTGTCATCGTCGCAGGCTGTGGCGGCAATGCCTGCGAGCAGTACCGAAGACAGAATCAAAATCGCCGCGCGAGCGGGCATAGCCATGATGTCCTCCGGTCTTCAGTCTAAGGGCCTTCGAGGTAAGGCGAAGCGGGTGCTCACGTAGATCACCCGCCTCATGTCAGCAACTGGAGCGACTGGTGTGGAGAGCCGCCTCTGCTGCGTGCCTGTGCCGTCGCCTACCCGCCCTGCGCGGGCGTCCATGCCATCTGGTGCTGCGTCTGGTTCTCCAGGCGGTCGTTGGCCACCCAGGCGCCGTGGAAGCCGTACGGAACGCGCGTCGGCACCATGACGCGGGCCAACGGCGCCGATGTGATGTTCTTCGCATCGACAACGACCATCTCGGACGTGCCTTCGATCTCGTCGTACACGAAGGTGATTACCCAACCGTCATCTTCTTCCGTGCCGCCGGGGCGGGCGACGAAGACAGGCTCGCCGCCGAAACGCTTCTTCCCGAAGAGGTGCGCTTCGCAGCGACCAGTCCGCAGGTCGTACTTGTTGATGCCTTCAAAGGCCGGGGCTTCCCCTTCCGATTTCTTGTTGAAGCGGGCGTTGTAGCTGAAGCGGTTGTCGTAACCTACCAAGCTGTCGTGCACTCGTGGGAAGTCAGTGGAAATGTCGTCGAGTTGCTCCTCCTTGAAGACGCCGGTCTTCATGTTGAAGCGCCAGCGGTGCATCAGCGCCTGCGACTCTTCGGCCTTCCCGCCAGCGACATCGCCGTTGCGGTTCTTCGGCATCTCGGCCGGTTGCAGGACGTTGGTGGATTGCAGCCGGCAAGCGTGCAGCACCACGTCGTCTCCGTCCTCGTAGGCGTTTGACGTGTGGAAGACGTAGTGCGCGGGCATCTCGAACCACTTGATGTCTTCGTTGCTGCCGTAGCGGGGAAGGATGCCGTAACGGGCCGGCAGGTCACGCTCGAACTCGAGCACGGCGCCGCCCTTCATCGCGCGCTCGATGCTAAAGGTCAGGGGGAGATCCATGAAGATGGTGTAGTTCTGGGTGATGGCGAAGTCGTGCATCATCACGCCACGGGGGACGTCGATCGGACGGGTGAACTGGAGCTGACCGTCCTTCGAGACGAGGCTGTACTGGACGTACGGCGCGGCCATCGGGTTATAGCCAAAAAACATCATCTCGCCGGTCTTCTCGTCGACCTTCGGGTGCGCCGTGAACGACGAGATGAGCTTGCCGCAGTAGTCGTAAGTGCCTAGCGTGCTGAGGCCAGGCAGGCCGACGGCGTGGGGCTCTGCCCCCTCCATGAGAGTGAGGAGCTGGCCGTCGTGCCAGACCAAAGCGGTATTGCCCTGGTTCTTGAACCCCTGCCCGTGGGCGAAGTTCTTCTGCATCTCCATGATGCCGTAGTAGATGGCCTTCCCTTCGGCCTTCTCCTTCAGGTAGCCCTTCGACTCGACAAAGCGGTTGCGGTACGAGGCCTTGCCGTCCTTCACCCGGACGCCGTGCAGCATCCCGTCGCCGTCGAACCAGTGATACGCGCCGGGAGGATCGAACTGTGGATTCGGGCCCGTACGGACGTACATGCCGTCCATCTCGACGGGCAGCTCGCCGATCACCTTGAGGTTGTCGGCCTGCGTCTCCTCACGCACGGGGGCGTAATTGTTGGCGAGATAGGGATTCACCTGGACGGCGTCGGGTCGGACTTCGGTCACCATGGTTGCGTTCCTTTCGTTCCTGCGGGCGCTGCTGTTCTCGATGCGTTTGTTGGTTCCGTGCGGTTTACGAGGCGGGGCCGCGGATGGGCTGGACCATCGCGGCGATGCGCAGCACCTGTTCGGTTGTCAGCTCCTCGTGAAGGCCGAGGATCTGCACCTGGTCGAGCAGCGAGCCGACGGCCATGTAGAGCCAGGTGGCGGTCTTCACGTCCCCGCCGGGTGCGATCTGGCCTTCATCCTGAGCGCGCTGGAAGAGCGCCTCGACGAAGCGCACGATCTCGAGGTAAGCACTACGCACAACCTCGGTGATGTCGCCGTCCTGTGGGTCGCTGATCGAGCGCGAACGCAGCAGGAGCAGTTCGGGGTGCTGCTGCAGCCGCTGGAAGTACCAGATGCCGATCTGCTGGAGGGCGGCGAGGGCATCGGGCGCATCGGCACTTATTTGCGTCCAGTGTTCGAGGATCTCGTCGGAGGCGCCGCGCACGGCGGCGACGTAGACCTCGCGCTTATTCGCGAAGTAGCGGTAGATGGTGGGCTCGCCGATGCCGGCCGCGGCGGCGATGTCGGCGGTGCCCGCGGCAGCAAAGCCCAGCCGAGCGAAGACATCAACGGCAGCGTCGAGAATCTGGCGGCGGCGTTCCTCGGCGGGGAGGCGCTTGGCGCGCTGGCGGGGCAGTTCAGCTTCAGTAACTAGCATAGTGAATCTTCACTACTATCGTGGCGCGGGAGCCGAATGTCAACCGTCTGAAGCTGCAGTTTTCGCAGATCTCGCTTTCGCGCGGTCATCTGCCGCCTCGCATCCTCGGGTCGAGCACGTCGCGAAGGGTGTCGCCGAGCAGGTTGAAGGCGAGCACAGCCAGGCTCAGCGCGATTCCCGGTGATAGCGCCATCCAGGGCTGAAGCTCGAAGTAGCGCCGGGCCTCGCCGGACAGGTCGCCACCCCAGGTGGCAGTCGGCGGCCGAATGCCGAGGCCCAGGAAGCTCAGCGCCGCCTCGGCGAGGATGGCGGCGGGGATGGCGGCGCTGGCGAGCACGATGATCTGCGGCGCGACGTTCGGTAACAGGTGGCGCACGATGATGCGGCTATCGGTCGCGCCAAGCGTGCGGGCGGCCTCGATGTACAGCGACTCTTTCTCCTTCAGCACCGAGCCGCGTACCACCCGCATCACGATCGGCACCGACGTGAAGCCGATCGCCAGCGTGAGCACCCAGAACGAAGCGCCGAACGCGGCGACGACGACGAGAAGCGGCAGGATGCCCGGAAACGAAAGCCCGACCTCCAGCGTGAACTGGTTGAAGCGGTCGGTGGCACCGCCGGCATATCCCGAATAGAGGCCGCCAACCACGCCGACGACCGTGCCGATGGCGACCGCGACGAAGGCCACCCCCAGCGACACCCGCGCGCCATACACGGTGCGGCTGAAGACATCGCGGCCGGTGTTGTCGGTGCCGGCGAAGTGCGACATCGACGGGCGTTCGAGCGGCGCGGCATCGTGCGAGGTGGGCGAGTGCGGAGCGATAAACGGAGCCAGCAGGGCGACGAGGACAAGCACGACGACGATGGCGCCGGCGATCACCCCGACGACGTGGCGGCTGAGGGCGTGGCGAACGGTCTCAGCCCGGCTGCGGCCGAGGACGAGATCGTAGTCCCCGGGGACAGCAATCGGCGCGGCGATGGTCGCCATCAGGCGTACCTCACGCGGGGGTCGAGCCAGCCGTACAGGAGGTCGACCGCGAGGTTCGTCAGCAGGACGATGACGGCGAAGAAGAGCACCAGCCCCTGCACCATCGGATAGTCGCGGGAGAAGATCGCCGTGAACAGGAGCTTGCCGATGCCATTAAGGTTGAAGACCTGCTCGATGATCACGGCTCCGGTGATCATCGTGATGATCTGCAGGCCGATGAAGGTGACGACGGGGATCATCGCGTTCTTGATGGCGTGACGCGACAGCACCTGCCGCTCGCGCAGGCCTTTCGCGCGGGCGGTACGCACATAGTCGTTGCGGAGGACATCGAGCATCGCGCTGCGGGTGAGGCGCATGACGGTGGCCATGTAGGCCGCAGCGAGCGCGATCGATGGCAGGAGAAACATCTGGAGGTTGTTCACCGGATCGTTCCAGATGTGCTCGTAGGTGGCAGGCGGCGCCCACTGCCACCAGATCGCCGGGAAGAGCAGAAAGATCGTGCCGAGAAAAAAGCCCGGGATGGAGACGCCGAACACGCTCACCGTACGCACGAGCGCGTCGAGCAGTGTGTTCTGGCGGGCGGCGGAGAGAATCCCCGCCGGGACACCGACGATGACCGTCAGGATCGCGCTCAGGAGCACAAGCTCCAGCGTCACCGGAATGCGATCGACGATCTCCTCGCTCACCGGCTCACCGTAGGTGGTGGATTCGCCGAAATCGAAGCGCAGCGCGCCGCCCAGCCAGTCACCGAACTGGTTGTCGCTGTTGAATCGCACAAGGGGTACGTCCGAGGTCAGGGAAATCGGGAAGTAGGGGCGATCCAGCCCCAGTTCGTGCCGCTTTTCCGCGACCACCTCGGGCGTTGCGCTGAGGCCGGCCTTGGCAACCGCCGTGTCGCCCGGCACGATCCGCAGCATCAGGAACGTAAGCAGGGAAGCGACAAGTAGCGTCGGAAAGAGCATGCCGATGCGGCCAATGATGTAGTTACGCATCCGGTGTACCCCACCCCAGCGCATATCCCATCAGGTGCGCTCCGTGAGATAGATCTCGGAGTTGTAGAAGTTGAGCTCGATGTTGCCTGGCCGGTAGTTGTGCACCCACGGCCACCAGAGGCTGTAGTTGTAACTATCGAACAGGTGCAGCACCGGGCCATGGAACTGCAGGACCTTGCGCTGGAGCTTGTACATCTCCTGCTGGCGCGCATTGATGTCGAAGGTGGCCTGCACGTTGTCGTAGGCGGCCGCTATCTCGGGGTCATTGAAGCCGAACATGAGGCCGGAGAAGATGTCGTCCTTGTCGATGAACCGCAGCGACACCGTGGGATCGAGCACCGGGAACCAGCCGAACCCGCAGGTATCGAAGTCCTGCTTCAGGATCACGGTCTGAATCCAATCGTTCTGCTCATGTACGGCGATGTTGACGTTGATGCCGTACTCCTTGAGTTGCTCCTTGAGGAACTCCCCGATCTCCTTGCCCAGCGGCAGGGCGGTCGTAACGCGATGCGTGATGTCGAGATCGGTGACACCGGCGGCGGCGAAAAGGCGTTTTGCTTCGGCCTTATCGACCTTGTATGCGGTCTCCAGTTCGTCCTGGGGCAAGGCCCAGCGTTCGTTGCCCCAGGGGATGGGGCCGTTGAGCTTGCCTTCGCCAAAGACGAGGTTACGGATCATCTCCTTGCGGTCGATCGCGAGGTCCAGCGCCTGGCGGGCGCGGATGTCCTTCCACGGATCCCGCCGGAGGTTAAGGCCGACCCAGGGATCGAGCGGGGCGGGCGAAATGCTCGACTGCACGCCGCTCAGTTCGCGGGTGAGGGAATCGAACTCCGGTTTGGTGAGCGGAGTGCTGTTGACGTCGAGGGCCTTCGAGCGGAACTGCGACAGGGAGTTCGTGCTGTCCGTGATAACGGTGATGTCGAGCCCGTCAAGGTACGGCTGTCCGGTCTTGTAGTAGCCCGGATTGCGCACCAGCGAGGCACCCTGCTCCTGTTCGAAGCTCTTGAGCATGAACGGCCCGGAGCCCAGCGACCGCTTCGAGATGCTGCCCCACTGCTCGATCGCTTCCTGATTGACGACGGCGTACCAGAATCCGCCGATCACCTGCAACGCCGATGAATACGGCTTCTTCGTGGTGATCTTCAGCGTGTAGTCATCCACCGCCTCGACTTTTTCGACGACGCGGGCCATGAAGCCGGGGTCGATAGGATTCAGCACCTGCGTGAGGCGATTGAAGCTGTAGACGAAGTCCTGCGCCTTCACCTCGCGGCCGCTAGCGGGGGCGATGTCGTGGAACTTCACGCCCGGCCGCAGCCTGAATATGTAGGTGAGGTCGTCCGGCTGCTCGTAGCTGGTAGAGATGTCGGGGATGTACTCGAGGGTGCGTCCGTCGATGTGATGGAGGTAGCTGTAGAGGCGCTGGTAGACGACGAAGCCGAAGCCGCCTTGCGCCGGATCCAGATTGTCGGGATCGAAGAAGATCGAGGTCTTCAGCGTGCCGCCGCTCTGCGGCGTGCCCGCCGGCTGCGGTGACGAACCTGTGCTGGCGCCGTTTTTGGACCCGCCGCTGCACGCGAATGCTGCCGCCCCGGCCGCCGTAGCGGCAGCGCCGGTGAGGAACTCCCGGCGTGAAGTGAGGTTGCGGCTGGCAGTGTTGCGCTTCTGATCGATCAATGCCACGCCCAATCTCCCGCTCTCGGATCCCGCCGGGCGGCGGGTAGTGAAGTTTCACTACTATCCGCTGCCGCAGCGCGCCTGTCAAGATCGCCGGTCACAAATACCGAGAGGGCCGAAACTCAAGGCGTAGGCGACGTGCGGGACTGCACAGCACCAGCAGACCAGGAGGGGTCTCGCTGCTGCCACCAACTCTGCGCAAACATGACGGCGAAGGCGACGACCACGGCTCCAGCGAGCGCGCCGGACATGGCGATAGGCCAGTATCGCGTGTCTTCCAGCCAGTTGATCCCTTCCAGCGCGGGCCACAGGCGCAGCGCAACGGCGAGATTCAATAGCGTGAGCATCGTGATGTGCAACCACCGCTCTGACGGGTGCTGCAGCCGCCGCCCGGCGAACTCCGGCACGATCAGGAGCGACATGCCGACGACCATCATCGTAATGACGCCGAGGGTGAGGACATGGCGAATGGCGTCGAACTCGAATTGGTCCACGGGGCGTCCATCTACGAAGGCACGCCCGCCATACCAGACGATCAAAGCCGTGGAGACGGCCATCCAGGCGAAAGCGCTGCGGACGAACCAGAATTGCGCGCGGGAGGCAGCGGCCACGCGGCTGCTCGGCGAGAGTGCTCCGGAGATCCACACCATCATCGCGAGTCCGAGGCCGCACGAGAGGAGCCCGGCATCGCCAACGCGTACGAGGGTGACGGTTGGCCGTTGTTCGGCAGCGATGAGGGCATAGGCAGCGAAGAGGGTCACGCCGATCCCGAAAGCGGCCGCAGCGATGCGAGGGGCGACCTCCCGGCGCGGTTGCCCGGTAAGAGTAGGGATCGCGCGGGAACCAACGCCGGCGAGGAAGACAATGACGAAACCGAACTGCTGCACGAAGAGCTGTGCCGACTGTCGAGCAGCAGGCGCGGTGGTTAGCGAGTCGCGCACCATCTCGTACATCTGGAAGCCGTTGATGACGGCGCTGGCCGCCAAGCCCGTCGCACCGAGCAGGAAGAAGTACCCGGTGGGACCCGCCTTGCTGTCGGGACGCAAGAGTGTGGTCCAGACGATGGCGGCAAACGCGGCAGTGGCGGCGAGGAACAGCCCCGCGGACCCTAAGAGAGAGGCGTCACGGAACGGGCTGTCCGGCAGGGGCTGACTCAATGCGCGGAGGACGAGCGAGGCGGCAACAGCGGGGATGATTGCCGGCACGAGCCACGTGCAGGCCAGGGGACGGCCGGACACGCGAGGCATCAGGCGTAGAGCCATGCCGATCACGAAGAGACCAGCGAAGCCGACCAGTTGGAGTTGTCCGTGCACCTGTACCAACTCGGTCCAGCGCGCGGAGGCGCCCCACCCCCAGTTGAGGGTGCGGGCGAGTGGCAGCAGGATCGATAGCAAGAAGCCGCCGCCGGTGCCGAGGACGAGGCTGGCGGCGATGAACTGCCGGTATGGGGCGTCGTAGTGCCCGGCGTGTGGTTCAACGGGGAGGGTGCGAAGCGGAATCGACGTCATGCGAGCGCTGTCCCCTCACCGGTTGGCCCAGGAAGAAAGGGCGCAGACTCGACAGCCCACGCCCGTGCGTTCCATAGCTTCATACCGCCTGCTGTGCCTTACAGCCCCTTACTGGCGACGAAGGCGAGCATATCGGCCATGCGGCAGGAGTAACCCCACTCGTTGTCGTACCATGCCGCCACCTTCACGAGATCGCCGCCGACCACGTTGGTCGTCAGCGCGTCCACAATCGAGGAGCGCGAGTCACCCTTGAAATCCATCGATACAAGCGGCTCATCGGACACACCGAGGATGCCCTTCATCGGACCAGCCGCGGCGGCGCGCATGGCGGCGTTGATCTCCTCAGCGGTGGTGGCCCTTCCGACGAGCGCGATGACTTCGACGATCGACACCGTCGGCGTCGGAACGCGGTACGCGGCCCCGTCGAGCTTACCGTCGACTTCGGGGATCACGACCTTCAGCGCGCGGGCGGCGCCGGTGGAGGATGGGACGATGTTCAAGCCAGCTGCGCGGGCGTCGCGCAGGTCGCTCGATTGCACGTCGAGCAGGCGCTGGGAGTTGGTGTAGGAGTGGACGGTGGTCATCTGGCCCTTCACCAGGCCAAAACTGTCGACCAGCACCTTCACCACCGGAGCGAGCCCGTTGGTGGTGCAGGAGGCGTTCGAAAGGACGTGCTGCGTTGCCGGGTTGTAGGAGCCGGCGTTGACCCCGAGGACCAGCGTGGCATCTTCGTTCTTCGCGGGCTGCGAGATCACAACCTTCTTCACACCGTCGTGCAAGTGCTCGCGGGCGAGATTGCCGTCAGAGAAAAAGCCGGTGCCCTCCATCACGATCTGCACGCCGGCCCGCCCCCAGGGAATCTTCCCCGGCTCCCTCTCCGCAGTGATGATGACCGGCTTGCCATCGACGACCAGGCCGCCCTCGTTGACTTCGACCGTGCCCGGGAAGCGGCCGTAGGTGCTGTCGTACTTCAGGAGGTGCGCGTTGGTCTTGTTATCAACGAGGTCGTTGATAGCGACGACTTCCAGCTCATCGCCATGCCGCTCCTTGATCGCCTTGAAGACCTGCCGTCCGATGCGGCCGAAGCCGTTGATACCAATGCGTGTCACCACTGCCCGTAGTCCTTTCTCGATGTCACCCGGAGCGCCAAAGGCGCAGAGGCCGACCGGAAGCTGCTCTTGTCACCATCATTGTGCCGCTGAACCGGGGATGGGGGTAGGGCCGCCTGGCCCGCGCAAATTCGGCGCTCACAGGCTGCTGAAAACGTCCGATTATCTCGCAGCGCGGGCTTTCAGCCCGCGCGCTGCATTTCAGGGAGCCCGCTGTTCGGATTTCACAACGAGGCTACGCTCCGTTTTCGACAGCCTGCTAAGGCTTGGCATCGTCCTCATCGGTTCCCGTCCGCATCATCATCCTCCGCCACAACCTCATAGCCGGAGAACCGCAACACCCGCATCTGCACCTCGTCCATCGAGCGCACGTTCGCCGCCAACAGCTCCTCAAGGAAGCGCTCCCGCTTCCCCAGCGCCTCGATAAACTCGCCGTCCTCCATGCCGAGGCGGCGGGCGGCGGCGTTGATCTGGGCGGGCGTGCTCAGGATGTCGTAGGTGTCGTCTTCGCGATTCCAGCGGGCGATGGAGTGCCGGTCGAACGACGGACCGAGCGGCTCGAGGACCGACACGTCGGACACCCGCCGCACGCGATCGCCATTGGCCAAGCCCACGAACATCGGCACGACGAAAGCGAGATGGCCGATGAGGTTCGCCGGTACGTCGCACTCTTCGGTGAGCTGTTCGAGCACGCCCTCTACGGTCTCGGCGTGCATCGTCGAAGCGAACGAATATCCCTCAGCCGCCAGCTCGAACGTCCGCTGCACGTACGGACCCCAGGAGTACACGGGCAGGTGGTCGCTCATCTCGTTGATCAGGATGTACAGCGGCGGATCATCAGGCGTCTGCGGCGGCAGCCGGAAGGTCTCGCCCCAGCCCTGCGTGAAGTACACCGACGCCTCGGGCTTCGCAAAGGCAAGAAGGGCGGTGAGGATCGTCGTCTTCCCGGCGCCCGGCGGCTCGGCGGCGAGAATGATCGACCGCCCGTGCTCCATCGCCAGCCACAGGATCGCCCCGATGCGCGGCGGGAACGTGCCCGCGCGCATGATCTGGGTGATGGACATGGCTTCCGGCTGGTTGTAGCCGTGCCATCCCCACCACGATTCCGGTTGATTCAGGGCTTTCACGCCATCATGATACCGGGCGTCGTTTCCGGTATGATCGCCGGATGAGTGAGTCGCTGGTCGCTATCCACATTGAGCCCCTCGAGGAAGGCGGCTACTTGGCCACGAGCGTCGACCTTCCCGGGCTTGTCGCGCAGGGCCGCACCGTGGCCGAAACACTCGAGATCGCACAGGACGTCGCCCGCAAGCTGATCGAGTCCTACCTCGAACACGGCGATGAACTGCCGCTCGCCTTGCGCAACGGCGCAGCGTCCGTTGCCGATCTGCGGATTCCCGTGACGCTGCCCTGATGGGGCGCCTCGCCGGCTTCACGGCAGCAGATGTGGTCCGCAAGTTGCGCCGCGCCGGATTTTCCTTCGACCGCAGCGCCAAAGGCAGCCACGAAATATGGCGCAACGCGGACACCCGCCGCAGAACCACCGTGCCACAGCATCCGGGCGCCCTGCCCGAGGGGTTGGTGCGCGCGATCGTCGCACAGGCTGGCCTCACAGCCAATGAGTTTCTGGAGCTATGACATGAAACAAGCAGCCCTCACCAAGCCCGGGACGTTCGAACTACAGGACGCTCCACAACCAGCGCCAGGGCCCGGCCAGGCTCTCGTGCGCGTCCGCAACGTCGGCGTCTGCGGCAGCGATCTGCACTTCTTCCACGGCGACTTTCCCGTACCTCCGGGCTTCGTCCTGGGCCACGAATGCGCGGGCGAAGTGGTCTCGCTGGGCAAGGGCGTGACCGGCTTCGAGGTGGGCGACCCCGTCGCGCTGGAGCTGTTCGATGTCTGCCTGCGCTGCGTGCAGTGCCGAGGCGGCAACTATCACCTCTGCCCGAGCCGGAAGGCAAACGGGTTGAACATCCCGGGCGGCCTCGCCGAATACATCACCCTGCCGGCGTACGGCATGTACAAGCTGCCTCCAGAGGTAGATTTCGAACTGGCAGCCCTGTGCGAGCCGCTCGCCGTCGCCGTGCATGGCCTACGCCTCGTCGACATTCGCTTTGGCGACAAGGTCGCGGTTCTGGGCGCGGGCACCATCGGGCTGATGGCAATCGCCGCGGCGAAGGCGATGGGTGCGACCTACATCGCCGCAACGGCGCGGCATCCGCACCAGAAGGCCATGGCCGAGGCGCTGGGCGCGGACGCCGTCTTCGGTGACGACGCCGCCAGCATCGGACAGGTCGCGAAGGCAACAGGCGGCGCCGATGTCGTGGTCGAGACCGTCGGCGGCACCGCCAACACCCTGTCGGACGCGCTGACGGTGGTGGGACTCGGCGGGCGCATCAGCGTACTCGGCATCTTCTCCAAGCCGGTGCAAATCCACCCGATCATGTTCTTCATCAAGGAGCCGAAGGTCGTCGGCTCCAACTGCTACGGCCGCCCCGGCCGCCAGTCCGACTACCAGATCGCTATCGAGATCATGCGGCGCAACGCGGAATCGCTGCGCCGCTGTATCACTCACCGCTTCCCCCTATCCGAGATCGCCCAGGCCTACGCCACAGCGGAAGACAAGACCTCGGGCGCGATCAAAGTGCAGATCGTCCACGGGTAGCGCTGTTTCCAAAGCCCCCCGCGAAATTGGTATTCTTTGCACGATTGGAGGAGCTATGGCCACATCGAAGCCGAAGTCACCGCCAGCCGCGTCCAAGGAGACGCTGGAGTTCGTCGAGCGGATGAAGAACGATCCCAAGATCCAGCAGCTCATCCGCGACGGCAAGGCCGCGGAGCGTCGAGGAGAAGGCGTCCCCTGGGGGGATCTCAAGCGCAAACATGGCGGACATTGATGTCGTCCTTCAGAGGGGCGCACGCGAATTCTATGACGATGTCGCGACGTCGGCCGAGCGCCTGCTGATCAACCGGGCGCTGGCGGATCTCTGCGAGGATCCGGCACCGGACGATCGGACAAAATTCACGCTGCCCGAGAGCATCCTCTACACGGATCAGCGCATCTGGATCCTGTACGAAATGCTCAACGCCTTCACCATCTCCGTACGCGGCATCGGTACAGTCGACTGAGCCGTGCTTCTGGGCATCATCCCCGGCCTGCGAAGGCGCTGAGGACGTAAGGGCGCAAGAAGCGGCGCGAAGAAAATCCGCTATAACTCACCGCATGGCCAGATCCCTTCGACTGATCTCTGTCTTCACCAGAGTGATCGTGTTTCCACTGCGCTATAGCGTCGCGAGAGCGCTCCTCGCGATTGTCTTGTCGGTCGGCGGCATAGCGGCGGGTGCGGCCTTCACCGCAGGACGATGGACGGACGGCGATGGAGCGGTCTTCATCGCCGTATTCCTGGCCATCTACACCGCCCTCATCATCGCCGCCATCGCGTTGTGGCTCGCCTTTCTCCACGGGCAGAACAAACCCGCCCGGACTCTGGCCGAGCTGTTGTCACTGACGCCGGCCGAGTTCGAGATCGCCGTCGCCCGCATGCTGCCCAGCCTCGGGTACCGCCAGGTAAGCGTCGTCGGTGGCCCGGGCGATCTGGCGGCGGACATCATCTGCAACGACCGCCAGGGCGGGCTGGTTGTGGTGCAGTGCAAGCGCAAGTTGCCCGGCCAGCGCGTCGGCTCGTCGGAGATGCAGAAGTTCATCGGCATGATCTCCGTCCACCACGAAGCCGACGCCGGCATCTTCGTCACGACCTCAGAGTTCACCCAGCCCGCCATCGCTCTGGCGGAGCAGCATGAGATTCTGCTGCTGGACGGAGCGTTATTGTCGGAGTTGGTGCACGGAAGGAAGAGCGCGCCGGTTCGGGCGATTGCGAAACGGCGCGACGCGGCTTAGCCTTTGAACAGCTCCGCCAACACCCCACGCACGATCTCGTCCGGCACATCATCGCGAACGACCGGGTGGCCAGCGGCTTCGAGCAGCACCCACCGCAGCTTCTTCCCCACCACCTTCTTGTCCAGCTTCGTCGCGGCGAAAACAGCGTTTACATCGACGCCCGGCGCGGTGATGGGCAGCCGGTACAACTCGAACAGGGCGCGCTGGCGCTCAAGGATCTCGGGCAGTGTGATGCTCATGTGGTTACCAATCGCGGCGGCCGCCATCATGCCGATGCTGATCGCCTCGCCGTGGAGGATGGGGCCATAGCCGGTGACCGCTTCGATGGCGTGGCCGATGGTGTGGCCGTAGTTCAAGGTCATGCGCAGGCCGCCCTCGCGCTCGTCCTCGGAGACCACCTTGGCCTTGAGGGCGGCGTTGCGGGCGACGACCTCCGTCATCAATTCCGGCTCGACGCTCAGCAGGCGCTTGGCATCGCGCTCCAGGAGATCAAGCATCGGCTCGTCCATGATGAAGCCGTGTTTGATGACCTCCGCAAATCCCTCGCGCAACGAGCGGGATGGCAGCGAGGCGAGGAGGCTGGTGTCCTGCACGACGAGGCGGGGCGGATAGAACGCGCCGATGAGGTTCTTCCCGCGCGGGTGGTCGACGCCCACCTTGCCGCCGATCGACGCATCGACCATCGACAGCAGCGACGTCGGGCACTGCACGAAGGGCACGCCCCGCAGGTAGGTCGCAGCGACGAAGCCGGCGAGATCCCCTACAACCCCGCCTCCGAGCGCGACGACCGCCGAGCCACGCTCGGCGCGGTGGTCGATCAGCCAGTCGTACATATCGCGCACGGTATCGAGACTCTTGCTAGATTCGCCAGCGGGGATCCTGGTGAGCACCGCCTCAACGCCGGAGGCGTGGAGGGCCAAGAGCGCGCGTTCGCCGAACTGCGGACCGACGTTGCTATCGGAGATCACAAATGCCGAGCCGCGGAGGCCGGCGTCGCGCATCAGCGACCCAAGGTCGGCCAGGGCGCCCCACCGGCAGTGGATCTCGTAGGCGCCGCTGGCCGCCGTGACCGATATCACGGGGCTCTCCCGGCCAGCGCTGTGCGCTCGCGGTAAGCGAGGATGATCTGATGCGTGACTTCGTCCGGCGTCAGATCATCCGTGTTGACGACGAGGTCGGCGTCGCGGTAGAGGGCGTCGCGCGTCGCTTTCAGTTCGCGGATTTTGGGCAGCGGATCATCTCCTGCCAGCAGCGGCCGATCGGAGACGGGGGCGCCGGATTCTTGCAGGCGCCGCAGGATGGTGTCCGGCGAAGCGTCGAGGCAGACGATCAGCGCATCCTTCTTCATCAAGGTGCGGTTTGCCTCAAGCAGAACAGCGCCGCCACCCGTGGCAACGACGACGTGCGCCATGCGGGAGGCGTTGTCGATCGCTTGCGCCTCCAGCGCCCGGAAGGCCCCTTCGCCTCCTTCCTTGAAGATGTGCGTGATGCTGTCCTGCGCCTCGCGCTCGATCATCGCGTCGAGGTCGATGGAGGTCCAGTCCAATGCCGCGGCGAGCGGCCGCGCGATGCGCGACTTGCCTGTGCCCATGAATCCTGTCAGCCAGATGCGTTCGATAGTCATTTCAGTTTCCGGTTCCCTGGCGTGTTCCGCCATCAGACTCATGATTCTCGCAGCGATCTCGGGCCGGTCATGACCTCGAACCCGCGCCAGTTACGCAGCGTCTCACCCATCGAGTCGCCGCCGAACTTCTCCAAGGCCGCCTCCGCGAGGACGATCGCGCACATCGCTTCGACGATGATGCCGGCCGCCGGCACGACACAGACGTCGCTGCGTTCGTAGTGCGCCGGCATCTCCTCGCCCGTCAACAGATCCGCCGTCGGCAGCGATCGCGGCAGCGTGGCAATCGGCTTCAGGGCGACCCGGACGACCAGATCCTGCCCGGTGGTCATGCCACCCTCGGTGCCGCCGGCATGGTTCGTCGCGCGCGCCCACGGCCGGTCCGACCATTTCTCTCGTGGCAAGATGACATCGTGCACCTTCGATCCGGTCGAGCGCGTGGCGCTGAAGCCGGAGCCGATCTCGACACCCTTCACGCTGTGGATGCTCATCAACGCCTGCGCCAATCGTCCGTCGATCTTGCGGTCCCACTGGATGTGGCTGCCCAGGCCCATCGGCACGTTGCTGACGCGGCCTTCGACGACGCCGCCGAGCGTGTCACCAGAGTTCCGGGCGTTGTCGATGGCGGCGACCATCTTCTCGGCTCCGGGAGCGTCGGCGCAGCGCACGGGCGACTCTTCAATCGCAGGCCAGTCGATCTCGTCCGGCAACATCGCATCGATGTCACCGATCTGCACCGTGTGGCTGAAGAACCGCAGGCCGAACTCTTCGAGAAAGCGCTTGCACACCGCGCCGACCGCCACCCGCGAGGCCGTCTCGCGGGCGGACGAACGTTCGAGCACGTTGCGGGCGTCATCGAAGTCGTACTTCACGCTGCCGGCGAGGTCGGCGTGGCCTGGTCGCAGGCGGGTGATCTTCTCGGCCTCACCAGCGATGGGCTCGACCGACATCTGCTCGGTCCAGTTCTCCCAGTCACGGTTGCGGATGAGCAGCGAGATGGGGCTGCCCAGCGTCTTGCCATGCCGCACGCCGGAAAAGATCTCCGCACGATCCTGCTCGATCTTCTGGCGGCGGCCGCGCCCGTAACCGCCCTGCCGGCGCTTCAGGTCGACGGCGATGAAGTCCTCGGACAGGTCAAGGCCCGCGGGGATGCCTTCGATGACCTGCACGAGGCCCTTGCCGTGAGATTCGCCTGCGGTAAGAAAACGCAACACGCTAATCGTCCTTGTAGAACACGGCCGGTACGGCGACGGACTGGCCGCCATCAGGATCTATCGGCAGCGGATTGCCGCGATCGTCAAGCGAGAAGCGCCCGCCGAACGCCTGCACCACCGCTTCCGCTTCCATGTCCTCCCACTCCAGGTAGTCCGCAACCTCTCGCGTGGCGGTCGTGGAGATCACGCACCTTTGCGCCGAACCAACATCATCGCGGTAGGTGCTGTAGATATCGACCTGTACCCAGGGCAGCATGACGTTCGGGATGTCGTACAGCGTCATATCGGCCAGCTTCGCCGTCACCTTCATACCTTCACCCAGCGCCGTGCTTACCTGCTGTCGGCGGCCATCGAGCATCGCGTACTGGCCCTCAGCCGTCGCGCTCAACCGCACCCCGTCCGGCTTCACCTCGATCAGTTCGGCGCTCTGCACACCATGCCAGACACCGGGATCGTACCCCTTGGGCATCCGCATCGTGCGCCAGCGGTTGACCTCTTCGGTCACCAGCATCGAGATCACCTCGACATCGCCGTCGATCACCTGCTTGCGCCAGTACATCTGCGCCCGGGTGCCCTGCACGATCACGAAGCCGATACCGAGGAACAGCAGCAGCACCAGCAAGCTGGCGAAGACAAGTCCGTAATCCGAAGCAGCGAGGATCGGTGTGTTCATCGCTTGAAGTATGGCAGATGCGCCGCTGACGGTTGGAGTGGCGTTGTGGGAGCGGCCTCGATCGTCTCCATCGGCCAACAGAGCCAGAACCTGTCATTCTGAGCGCCAGCGAAGAATCTACTCCCACCCATCACGATGTAGTCGTCGGTCACCACCCGCCGGTTCGCCCCAACGGTGTACGGGTCATCACTTCCGGGCGCTGGCGCACCTACCACGCCCCTACTTCCCGGCCAGCGCCGCCCGCGCGGCCTCAAGCATCTTCGCCGTGTCCGCACCCTGACCAGTCCACAGCTTGAACGACTCCGCCGCCTGGTACACCAGCATGCTCAGTCCGCCGATGGCCTTCGCACCCGCCGCTTTCGCCGCCGCGATGAGCGGCGTCTCCGCCGGGTTGTAGACGAGATCAAAATAGAGCGTGTGCGGTTTCATCAGGGCCGGATCGACGGGTGACTGATCAGAGGACTCCGTGCCGGTCGTGCCGATGGGTGTGCAGTTCACGATGAGGTCGGCCTCGTTCAGCATCGTGAGGTACGAGCCGTCGCCCCAGTAGGCCCAGGTGATGGTGGTGCCCGTCTTCGTCAGCGGTTTCATCGAAACGGCCATCTTGTCCAAGGCGCTCGGCCGGCGGCCCATGATGAAGATCACTTCCGCCTGCGCCTCGATTAGCGCCAGCGCCACCGCCCGTGACGCGCCGCCGCTGCCGAGGATCATCGTCTTCTTGCGCTTTGCATCGAACCCCGCGTCCTCTTTCAGCGCGCGGGCGAAGCCGCCGACGTCCGTGTTGTGGCCGGTGAGCTTGCCGTCCGCATGCACGATCGTGTTCACCGCGCCGATCTTCTCCGCTGTCTCGCTGTTGCCGTCGAGGAGGGGGACCACCACCTGCTTCAGCGGAATGGTGACGTTCGCGCCCATGTAGTCGGCGCCGCGAAGAGCGTTGATGCGCCCTTCGATCGTGTCGGGCGCGGTATCCCACAGTTCGTACGTCGCGTCGATACCGGCAGCCTCGAAGGCGGCCTTGAAGATGGCGGGGCTAACGGAATGGGCGATGGATGTGCCGATGACGCCGGCGCGCTTGGTCATGATGTTGCTCCGCTTACTGATACCGCTCGATGTTGGCGAGATGCTCGTCCAGCGTCTCCGCGAAGGCGTGGGTGCCGTCCCCCTTCGCCACGAAATACAGGAACTGCGTCTGCGCCGGGCGGATCACCGACTGAATCGTGCCCAGGCCAGGATTGGCGATCGGCCCCGGCGTCAGGCCAGCGTAGACGTAGGTATTGTAGGGCGAATCTAACTGTAGGTCGTCCAACGTCAGTTCCGCCTTCCAGTAGCCGAACTGGGCGACGCTAGCGGCATCTTCGGCGATGGCGTACTGCACCGTGGGGTCGGCCTGAAGTGCGACGCCTTCCCGCAGCCGGTTCTCGAATACGCTGGCGATGATCGGGCGCTCCGCCGCAACGCTGGCCTCCCGCTCCACGATCGCGGCCAAAGTGACGGTCTCCTCCAGCGAGTAGGGCTGGCCTTCGAGTTGGATCTGATCCGCCACATTCACCTGGAACCCGAGGAGCAGCGTGTCTACGACTTCGCGTGGGGTGGTGTTGCGCTTGAAGTCGTAGACCGCAGGAAATAAGAACCCCTCCAGCGAGTCGGAGGTTACCTGCGCGAGAAACGGGTGCGTATATTCGGACTTCACCAGCGCCGCCACAAAGGCGTCCTTCGAAACGACGCCCGCGCCCTCCAGAATCTCACCGATCTCCTCCGCCCGCAGCCCCTCGGGGATGACAACCCGCCGCGAGGCAGTGCGCCCTTCCACAATCCGGTGCATCGCCTCAAGGACCGGGATCCCCCGGTCGAACTCGTACTCTCCCGCTTCGAGCGAGTCCTGCACCCCGGTGATGCCGACGAGCATCTCGAAGTGCTTGCCGCTCTCGATGATGCCCTGCTCTGCCAGCGCCTTCCCGATCGCCTTCGCACTGTCTCCCGGCTCGATCGAGACAAGAATAGGCTGACCGTCGGTGGGCGTCGGCGGCGTACGCACGGCGGAGACATCGTCGCCGTACACAGAGCCGGGCGTCGTGTAGACGGCCCACGAGAGTGCGGCTAGCACTCCGAGCGCCAACACACCGGCGAGGGCGGCGACAATGCGGCTCTGGTTCAAACGCCGCGCTCCTGCTCGTCGATGTAGGACTGGAGAATGTTGGCCGCGGCCAGGTCATCAAGCGCGGCATTCTTCCGTCGCGAGAAACTGCGCGCGCCGGCGAGCTCTCGCACCGACCGTTCGGCGGCGACGGAAGACAGTGTTTCATCGTGATACAGCACCGGAGCGTCGATACGGCGAGCAAGAGCGTCCCCAAACCGCCGACAGCGCCGCGCCTGCTCTCCCTCGTCTCCCGAGGACAGCAGGGGCAATCCGACGACAACAGCAGCGGCGTCTTGCTCGGTGACGATCGCCGCGACCCGCTCCAGATCCGCCGCCCGGCTCTCATGCTCGACGATGGCCAGCGGCACGGCGACGATGCCGTCACTCACCGCGACGCCGATACGCCGCTCCCCGAAGTCAATGCCCAAAAGTCTGCCGGTGCTCACGAGAAAGAGGATAACGGACGGCGGTGAGTGTCTACGGATGCGGCCCAATGTAGACGACGTAGACCGTCATTGAGGTTTGCTCAACCTGGTACCAGATGCGATAGCCATCTGGCAGATCGTACTGGAGGTATCCAAGCCTCTCGTACGCGCCCCGTAGCTTCTTCACTTTTCCGGGAACGCGCTCGATCGGCGTTGTCGGAAGAAATTCTGTCAGGAGGCGCTCGGCTTCGCGTTGCTGTTTGGCGGGCAAACGAGAAAGGCCCTGGCGGGCCCTCTTGTTCAGTTTGACGGTGTATCGCGGGGTCAGCTCGCCGCCTTCCATTCTTCGAACTCGCCCTTCTTCCTGGCCTTGAGCAGTTCGGCGGACAGTTCCGGGTTGCGGTCGACCTCGGACGTGGCCTGCCAGTCTTCGAGGAAGGCAAGCAGCGGCGCCCCGTCTTGCGTCGCGCAGTAACGGCCCCATTGGTATTGAAGCTCGGCGTAGAACAGCCGCTGGTGCCGCGGCAGCAGATTCTCGATCCACGCCAGATCTGGCGGAAGCTCGTCGTTCTCCCACAAAGCGCGCGTTTGCTCAAGGATGGTTTCTGCAATCACAGGAGAAGCGTAGCCTTTCGCCGCCGCCCTCGCCAATAAACGAAGGCGAAGCGTCAACTAAGAAGAAGACAGGCTGGCCACTGCCAGCTTCATCCCCAACGCCAGCGCCTCATCGAGCTTCGATGCATCCTTACCCCCCGCCTGCGCCATATCCGCCCGCCCACCGCCTCCACCGCCCGTAACCGCCGCAACTTGCTTGATCAGATTGCCCGCCTTCACCCGGCTGGTGAGATCGCTGGTCACCATCGCCAGGAAGTTCGGCCGGGCGCCGATGACCGACCCCAGCACAATCACCGCCGACCCCAACTTCTCCCGCAGCAGATCGCCCATCTCGCGCATGGCGTCGGTATTCGCCGCATCGACGCGCGCCACGACGACGGAGACATCGCCGACCTTCTCGGCGCCCTGTAACAGCGCATCCACTTCCGACCGCCCCGCCGCGCGTTCAAGCTGCTGTACGCGCTTCCGTTCCGTCTCCAGTTCCGTTGTCAGCGCCTCAATGCGCAACTCGATCTCCGTCGCCGGAGCGTTGAGTTTCGCCCCCAGCCGCCGCAGCGCCCCCTGCTGCTCCAGCACATACGCATCAGCCAGCACCCCCGTCAGCGCCTCGATTCGCCGCAGCCCCGACCCCACGCTCGTCTCGCTGGCGATGATGAACGTCCCCACCTCCCCCGTGCGATGACAGTGCGTCCCCCCACAAAGCTCCCTCGAAAAACACCGCATCTCGTGCGAAAGTCTGTTGTCTGTTGTCTGCTGTCTGTTGTCCCCACCCGGCTCGCAGATCCCCACAACGCGAACCTCCCGCGTGTACTTCTCTCCAAACAGCGCCATCGCCCCGCCGGAAACAGCGTCTTCGTACGGCATGTGCTCCCAATGGACGTCGATGTCTGCGCGGATCTTCTCGTTCACCAACTTCTGCACCGCGGCCAGCTCTTCCGCCTTCGTCCCTTNNGCCTTCGTCCCTTCGATGTGCGTGAAGTCGAACCGCAGCCGGTCCGGCCCGACGAGCGAGCCCGCCTGCCGAACATGATCGCCGAGCACTTCGCGCAGCGCCGCGTGCAGCAGGTGCGTGGCCGTGTGATTCCGCTGCGAAGCCCGCCGCTTCTCCACATCGACACTTGCCCTCACCGCGTCGCTCACCGCCACACGCCCTTCGACGACGCGCCCGCGATGCACGATCAGCCCTTCGGCCGGCGTCTGCGTATCTTCGACGACGATCTTGTAATTCGGCCCGGCGATCTCGCCTACATCGCCGACCTGCCCGCCGCCCTCCGGGTAGAACGGCGTTTCCACCAGCACGATCTCGCAGCTCTCGCCCGCCTCAACGCTGTCCTGCACCCCGCCAGGCCCGATGATGCCGGCGACCGTCGTCGCATGCTCGGTGCGGCCGTAGCCAACAAACTTGGAGTCGGTCTGCTTGGCGAGTGTCGTGTAGTGCTCCGTGCGGTCGGCGTCGATATCGAACTTCGCCGCCGCCCGCCCCCGCTCC